>Ga0193752_1002549_pt1 | contig 13497 bp, 13 predicted proteins | sample H1c1metaG_FD_144924 | JGI IMG/M metagenome (GOLD analysis project Ga0193752, IMG submission 144924) | Soil microbial communities from a riparian zone of the East river system, Colorado, United States - H1c1 | ecosystem: Environmental > Terrestrial > Soil > Riparian zone | place: USA: East River... | reverse complement strand
GGTAATTCGCCATCGTTTTTCGGGAAATTATTTACAAAGGCGGAAGAAGATGTCCGCGATACAAGGACGAGGACGTCCACGCTACATGTGCGGACGAAGACGTCCACGCTACAAGTGCGGACGAAGGCGTCCGCGCTACATTGAGTTTAAATGATCTTCTTTGGGGGTAAGGCAAATGCGATTGCTTCGTGTTCAAAATGACCTTTATGAGAGGCATCACAAAAGGGTTTATTCTTGGAAAGTCCGCAACGGCAGATTGAGACAATCTCTCTTCCTCCGAGATCGTAGAGATTTCCGTTTTTATCTACTATTTCAAAGTCACCTTCCACCTTAAGAGAACCATTGCTATTAACTGTAATTTTTGTCGTTGCCATTTCTTGTTTTTTTATAAAGCGCGAAAATAGGGTAATTCCCGCCTTTATCACGATCTTATCATCGCTTAACAAATTGCAGTCCATTTTCGGAACACGGTTGTAAATCCAGCATCCTCAAATTACCAGCTTCATCAAATCAATTGTTCATCAAATCAATTGTTCATCATGATATAACTAGTTAATTCGCTGATTAATCCATTTTTCATTATAAAGACATCACAGAATACGGCATCAAGCATTCCACCATCCTTTCTTTTACTTTGAACAGTTCCTTCAGCAACTACAACATCTGATTCTTCTACCAGCCGGATAATTTTTATCGTCGGGCTCCCAATAAATGCTTCGTTCTCAATTTCTTTGTCAAAAGCGGCCTTGCCCACATGATGATACATGCCAGGCATTTTCCAAATTACATCATCAGTAAGGCACGATAAGATTTTTGCATGGTCGGTTTTACCAAACCCCTCCATATATTTTAATACGGTTTGTTTATTGTTGTTACTCATTTGTTTGGGTTTTAATGATGCAAATAATATATAATAATTGAACAGGCAATAACCGGAGCAATTTTTCATTGAGCAACCATATGCCTGCTAGTATACCCAAACGAGTATATGCAATCATTTGCTTGCTCGAATAATTACCAAAAATAATTACCAATTTTAATTTTCCTGAAAGTGGATTTTATGGGATGATTGTGCGGCTGATTATTTTTCTGAGATACTTTCGATCCCGATTTCGTTAGTGGTACGTCGCTGTAATAAACGAAGGGCTTTAAATTTCGGCATCATTTCATCCAATTTTTTCTTCATCCATTTTGAAACGAGCTCGAAAACCACGAAACCAATCACGATAGATATCGCCCATTCCATTGCACTGAAGGTTTGTTTATCAACTACCGTCTTCCGGGCAGCTATTCCCCATAAATTCCTTATACTCCGGGTGGTAAAAAAATGGGAAACGAGGCGGGTGGAAGCCATTCCAATGGCAAATCCTATAAAATTCCCAATAAAATTATTGTACAGGTACTGAGCAAAGTTCTTGCCGATTGTGGTTTTCATAGATCGTGGTTAGAATCACAAAATAGCACCAATTCTGTTATAATACCAGCGTGTCAGACAAAAATAATTGCTTCAGAATTGACTATCCTTTCTTCAGAACTTATCTAATCTTTCTTCAGAATTTGACTAATAAGCCAGCAAGCGCCCGCAGGCAATAACGGATACCCATAGTACAAGGGAAAGAACAGCTACTACTTTTGCTGCAACTGGCAATGCCACTTTATCTTTAGGCAGGGACCGTAAAATAAACCGGTGAAATACCAAAGCATTGCAGGCCGCAACTACCAGCAAAGTCATTTTTATCCAGAATACCGGGTCATATCCAAGCGCGCCGGCATTGGTCATAAAAAGCATTATACCCGAAGGGATTATCAGGAACAATCCCCGCATGGACCAGGGCAACAAATGACGCTCCAACCCACCTACAGGAAGGTGCTTTGAAAAACCGAGTATCCGAAGATCGAACATAAAGGCCGGCCCTACCAGCAACACAATACCAATAATATGTACAATTTCAAGGACCGGGTAAAGCCATGTAGACTGACGAATCGCTACCGCCAGGGCTGATTGCTCGAAAATCTGCAGCAGATCTGCTATTGAGATCATCAACGCAGCTCATATTTGGTATCTTTAACGAATACCCTTTCTGCACGCATTTCGGCCTTCTTTTCTTTATGAGGATATCCCACTACCCGTATCGTGCTGCCTTTTTTCACCATGTCTTCAGTAACGCCACGGTCTGTCATACGGCTTACAGGGGCAAGTATCACCGTCCAGATTTTTTTACCCTGGGTTACTTTTATGACTGCATGCGGATTTTCATAAACGGACGACTGAATGGTTCCCGTATAGTCAAGTGTTTTAGTCTGGTCGTAATCTGCCCATCCATGATGTGGAGGCGTGAAGGAAATACAAATTAAGAGAGAGAAGACTGCGAAGATGTTTTTTAGGAAGTTCATACCGCAAGTGTTTAGTAGTGACTAATAAATGCTATGTGCTGCTCCGATGTAAAGTTAACCGAAACACAGTTATAAAATACCTCAATTCATTTTTACTCCAAACAGGTGACCTACAAATGCCGTCAAGGCCATCGCAACAGTTCCCCAAAATGCTATACGTAAAACCGCCTTAGAAATATTTGAACCACCGGCTTTCGCGGCAACAGCACCAAGCATCATCAAAAAAAATATGGAGAACCCATATTGCAGATAGATCATTTGTTTCACAGGAGCCAGCAACGATACCGCAAAAGGCAGGGCAGCACCTGCAACAAAGGATCCAAAAGATGCCATGGCTGCCTGCAGCGGTTTAGCTTTCGAGATTTCATGAATGCCCAGTTCATCTTTTGCATGAGCTCCCAGGGCATCATGTTTTGTAAGTGCTGTTGCTACTTCCATCGACAATTCGGCATTCAATCCCCGGGTTTCATATATTTTTGCCAGTTCTCGTAATTCAACTTCAGGTATAGTCTCCAGTTCAAGTTTCTCTCTTATAAGATCTGCGGTTTCGATATCCGACTGAGAACTTACTGATACGTATTCACCTGCTGCCATCGACATTGCGCCGGCTACCAATCCTGCCAGTGCAGCCAATACAATTCCAGCGCGTTCCTGACTTGCAGCAGCAACACCAATAGCGATACTGGTAGTGGATAATATGCCATCGTTAGCTCCCAACACCGCGGCCCGTATCCAACCTGACCTGTTTACATAATGTTTTTCAAGTTCCATTTGTGTTAATTCCATCTGCGATAATTACCGTTTGGTTTGTTCTGTTTGTTTTTGTTTCGTTTGTTTCTGTTCGATTGATATAATTGCGTTTGATACTGTTCTGCCTGATTCAATTCTGTTTGATTCAATTCTGTTTGATTCAATTCCGTTTGATTCAATTCCGTTTGATTCAATTCCGTTTGATTCAATTAACGGACCTCTCCTCTTTCCACTCCTGGTATTTCAAGGACAAAATCTTTTCCATATGCACTGGCAGGAGTTTGATAACCAACTTTAAAATGGCCATTCAATATTTTTTGAGCCATAAGCAAACTGCTGTGTGCGGTTAGCGTATAACCATCGGGCGCACTTAAGGTAACGGACTTTGTTAATCCATTTCTATTGGTAACCTGCCCCCAGATTAAACTACCTGCTTTACTTCGCATTTCATCTGTGGGACCGGGAATACGTTTATCAATTTTTCTTTTAAACGCGTTACGTACAAAATCTTTTCGCAACAACCAGTTAAAGGCAGATTGTAATTTGAGAAACCTGTATATGTTTATTGGGATGCCTGTAAAAGTTTCTATATCTGGAATTCCCGTGGTATAATGAGCCGTGGACACATCTCCCCAGGGGATGCTCATGGCAAACAATTTTTTCCTGCCGAAATCAATCCATCTCCCATGCTCACCAAGTGGAACTTTGATGATCTCTCCAACCTTCCTTCGTTTTCCTCCTTCGCCAAGGTTACTTAACATCGTAAGCGCGGTTCCATGAGAAATACCACCACCGATTGTTGCAAACGCCAGCTTTAAGTCTGATGCATCCGGCAGGTGTTCTTTTAGCAAAAGTGCCGCGCAATCGGTTGGAACAACATCGAATCCTGCACCTGGCAATATCATGACCCCGGCATTTTGAGCGGCGTTATCATACTTCTTCTTCAACATTTCAAAAACGTTGATGTCGCCGTTGATATCGAGATAATGAGTATTAGTGTTAATACATGCTTCGACCATGGATTTCGCAGTAGCATCGAAGGGACCCGCAGCGTGTATGACCACTTTGAAATCGTTTAATGCATTTTCTAAATCCTTAGTGTTATGCAGATCGATAACTCTGTATGGCAAACTTAGTTGCTCAGCAAGTGCCGTCAATGTCGTAAGATTTCTTCCGGCAAGAAGTGGTTGCAAATTATAACGCTGCGCATAGCGGGCAATCAGTTTTCCAGTGTATCCATTTGCTCCATACAATAAAAAATCGGTCATGGACCAAATATCGTTAATTTATCGGGCTCCCCTCCTGCTCGCCCGCCATGGCCAGCACAGGCGGGCGAAGGAGGGGAACGAACGAAGTGAGGGGGTGGTTGTTTTTTGGTAACCGCAAACTAATAGAGGATGTGAGTTCAAAAACAACCACCCTCCTCCGCTAAAGCTACGGAGGCCAAAGCCCGCTCGCTCCGCTCGCCGCCCTCCTTTGCAGGAGGGCAGCTTTAAAACCCCGCTCCACTCTTTTCATAAAAAACCTTATAATCTTTGATATTCAGAATATCATAAACCGCTTTATTTTTATCACTGCTGTTATCATAATACGCTTTGCAAATCTGGTATCCTATCCAATAGCCCAGATCAGCAGGTTTATCTGCAGTTTCCTGATCAGAATTTGCGATCCAGTTTCGCGCTTTGTTCAAATACATCTCCTTTTGAAAATCCGCCCAGACCTGTTTTTCTTTGCCTTTAGCCCAGATATGCAAGCGTTCGTTCGCCGGCTTTCCTGAGATCAGTTCGCCAATAAAATCAGCCATACCCTCGATTAACACTGATCTCAAAAGTGTAGTATCACTTGCCAACCCGTCCTGATTAAAATGAATCAGTTCATGTGCAATTAAATATGGTATCGTATTAACCTTACTCAAATTATTACGCTGCCACAAGCTAAGTTCTGCTACCGGGATATCTGGCGTGCCTGCCGATTGGTCCAGACCGATCAGTAAGCCCGTCTCGGATACTGTACCACCTGAAGTAAAAGCACCCACGACAAAATAAACGTCTGAAAAAATAGCTTCCGGATAAATTTGTTTGAATTTCCTGAAGCTTGCAACCATCTTAGGCTTTTGTTTCTCTACCTCAAAAGTGTTTTTCCTGATAGCTGCATAAAACTTCGGCAGCTTTTCATGTGTTCTGACATAGTTTTTCATATTCCTTACCTTGATTGCGAAATAATCCTGCAATCCTTCAGAGCCGGGATCCACATAATATTTTTTATAAATGCTTAACCTGGAAGCTGTGTCCTTCTGTGCAAGATCATATGCTTTCCAGAAGTTATGAATATCGGAAGTAACCAATTTTACTTTATCAGGGTCTTTGGAAGAAGTCGGAATTATTTTTATTGATTTCAATATGTTGTTCCATTCAGGCAAGTCATGTAAAGGAACCAGATCTGCATCCTTTGTTAAATTAACTGTATCATTAAATCCGTAGCTAACTGCCTTTTTTAGCAAAATTACTGCGCTGTCTTTTTTACCAGCCAAAGAAAAACAACATGCAGCATTATAATAGATACCCCTGCTTGTGGCATTAAACTCACTTTCACTTAAAGACTTCAAATAAAATCTGCCTGCTTCATCGAAATTTCTGGCCGTATATAAACTGTCAGCTATCCGGCCCAATCCGGACTGCCCGAAAGAGACAGAACTGACTAAAAGCAATAAAATGATGACAAGTGAAAGCATAAAGGAGATAATACAAATCGTTTTGTTCATTTTCATAGTTCCTGACATTAATCTGATATTTTACTTATTTAATAGATCATTTTTTGTTTGAAAATAATAACGGGCTAGTTTTCGATGCACTTATTGATACATTTCTTGCAGTAGCGTCAGTAGCCTGAAGATATATTAAAAACTCAATTAAATAAATAGCTCAGCGGGCAATTTGATAAATTAAAGAATTTCATTTTCAGTATTTTCCTGGCTTTTTGTTTTCGGTGAAGAAGCCGGCAAATGTTACATAAATTTGTATTCACTCTGAGAATATAGAGTATTTTAGTTTACAATATGAAGCTCCTGACAGATACCACAATTCCCAGATATCCATTACAGCAATCAGGCCTGACAGGCAGTAGCATGTTTGTTATCATGGAACTGGATGGAAAGCAAATGGAATTTCCTTCTGATTTTTTAACGCCACACCGGAAAGACTATTATTTGTTTGTTTTTGTGAAAGAAGGATCCAGCCGGCATTGGATAGATATGGTACCGTATACCCTGAAAGCCGATACATTTTATTTTACGGTCCCTCACCAGGTGCATGTAAAAGAAGTTCAAAAGGCAATAACAGGTATGCTGCTTTGCTTTACTGACGAGTTTTTGTCTATCGAAGAAAATGAACCGCTAAAACAACTCCCGATTATTAAGAATCTTCACAACGGTCATGAGCTTAATTTAAATACGGAAAATGTCGGTTTCATAAATGATATCCTGCAAAAAATGCTTGGCGAATCCCGGGAAAAGCAGGACTGGAAAAATGGGATGCTCCTTGCGTATCTGCGGGTTTTAATAATTTATCTGAGCCGGCTATACACTGAACAGTTTAATGATAAGATACCGGAAGACAGAATATTATTAAATAAATTCCGGACACTAATTGAGGAACAGTATATCCAAATGCACGATGTAGCCGCTTATGCGGGTCTGCTGAATATTTCTGCAGGCCATCTTAGCTCAGTGGTAAAACTCCAAAGTGGCAAAACTGCCATAGAGCATATTCATGAAAGAATATTACTGGAAGCCAAAAGGCAGTTGTTTCATACGGACAACTCGGTTAAGGAAATTGCATATCTGTTGGGTTTTGAAGATTCCTCTTATTTTAACCGGTTCTTTAAAAAGCTAAGCCAACAGACACCACTGGCTTACCGGAATACCGTACGCAAAATGTACCATTGAATCCGTTGTATGTACCGTTTTGTTGATTGGGGTGCAGATACCTTTGTTTTTCAAAACAAAATCTACACTTACATCACAATTATGAAAAAGGTATTAATTACAGGAGCAAACAGAAGCATCGGTTATGAAACTGCCCGTCAGTTTGCAACACAAGGGTATTTTGTTTACCTCGGAAGTCGCAATCCTGAAAACGGACGGCAGGCAGTGGATAAATTAGAAACTGAAGGACTTGAAAATATAGAAGCAATAGAGATAGACATCAGCAACCTTGCTACGGTTGAAGCCGCAAGAAAAAAAATAGACTCTCTGGATGTGTTGATCAATAATGCAGGTATCAATGGTGGTTTCGGTACTTCATTAACCCCATCTGCAACAGATGTGGATAAAATCCGCAATGTATTTGAAACCAATTTTTTTGGTACTATAAACGTAACCAAAGCATTCCTTGATCTTCTTAAAAAATCTGCAGAACCGCGTATTGTTAATGTAACCACCGGGTTATCATCGCTGACATTGCAGGGCGACCCAAACTGGAAATACTACAATTACAGAAGCGCAGCATATGCGCCTTCAAAGACTGCACTTAACGCTTACACAGTTGCCCTGGCGCATGAATTAATGGATAGCCTATTTAAAATAAATGCAATTGATCCGGGCTATACGGCAACAGATTTCAACAACTATCGCGGACCCGGAAGTGTTGAGGCGGCTGCAGCTATTATAGTTAAATACGCGACGCTGGATGCGGACGGTCCAACAGGGAAATTTTTCAGTAATGATATAGATACCGAAGACAAGCAGAGCCCATGGTAGATCGTATTATATGCAACCAGGAAATCGTTAACTACACAATACCGAAGTTGAAGACTTATCTCTATTGAATTTTACATTTTGTACTTCATCGGTTAATTATTGTAAAATATGAGAAGCGTGCGGGCTGTGATTCATTTCCCTGATGTATTATTCCTGGCCTTGGAGACCGATCCCATTGTTTCAAAAAACTGCCGTCAAGTCCATCAGGAGATATACCTGGAATGCGCATGCTTAGCCAGTCTTTACCGTCCATTGAGTAAAAAAAGTTAAGCATGTGCCCTTCATTTATAACCATCTTTAATTTTACAGATTTTGCAGTCTTTATCTTAACGGTTTGCAGGATTTCCTTTTTTTTATTTTTAACAGTCCAGATTATAACATCCGTATCCTTAATACCAATGCCGGCAGCGCTGTTGTAATCGCCATACAATACCAGCCCTTTTAATGCAGTGTTCAAATTGATTACTTCTGTTCTGATTTCATAGTTTCCGGCAATGGGCCTTACACAAAGCACTGTCCCGGTTATATTACCGGCTTTGGTTTTTCCGCTTAAAACCATTGTTCCGTTTTCATTTTTGGTATAAGGATCACCGTGCCGGAAATCCCAGGACCAGTTTGGTAATAATTTTGTTGAGACAAAATCGTCTGTCCAGCTTGCTGATACTTTTGAGTTGTTGCCGGATACTTTTGGGTTGTTATTGAAGGAAGTTTTAAATGACGGCCAGCCCGATTCATCATTCCAGACTATTTCTGCAATTAAAGCCTGCCTGCCCGTGAATACATTAAATTGCTTTTCGTAAGCATGATAAATATAAAACCAACGGCCACCGGGAACCGATACAGGTGTTCCATGACCCGTACACATCCAGGACTCATTTTCTTTTAGTATTGGGTTTTGTTCAAACTCCTCGAAAGGTCCTTTTATTGATTTAGATCTGCTAACCCTTACATTATAAGTACACGGTACGCCACAACAGCTTCCCGCAGAGTAAAACAGATAATAATATCCGTTGTGTTTTACAATGCTTTGCCCTTCCATTCCCTTGCCGGCTTCGTCTTTTTTAATGGAAAAAGCTTCTCCTTCCAGTTTTAAGCCATCGGCAGAGAGTTTAGAAGAAAGCAATTCTATTGGTCGCTTATCGAGACCATAAGCTTTCCAACTTATATATAATTGCCCTGAATCGTTAAACACAAATGCATCTATAGCTTCTTTTCCTGTCCGGATCAGGGCACCATGATCGGTAAAGCCTTTTTCGGGACTTTCGGCGGTTGCAACGCCAATACAGGAAATATTGTTAGTATCTCTGACAGTATAATACGCATATACTTTTCCGTTATGATAGTACAATTCAGGAGCCCAGAAAGATGAGGACATCCATGACTTTTTTTGGGGAAACACATAAGTGATCAGTTTCCAGTCTGTGAGATTGTTCGATTTGTAAATAGGAAAATGTGGCGCCCATTCCGAGGAAGTTCCGGCAGCATAATAGGCACTTCCGATCCGGATGATTGAAGGATCAGCAAAATCACCTGCAATTACCGGGGAAGATGTATCAATTGCGGGGTAATAGCTTTCAACAGACTTCAAAACATCTGAAGCTGCCCATTTATTATCTGGATTGATTTGTACATAAACACCTGGTTTCCCGGCAGCGTTTGAAGCGATCGACACAATAAATACACAACAAAAAATAAATATCCATTTGTAGACTGGTCTCATCAATAACTGTTTTTTTGTAGCTCAATATCCTTAAGAATACGGTACAAAAAAACATTTATTTAAAACCGGTGATATTTTACATTAGTTCCAACGACTTCCGCCCAATACGAAAGGAAGTATTATCATCACCAACATATAAAGAACCAGGAATGCGATCGGCAAACCCAGGATAAGGGTGGCAAGTTTTACCCAATTGATGAAGTAAAACACTATACCGGCAACCAGTATCAGTACTGCAACTATCAGGGCATATTTGATGGATCCCGAAGACGATTCCGGACCGCCATTGTAGTTTTTGTAATACACATTTATATAACCTTGTAATATATAGAAATCACCTATCACATGTAAAAAAGTTAAAATCCAGAATATTATTTTCATTTTCTATTTTTCCGTGACTTAATTGTCGATTTAGAAAATAAAATTAGGTCTGATTGCCTGTAGAATTGTCAGGTGATGAGCCAATGGCATTATTTCACATGCCGATGCCGGATATAGTTTAGTTGTCCATCAGAAGTTTGGTCATATCCGATGCGTTTTAACTTTAAAGATCAGATGGTATCTGCGCTTGTTATTGTAACGATCTGCGCGATCTGTGAGATTTACCCGATTTATGTGATCCGTATGATCTGTGCGATCTGCTCGATCTGCTTGATCTGCGCGATCTGTGCGATCTGTACGATCTACTGTCTGATTGTTAAAACTTAAGGTATGTTGACAGTTTGTTTTCCGGCCTTTAATGCTATCTCTTTTCCAGCCCAAACGAACTTTCCGGTTGTATGCTGTGGAAGTGTAACTTCTCCCTTCACGCCGTTGTTATTTTGTCTTTCAAGTTGAACCGTGATCTCACCTTCAGGATGTGGCATAGTACCTGTGACAGTTTTCAACTTACCAAGTGCAGGTTGAACAAGCACTTTTGAAAAGCCCGGAGCAGCAGGTACTATCCCGCAGATAGTGGCCAGAAAATCATAATTGGGGCTTGCGCTCCAGGCATGACAATCACTCCGTGTAGGATCAGGATTTTCAGCGAATGTTGTCAATCCAACAGCAAGCATATTCCGCCAGGGAAGTAACTGATCATAATACATTTCTGCCAATCCGGCTTTCTTGAGAGCTATGGTTAAATAGAAACGATAGTAAAAAGTTGCCTGACTCAAACTTGTATCCGTTAATACTTTATTCATGACAGATTTCATTTTATCTGCCGGTACCGAACCGGTGATAACGCCCATTATGCTTGCATGCTGACTGAATGTTTTTTTCTCCGGCGTATTTGCGATTACTCCTTTTTGAGTATCAAAGCATCGCTGATAAACTGCTGCTGCGATTTTAGAAGCCAATCCCCGATAGTGTATTGCATCGTTTTTCTTTCCATAGTAATCAAAAATCTCCGCCGCCTGCCGAAGCGTATATACAAACTGCAAAGAGATTACTGATGAATTTCCATTTGTTGCACCATCGGGTACGCCATTAGGGAACGCTTTATTCCAATCTGTAAAGCCCCACCATTTCATAGGACCAAGCATGTTTTTGGTGCTATCCATATTTTTTTCGTACCAGTCCAGTACTCCCTGAACACCAACCAGAAATTGTTTCAGGAATTCTGCATCTTTTCTGTGCATCCAGTAATCATGGATCATTGTAACCCAGTACAAAGAAAATGGAGGTATTACCTGCAAACGATTACTGGGATATCTTCCCTGAGTCAAGCCCTCCGGTACACGTGAATGAAAAAAGTCGAGAAGCGCTTTACGCATCAGACGGTCATCGCCGGTGATGTACAAAGAAATCAAAGATTGAATGCGGGTGTCGCCTTCGTATTGTAATTGTTCATAATAAGGGCAATCATAGTAAGTTTCACCGGCACATAGTCTTGCAGTTCTCCAACCTACATCCCAGATATCTTTTAAGGAACCATCATTACTTTTGAATACTGCCACCTCTTTAAACGGATATCCGCTATACATTCCGTAGAGATCATTAATAACAAGAGGATCGTTGCCGGTTGTTATATCGACCTGGATATACCTGAAGGTTCGCAGCCATAAAGGACGGAACAATCTTTTAGAACCTCCATCAGGTTTAAAGATATCATAGTTGCCCATGATCTCCTTGTCTTCAATTGAATCACGATTACCCTTTACACGATTTTTAAATAACGATTCAGCATAGGTTAAAGTAACGGAGGAGCCCTTGCCACCACTTACGATCAATTCAGGATAAGCAACCGTATTAAAGGTCTGATCCAGTAAGATGGAAACTTTTTTATTTGGACCGATTGTGATCGTTTTCTGACCAGCAATCGCATTTTTAAAAATTCCGCTGTCGCTAAGTTGAATTTCACCTTCCATTCCTGTGGTGCGCCTCACAAGATTGATTCGTTGCATGGTTTCTTCCATCAGCGGGATGTTGCGCGGCTTCAGTGTCCATTGATTATCTGTGCCATACCCGGCTGTCACCGGATTTGTAACCTGCCGTGCATCTTTCCATTTGCTATCATCATAACTCTCCTGTTCCCAACCCCATGGATATTTTGATCCGTCTACCTCGTCTCCAGGTCCGATTACCATATATGTACGCAGGCGTGATCCATTGTCTTTAGAACAAGGCGAATACGAGAGGTCTGCCATCACCTTCCATTTTGAATTGGTATTTACAATTTGTTCCGGATCTCCATCGCCCTGGACTACAAGACCCGTTTGATTTGAGATCTGGGCTACAGGCGCTTCCGTCCCCATATTCCAGACAAGTGCCGATATCAGGTTATCACCTTCCTTCAGAAAGGGTGCTATATCAATTGTCTCAAAATACCAGTTATACAGATCACCTCTCGCGGGACCGTTACAAACAGCCTTACCATTCACGAACAAACGGTAACGGTTATCCGCAGTTACATGAATGATGAACTTACCGGGCCTGGTCGTCAGTGAAAAAAGCTTTCTGAAATGATAAATGCCATAGTCACGCTGCGGAACGTCAGGACAGGTAATCCAGTATGATTTCCATTGCTGTTTTAGTAGTACAGGATTGATTGTAAGATCCTGTGCCGCTACTGATTGAATATAGCAGATGAGGAGGCAGATAACCGTTAGTCTTTTCATATTTCTGTCGCAATTAAGCTGATGGCTGAACCTTTGTAAAGCTAACAGAATTTATAACGGAATGGTTAACTGTTCGAAATTTTTATCAGGCTCTTTTTTCCATGAGAAGCACGGATATCTTACCATGAAGGTCTTCGGGCCTGAATGGCTTAGGGACAAAATCCATAAACCCTTTTTTAAGCAGATCTAACTGCATATTATCATACACAGCTGCAGTAAAAGCAATTGCAGGAATGGTGCTATTAAATTTTCTTATTTCGCGAAGAGCAGTTGCACCATCCATTTCAGGCATTTCCAGATCTATAAGCATCAGGTGAAAATGTTCTTTCCGGAAAAGCTCTACAGCTTCCCGGCCGTTTGTTGCTTCACCGACTTCGATACCCCATTTAGTGAGGAATCGTTTTGCGATGGACATATTCACGGGGTTGTCTTCTGCGATCAATACACGTACTCCTGTCATCTGACTGAGTTCACGCGACTTTCCATCGCTGATATACATTCTTCGGTTCTCATTGATCTTGAGCTCCATTGTAAAATGAAAAGTACTGCCCTTGCCTTCTTCGCTTTCGAGAAAAAGATCACTATTGAATTTAGAAACCAATTTTCGGGTGATGGATAAACCGAGACCTGTTCCACCATATTTTCTGGTGGTATTAAGATCGGCCTGCGTAAAACTTTCGAAAATTTCCTTGTGTTTGTTTTTAGAAATACCTATACCCGTATCCCTGACAATGAATTGTACCGAAGCTTTCGTACTTGATGCGAAAAGTTGCCTG
>Ga0193752_1002548_pt1 | contig 13498 bp, 5 predicted proteins | sample H1c1metaG_FD_144924 | JGI IMG/M metagenome (GOLD analysis project Ga0193752, IMG submission 144924) | Soil microbial communities from a riparian zone of the East river system, Colorado, United States - H1c1 | ecosystem: Environmental > Terrestrial > Soil > Riparian zone | place: USA: East River... | reverse complement strand
GGGTCTACCAGCAGCGGTACACGCTGCAGGCGGCGACGGCCGAGGCGCGCACGGCGGAGGGGTGGCGCCTGCTCGCCGCCCCCACGGCCGCCGCCACCGTGAACGACCTGCTCGGGCCCGTGTGGACGCAGGGGTTCCCCGGCGCCGACTACAACGGGGCCGCGCCGGTGGCGGCGCCCAACGTGTACCGCTACGACGAGACCACGGCGGGCGGGCTCGCCGCCGGGTACACCGCTCCCACGTCGGCCGCCGAGGTGATGGGGAGCGGGCGGGGGTACTTCGCCTACCTCTACGTCGACGACAACCAGTACACCCCCACGCTCGACCGCGGCTTCCCGAAGGTCCTCTACGTCCTCCACGACGTGGGGGCGGCGCCGGAGGGCCCCGTCGCGCTCCCGGTGAGCTACACGGACACGGCGGACCCGGAGCTGGAGGACGGGTGGAACCTCGTGGGCAACCCGTACCGCCAGAGCATCGACTGGGACCTCGCTACGCGCGCCGACGTGGCCTCGTCGGCGTACGTCTACGACCCGGCGCTCCCGGGCTACCGCGTGTGGAACGGCGTGGCGGGCAACCTCGCGGACGGGGTGGTGGCGCCGCTGCAGGGGTTCTGGGTCAAGGCCATGGACACGGACGCGAACAGCACGGTGACGCCGTCGGCCTCGCTCCCGTCCACGGCGCAGGTGGCGGGCGGGACGTTCTACGGCCGGGCGGGGGAGGGCGCGGCGGCGCCGGTCCTCGCGCTCTCGCTCACGCGGGAGGCGGGCGGCTACGGCCGGACGGCGGAGGCGTTCGTCTCGTTCGAGGCGGGCGCCGCGGCCGGGCTCGACGCGGCCGACGCGTACCACCTCGACCCGGCGGCTGGGGACTACACGGCGCTGTTCACGCGGGCCACGGACGGGACGGCGCTGGTGATCCAGGCGCTCCCCGAGTCCGGGCCGCACACCTTCCCGCTGGAGGTCGCCGCGCTCGAAGGGGGCGCGCCGGTCGGCGGGGCGTTCACGCTGTCGTGGGCGGCCCCGGCGCTCCCGCCCGGCGCGACGGCCCGGCTCCTCGACGCCGTGACCGGCGCGAGCGTGGACCTCACGGCGGCGGGCACCTACACCTTCACCCTCGACGCCCCGGCCGGGCGAGGCGTGGCCCCGGCCACACCGGCCGCCCTCGCGCCGCCCGCGCCGCGCGTGCTCGACGGCACGAGCGACGGGCTCACGTCGGGCCGGTTCACGGTCGTCGTGAACGGGGCCACGACCGGCACCGAGGCGGGGGCGTCGGCCCTCGCGCTCTCCGTCGCGCCTAATCCCGTGCTGGGGTCGGGCGTCGTGCGCTACGTGCTCCCGGAGGCGTCGCGGGTGCGGGTGTCGGTCTACGACGTGCTGGGCCGCGAGGTCGCCGTGCTCATGGACGGGGAGCAGGGGGCCGGGCGCTACGACGTGGCCCTCGACGCCGCGCGGCTGGCGCCGGGGGCGTACCTCGTCCGGCTCACGGCGGGGGAGGCCACGCTCGTGCGGCGGGTGACGGTCGCCCGGTGACGCTGAAAGGGTAAAGGTTGAAGGGTAAAGGGGCGGCGCCAGCGTCTACCGCTACGACGAGTCGGCCGAGGGCGGGCTCGCCTCCGGCTACACCGCGCCGGTCGCGGCCACGGAGGCGATGGGGTCGGGGCGGGGGTACCTCGCCTACCTCTACGCCGACGACGACTTCAACACCCCCGCCGTCGACGGCGGCTTCCCGAAGTTCCTCTACGTCCTCTACAGCGCGGGGGCGGCCCCGGAGGGCCCCGTCGCGCTGCCGGTGAGCTACACGGACACGGCCGACGACGAGCTGGAGGACGGGTGGAACCTCGTCGGCAACCCCTACCGCCAGTCCATCGACTGGGACCTCGCGGTGCGGGAGGACGTGGCCTCGTCGGCGTACGTCTACGACCCGGCGCTGCCGGGGTACCGCGTGTGGAACGGGGCGGCGGGCAACCTCGCGGACGGGGTGGTCGCCCCGCTGCAGGGGTTCTGGGTCAAGGCGATGGACACCGACACGAACGGGGGCGTCACGCCGAGCGCGAGCGTGCCGGCCACGGCGCAGGTGAGCGGGGGCACGTTCTACGGGCGAGGGGGCGAGGGCACGGCGGCCCCGGTGCTGGCGCTGAGTCTCACGCGAGAGGCCGGGGGCTACGGACGGACGGCCCAGGCGTTCGTCTCGTTCGAGGCGGGCGCCGCGGCCGGGCTCGACGCCGCTGACGCGTACCTCCTCGACCCGGTGGCTCAGGATTACACCGCGCTCTACACCCGCTCGGCCGACGGGACGGCGCTGGCCATCCAGGCGCTCCCGGAGGCGGGGCAGTACGCGCTACCGCTGGAGGTGGCTGCGCTCGAAGGGGAGACCCCGGCCGGTGGCGCGTTCACGCTGTCGTGGGATGCGCCCGCGCTACCGGCGGGCGCCACGGCCCGGCTCCTCGACGCCGTGACCGGCGCGAGCGTCGATCTCACGACCTCCGGCACGTACACCTTCACGCTGCCGGGCGCCCCGGCCGGTCGCAGTGAGGCCCCGGCTAATCCGGCCGAACTGGCGCCGCCCGCCCCGCGCGTGCTCGGGGCCACGGGCGAGGGCCTGACGGCGGGCCGGTTCACCGTCGTCGTGAACGGGGCGACGACCGGCACCGAGATGGGCGCTGCCGCGCTCGCGCTGTCCATCATGCCTAATCCCGTGGCCGGGTCCGGCCTCGTCCGCTACGTGCTCCCGACGGCGGGTGTCGTCCGCGTCGCGCTCTACGACGTGCTGGGGCGCGAGGTCGCCTTGCTGGCGGACGGCGAGCAGGGTGCCGGTCGGTACGACGTGGCGCTCGACGCGGGGCGTCTGGCACCGGGTGCGTACCTCGTCCGGCTCACGGCCGGCGGCGCCACACTCGTACGGCGGGTGACGGTCGCCCGCTAAGAGGGAGAAAGGCTGGAGAGAAAGGAAAAGAGGCGGGGCCTCCGGCGTCAGCGTCGGGGGCCCCGCTCTGTTCGTGTCGCTCCCGCTCCGCCGCCCGGGGTGCTGGCCGTGACGGTTAGACGCCGACGGCGAGGAGGACGGCGGCGAGGCCGCCGAGGCCGGAGACGAGGGTGGCGATGGCGACGACGCACCCGCAGCCCATGCACCCGCGCCGGTCGCCGGTGGGGGACTGGCCGTAGGAGCGGCCGAAGATGGTGCCGCCCGACGGCGCCCGCCAGCTCCCGAAGCCGCCGCCGCCCTTCGGCTCCTTCCCGCCGATCTTGCGGGCCGGGCTCTTGGACCCCCCGCCTTTGGACCCCGAGAACAGGGAGCCGAACGACGAGCCGCTGCTGCGCTGCGACGACGGGGACGAGGGGCTGCTCTTGAACGACGAGCCGCTGCTGCTGCTCCTGGACGACGAGAAGCCGCCGCTGCTCTTGGACGACGACGAGCCGCCGCCTTTGGAGGACTTACCGGCCATGGATGGACGTGGAGAGAGGGGAGGTGGCGGAAGGTAGATCGGGCGGGGGGACGCGCGAGGCCCCCGCCCCCCTTCATGCGGCATCCGGCACGGAAAGGGCGCATCGCGTTTTTTGGTTTGGGCCATGCGGGCCGCACGCTTCGGAAGGGAGGGGCACAACGAGAGGGGGAGCCACCCACCAAAATTGTCCCCGCTTCAAGGGGGACAGGCCTTCCGCCCGTGAGCGGAGGCGGAGCCGGAGCGATGGGCGGGAGGGCGGGGGGTCTTTCGCACCGGGCGGGCACCGCCCATCCGATCACACCACCCTGCCCCGCGCCCATCGCGCCCCTTCGTGTCGCTCACGCGCGCGGGGCGGTCCCTCCTCGTCTGAGGAGGGACGGGTCATACAAAGACCCCCCTCTCTCCCTCTCTCCCTTTCCCCTCTCTCTCCTTTCCCTCCTTTCCCTCCTTTCCCTCCTTTCCCTCCTTTCCCTCCTCTCCCGCCTTTCCCCTCATCGCTCATCCCTCATCGCTCACCAAGCGCCGCGAGGCGGGCGGCGGCGTCGGTGACGCGGTCGTCGGCGGGGGGGGGGAGGCGGCGGAGGGTGGCGTGGCTCCGGCGGAGGAGGGGGGCCGCTTCGTCCCGCCGGCCGGACTGGCGGAGGGCGTCGCCGAGGAGGCTCTGCGTGACGGCGCGGTCGGGGCTGTCGTCGGGGAGGGCGGCCTCGCGGATGCGGAGGGCTTCCCGGAGGTCGGGGACGGCGTCGTCGGCGCGGCCCGCGTCCAGGCGGATCAGCCCGCGGGTGGCGAAGGCGCGGGCCGTGAGCGCGTGGTCATCGCCGAAGCTCGTGCGCAGGACCGTGAGGGCGCGCGTGGCGAGGGGATCGGCCTCGTCGTAGCGGCGCTGCGACTGGAGGTTGCGGGCGAGGTTGATGAGCGGGAAGCCCACGTCCGGGTGGTCTTCGTAGGCCTCCCCGAAGGCCGTGCTGTAGATCGTGACGGCCTCCCGGAGCAGCGGCTCCGCCTCGTCGTAGCGTTCGAGCGAGCCGAGCGTCGAGCCGAGGTTGTTGAGCCCGAAGGCCACGTCCGGGTGGCGGTCGCCGACGGCGTGGCGGAAGAGGGCGACGGCCTCGCGCTGGAGGCGGGCGGCCTCCTCGTAGCGCCCGGCGTCCACGTAGAACGAGCCGAGGTTGGCGAGCGCGTTCCCCAGGTTCACCTCCTTGTCGGGGTGGTAGCGGCGGAGCGCGGCGACGTGCCGCTCCATGAGCGCGGTCGCCTCGTCGAGCTGGCCCGCGTCGCCGAGCGCGATCGCGAGGTTCGCCCGTCCTACGAGGAGGTCGATGTCGTCCGGGGGGAGCGTCGCCTCGTCGATGGTGTAGGCCTCCTGCCAGTAGCCCACGGCCCCCTCGTAGTCGCCCTCGTCGTAGCGCACCTGCCCGAGGTCGTTGAGCACCTCCGAGACCTGCGCGCTCCGTTCGCCGTCGTGGCGGCGGTGGACGGCGAGGGCGTGCCGGAGGAGGGTGTCGGCGGCGGCGTACTCCCCGCGCTCGATGAGCATGCGGCCGAGGCTCTCTTCCACCTCCGCCACGTCGGGGTGGTCGGGGCCGTGGAGGCGCGTGCGGAGGGCGAGGGCGCGGCGGAGTTGGGCGTCGGACTCGTCGTAGAGCGCGAGGCCGCGGTACGTGATCCCCAGCGTGAGCCGGAGCGTGGCCTCGTCCGTGGGGTTGCCCCCGGCGCTGTCGAGGGCGGCGGCGGCGCGGTCCAGCAGGCTCGCCACGCGCACGTCGCGCCCCTCCACCTCCGGGTTCGGGGCGTTGAAGAGGTCCACGAGGAACGCGTTGACGGTCGCGGCGCGGGCGGCCTCGGCGCGGGCCTCGCGCGCCTGCCACAGCGCCACGCCCGCGCCCGCGATGAGCGCCAGCGCGACGGCGGCCGTCGCGGCGACGCCGAGCGTGTGGCGCCGCACGAACCGCCCCACGCGGTAGCCGACCGTCGCCGGGCGCGCCGTGACGGGCTGCCCGTCGAGGTGGCGGCGGAGGTCGTCGGCGAGGTCGGCCGCGGCGGCGTAGCGCCGCTCGGGCTCTTTGGCGAGCGCCTTCGCGACGATGGTGTCGAGGTCGCCGCGGAGCGCGCGGGCCCGCGCGTCGGGGGCCACGGCCGAGGCGGGCGGCGGCTCCACCGAGGTCACGATCCGCTCGGCCTCGGCCGCCGTCGCCTGGGAGAGGTCGTAGGGGCGGCGCCCGGCGAGCAGCTCGTAGAGCATCACGCCGAGGGCGTACACGTCCGTCGCCGTCGTGATGGGGCCGCGGCGGAGCTGCTCGGGGGCGGCGTAGGCGGGGGTGTGGGCGGCCTGCGTCTGCGTGAGCAGGGCGCTGTCGGCGTCCTCGCCCAGCAGTTTGGCGATGCCGAAGTCCAGCAGCTTCACCGTCGGCGCCTTCACGTCCCTGCCGTCGACGAAGACGTTGCCGGGCTTGAGGTCGCGGTGGACGACGAGGTGGCGGTGGGCGTAGGCGACGGCCTCGCACACCTGCACGAACAGCCGCACGCGGGCCTCCGTGCCGAGCTTGCGGGCGTCGGCGTAGGCGGTGATGGGCTGGCCCTCGACCAGCTCCATCACGACGTAGGGCACGCCGCCCTCGACGCCGCCGTCGTAGAGCCGCGCGATGCCGTCGTGCTCCAGCCGCGCGAGCACCTGCCGCTCGGCCTCCAGGCGCCCGCCGAAGAGGCGGCCCAGCCCGGGGCGGATCTGCTTGAGCGCGACGGTGCGGGTGAAGAGGCCGTCGTCGCGCTCGGCGCGGTAGACGACGCCCATCCCCCCCTCGCCCAGCAGCCCCGTCACGCGCCAGGGCCCCACCCGCTCCGGGAGCGCGCCCGTGACGGCCCCGGCCCCGGCGAGCCCGGCGATGGGGGAGTCGAGCGCGCCCGTGGCGTCGGCGGCGTCGGCGGCGTCGACGAGCAGGGCGGCCTCGCGGCGGAGGGCGGCGTCGATCGTCCCGTCGGGCGCCGTGCAGGCGCCGTCGAGGAAGGCGGCGCGCTCGGCGGGGGGGAGGTCGAGGGCTTCCGGGACGAGGTCCGAGAGGCGGCTCCAGAGGGCGTCGGTCATGGGGCGGGCGGCATCTATCCCAAAGACCGGGATTCCGGGGCGGGCGGGCTCACGACCCCGCGCCCGGCTCGTTTGCGGCCCTGTCGGCCTCGTTGTCCGCCTCGTTTTCCCCATCGGGGTCGTCGTGGAGGCGGCGGTAGAGCCACGCCCGCGCCATCGCCCAGCGCCGCTTGACGGTGGCGGGCGAGAGGTCGAGGGCCTCGGCCGTCTCCTCGACGGAGAGCCCGCCGAAGTAGCGGAGTTCGGCCACGCGGGCGCCCTCCGGGTCGAAGCGTTCGAGGTCGCGGAGCGCGGCGTCGAGCGAGAGGACCTCGGTGGGGTCGAGCGTGGCGGGCTCGGCGACGGGCCCGACGGCGTCGAGCGAGACGGGGCGGCCGTCGCCGCCGCGCTTGGCGGTGCGCTGGGCGCGGGCGTAGTCCACGATCACGTCGCGCATGGCGCGGGCGGCGACGCGGAAGAAGTGCGTGCGGTCGGCGAAGGCCTGCCCGTCGCCCCCGGCGTGCCCGTCGAGCTTGGCGTAAGCCTCGTGGACGACGGCGGTCGTGTTCACGGTGTCGGCCGCGCCGAGCCGCCGCCGTTGGGCGTGGGCGATGGCGCGCAGCTCGCCGTAGAGCTGCCCCACGAGCCGCCCGAGCGCCTCGGCGTCGCCCGTGCGGGCGCGGTCGAGCAGGACCGTGACGGCGGGATCGAGCATGGACGGACGAGCCGGGAGAGGGACCGGAGGGGGAAAGATAGGGGGCGGGTGCCTTCCGGTAAGGAAAAACCCGTATCAGGGCTGAGCCTGCGCGGTTAGCGTGGGGCGGGGAAGGGTGGGGGGGCAGGCGGGGCGAAAGACCCCCCGCCCTCCCGCCCATCGCTTCGGCTGGCGCCTCCGCTCACGGGCGGAAGGGCTGTCCCCCTTGAAGCGGGGACAATTTTGGTTGTGCTTGTACCGCGGGTGGTAAACAGAAACAGTCCGCCCCTCCTCAGATGAGGAGGGGCAGCGCCCAGCGAAGCGCAGGCGCGGGGAGGTTGACCGGATTGGCAGTGCCGTCCGATCCATCCGAGATGAGCAAGAGGGAAGTAAAACGAGATCGCCCCTCCTCAGACGAGGAGGGGCAGGCCCGCGCCCGTGAGCGACACGAAGTGGCGCGATGTGCGTGGGGCGGGGTGGTGTGATCGGGATGGCGGTGGCGCCTCGGGTCTACCACCCCCCCGCCCCTCCTGTCCAGGAGGGGGGCTGGAACCGAGCCACGCCGGGAAGCCCCGCATTCTCTCTCCCTCTCTCCCTTTCCTCTTCCCCCGTGAGCCTCGCGGCGGGCCTTTCTCGGTTAGGCGTGTAGACCCCCTCTCTGCCGTCCCAATGCCCCGTCTCCTGCTCCTCGCCTTCGCCCTCCCGCTCGCGCTCCTGCTCTCGGCCCTGCCCGCTACAGCGCAAGGCTATGCCGACGTGGTCTTCGCCAACGACTTCAACGGCACCGGCGGCTTCAACCGCGTCTGCCGCAACGGTGGGACGGGCGCCTTCGCCTGCGACTTCGTGACCACCAACACCGACCGACGCCGCGGGCGCGGCGTGACGGCGGCGGACCTCGACGGCGACGGCGACGACGACCTCGCCTTCGCCAACTACGGCGGGTCCGGCCTCAGCGGCGCCGCCAACCGCGTGTGCCTCAACAACGCCGGCGCCTTCGCGTGCGCCGACGTGGAGCCCGCCGGGGCCGCCAGCGCGGCCGTGGCGGCGGGCGACCCTGGGGCCGACGGCGACCGCGACCTCGTCTTCGCCACCGTCGGCCCCAGCGACAACGGCGCGCTCAACCGCTTCTGCCGGAACGCCGGGAACGGCACGTTCACCTGCTCGGACGTGTCGCCCGATCTGGACGAGACCTTCGGCGTGGCCATCGCCGACCTGGACGGCGACGGCGACCGCGACCTCGTCTTTGCCAACGACGGCCCCGGCACCGGCGGCGACACCAACCGGATGTGCCTGAACAACGGCACCGGCACCTTCACGTGCGCGGACGTGGCGCCCGGCACCGCGAAGGGCGACGCCGTGGACACGGGCGACCTCGACGGCGATGGCGACGTGGACCTCGTCTTCGCCAACTTCTTCGGCCCCGACCGCGTGTGCCTCAACGGCGGCGCGGCCACGTTCACCTGCGCCAACCTCTCGAGCGACGGCGGCGACACCTTCGACGTGGAGATCGCGGACTTCGACGGCGACGGGGACCGCGACCTCGTGCTCGGCACGGCCATCTCGAACGACCAGAACCGGACGAACAAGATCTGTCTGAACAACGGCGCGGCCGTGTTCACCTGCGCCTCGCTCTCGGCCGACACCGACCACTCGCGCGACGTGGAGGCGGCCGACTTCGACGGCGACGGCGACCTGGACGTGGCCGTCGCCAACGAGGACTTCTTCACGCTCGGCAACGACAGCGGCATCGACCAGATCTGCCTCAACAACGGGAGCGCCGTGTTCACGTGCGCGGACATCTCGACGACGAACGACGACTCGATCGCGCTGGCGGTGGGCAACTTCGGCGGGAGCCCGGTGGCCGTGGAGGCGCCGCCCGTCGGCACGGGCGGGCTCTCGCTGGCGGTGGCGCCGAACCCGGTGCGCGGGGCGGCGACGCTGGCGCTCGCGCTGGGCACGGCCGGAGGGGTGCGCGCCGAGGTCTACAGCGTGCTCGGCCACCGCGTCGCGGTGTTGCACGACGGCCCCCTCGCAGCCGGGGCGCACACGCTGGCGCTCGACCTCGCGGGGCTCCCGGCGGGGGTCTACGTCATGCGGGCCACGTCCGGCGCCGCCGTGGCGACGCAGCGGGTGACGGTGGTGAGGTAGGGCGGCCGTTGGCCGCCGACCGCAGACGGCTGACCGCGGACCGCCGCTTGAAAGCGCGTAGGCACGTAAGCGCGTAGGCCAGTCGGTGGGCGAGCATGGCCAAAGACCCCCCGCCTTTCTGCTTCGCAGACCTTCGGTTCTCCCATCGCGCTATCGCGCTCACGGTCGGAAGCCTGTCCCCCTTGAAGCGGGGACAATTTTGGTAGGTGCCGCTGGAAACCGGCATGCCCACCATCGTAGGGGCGACGCGATGCGTCGCCCGCCTTCGAGCGGGCTCGGGCTCTCGTCGGAGGCATCATGCACGGCCCACGGAGGGCGACGCAGCGCGTCGCCCCTACAGCTGATCGAACGGGGGGGAGCCTCTCTCGCCTCGCATTCCCGCCTACCTCTCCTAGACGTCCGCCTCCCTTCCGAAGCGTGCGGCCCGCATGGACCAAACCAAAAAAGGCGCCCGGCGCCGTGAGCCGTGTTGCGGGTGGAATTCGGTAGAGGGGGTGTACCGTTCCCTTCCCGGCGCCCCACGCTCATGTCGCGTTCCCGCTACTCCCTCGCCGGTGTGCTCGCCGCCGTCCTCGTCGCCGTGGCCCCGGCGCCGCGCGCCCAGTCGTTCCAGGGGCTGGGCGACCTCGCCGGGGGCATCGTCTCCAGCAACGCGTTCGACGTGTCCGACGACGGCACCGTCGTCACCGGCAGCTCGCAGACGGTCGACGGTGGGCGGGCCTACCGCTGGACGGCGACGGGGGGGATGGTCAACCTCGGCACCATCCTGAACCTCGCCGGCTCCAGCTTCGCCTACGGGATCTCCGGCAGCGGCGGCACCATCGTGGGGCAGAGCCCGTGGTCGATCGGCAACACCGCCTTCCGCTGGACGGCGGGCGAGGGGATGGTCCAGTTGCCCGGGGGCACCACGCTCCGCGCCGAGGCCGCCTCGTCCTCCGGCGCCGTCATCATCGGGCGGCGCAACAACGGCGCGATCCCCGAGGCGTTCCGGTGGACGCAGGCGGGGGGGCTCGTCGGGCTCGGCGACCTGCCGGGCGGCTCGACGGCCAGCTACGGCAACGACGTGTCCGCCGACGGCAACATCATCGTGGGCTACAGCTTCAGCACGAGCGGGGTCGAGGCGTTCCGGTGGGCGGGCTCGATTCAGGGGCTCGGGGACCTCCCAGGCGGCAACTTCAGCAGCGTCGCCTGGGGGATCTCGGCCGGCGGCGGCCTCATCGTCGGCGGCAGCTCCAGCGCCGACCTCCCCGGCGGCCAGGCGTTCATCTGGTCGCAGGCCGCGGGCGGGATGGACGCCCTCGACTTCATCACGGGGGCGGTGCAGGCCACCGCCTACGCCGTCTCCGACGACGGCCAGCGCATCGTCGGGTTCATGAGCCTCCCCGTGGGCATCCGCGCCGTGATCTGGGCGGCCGACGGCAACGTGCGGCTCCTGCAGGACGTGCTCGTGGCCGACTACGGCCTCAACCTTGACGGCTGGACGCTGGAGTACGCCGAGTCGATCACGCCCGACGGCCGCGTCGTCGTGGGCTCCGGCCGCAACCCCGCCGGGCAGCCCGAGGGGTGGATCGCCGTGCTCGGGCCGCCCGCCGACGACCAGCTCGTCGTCAACGACACGCGCGACCTCGCCGACCCCGACGTGGACGACGACCGCTGCGACGTGGACCCCGTCGCCATCGACCGGCAGTGCACGCTGCGCGCCGCCATCGAGACGGCCAACGCCCGCGAGGGCCGCGACTCCGTCGCGGTGAACATCGAGGGCGCGGGCGTCCACACCATCGCGCTGGCGACCCCGCTCCCCGCCGTCGAGGAACCCATCGTCCTCGACGCCCGGACGCAGCCGGGCTACGTCAGTACCCCCCTCGTCGCGATCTCCGGGACGCTCCCGACCGCGCTCCTGCTGAGCGGCGGCGAGAGCACCGTGCGGGGGTTCGCCATCGGCGGGTTCTCGGCCGCCGGCATCAGCATCACCGGGCCGGGCGAGAACCGGGTCGAGGCGTGCCACCTCGGCGTGGACCCGGCAGGCACGGCCGCCCTCCCCAACGCCGTCGGCGTGCTCGTCACCGACTCCCCGGACAACGTGATCGGCGGGGCGACCGCCCCGCGGCGCAACCTGATCTCGGGGAACACCGAGGCGGGCGTCCAGATCGTCGGCGCCGCCGCCACGGGGACCATCGTCGTGGGGAACTACGTCGGCCTCAACGTGGCCGGGACGGCGGCGCTGCCCAACGTCGCGGCCGGGATCGTGCTGGAGGGCGCGCCGGGCGTGCGCGTCGGCGGCCCGACCGCCGGTGAGCGCAACGTGATCGCGGGGAACCCCGTCGGCGTCGAGGTCTCCGGCGCGGCGGAGGGGACGGTCATCCAGGGGAACTACCTCGGCCTCGCGCCCACGGGCCAGACGCCGCTGCCCAACGCCGTCGGTGTCCGCGCGCGCGGCGCGATCGGCCTCGTCGTCGGCGCCGCAGAGGCGCCCAACCGATTCCTCGCCACGGCGGCGGGCGTCCTCGTCACGGCCACCGACGAGGGGGTACGCTCCACCGGCACGCGCGTAGAGGGCAACGTCTTCGGCCTCCTCGCCGACGGCACGGCGCCGACCGGCTCGCCCGCGGGCGCGGGCGTGGTGGTGGAGCGCGCCGACGGGACCGTCATCGGCGGGGCGGCGTCGGCGCCGGGCACGGCGCCGGGCAACCACTTCGGGCGGCTGAACGCCGCGGTGCGCGTGCAGGGCAACGCCGACGGCGGGGCCGCCGGCACGCGCGTGGCAGGGAACCTCATCGGGCTCGACGCGACGGGCGCCGAGGCGCGGACGAACGGCGTCGGCGTGTGGGTGCAGGGCGCGGCCACGGGCACGCGCGTCGGCGGCTGGGCCACCGGCGAGCGCAACGTGATCGCGGGGAACGGCACCGGCGTGGCCGTCACCAACGGCGACGACAGCGGGACGGCGGGCGAGCCCACGGGCACCGTCGTGGCGGGCAATTACGTCGGCACCACCCTCACCGGGCAGCGGGGGCTGGGCCACACGCAGGCGGGCGTCTACGTCGGCCCCATCAGCGGCGTGAGCGGGGGCGGCCCCCAGGGCGGCCCCTCCGACGTGACCATCGGGGCCACGGCGGCGATGGCCGGGGGGGCCTCGGCGGCCCTCCGCCGCAACGTCATCCTCGGCAGCCCGCAGAGCAACGTCCTCATCGACCACACTGGCGCCGCCGCCGAGACCCCCGTCCGCGTCGTGGGGAACTACGTCGGGCTCGACGCGAGCGGGCAGGGCGGGATCGACCAGGGCACGTTCGGCGGCGCGACGCGCGTCGGCGTGCGGGTGCAGGGCACCGCCCGCGCCGTCGTCGGCGGCGCGGGCGAGGACGGCAACGTGATCGGGGGCCACCGCATCGGGGTGTGGATGATCGCCGATGAGGGCGTCGTCGGCGGCAACCGGATCGGGACCGACCCGACCGGGATGCTCCGGCGGGCCAACCTCGTCGGCGTCGCCGTCTCCGGCTCGCGCGTCCGCGTCGGCCTCACCACCGACGGCGCCCCGCTGCCCAACCTCATCTCCGGCAACATCCTCGCCGGGGCGTCGAACGGGTCCAACGACGGACTCGGCGTCTACGTCGCCTCGCGCGACTACGTCGAGCCCATCGCGACGGGTGCCGCGGCGCGCGGCGGCGGCGCGGACCTCCCCGCGCTCCCGGGCGCCGGGGCGCCGTCGGCCGAACGGGCGTCGGCGTTCAGCCCCGCGCGCGGCGGCGCGGCGCCGGCCACGGGCAACGTGGTCGCGTTCAACCTCATGGGGACGACCCTCACCGGCAACGCCGCCGTCGTCCCCATGCCCGACGTGAACCGGACGGCGAACGTGTGGATCACGAGCGGGGCCGTGGACACGGAGGTCTACGCCAACACGATGAGCGGGGCCTACGCCGGCCTCGTCCTCGCCCCCCCGGCCGGCATCGCCGTCACGACATTCCCCACGGGCACGCTGGTGGCGGGCAACCGGATCGGGCTGGCGTCGACCGGGGGGGAGTTGGATTTCGTGCCCAACCGCGTCTACGGCCTCTTCGTCAGCGGCGCGGCCGGGAGCCTGATCGGCGACGGGGCGGTGGCGGGGCAGGGGCCCAACCGGATCTCCGGGACCGGCATTGAGGGCTCGCGGCGGCCGCCG
>Ga0193752_1002547_pt1 | contig 13499 bp, 10 predicted proteins | sample H1c1metaG_FD_144924 | JGI IMG/M metagenome (GOLD analysis project Ga0193752, IMG submission 144924) | Soil microbial communities from a riparian zone of the East river system, Colorado, United States - H1c1 | ecosystem: Environmental > Terrestrial > Soil > Riparian zone | place: USA: East River... | reverse complement strand
CCAACGTACGAGCTGAGGTGGGCACATACGTTGGACGAAACGCAGACGCAGTAGCCACTTCGAGCAGTTTCAGTTGTCCGAGACTTGAGATCGGTGCGACATCCGCGCACACGACGTTCCCCCACGAATCATCGAGCTTTGGGAGGATCCCATGGGCTTTCATGTGGAGATCGAGTCGTGTCACGGCGCTAGTTTTCGCGGCTATGAAGCCGTCGCGGATGACCCTAGCGCTGCTTCGGTAGTGATCGTTCACGAGTGGTTTGGCTTGAACGACAACATGCGCGCGCACGCGGACCATTTCGCGGCGCTCGGTTTCCACGCGTTGGCCGTGGACTTATTCGATGGTCGAGTTGCATGGGATGCGGAGTCAGCACGGGGCTTGGCCTCGGCGCTGACGACCGAACACGCCATGCACGTGATGGAGGCAGCAGTCGATTACGTCCGTAGTCGGCCGCACGCGACGGGCAAAGTGGGGATCGCCGGGTTTTGTCTCGGCGGAGCCGTCGCGCTCGCAGCAGCAAGCAGGATCGATGACGTGTCGGCAACCGTGACGTTCGGTGGCTTGCCCGGCCCGCGGTACGCAGACGTGACCCGCATCAGTGCGCCTGTGATGGGACACTACGGCTCGCGAGACCCAGTGTTACCGATTGCACATCCCAAAGCCGTGTTCGCGCAGTTGTCTGCAGCCGGCAAGCGCGCCTGGCTGCACGAGTACGACGCCGGTCACGCCTTCATGCGCAGTACCAGTCAGAGCTATCGTGCAAACGTGGCCGAGCTTGCATGGCAGCGCACGGCGGGTCTGTTCCGCGAAGAACTGCAATAGGCGATCGTTTGCACGACCGTCACCGCAGGTTCGCGCGGCCGTAATCCGGCACAGCGAGAGGCAACCTTTACATTGCCGCGCCGGACCGCAGTCCCGCGGATGGGCAATGGCGCGTAGGCGCCCCGACGCGTGAGCGAGCGTGGGCGCCGCTGGCAGCGGCAAGCGTCAGCGACCCAAGCTCGACATCATGGTCTCGGGATAGCGATCTCCCGCTGCGCTTCCGAGCGGGAAGATCGCGTCGATCTTCGCGACTTCGTCCGGTGTGAGCTTCACCGCGTCGGCACCGAGATTGTCTTCGAGATACTTGCGACGCTTCGTCCCCGGGATCGGCACGATGTGTTCACCCTTGGCGAGCGCCCACGCGAGCGCGAGTTGCGCCGGCGAGCATCCCTTAGACTTCGCCAGGTTGTTCACGCGCGCGACGAGGTCCAGGTTTTTCTGGAAGTTGTCGCCCTGAAAGCGCGGGGAGTAGCGGCGATAGTCGTCCTTCTCGAAGTCCTCGAACTTCTTGAACTGACCTGTCAGAAAGCCGCGGCCGAGCGGCGAGTACGCGAGAAAGCCGATACCGAGCTCGCGGCAGGCGTCGAGCACGCCGTCTTGTTCGGGTTCGCGCGACCACAAGGACAACTCCGACTGAACGGAGCTGATCGGATGCACGGCATGGGCGCGACGCAGTGTCTTCGTGTTCACTTCGGACAAGCCGATGAAGCGAACTTTTCCTTCTTTCACGAGCTCGGCCATGGCGCCGACCGTGTCTTCGATCGGCGTCTTCGGATCGACGCGATGGCACTGATACAGATCGACGTGTTCGACTTTCAGCCGCCGTAGGCTGCCTTCGATCGCTTTGCGAATGTAGGCCGGGCTGGCGTCGATGCCGCGGTCCTGAGGCTTCGGTCCGCGGACGATCGCAAACTTCGTTGCGAGCACGACTTGGTCGCGCTTGCCGGCGATCGCGCGGCCGACGAGCTCTTCGTTCGTGTGCGGCCCGTATGCGTCTGCTGTGTCGAGCAGCGTGACTCCGAGCTCGATCGCGCGATGAATCGTCGCAACCGATTCTTGGTCGTCGCGACCGGCGTAGAACTCGCTCATGCCCATGCAGCCCAGGCCGAGCGCGGAGACTTTCAGTTTTCCAAGGTTGCGAGTGTGCATCGGAAGCTCCTGGTGGGACCGCACCGTAGCAGCCCGAGCTCCGAGTCGCATCCAACGCAGCGCTGCGGCTGCTTGACAGCCGAGGCAAGTCGATATACGTAATCAATCAGTTACGCATATGCACAGAGCACGCGCCGATACCGATGTTTTCAGAGCGATTGCGGATCCCACTCGCCGCGCGATCTTGGATCGCCTTCGCGCTGGGCCCACCGCGGTCAACGACTTGGCGGCAGACTTCGAACAGAGCCGGCCGGCTATTTCCAAGCATCTACGCGTGCTGCGCGATGCTCGACTCGTCACCGAACAACGCCACGGACGGGAACGCCTCTACGAACTGAGGCCGATTCCGTTGCAGCGCATCATGGGATGGGTCGAAGGCTACCGCTCGTTCTGGCAGTCGAACCTGACTTCGTTGAAGCGTTACCTGGAGGAGACATGACAACTCGGAAGAAGAAGAGCCCGGCTCGCGCGATCGCAGACGTCACGAACGGAACCATCCTCGCTACGATCGAGATCGCAGCGCAACCCGAGCGCGTATTCCGCGCGCTCACTTCGCCCGAAGAGATCGTTCGCTGGTGGGGCTCCGAGGAGATGTACAAGACCACGAGCTGGACGGCGGAGTTTCGCGTCGGCGGTAAGTGGCGTGCGGAAGGTCGCGACGCGGACGGCGTAACCTTCGCGATCGAAGGCAAATATCTCGAGATCGTGTCGCCACGAAAGCTCGTACAAACCTGGAAACCGGACTTCGACGAAGGGCACGAGACGACCATCACGTACGTGCTCGAACCGATCGAAACTGGAACTCGCCTAACGCTCCGTCACGACGGCTTCGCCGATCGCGAGCAGTCTCTCAAGAGCCACACGTTCGGTTGGGAGTTCGTCTTGAACTGGCTCGGGGACTTCACCTCGCCGCCAACGGCTGCAACAGACGACAAGTACTTCTTTTGCCGTTTGCTTCCACCGCGTCCTACATTTGCGATGGACATGAACGCCGACGAGCGCGCGGTCATGCAGGAGCACGCGCTGTACTGGCGCGGTATGTTGGAGGCGGGAAGCGCGCTGGTGTATGGCCCGGTCGGGGATCCGAAAGGTCCATGGGGGCTAGGTCTCCTTCGGGCAGCCGACGAAGCTGCCGCGCACGCGTTGCAAGCCAAAGATCCGGCGATTCTTTCCGGTCGCGGATTTAGCTACGAGCTCATGCCGATGTTGCAGCTCGTAACAGGCTGACGCCGATCGACTTGTAGTAGTGAACGCCTAAAAGTTTTATCCTTCGCCCATCGCGCTCGCAGGCCTCACGTCGCAGTCCTGCTCGGGGAGACAGTGATGGGACCACGCGGACACGGCGGACGAATCTCGGCTGCGCTCGCGCTGGGGAGCGCGCTCGTGGCCTGTCAGCCTCGCGCTGAAACTGCGTCTCCCAAGGTCGTCACGCCGGTGCGCGTGCGCATGGTGGAGGCGCGGAATCAGCTGGCCGAAGCGCGCTACTCGGGGACGCTCGAACCGCGGACCCGAGTAGACCTCGCGTTCAAGGTCGGCGGCTATGTGCGCGAGCTGGGGCAAATCAAAGCCGGTGGCGTGTCGCGAAGTATTCAAGAAGGCGACTTCGTCACGAAGGGCACCTTGCTCGCGGTCGTACGCGAGGGCGACTACCAGCAGAAGGTAGCCGCTGCCCAAGCCGGACTCTCGGAAACGGTCGCGCTCCAGAAGCAAGCACAGCTCGACTACGATCGTACGCAAAGGCTCACCGCGTCGAACGCAGTTGCCAAGCTCGAGGTCGACGCGCAGAGCGCCCGGCTCGAAACTGCAGCCGCCCGCGTCGAGAGCGCCAAAGCGCGCATTCAAGAGGCGCAGCTGGATTTGGGCGATTGCACGATGCGCGCGCCGATCGACGGCGTGATTCTGAAGCGACCGATCGAAGTCGGATCGCTCGTCGGTCCCGGTACGGTCGGCCTGGTCATCGCCGATACCACCAGCGTGAAATTGCTGTTTGGCGCGCCGGATCGGCTCGTCGAAAAGCTCAAGCCCGGCGGGAACCTGAGCGTGACGTTCGACGCGGTGCCGGGTGAGTATGCAGCCTCGATTTCGCGGATCGCGCCGAGCGCCGATCCGAAGAGCCGCGTGTTCGAAATCGAAGCTACGATTCCGAATCCACGCAACCAGTTGCACGTGGGGATGATCGCGAAGCTGTCAGTGCCTCAGCAGGCCGTCGCATCCCCCGCGCTCGTGCTCCCGCTCACTTCGGTCGTGCGTTCGCCGCGCGATCCACGCGGCTTTTCGGTGTTTGTGGTCGAGGCCACCAAAGGCAAAGAGGTCGCACGCATGCGCGACGTGAAGCTCGGCGACGTCGTCGGCAACGTCGTCGTCGTCGCCGAAGGGCTCAAACCGAACGAACGCGTGGTCTCGATGGGTGCGACGCTGCTCGCTGAAGGCGAGCCGGTTCGCGTGATTCCGAACTGAGGCGCGCCATGTCCCACATCGATCGCGACCGCGAGCAAATCGAGCGCACGCACAATACCGCGCGCTACTTCACCGAGAATCGGCACGTCGCATGGGCGCTGCTCGTAGCGACGGTCGCTTGGGGAATGCTCGCGTACTCCGCGATGCCCAAGCGCAAGGATCCCGAGATTCCAGTGCGCGTCGCCGCTGCGATCGTAGCGTGGCCGGGAGCGCCAGCGGAAAAGCTCGAGCAGCTCGTCACGCGCAAGATCGAAGAGAAGATCGCGGAGAACTCGAGGATCGAGCACATCGATTCGACGACGCGAACCGGCGTCGCAGTCGTCACGTTCACCGTCCAAGAAGGTGTCTCGGACACCGGCAAGGAGTTCGACGACATCAAGCTTCGGCTCGACACGCTCACGGGCAGCCTGCCGCGCGGCACGCAGCCGATCCAGTTCTTGAAAGACTTCGGTGACACTACTGCGCTGATGCTCACAGTCGCGAGCCCGCGCGCTGGCGACGTCGAAGTGCAGCTGCGTGCGGAGCAGATCCAAAAAGGCATCGCGGCCGTTCGAGCGAATGCCGCGCCCGGGACGCGCCGCGGCTCGCTCGTCTACGCGTTTCCGGCGTCGGTCGATCCGCGTGCGCTGCGTCGCGTGCTCGAGCAGCTCGCGGTCTTCGCCGAGGCGCGGAAGCTCGCGAAAGACATTCGCTTCTTCGAAGGCGTCGGGTTCTTCGGGTTGGACGCCGAGTCGACGCAGAGCGACCGCGAGATTCGCGCCGGTGCACTGCAGTTTTTACAGAATCGGATGAACACGTCGGAGCTGCATCCGGACGTGTGGCGCGCGATCGTGGTCTTCGATCCGGCCGAAACCGAAGCGAAGCTCCGCGAAGTGGCCGAGGCGCGCTATTCGTATCGCGACCTCGACGAGTTCAGCGATGCGCTGAAAAAGCGGCTGCAGAGCGTGCCCGAGGTCGCGAAGGTCACGCGCACCGGGGTGCTGCCCGAGGCGGTCTACCTCGACTATTCGCAAGAGCGATTGTCCGCCTACGACTTGGGTGGTGGGCAGCTCGCGAATTTGATCGCCGCGCGCAACATCACTGCGCCCGGCGGTGTGATCGAGTCGCAAGGTAAGAAGCTGACAGTCGATGCGTCGGGCGAGCTCCAAAACGAGCAAGAGATCGGCGAGATCTTGATGACGACGTCGGCGCAAGGCTCGCCGGTCTACTTGCGCGACTTGTTCGAGATTTCGCGTGGCTACGAGAGCCCGCCGCGCTTCTTGAACAAGTACACGTTTCGCGACAAGGAAGGGCAGTGGTCGCGCACGCGTGCGGTGACGCTCGCGGTCTACATGCGGACGGGCATGCAGATCGGTGCGTTCGGAGAAGCCGTCGATGCAGCGCTCACGGAAGCACGGCAACTGCTGCCGGAGGACGTCGTGGTCGCGCGGACGAGCGACCAGCCGCGCCAGGTCACGGAGAACGTCGACCTGTTCATGTCGAGCTTGTACGAAGCAGTCGGGCTGGTCGTGCTGGTGGCGTTGATCGGCTTTTGGGAGTGGCGCAGTGCAGCTGTGTTGGCGCTGTCGATCCCGATCACGTTGTTCATGACGTACGGGTTCATGCACTTGCTCGGGATCGACTTGCAGCAGATCTCGATCGCGTCGCTGATCATCGCGCTCGGATTGTTGGTCGATGACCCCGTGGTCGCAGGCGATGCGATCAAACGCGAACTCGCCCTCGGGCATCCGCCGATCGTCGCGTCGTGGCTCGGGCCGACGAAGCTCGCGACTGCGATCCTGTTTGCGACGATCACGAACATCGTCGCGTACCTGCCATTTCTCACGCTGCCCGGCGACGTCGGTAAGTTCATTTTCACGTTGCCGATCGTCCTCACCTGTTCGCTCGTCGCATCGCGGCTCGTGTCGATGACGTTCATTCCGTTGCTCGGCTACTACCTTTTGCGGCCAGCGAAGCGCGAGCTCACGCTCGAGGAGCGCAGGACGCAAGGCTTCGGCAAGTACTATCAACGCGTCGTCGGGTTCGCGATCGATCACCGCTGGGTCGTGCTGGCGGCGTCCGTCGTGTTGTTGGTCGGTGCATTCGGCTTTGCGGGAAGGCTCAAGCAGGCCTTCTTCCCGAAGGACTATTCGTACCTGTCGTACGTGAACGTGTGGTTGCCGGAAGACGCGCCGCTCGGAGCGACTGCCGAGATCGCGCGCGAGGCGGACGACGTGATTCGCCGCACGGTCGAACAGTGGTCGCAACTCCGGCCGGAGCTCAAAGGCCAACCGGTGCTGAAGTCGATCACGACCTTCGTCGGGGGTGGCGGACCGCGCTTTTGGTTTTCGGTGACACCCGAGGTGCAGCAAGCGAACTACGCGCAGCTCGTGGTGGAGACGAACGACAAGCACATCACGAACGAGATCATCGAACCGCTCCAGCAAGCGTTGTCGCGCGACATCGCCGGTGCGCGGATCGACGTCCGGCAGCTCGAAAATGGCAAGCCGATCGGCATTCCGGTCGCGTTTCGCATTCAGGGCGAAGACGTGCCGACGCTGCGCGACATCGCGGAAAAGGCGAAGGACATCTTGCGCGCGAGCCCGATGGCCGAGCGCGTGCGCGACTCTTGGGGCGCCGACAGCTTTTCGGTGAGGCTGGCGGTCGAGCCGGACCGGGCAAACCTCGCAGGCATTACGAACTTGGATGTCGCAACTTCCGCTGCGATCAGCTTTAGCGGTGATCGCGTCGGACAGCTGCGCGAGGCAGACCGATTGATTCCGATCGTGTCGCGGCTGCGAAGCGCCGAGCGTTCTCAGCTATCGGACTTGCAGAACTTGTACGTGCGCTCCAGTCAAACCGGAATACCGGTGCCGCTGCGGCAAGTCTCACAAATGTCGTACGCGATGACGACCGAGAAGATCGTGCGGCGTGATCACTATCGAACGATCACGGTCAGCGCGTTTCCGACGCACGGTGTGCTCGCGTCGCAAGTCGTCGGATCGGTGCGCAAGCAGATGGACGAACTCGGCACCACGCTTCCGCCTGGCTATCGAATGTCGATTGCGGGTGAAGAGGAAGAGCAAAAGAAGGGCTTTGCGAGCTTGGTCGTCGTGCTCCTGATCAGCATCGCTGCGATCTACATGGCGCTGGTCATCCAGCTGAAGAGCACGATCAAACCGGTGATCGTGTTTGCCGCGATCCCGTACGGAGTCGCCGGTGCGCTCGTGTGTTTGGCGCTGACGAATAGTCCATTCGGCTTCATGGCATTTTTGGGCATCATCAGTTTGATCGGCGTGATCGTGAGTCACATCATCGTGCTCTTCGACTTCATCGAAGAGAAACACGAAGAGGGTGAGCCATTGCGCGAGGCACTGCTCGATGCCGGGATTTTGCGCTTGCGGCCCGTCATGATCACGGTTGCGGCGACGGTATTCGCCCTGTTTCCACTCGCGTCGCACGGCGGACCGTTGTGGGAGCCGCTGTGTTACGCCCAGATCGGTGGCCTCACGATTGCGACGTTTCTCACGTTGTTGTTGGTGCCAGTGATCTACGCAATCTTCGTGTTGGATCTGAAGCTCGTGAAGTGGGAGCTGCGCAAGCCGCCGGAGGTGCCGAAACCTGCGGCGCAGTCGAGCGCTGCCGCCGAATGAGCGCGGTGCTAGGATTGCGCCCATGACATCGCGTCCGTTTGGTTCGAGTGGCGTGTCCGTGCCGGTGTTTGGGCAGGGCACGTGGCAAATGGAAGGGGACGATCGACGGGGAGCGATCGCCGCGCTACGTGCTGGCATCGATCTCGGTCTGACGCACATCGACACGGCGGAGCTGTACGGTTCAGGTCGAGTCGAAGAGATGGTAGCCGAGGCGATCGACGGTCGTCGCGATGACCTGTTCCTCGTGAGTAAGGTGATGCCGAGTCACGCGACTCGCGCTGGAACGATTCGCGCGTGCGAGCAGAGTCTGAAGCGTCTGCGCACGGACCGCCTCGATTGTTACCTGCTGCATTGGCCCGGCAGTCATCCGCTCGAGGAAACGATCGGCGCATTCGAGGCGCTGCGCGAAGGCGGGAAGATCCGTGCGTGGGGCGTCAGCAACTTCGACGCCCGCGAGCTCGAACGCGCGCTTGCGATCGCGGGTCCGGGAAAGATCACCTGCAACCAAGTGCTTTATCACTTGGCTCAGCGCGACATCGAAAACGAAGTCATTCCGTGGTGCGAGAAGCAGAACGTTGCAGTCGTCGGCTACACACCGTTTGGTCGTTCCAGCTTTCCGCCGCGCGGTGACGGTGGGAAGGTACTCGAGCAAGTCGCGAAGCGTCGCAATGCCAGCACGCGGCAGGTGGCGCTCGCATTTCTGACGCGCTTGCCGAGCTTGTTCGGGATTCCGAAAGCCTCGAATGCGGAACACGTGCGCGACAACGCGGCCGCACAGAACCTCACGCTCGATGCGAACGACATCGCGGAGATCGACGCTGCGTTTCCCCGGCCGCGACGCCGGTCCGGCATCCCGATGTTGTGAGTCAGGCGCCGGTAGAGCCGGTGACGTCCCAGCGCTCGAATCGCCAGGGCCCACTCTCTTCCGTGCGTTCCGAGCAAGCGACGCGCGACCGGCCGGTGAAGAGTTGCGCCGGCTCGACGAGTGCGCCGCCGACCGCGGCAGGGTCGAACAAGCCTTGGAAGCGTGAGATCAACAGGTGATCGACGCCGGGACTCGAACCGTAGAGCAGGTTCGCCGTGCTCGGCCCGGCCTCGATCAAAATGTTAGTCGCGCCTTGTTCGCGTAGCCACGCAACGGCGGTCGTGACATCGAGTTCCGGCAGCCCGACGACTTCTGCGCGAGTGGCGAGCTCCGCCTGCATCGTGCTCGCGCGCTCCGGTGAGGTCAGCACACGATATGGCAGCTTGTCATTCCAGAGGTCGTGCGCGAGCGGCACGTCTCCCGTGCGCGTGAGGATCGCGCACAGGGGTCCTTCGAGCTTGTTGAGTCGCAGCTTGCGAAACATGGCGAGCTCGCTCGCCTGCGGGCCTTGCAGCTCATGGCTGAGCGCGGGTTCGGCGCGAACGATCGCGGCGGTGGTGAGAATCGCGTCTGCGTGCGCGCGCCAGTAGTTCAGCACGAAGAAGTCAGTCGAGCTTTTGGGCGCGTGGGGCCCAATCTTGATCACGTGCAGCCGCCCGTCGGCTGTCTCGACGGCGGATAGGCAATGCAGCACCCCCGACACGGTTCGGGTCGCGGCCGAACCGTACAAGGTTCGAGCGCGCCGTTCGATCTCGGCGACTGCGCGCGCCTCGGCATCCATCACCGCTATTTACCACGAGCCGGGGTGCGCCAGTCCGTAGCGATATGCCGCGCGGCCCGAGGTACGACTAAAGATTGGGTTTGCGCGCCCACAGACCATCGAACAAACTAAGGCCATTCAACTAGGAGGGTGCGCGAGACCAAACAACCAGCATGAGGGCGAATGTGACGAGCGCCAGGTCCGTTCCGGGCAGAAAACGGAACGGATGACGAGGTAGGAACCCATCGAACAATTCGGCGGATGGTTCCTCGGCAGCACGGTCGAAATGGTTGGAGCAAACCAGCGTGGTGACACGCTGACAAAGACCAACCAGCGTGCGAGCGGGTCATCGAACCCGTTCTGGTAGTTCCCTCGAGATCCGTAGTACCGAAGGTGGCTGCAGCAGCTGTCAGCGGCGAGTCGTGTGCTCGCTGCCGTCCGCTGCGGGCGAACGGATCTCGGCTGCGCGTTGCATCGCGTTTCCTCCGCAAGGAGGCAGCGACATGTGTGGAATCTTTGGTTACGTCGGCGAGCGCAACGATGCGGCTCAACTCATCGTGCGCGGTTTGAAGCTGCTCGAGTACCGGGGCTACGACTCGTGGGGTGTCGCGGTGGGCGCCGGAATGCGGATCGCGGTCGAACGGCACGTCGGCCGGATCGGAACGGCCGACACGAGCTTACCTGACAGTCAGATCGGCCTCGGTCATACGCGCTGGGCGACGCAAGGCGGCATCACCACCGAAAATGCGCATCCGCAGCTCGATTGCGGTGCGCAGCTGGCGTTGGTGCACAACGGTATCGTCGCGAACGAGGATGAGTTGCGCGTGGCACTGGCACGGGCAGGGCACTGCATCCGCTCGCAGACGGACACCGAGCTGATCGCACACTTGATCGAGGACTTGCTCGAGCAGACGCCGGAAGGTCCCGAGCGTTTGCTCCGAGCGACCATTGCTGCATTCGGAAAGCTGCGCGGCCTCAACGCCATCGTCGTGCTCGATCTGCGTTCGGGAGAACTGGCCGCAGCGAAGAATGGCTCGCCGCTCGTTTTGGGGTTCGATGCGACGGGTCACTTCATCGCGTCCGACCCGGCCGCGTTGATCGAGCACACACGGCAGGTGGCGTTCGTGAACGACGGTGAGGCCTTGCTGCTCCACCGCGGCGCCGCGCGACTGTTCGACATGGCTTCGGGTGAAGAGCTGCAGCTCGAATCGACGACGTCGGAGTGGCAGCCGGAACCCGATACGCGCGGCGATCATCCGGACTTCATGAGCAAGGAAACGAGCGAGCAGCCGGAGTTGTTGCGAACGCTCGCGGAGCGAACCCGGGGCGGTGTGCTCGAGCTCGCGGGGCGGATCGAGCAGGCGGACGAGGTGTTCATGATCGGTTGTGGAAGCGCGCTCCACGCGGCGATCGCCGCGCAACACTTGTTCGCGAAGGTTGCGCGACGGCGCGTCACGGCGGCGTCCGCGTCCGAGTTCCAGTGTCTGTTGCCGTTCGTCGGCAAGCGTTCGTTGGTCGTGGCGCTGTCGCAGAGCGGTGAAACGATGGACGTGCTCGATGCGGTCAAGAAGGCGAGGGCGCAAGGCGCACAGATCGCCGCGGTCACGAACGTGCGCGGCTCGACCCTGTGGCGGCATGCAGACTTGCGAATCGGGTTAGGCGCAGGGCCGGAGCGATGCGTTCTTGCCACGAAGAGTCTGACTGCGAAGTTGGCGCTGGTGGTGTTGGCCGCATATGCAGCCAAGGGCGAGCTCGAAACGGCTGAGGCGCTGTTGCAGCGGGCAGCGGCGGATGTCGCGGACATGCTGCAAGGCGAACGGCGTGGCCACATCCACGCGATCGCGCGAGAGCTCGCCGCGAAGGAGCACTTGTACGTGCTCGGGCGCGGGCCGAGTTACGCGCTGGCGCTCGAGACAGCACTGAAAATCAAAGAGGTCAGCTACCTGCACGCCGAAGGTTTCGCGAGCGGTGATCTAAAGCACGGCGTGATCGCGTTGATCGAACCGGGTACGCCGTGCATCGCGTTAGTGTCCGAGGACGACACGAAAGAGGATGTGCTGGCGGGAGCGCTACAGGTCAAAGCGAGAGGTGCGACTGTGATCGGCATCGCGCCGAAGGCGCACCCTGCGTTCGACTATCACATCCCCGTCGCCGACCTCGACCTGGCCACGTTAGTTGTGAGCGCAGTTCCGGCCCAGTTACTCGGCTATGACTTGGCGTGTTTGCGCGGACACGACCCAGATATGCCGCGCAATCTGGCCAAAAGCGTGACCGTGAAATAAGTAAAATTCCGCTCGGTTCAGGCTGTTTCCAGCGTCGCAGCCTGAGGTTCGTGCACTGTACACGCTGACACTTCGCGCAAGACGGACTAGGGCGCTAGCGTCGCGTGTACGTCGCATCGCACCTTCGCGCTGACACAGTGGCGACGCAGTCGAGACCGTACGCTGAGCCGTTTGGCTCATCGCCGAGCACCAACCGAGCGATGATCAACGCACGCCATTCCACAACCCGACTCCAATCTGCGCCGCGCCGTGCTTTGCTCAGTTGCGTCGCAGCATTGCTCTGTTCCGCCACGTTGAGCTGTGGAGATGACTCTGGTGAAAAGGAGCCGGTCGCAGGCTCATCCGGAGGCGGCACTGGCGGAACCAGCGGCAGCAGCGCAGCGGGAACGCCTGCACCGCCGCCGCCCGTCGCGTGCGGAAGCTCGATGTGCACTCCGCTGCCGAGCCCGCTGACTGGGTTACTAGCAACGTTCGGCATGGGCGCAGCAGCTCCTGGCTTGCCTGTGGCGGTCGCATGTTGCTTCGATGAAGCCAAGGGCACATGCGGTTCGGCGGCGGCCACGGGTGCGACGTGCGAAGTCCCTTCGACCCCCGACACGCGCTGCCCCGGCGTCGATCTCGGCGCGTTGGGTGCAGCTGCTGGCGGCGCGGCGGCCGGTTTGGGAAACCTGATGACGGGGTGCTGCACCCCGACGGGCGCGTGCGGTTTGGATGGGTCGATCTTCGGTCGAGGCTGCGTCGAAAACAGCGAAGCGAAGGCGATGATCGGCGCGATTCCATTCGTCGGAACGCTGTTGAACTTGCCACCCGCACTTCAGTGCGATCGCCCGCAGGACTTGAACGACGCGGGAACCGACGACGCGGGCATCTGAGCGACTCGCTGAGCCGCGGTCAGCCTGGATCAGTCAGGTGACCGACGAACAAGATCTGTCCAGTCGGGTCGTCGTAGATCAGGAACATGAACGGGCGGTCGAACGTCAGCGTGACCGGGAGCGACGCGCTCTCATCACGCGCTACGACCGCCGTCGCTGCCGCAGCTTCTGTTCCTTCTTCGTCCACGGCCACGAAAGCCTTGTGGTAGACGGCGTCGATCCAGAGGTTCATCGAGCCGTCCATTCCGGAGAAGTCTGCGGCGCCGTCGTCGAACGCAGCCCGCATTCCCAGTGCTTGCAGCGGCGCCTTCAACTTCTTCTCCGACTCGAACTTCCACTTCGGCAAGCTCAAGGTCACGGTCGCTTCTTGCAGCTGCGACAGCAAACCGTCGAATAGCGTCGCATCGAAGCCGCTCGTCGCATCGCCGAACGAGCCCTCCGGCGGTAGCACCATCAACATCTTTACGTCTTTCGAGATGTACGGCAGCGCGATCGCGCGGTAGCCGTCGACCTCTGCGTAACCCGTCTCGCTGAACGCGTGCATCATGTCGACGTTGCGAGTGCCGGCTTCGGCTGTGAACGTTCCCGGTTTCGTCGCGGCCGGGTCGAACTCTTCGAACCAACTCGCTTTGAAGTAGATCGCGTTAGTCAGCACGAGC
>Ga0193752_1002546_pt1 | contig 13502 bp, 8 predicted proteins | sample H1c1metaG_FD_144924 | JGI IMG/M metagenome (GOLD analysis project Ga0193752, IMG submission 144924) | Soil microbial communities from a riparian zone of the East river system, Colorado, United States - H1c1 | ecosystem: Environmental > Terrestrial > Soil > Riparian zone | place: USA: East River... | reverse complement strand
AGCAACTCCGGCCGAGCCGTCCTCTGCAATCGCGCCCGTGCCCGCGCCCGAACAGGTCGTGCCCGTGCCCGAACCGGTCGCGCCAGCGCCCGCCGCCGCGCTCAGCGCGCCCGCAGTAACGCCGACCGCGGCCCCCATTCCCGAGCTGATCACTTTGCATGTCTCCACTCGCCCCAGCGGCGCCAAGCTCTCGCTAGCTGGAGGCGCCGAGGTCTGCGCCGCGACGCCGTGCGAGGTCGAGGTGGTGCGCGGGGTCCCGGTTTCGTTCCTCGCGCGCCGCGGCAAGCAGCGCGCGATGACCACGGTGGAGCCGCGCGACGGCGCGCAAGTGCTGCTCGTGCTCGACGCGAGCGCCAAGCGCGACGAAGCCCCTGCGGAGGAGGCGGCCGAGGTCGCCACCGAAGAAGACGACGACCTGAAGGTCCCCGCCGCGTTCAAGTAAGGCGGAACACGGTGAGCGCGTCGCCGCCGTCGTCGGCCTCAGCGGCCTGACAATGCGCGACCAGCTTCACGTGCTCGCGCAGGTGCCGGCGGATCGCGTCGCGCAAGGCGCCGCTACCGTGCCCGTGCAGCACGTAGCCGGCGCGCGCGTCGGCGCCATAGAGCCGATCGACGAAGCTCTCGACCAGGCTGATCGCGTCGTCGACGCGCATGCCACGCACGTCGACCGTGTTGTCGATCGTACGGCTCTCGAGCTGCGCGGCGACCGGCGCGGGCGTCGCCTTGCGCTCGCTGTCGCGCGCCGCGGCCGGGGCCGGCGCGAACAAGTCGCCGCTCTCGACCCACAGCTTCATCGGCCCGACCGCGATTCGCACGCGGCCCTTCGAGGGCGGCTCGATGATCGTCGCGTCGGCGCGCAGCCGCGGCACGTGCACGACGGCGCCGACGACGATGCGCGCGCTGTCCAGCGGCGCGTGCGTGGCTTTGGGCTCCGCCTTCATCGCTGGGCTGAGGTCGCCGCCGAGCGATACGCGCGTCGCCACCGCGTCGATGCTCTTGGCGCTCGCGTTGATCTGCTCGCGCGTCGCCGTGCCGCTCTTGAGCTCGGCGCGGGCGCGGTCCAGCTCGGCGCGCGCACCCTTGACCTGCTCGAGCAGCGCCGACGACTCGCGAGCGACCAGCTCGTTGCCGCGCTTGCGCAGCTCGCGGAGCCGCTCTTGCTCCTCGGCTCGCACCTTGGCCAGCGCCATCCGCTCTTGCGCGGCGCCGACTGTCTCGGCCGACAGCGCTTGCACGCGGCTCGCCAGATCGCGCGACAGCCGCTCGAAGTCGCGCGCCTGCTCGGGCATGCGTTCGTGGGCGTCGTCGATCACCGCCTTCGGAATGCCGAAGCGCAGCGCGACCGCGAGCGCGCTCGAGGCGCCCGGAACGTCCATGAGCAGGTTGAAGCTCGGCTCCATCCGCTCGACGTCGAAGCCGACCGATGCCGTACGCAAGTGCTCCGCGTGCAGCGCGTGCGCCTTGAGCGGCTCGTAGTGCGTGGTGACCGCGAGCGCCGCGCCCTGCTTGCACAGCGCGTCGACGACGGCGCACGCCAGCGCGCCGCCTTCTTGCGGGTCGGTGCCGGTCGCCACTTCGTCGAGCAACACCAGCGTGTCGCGCTTGGCCGCGTTCAGGATCGAGGCCAAGTTGCGCGCGTGCGCCGAGAACGTAGAGAGATTGTTGGTGGTCGACTGCGCGTCGCCGACGTCGGTGAGCACGCTGCTGAAGAAGCCGACACTGCTGCCTTCCTCGGCGAGCACGGGCAGTCCGTAGCGCGCCATCAACGCGGCGAGCCCGAGCAGCTTGAGCAGCACGGTCTTGCCGCCGGCGTTGGGTCCGCTGATCACGATGCCTTGGCCGGCCTTGAGCGACACGTCGTTCGGCACGACCTCGGCGTGGCTGAGCGCGAGCACCGGATGCCGGGCGCGGCGCAGCTCGATCCGCGGTGCGTCGTCGAGCTCGGGCACGACACCGCTCAAGTCGCGGCCGAAGCGCGCCGCAGCGTTGCGCTGGTCTAGCTTCTCCAGCGTCTCGACGGCAGCGTAGACGGCGTGGATCTGCTCGCGCACGCGCTCGCAGAGCGCAGCGAGGATCCGCCACTCCTCGCGCTCCAGCTCGGCCTCCGCCATCTTGAGCCGGTTGCCGTGGCCGACGATGGCGCGCGGCTCGACGAATACGCTCGAGCCACTCTGGCTCGTGCCGTGCACGATGCGGGAAGGCCGCTCGTGCGCGTCGCGCCGCACCGGCAACACGTAGCGGCCTTCACGGAGCGTGTAGTAGTTGTCGGAGAGCACTTGCGCGTAGCGCGCGATTTGCTCCTGCAAGCGGCCGATGATGCGTTCGCGCAAGCCCGAGATCTCGGAGCGCAGCCGGCGCAGCTCCGGCGACGCACGGTCCGACAGCGTGCCATCGGGGTCGATCGCGTCGTCGAGGATGCCTTCCAGGTCGCTGAGCGACGGATCGATCGTGCAGATCGACCACAGCGCAGGCGCGCGGTCGCGCCGCGAGCTGAGGAAGCTACGCAGCTGCTGCGCGCTCGAGAGCGTCACGCGAACGTCGCGCAGCGCCGCCGCTTCGACGACCCCCTCGCGCTCGATGCGCATCAAGTGACTGTCGACGTCGCGCAGGTCGTCGATCGGCATCGCTTCGCCGCTCGCGAGCAGGCCCATCACCTCGCGGGTCTGGGTGAGCAGCGCGGCGGTCGCCTCGCGCGTCTCCGCGAGCTCGAGGCCTCTGCGTTTAGCGCCCTCACTTCGGCATCGGCTCGTCACCGCGGCCTCGATGCGCTCCCATTCCAGGTGGGCCCGGGCGGTGCTCAGCCAGCCCTCCACCGCACCGCTTTGCTCGCTTTCTATCGGACTCATGGCTCGGCTTGACTCATCGCAGGTTTTGTTCGCAACGTGCCACTCTGACATTGTTTTAAGCGGGTGGGTTGCTGGGTTCGCGGTGGATGAAAGAGGAGATCACATGAAGGCCTACGACAAGCTCTTCATCAATGGCGACTGGGTGACTTCGAGCGGCAAGGGCTCGATCGACGTCATCAACTCTACGACCGAAGAGGTCATGGGGCGCATCCCTGAAGGCAATGCCGAGGATATCGACCGCGCCGTGCATGCCGCGAAGACCGCGTTCGAGAGCTGGTCACAGCTCGCGCCGGCCAAGCGCGCCGAGTACCTCAACAAGATTGCCGCAGGTCTGACCGCGCGCGGTGATGAGCTCGCGAAGCTCGTCGCCGAAGAGGTCGGCATGCCGCTGATGTTGTCGAAGATGATTCAGGCCGGGCTGCCCACCGCGAACTTCGGGCTCTACGCGAAGCTCGGCGCCGAGTACGCCTACGAAGAGAAGATCGGCCACTCGTTGGTCGTGCGCGAGCCAGTCGGCGTCGTCGGCTGCATCACGCCGTGGAACTACCCGCTCCATCAAATCGCGGCGAAGGTCGCGCCGGCGCTCGCGGTCGGCTGCACCGTGGTGCTCAAGCCGAGCGAGGTCGCGCCGCTCAACGCGTTCTTGCTCGCCGAGGTCGCACAGGAAGCCGGCTTGCCGCCGGGCGTGCTCAACATCGTCACCGGCTTTGGTCCGGTCGTGGGTGAGGCGCTCGCGTCGCATCCCGACGTCGACATGATCTCGTTGACCGGATCGACCGGCGCCGGCCGTCGCGTCTCGGAGCTGGGCGCCAAGACGATCAAGCGCGTGCACCTCGAGCTGGGCGGCAAGAGCGCGGCGATCGTGCTCGACGACGCCGACTTCGCCAAGGCCGTCGCGGCCGAGGTCACCAACTGCTACCTGAACTCCGGCCAGACCTGCAGCGCGCATACGCGCTTGCTCGTGCCGCGCGCCAAGAAGGACGAGGCGATCGCCGTCGCCAAGAAGACCGCCGAGAGCTTCACCTACGGCGATCCGGTCAACGACAAAGTGCGGATGGGCCCGCTGGTCTCGGCCGTGCAGCGCGACCGCGTGCGCAACTACATCAAGAAGGGCATCGAAGAGGGCGCGACGCTGGTGACCGGCGGTGCCGAGCAGCCCGAGAGCACGCCCAAGGGCTTCTTCGTCAAGCCGACGGTGTTCGCCGACGTAACGCCGGCCATGACCATCGCGAAAGAAGAGATCTTCGGCCCCGTGCTGTCGATCATCGCCTACGAAGACGAAGCCGATGCGATCCGGATCGCAAACGACACGGTGTACGGCTTGGCCGGCGCGGTGTGGTCGGGCGATCCGGAGCGCGCTCAGCGCGTCGCGCGCAAGCTGCGCACCGGGCAGGTCGACATCAACGGCGGCGGCTTCAACCTGATGGCGCCGTTCGGCGGCTACAAGCAGTCGGGCAACGGCCGCGAGCTCGGCAAGTTCGGCCTCGACGAGTTCCTCGAGTTCAAGTCCCTACAGCTCACGCAGTGAGAATGCTTTAGATTGTCCGCTGGCTTGGGCCTGGAGCTTTCATGAATCGACTGCGTCTTTCCTTCCTGATCGTCTCGTTCGTTTTGCTCCTCGCTCAGCCGTCGCTCGCGCAGCTGCATCGCGCGACCGATCCCGTGATGACGCCCGCGTCGTCGGTCGTGCTGCAGGACGACGCGCTCGCCATCGACGTCAACCCCGCGGCGCTCGGCCTGATGCCGGCGTCGAGCTTTGCGTACCTGCACAGCGAGGTTGATCGCGCGGGTAGTTACCTAGGCCAAGGTGACGCGCTGTTCTTCGCCGGCCACGTGCTCGGGCCGCTGTCTCTGGGCATCAGCTTGCAGAGCATTCGGCCCGGCGAGCGCGCTGCGCTCCCGCCGTTCAGCGCGAGCGGCGACCGCGCGATGGCGGCGCTCGGCATCGCTATCGCACCGACCAAGTCGGTGAGCTTCGGTCTCACCACGCGCGCGTTCTCCTCCGGCGACTCGCGCTTCGATGGCCTCACCGCGATCGACTTCGGCATGCTGATGCGGCCCAGCGCGTACCTCGCGCTGTCGATGGTCGGCCGCGATTTGTTCGTCTCGCGCGACGGCTTCGGCACGGCCGGCCTCGAGCTCGGGTCGTCCGGCGTCTTCGGCATCGGCATCCGGCCGTTGGGCAACGAGATCGTCACGCTCGACATGGCGCTCGCGGTGCCTTTCGATGATGCGGATCGCCTCGCAGGTCGCGGCGGCATGACCATCGAGCTGCCGCAGATCGGTCAAGCGGCCGGCTTGATCGAGCTCGAGAACCTCGACTCCGAAGATCCGGCGATGCGCGTCATGGCCGAGCTGGCGATCAGCTTGGGCAACACATCGTTCGTCGCCGGCGGCACCGGTGGTGATGGCTTCGGTGAAGACGCCGGCTGGTACGCGATGATCCGCAGCGATGGCCGGCTGCGCTCGAGCGCGATCGCGCCACGCATGGTGCTCGACCTCGAGCTCAGCGACATGTCGCCGCGCGGCATGATCACGACCACGCTGGCGCTCGAGCTCGCGCGCTCGAGCCCGCACGTCGCCGGCGTGATCGTGCGCCCGCGTTCCAGCTCGATGGGCATCGCTTACGCGCAAGAGCTCCGGCTACAGATTCGCGCGCTCCAGAACGCGGGCAAGCCGGTCGTCTGCCACCTCGAGTCGGCGAGCGGCGCCGAGTACTACGGCTGCGCCGGCGCCGACCGGATCGTGATGGATCCGGCGGGCGACATCCGCTTGATGGGCATCGCGACCAGCGTCCTCTTGTTTGGCGACACGCTGAAGAAGATCGGCGTGCGCGCGGACTTCGTGCGCATCGGCCCATACAAGAGCGCGCCCGAGCAGCTCACCCAGAATCACATGAGCGACGAGGCGCGCGAGCAAGCCAACCGGCTGCTCGACGACGGCCACCAGCGTATGCTCACCGACCTCTCGGGCGACTTGAAGATCTCGGCGGAGGGCGTCGCCGCGCTGATGGATCGCGGGCCACATCTCGGCGCCGAGGCGCTGCAGCGCAAGCTCGTCGATGCCGTGATCGATGAGCACGACTTGGGCGAGGACGACAACGCGCTGCGCGGCCAGCGCCGCACCGATCGCCTACCGCGCGAGGATGCAGGCTCCTGGGGTCGCGAGCCTTCGGTCGGCGTGATCGTAATCGACGACACCATCGTCGACGGCGAGAGCGTCGACGTGCCGTTCCTCGACATCCACATGAGCGGCGGTCGCACGATCGTCGAAGAGCTCGAGCGGATGGCCGACGACTCCACGATCCGCGCGATCGTGCTGCGGATCGATTCGCCTGGCGGCGCGGTCGTCGCGTCCGATCAGATCTGGCGCGCGGTGCGCCGGGCGCGCGAGCGCAAGCCGGTGATCGCATCGCTCGGCTCGGTCGCGGCGAGCGGCGGCTACTACGTCGCATCGGCGGCGGACGAGATCTGGGCCGACCCGTCGACCATCACCGGCTCGATCGGCATCTTCTACGGCAAGGTCGACGTCGCGCAGCTGGCCGGCGAGCTCGGCGTAGGCATCGAGCACCTGCGCCGCGGCCAGCGCGCCGGTGCCGAGAGCATGTACCGGCCGTTCACCGACGAAGAGCGCGCCGCGTTGGCCGACGTGATGCGCAGCTACTACCGGATGTTCCTCGAGCGCGTCGCCGAGGGCCGTAAGATGAGCGTGCAGCAGGTCGATGCGGTCGCGCGCGGCCGCGTGCACTCGGGCGATGCCGCGCAGAAGATCGGTCTCGTCGACCGTCTCGGCGGGCTCGCCTCGGCGATCGCTCGCGCTCGCGAGCGCGGCGAGCTCTCGGATCAAGCAGAGATCGTAGTGCGCCCGCGCCGTCCTTCGGGCGTGCTCGATTACGTGCTCGGTGGCACCTCGGCGCAAGCGCTGATCTCCGGCGACGAGGCCGAGCCCGCAGGGCGCGCGGTGATGCCGCTCACGCCGGAGCTGCGCTCGCTCGCGCGCACGCTGGTTACGATGAGCCAGCTTGGCGCGGGCGCACCGCTCGCGCTCATGCCGTTTGCGGTCGAGCTGCAGTAAGCAGTCGCTACTGCGCGGTTCGGTACAAGCGCAGTGCGTACTTGCCCTGGCCGACATAGGCATGCGTTTGCAGGCGGAAGCTGCCCGGCTGCGATGGGCATATGCCGCCTTGCACGCCGATCACGGGGTAGCGATCTTGTCCCGGATCCTCGGTGACCGGCGCCCCGGTCGGATCGAACAGCGCCAGATCGAGGTCTTGCAGTGAGGGCTCGCCCGCGCCGACCACACGGTAACAGTGCCCTGGCAGCAGCACGAGCAAGTGATCGCTGCGCGCGCCCTGCGCGAGATCGCCTTCCAGCACCGGACCGTCGGCGATCAGGCCCGATGCGTAGCGCTTGGCCAACGCGCCCAGCGCGTCGATGGGGGGCGCGAGTGGATCGGGCAGCGGCGCGGTCTCGGCCGCGAGCGGCGTCGCCTGCAGCTCCTGCACGGCTTGCGAAGGCTCGGTCGTGCAGCTCGCCGAAGCGATCGCGGTGAGGCAGACGAGCGTGGCGATGGGACGGCGTTGCACCGGCGGCACCTTACCTGACGCGATCGCGATGTCACAGTCGGTTGCCGCTCATGCAGCGGGCGCTTATCGTCGCGCGCGATGCCGATGACCCTCGCCCCCTTTGTCCAACGTCGAGCCGCGCTGCTCGCGATCGTCGTGTTCGCGATCGCTGCCTGCGGCGGCGACGCGCCCAAGCCCAAGCCCGCCGAAACCGACACCAAGACCGGCGCGCTCAAGCCGCGCGGTCGGCTGATCATGCTCGGCTTCGACGGTGTCGATCCCGACTGGCTCGATCGCTACATGAAAGAGGGCAAGCTGCCGGCGCTCGCCCAGCTGACCAAGTCGGACGCCGGCCGGACGTATCTGCCGCTGCGCTCCACCAACCCTCCGCAGTCGCCTGTGGCGTGGGCGTCGTTTGCGACCGGCACCGAGCCGGGCGAGCACGGCATCTTCGACTTCATCGGACGATCGTTGCCGAAGGCGGGCCCCGTGCACGTCGTGCCGCGCGTCGCGACCACGTCGTTCGAGGTTCAAGACGTCGGCCCGCCGGTCGCGCGGAACCTGCGCACCGGCGAGCCGTTCTGGCAGACGCTCGGCAATCACGGCGTGCGCGTCGTCGCGCTCAACGTTCCATACAGCTTTCCTCCCGACCCGATGCGCGAAGGCCGCATGCTGAGCGGCCTCGGCGTACCTGATCTACGCGAGACCAACAGCACGTTCACGTACGTGGGCACCGACGTCACCGAAGACCAGGTGAAGAAGCCGCCGGGCGGCGGCGTGATGGTGCCGCTCACGATGGAGCAAGGGGTAGGGCGCTTCACGATCGAAGGCCCTTCGATCCCAGCCGGCGACGGCAAGCGCATGACGGTGAGCGCGCAGCTGACGGTCAATGCCAAGGACGGCTCTGGTCGGCTCACGGTCGGCGCGGCGAGCGTCGCGCTGGCGAGCCAAACGATGAGCGATTGGCTCGAGCTCGACTTCGAGTATGAAAGCCGGAAGATCCGCGGCATCGGCCGCGCGATGTTGCTCGAGGCCGGCGCGCAGACCCGCTTGTTCATCACGCCGCTCAGCATGCATCCGCGCGCGCAATACTCGGCGTTCACGTATCCGCGCGCGTTCGGCGCGCAGCTCGCCGACGAAGTGGGCCTGTACAAGACGGTCGGCTGGGACCACGACACCAGCGCGCTCAACGCCGAGGTGATCGAGGACGGCGTGTTCCTCAAGGACATGAACGAGATCGAGACGCAGCGCCGCAAGATGCTGATGGATCGGCTCGACAAGCCCGACTGGGATCTGCTGATCTGGGTCTCGACGGCGACCGACCGCGTCGCGCACATGTTCTATCGCCTGATCGATCCGCAGCACCCGCGCTACGACGCTGCGCTCGCCGCGCGCTACGGCACGGCGATCGAGGACGAATACAAGCGCATGGACGCGACGGTCGCCGAGGTGCTCAAGAAGCTCGGGCCCGACGACACGCTGCTGATCCTCTCGGATCACGGCTTTCACGGTTATCGCCGTGGCTTGCACGTCAACCAGTGGCTCCGCCAGCAAGGCTTGCTCGCGCTGAAGGACGGCGCCGCGGGCTCGCCGCGCGAGTTCTTGTTCGACGTCGACTGGAGCAAGACCAAGGCGTACGCCTTGGGCACCGGCCAGGTGTATTTGAATCGCGCCGGTCGCGAGCGCGACGGAACCGTCACGGACGCGGACGCGCCGCAGGTGCTCGAGCAAATCCGCACGGGGCTGCTCGCGCTACGCGACAAGGAACGCGCCGATGCCCAGGTCGTGGCCCAGGTCTACCTGGGCGGCGAGGTCTTCGCGGGCGGGCGCTCGGGCGACGCGCCCGACCTGCAGATCGCTTTCGCCGAGCACTACCGGACCAGCTGGGAGACGATCCTCGGCGGCGTGCCCGAGCCGCTTTTCGCAGACAACACGAAGAAGTGGAGCGGCGATCACGCTGCCAGCGACGTGGCGGATACCGACGGCATCCTGATTTCGAATCGTCCGCTCGGCGTGGAGCGCGCAGCGATCGTGGATCTTGCGCCGACCGCGCTCTCGTTCTTCGCTCAGAAGCCCGTTCCGCAGCACGTCGGCAAGACGCTGCTGCGGTAGTTGGGCCGCGAACGGCCCTTAAAAGGAACGAGGCCGGGAGCTTTCGCTCGCCGGCCTTGTTCCGTCATGCAGGCTTATTCGCCCGCGTCTTCGCCGCCAGCGTCGGTCTCGGTGCCCGAGTCGCCGTCGCCGTCGCCGTCGCCGTCGCCGTCGCCATCGCCGTCGCCGTCGCCGTCGCCATCGCCGTCGCCGTCGCCGTCGCCGTCGCCGTCGCCGTCGCCGTCGCCATCGCCGCCATCGCCGTCGCCAGCGTCGCCGGTGGCCGGGTCGCTGTCGTCGTCGCCGCAGCCGACTGCCGTCACGCTAAGCGCGAAGCACGCTGCAAGCACGAGCAACAAGCTCAAAGATTTCGAAGCAAGCTCCTTCATCAGTTCCTCCTAAAGTGGCTCCTTACGGAGTCCGTAAAATCGAATCGTTCTACTGCAGGGGTGTCGGCGCGGTTTCCTAACGGGTGCTTCGGTGGCCGCATCGACTTTCAACAAGCCAAGGCGACTCCAAGGTCGCGCTCGGGGGGCCTCGTAGCAACGACCGCGCCAACGGTCCAGCATGGACTGAACGCGAGTTCTCAACCTGTTGAATTTACATCAGTAAATGGTCGATAGCGCGTTCGCGGAGGCGCGGAGATTTCGCAGGCTTTGGGGGCTCAGTATGACAACGGTGTCTTGTCCTTCTGGGCCGATGCTGAAATCTGAGCAGGCGTCCTGTTTCGACAATTTCGATGGTCTCGGTCGTTACCCGATAGGGCTAGAAGGTTACTGTGCGAATCCAGCTCGTATGAACGAGCACGACGCAGCTCGCCCTCGCTGGACTTCAGCGATCGGCAATGCGCGTTTGACCTGGCTTTCCGCCGCCGGTAATCAGGCGACCCCCAACACGGCAGGAGCTTCCTATGACGACAGCGATTAAGGACGTTTACGCGCGCGAGATCCTCGACTCCCGCGGCAACCCCACGGTGGAGGTCGAGGTCGAGCTCGAAGGGGGCGCGGTCGGTCAAGCGGCGGTGCCGTCGGGCGCGTCGACCGGCGTCCATGAAGCGCACGAGCTGCGCGACGGCGATGCGCGCCGTTACTTGGGCAAGGGCGTCGAGAACGCCGTGCGCAACGTGATCGACGTGATCGGTCCGCGCCTCGTGGGCTTCGATGCGCTCGAGCAAGCCGAGATCGATCGCGAGATGATCCGGCTCGACGAGACCGAGAACAAAGCGCGCTTGGGCGCCAACGCGATCCTCGGCGTGTCGATGGCGACGGCGCGCGCGGCGGCCAACCAGGTGGGCTTGCCGCTGTGGCGTTATCTGGGCGGCGCGCAGGCGCGCATGCTGCCGGCTCCGCTGATGAACGTGCTCAACGGCGGCGCGCACGCGGACAACGGCCTCGAGGTGCAAGAGTTCATGATCGTGCCGCTCGGCGCGACCACGTTCCGCGACGCGCTGCGCGCAGGCGTCGAGACCTTTCACGCGCTCAAGTCGATCTTGAAGTCGCGCGGCCTCGCGACGAGCGTGGGCGACGAAGGCGGCTTTGCGCCGCGCATCGAGACCAACGAGCAGGCGATCGAGGTCGTGGTCGAGGCGATCCGCAAGGCCGGCTACGAGCCCGGTAAGGACATCGCGCTCGCGCTCGACGTCGCATCGAGCGAGCTGTTCGACAAGACCAAGAAGACGTACACGTTCGACAAGAAGCAGATCGAGACCGGCGCGCTGGTCGAGCTGTACTCACAGCTCTGCGACAAGTACCCGATCGTTTCGATCGAGGATGGCTGCGCCGAGGACGATTGGGACGGCTGGAAGCAGCTGACGCGCGCGATCGGCGATCGGGTGCAGCTGGTCGGCGACGATCTGTTCGTGACCAACACGCGCCGCTTGCAGCGCGGCATTCAGGAAGAGGTCGCGAACTCGATCCTGATCAAGGTCAACCAGATCGGCACCGTGACCGAGACGCTCGAAGCGGTGGAGCTGGCGCGGCTCAACGGTTACTCGTCCGTGATGTCGCACCGCAGCGGCGAGACCGAGGACACGTTCATCGCTGACATGGCTGTCGCACTGGGCACCGGTCAGATCAAGACCGGCTCGGCGTCGCGCTCGGAGCGCGTCGCCAAGTACAACCAGCTGCTCCGCATCGAAGAAGAGCTCGGAGCGTCGGCGATCTACGCGGGTCGGACTACGCTCGCCTGCGGTTGAGAGGAACGCGTGCGCTGCTCTACGACGCCTCTTTGACTTGAGGCGTTCGTAGCTCTTTGAGCAGGCGGTCGACGAAGCCGGTGTCGTACTGGCCTGCGCGGTACGACTCGTCGCCGAGAATGTCGCGCAGCAAGCGGAGGTTGCAGACGATCGGCTCGATCGTGGTCTCCGACAGCACGCGATCGAGCGTCAGGAACGCTTGGTGGCGGGTCTGGCCGTAGGTCACGACGCTGGCGATCAGCAGCTCATCCTCGGGGGCGATGACTACGCCGGTGGCGAGCGAGGCCTCGATGCGCATCGCGCCCGGCACGACCGGCGGCCAGCGCAGCGCGCGAATTGCGTCCGGCTTGGGGCCGAGCGCCGGGTTGTGCGGCGTCGCCTCGGTGCGCACGCGCGCTTCGATCGCATGACCTGCGATCGGGCGATCACGGTAGGTCGCCAGGAGGTGCTCGCCCGCGGCGAGGCGGATCTGCGCCTCCGCGAGATCGCGGCCCGTGCTCATCTCGGTCGCGCCGACGGCACCAAACAATCCGGGGCGCAGCGCGTGCACGTGCAAGCGCTGATCGGAGTCGAGCAGGAACTCCACGCACAGCGCGCCGATCGCGCCCGACTCGAGCGCGATCCGCGCCGCCGTGTCGAGCAAGGTCTGGCGCTTGGGCTCGCTCTGCGGCAGGCCGCGGAGCGCAGGGGCGGGCGACTCGTCGATCAGCACGAGATCGCCGCGCCGCACGCTGCTCTCGCGCTCGGGCAGGGCGAGGCTGTCGCCGAACTTGTCGACGAGCACGGGCACGAGCAGCACGCGCGGACGATCGATCTCTTGCTCGAGGAACAGCGCGGTGTCGCGGCCGGGGCTGCCTTCGGGCAGCGCGTTCAAAGCAGCGCGCGAGCGTTTGAGCGCGGCCGGCAGATCGCCAAGCTCTTCGACCGTGGCGATCGCGGCGTCGGTCGACGGATCGATCAGCGCAGGCTTGATGCGTAGCGGCAAGCCGAGCGTGCGGGCGATCGCGAGCAGCTCTTGCTCGTCCTCGGGCAGCGGGCCTTCGCTCGCAGGGATCGTACGGACGCCGGCGATGCGGGCCAGCTCGCGCAGCGCCACGCGGTCGTGCATGCGGGCGAGCGCATCTGGGGCGCTGCCGATGAAGATGAGGCCGGCTTCGCTCACGGCTTGGCTGAGCGCGATGCGCGCGCCGAACAGCGGGGTCGCGGGATAAACGGCCTGCGCGCCGCTCGCCTTGGCCGCTTCGATCACCGCGGCGATCGCCAGAGGGCCGTGCTCACGCAGCCCTTCGATCGGCACGCTCTGCTCGGGGTTCGAATAGTAATGCGGGGGCAAGCCGGCGGGATCGAACAGCGTGAGCGTTGCAATGCCCAGCTTCTCGCAGGAGCGCGCGACGCGCGCTGCGAGATCTCCGCTGCCGACGATCGCGATTTTTTCCATCATCGGCGAGCGTTCTACCATGCTCGCGCGATGCCGGTGTCGATGCAGTGTGAGCTTCGTTCTGCGCGTGCGAAGCCGCTCGCAGCGGAGCTGACGAAGCGCGCGCAGCGCATGCTGACCGCGTTGCGGTTGTCGCGCGCCGAGCTGTCGATCGTGTTCTGCGGCGACGCGACGATTCAGCGCTTGAACGCGTCATTTCGCGGCTTCGACAAGCCGACCGACGTGCTCGCGTTCGCGCAAGGCGAGACGTTGGCCGTGCCGTTCGCGAAGCAGGAGGCGCGCATGCTCGGGGACATCGTGCTGTCCCTCCCGACGGCTGCTCGCCAGGCGCGCGAGAAGCGGCGGACGGTGCTCGACGAGCTGACGATG
>Ga0193752_1002545_pt1 | contig 13510 bp, 15 predicted proteins | sample H1c1metaG_FD_144924 | JGI IMG/M metagenome (GOLD analysis project Ga0193752, IMG submission 144924) | Soil microbial communities from a riparian zone of the East river system, Colorado, United States - H1c1 | ecosystem: Environmental > Terrestrial > Soil > Riparian zone | place: USA: East River... | reverse complement strand
TGTAAACGTTGCCGAGGATGGGCGTAGTCGGGGCCTGGGTGTTGTACGTAACGGTACGGGGCAAAACAAGCAGCGCGGCCCAAATCCCTTGCGCGACAAGAGCTACCGCAGGAACATGGAAACGGTTTGTTTTGGCGAGGCCGGAGAAGAACAGGCGGTCCTTCGCCATTGCGTAATAAACGCGCGCGCCGGCGAGAATAAGGCCGTTGTTGCAGCCAAAGGTGGAGATCATTATCGCGATCGCCATCAAGATCGCGCCGGTCGGACCAAAAATGGCCTGCATCATTGCCGTTCCGACGCGGTTTTGCGGGGCGTTCTGGATCTCGGGAAGAGAGAGAACAACCGTGTAGGCGATGTTTGCGGTGATGTAGAGCGCGACCACCATAAGGCAACCGAGGAGCAGGGCGCGCGGTAGATTTTTGCCCGGATTCTCGACCTCGCCAGCCGTAAACGTGACGTTATTCCATGCCGACTGCGAGAACAGCGGCCCTGTCATCGCGCGGCCGAGCACCATCCAGAAGGCGAGCGCGCCGAAACCTGCGGCTGCGGGCTGTACCGCTTCGATATTCCACCCATTAGCGATAGGGTTCCAGAGGTCCGAGGTAAACGCAGCTCCGCCCGCGTTCCAGCCGACAAAAAGGCCGAGCAGCACAAGCGCGAGTAATGCGGCCGTTTTTGTGAATGTAAAACTGTTCTGGATCAGCTTTCCCATTTTAAGGCCGCGCATGTTGATGAAAGTAAGAAGCGCGATCACCGCTATGGCCACAAGTTGCTGAGTGGAGAGACTGAAGGCGTAGCTGCCGAGGATGAACGGACCGACAAGATAGCTCGTACCCGATATCTGAGGTACGAGAACGCCAGAAAAATTGGCAAATGCGACGGCGACCGCGGCGATCGTACCGGTTTGCACGACAAGGAATTGAGCCCAGCCGAAAAGAAAACCGACTGAGGGGTTATATGCCTCGCTCAGGAACACATAGGGGCCGCCCGCACGCGGCATCATCGCGGCAACCTCGGCGAGGCAAAGCGCGCCGCAGATGGTCATAACGCCCGCGAGCACCCACGCCATCACGAGCCACCCGGGCGAGCCAACAAGCCGCGCGGATTCGGCCGAGGTGATAAATATACCGCTGCCGATCATCGAGCCGATGACGATTGTAGTTGCATCAAGAGGGCCCAAACCGCGAACGAGTGCTTTGCTATTTTCCACTTTATCCATTCGACTTTTTACTTACCGGAAAGAAATACCACGAAATTACACGAAACACCACGAAAAAAACTAAACAGGGACAACGACTATTTGGATATTGTTCTGAGTCAAATGACGATAGATCTCCTGCGCAAATTCGAGCGCATTTTCACCATCACCGTGGATACAGATAGTTTCGGCAGTTATCGGGACCGTCTCGCCGTTAGCGGTGGTGACGGTTTGGGAACTGACCATCTGCATTACCTGTGCGGCCGCTTTTTCGAGGTCGTGGATCAGCGCGTCGGGTTGCGACCTCGGCGTCAGGGTGCCGTCAGGTTGATAGGTGCGGTCGGCGAATGCTTCGGACGCGGTCTTTAACCCTGCATTATTGGCCTCGGAGATCAGGTTGCTCCCCGAGAGGCCGTAAAATATTAGGTCGGGATCTATGGCGAGAATCGCTTTTGCTATCGCGGCAGCCAATACAGGGTCTTTCGCCGCCTGGTTGTAAAGTGCGCCGTGCGGTTTTACGTGGTTTAGTTTGCCTCCAGATGCTTCGCATATGCCTTTGAGCGCTGAGACCTGGTAAAGGACGATATCGTAAATGTCGTCCGATGACATGGACATAGCGCGACGGCCGAAACCCTGCAGATCGGGGTAGCTCGGGTGAGCGCCGATCGCGACGCCTTTTTGAAGCGCAAGCTCGACGGTTTTTCGCATGGTCGAGGCATCGCCGGCGTGGAATCCGCAGGCGATATTGACGGATGAGACATAGTCCATCAACTCGGCGTCGCGGCCCATCGTCCATGCGCCGTAACTCTCGCCCATGTCGCAATTGAGATCGATCGAGTGCATTTTGCGTTACAGCTTAAGGTTTTTGCGAGAAGGAAGCAAGAGTAGCTCTATTTTAGAGTTCCACATCCGACCTTAAGCAAATTTAGATGACGTTCTAAATGAACGGCAAGATCTTCGGCCTCTGCAAGCGGAATCAGGTGAAATGCAATCTTATCGCCCGGCCCGAGCTGGCCGAGCAGGGGGAGGTCGACCGATGCGACGTGCCCGATGCGCGGGTAGCCGCCGGAGGTTTGGTGGTCGGCCATCAGCACGATCAACTGCCCGTCAGGCAAGAGCTGGATGGTGCCGAAATTTACCGCGGAGGATACCAGTTCCATCCCCTCGTTCAAGAAAATAGACTTGCCTTCGAGACGGAAGCCCATGTGGTCGGACCGGGCGGTAACGGAGAAATTCTCCTGTAGCAAAGTTTCCTGTCCCAGACCGTTTAGAAGCTCGTATTCCGCGCCGGGGGTTATTCGGACGGTGGGGAAGCGGCTGTAATGCGGAATGATCGAGGGCGAGATGCTGTAATTGGCGGTTGATCCGGTTACCCCATTTGATCTGAAAAAGATATGGTCGCCTGTTTGAAGTTTGCGGCCATCGAATCCGCCGAGCCGTGCGGCGAGATTTGTCGAGACGCTGCCGAGCCATGTTTCGATACTGAAACCGCCTTTTACGGAGAGGTAAACACGGGAACCGGAGAGCCTGTCTTTGAATTTGAGGAGGGAATTCTTTCCGGCGATGACAGGACGCCAATTGTCGATAGGTTGGCCGTCGAGTTGCGCGGAAAAATCGGCCCCTCCGAGTGCGAATTGAGTATCCGATTCAAATTTGATCTCGGGAGCAGGGAAGTGAAATTCGAGAACGCCGTCGGATTCGGCATTGCCGAGGAGTATGTTGATCAGCCGGGTGGCGGTCGGATCCATAGCGCCGGTTGGATTTATTCCAAAACGGCGAGAACCGATGCGGCCAAGGTCCCGCACCGTGTCGAGGATGCCACTTTTTTGAATTAGAAGGCTCAAACTGGTTCGACCTCGTAAAACTTCACCGTGTCACCGGCCTTAAAAAGGCATGGAGTTTCGTCGTCCGCGGTGAAAAGCTCGGCGGTTGTGCGGCCGATTATCTGCCATCCGCCCGGCGATTCGAAGGGATAAATGCCGGTTTGACGCCCCGCGATCCCGACGCTGCCCTTCGGCACATGGACACGCGGTGTAGCCTTTCGCGGCGTCGCGATCCGCTCGTCGACCTCGCCCATATATGCGAACCCCGGCAGAAATCCGATCATGAACACACGGTAAACACGCGAGGTGAATAAATCGATCACTTCAGCGGGCGTGATGGTATGGTTTTCCGCTACGGCCTGTAAGTCAGGGGCCGAAGCTTCATCAAAGAACACGGGTATCTCGTGCGTACGCATATCTCCTAGTTCAGAGAGTGCTGAATACTCGAGGGCGTTTAGAATAATATCTTTTACAGCATCGAAGGCCGTCTCAAACTCCGAAAAGTTTTTTCTGATCCGATATGTATCGTAGAAAACGGTGAATGATGAGATCGCGGGAAAGGTCTCAATGTAACCGTCGAAAGGATGGCTGTCGAGATACTTGGCGGCCGAGAGTACGCGGTCGTTGAGCGCCTCGGATATCTCGTTGGCAAACTCCACCGTTATCGCATTCTCGCCAAGCGAGAAAAATCTCGGCTCCATGTTCATTATTCGTAGCTTTCGAGTACGTCAAGCAGCGTTGGCATCTGGGTTTCGACGTTTACAACTTTTCCGCCGCGTTCCGATAAACGTCCTATTACTTTCGTCAAGATGTCGTCGTCTGCGTGCCGCTCGAAGGAAACGGTGATCGTTTCATGCGCGTGTTCGATCTTGTGTGCCGAGAGCAGGTCTTTCACCGTCGTGGCGATATCGGATTCGGTAAGGCCCTGTACAGAGATGGTTACATTTTGTATCTGGGCGTGCTTGTGGCGCAGGCGGTCGGGCGTATCCATCGTTTTGATCTCACCTTTTGAGATCACAGCGACGCGTTTGCACAGCTGCTCGATCTCGGACAGGTTGTGCGATGTCAGCAGTATCGAAACCCCTTCGAGCGAACTGATAAGGTCGCGCATGTCGGCCGCGGCAAGCGGATCGAGCGATCGGGTCGGCTCATCCAGCAGCAGCACCGGCGGATTCGCGAGCAGCGCACGGGCAATCGCCAGCTTTTGCTTGTTGCCGGTCGAAATATCCGAAAAGCGGCGATCCGCGAGCGGTGTTAGCCCTACCCTTTCGAAGATCTCGGATATTCGTCTTTTGGCTTCTTTATCACGCAGGCCGTAAAGCCGTGCGAAAAACATCATGTTTTTGTGGCAAGACAAACGCCAGTAAAACGAGCGCTCCTCTGCGGTTGCGAGGCCGATCTGCGAGCGAACCTTCACCTCATCCCTGATCGAATCGAATTCGCGGACCGTGACCGAACCCGAAGTCGGCTGGACGAGCGTGGCGATTATTTTGGTAAGGGTGGTCTTGCCGGCGCCGTTTCGGCCGATCAGGCCGAATATCTCGCCGTCGCCGACTTCGAGTGACACGTTTTTGAGTGCTTCGACGGGCGGATCTACCTTGAGCCTGAAAGCTCGCTTAAGGCGCGGAAAGCTCGGCGGAAATGTCTTTGAAAGGTTTTCTATGATGATCGCGGGCATTTGCTATCGTTTGCGCTGTTTTGGGTCGAGATATTCCCGCAGGCCGTCGCCGATAAAGTTGAAGGCGAGCACGGTGAGCGCGATGGCGATGCCGGGAAAGAACAACACGTGCGGGGCGTTATACAGGATGTCGAGACTGCGCGATTCCTCTATCATCGTTCCCCAGCTAGGCGCCGGCGGCGGAATGCCCAGGCCCAGGAACGAAAGCGACGCTTCCGAGAGCACGGCTCCGGCCATTCCGAGCGAGGCTTGCACGATCAGCGGTTGAATCGCGTTTGGCAGGATGTGCGTAAACAATATCCGCATATTACTTGCCCCGAGGGCGCGGGCCGCCTGCACAAAATCGTATTCGCGCACCTTTAGTACCTGGCCGCGCATCACGCGCGCGTAGCCGACCCAGCCGATAACGCAGAGCGCGAGAATCGCCTTGCCCAACCCCGCGCCGAGAAATGCAACGAGAGCGATGGCGAGCAGCAGGCCCGGAAAAGCGAGGAATACGTTGAATACATAACCGGACAGGAATTTATCTACAAAACCGCCATAAAAGCCCGCCAGCGCGCCTATAAAAATGCCGATCACACCTGAAACGGTCACCACTACGATGCCGACCTGTAGCGAAATGCGCGCGCCGAAAATAAGTCGGGAAAACACGTCGCGCCCCAAGGCGTCAGTGCCGAAGAAATGCTCGGCGGAAGGTGCGGCGTAGCGGGTAAGCAGGTTTTGCGCGGTCACATCGTGCGTCGCGATCCACGGCGCAAAGACCGCCGCGATGATCACGAGCAGAGCGATGCCGATTCCGATGTAAGTTAGGCGATTCACAATCTACTAAAAATCTGTTTTGAGAGACGCTTCGATCTCACGCTGAATAGCATCGGGTTCGGGCCCTTTTTTGGAAACCGTATGCCCATATCTATCTCTGGCCTCGACCTCCCAAACATTATTTGAAACTTCTTCGATCCGAAAGAACCACCCTTTTACCTCGGACTCAATCGGATGCGTTCGAAGCAATTCAGCGACGCTTTTTCCTTGAACAAACTGTTTCATCCTTATGACAATCTAATTCGCGGATCGAGCCAGCGGTAGACCATGTCGGTCAGCGAGTTAGCCAAAATGTATGTGACGCTGATGACGAGCACGCAGCCTTGCACGAGCCGGTAATCGCGCTTACCGATCCCGTCGTCCAGCAGCAGCAGCCCCAGGCCCTGCCAGCTAAAAATTTTCTCGGTAATGATCGCGCCCGCGAGTAAAACGCCGAGCTGCAGGCCGAGTATGGTAACCACCGGTATAAGCCCGTTTTTCAGGACGTGTTTATAGACTACCTTTCGCTCGCTCAGCCCCTTGGCGCGGGCGGTTCGTACATAATCCTCGCCGAGCTCCTCGATAATGCTCGATCTAACCATGCGGGTCAGGATGGCCGAGAGCGCAGCGCCGAGCGTAAATGCAGGCAGCAGAATATCCTCGGGGTTTGCGCTGCCCGTAGGGGCAAACCAACGCAGCTTGACCGCAAAAATGTAAACGAGAAACGGGCCTATAACGAAGGTCGGCAGCGAAATGCCGAGCAGCGCTACAAAGGACGATATATTGTCGACCAATGAGTTTTTACGCCTGCCGGCAAGTACACCAAGCGGGATCGCGATCCCAACCGCGATAAGCATCGAGGCAAGCGCCAGTTTAATAGTGGACGGGTAACGCGCGAGGATCAGGTCGAGCACGGGTTGATCGGTCCGGAAGGATTTACCCAGGTCACCCTGCAGCAGTCCTATCCAGTAATCGGCGTACCGATTATCCGCCCCGTTCCACTTTAATCCCTCAATTGAATTATAAGATACAAAGAAGGCCGGCTTGTTAAGGCCGTGTTTCTCGTTGAAAGCGTTGATCTGCTCGATCGTAGCCTGCTCGCCAAGGATCGTCGTGGCCGGGTCGCCGGGCACAAGCTCGATCAGAACTGTAACCAGCGAAACGACGGTCCAAACCACAAGCAGCAGTATGGCTATTTGACGTAAAGCGCTAAGAATCTTGTATTTCATCCGGCGTTTCTATTTTGGCTTTTTTCGCCGGGTCAAGCAACCAGTGGAAAGCAGGAATTTACGCTTAATTAATCAGCTATAAGCCTTTTGTTCCCAAGTGCAAAGCGGCGATACCGCCGGTCAGGTTCTTATACTCGACTTTTCCGAAACCGGTCTCGCGCATCATTTCGGCAAGGCGTTTTTGATCGGGGAATTTCGAAACGGAATCGGGCAGGTATTCATAAGCCCCGCGCGAACCGCTGACAGCGCCGCCGATGCGCGGGAGAATACTCGTGAAGTAGAAATTGAAAAGCTGCCGAAAGCCGGGCACGACCGGGCTGGAAAACTCCAGAATCGCCAGCTTTCCGCCGGTTTTAAGTATCCGGTGAAGCTCTGTCAGTCCGTTTTGAAAATTCGCAAGGTTGCGGAGGCCGAATGCTATAGTCACGGCGTCGAAGGTGTCGTCCGCAAACGAAAGAGAAAGCGCGTCACCTTCCACATAAGGGATCGTAACGCCAAGACCGGCGGTTTTGTCGCGGGCGATAGTAAGCATCGGGCGGCAAAAGTCGGTACCGACGATGCTCGCGGAGGCCTTTGAATTCAGCTCGATAGCGAGGTCGCCCGTACCGCACGCAACGTCCAGCACAAGCGCATTTTTGTCGTCGAGGATATCGCGCAGTTTTTCGGCGACAAGCCGCCGCCAGCGCTTGTCGATATTTACCGAGAGTACATGGTTGAGCAGGTCGTAGCGACGCGCGATGCCAGAGAACATTTCGCGCACCGCATTTGCGTGTGCTATTTCGTTTGCTGTTTTAGGGTTTGCCATTAGTTGCCCGCTGCCGATTCGGCCGGGGTGGTGGACTGGACCGTCACAACCGGATTTTTTGCGAGTCGCTCGGCCACGCGCTGAACGTCAGCCAGGGTCGCGTCCTGGTAGGCAGATGTTTCGTTGTCCACCGGCAGGCTCTTGTAGGTATCAACGTCGAGCCAGCGTTCCTGCAAGTTTCGGCTGCTCAACCCGGCTATGGCTTCCGACCGCGCCTTGGAAAACTCAGATTCGGTGATGTTTTTCGGTATGAGGTTATCTTGCACCTTCAAGCCGGTGGAGCTTGCCGGCTGCTTTAACCCAAATATGAGATAACCGGGCAAAATATGCGATTCATTTCTTATCGTGTAATTTTCGGCCGTTCTAGCTGCCTGCCAGCGGGCGAGCGCGATCCGGGCCAATATCTCGGACGCCGGATAATCCTTATCCGACTTGGCGAGCCCGCGAAGGGCGTATCTGACCTCTGTGTTTCCTGCGGCCGGGTTTCCGAGGGCAAGCAAGCTTGTGTCAGGATCATCAGGCTGGCGGAATGTCGAGGGTATTTTGTGGTCCGATTTGAGCCACGCTCCAAAATAACGGCGGGCGGCCCGAAAAACGAGGTCTGAGTTGTAATTTCCGGTGATCGTCAGCGTCGCATTGTCCGCGCCAAGAAATCTTTGCTTTGCCTCAAGCAGATCGGGAAACTCGATCTTCGGTATCGAGGTGCTGCTGCCCATCTCCGGCCTTCCGTAAGGAAAGTTTCCGAAAAGGCGTTTTGTCGCGGCACGGTCGGCTATGTAGGCTGGATCTTTTTCCATCGCCGTTACTTTTACAAGAAGGGCATTACGGAGCCTGATAGTAGTTTCCTTATCGATAGTGGGCGCCGTAACGGCCGTCGCGAGGGTTTGGATAATATCGAGCACGCGATCCGCCTGGCCGGATGCGCTGATCTGGATGTAATCGTAATTGCATGTTACATCGAGACTTCCGCCGAGCTCCTCGGTAAAAAACTCTTTAGCCGCATCAGTTGGAAAGATGCTGTCCGCAAGGAGGCGCATCGTTCCTTCCCGTTGTTGCTGGTCGAAGGACGAACCGCTATGGATACGGATCTTGATGGACACCTTGTCCGATTTCGGCTCGCTCCACATCAAAACCTTAAGGCCGTTGAGCAATTTCTCCTGGCGAGGAGTCGCCGATCCTGCCTTTTGGGCAAAGACCGAATTTATCGAGAGGAATAAAATAAACGAAATAATCGTTAATTTGGTGGAATAACGCCTGATTTTCATAGTATTAATATATGTCGAATCTATTAAAAGTGGTAACCGCCTTAAACAACCGGAAAATAGTTGATGTATTAAAGATTCTGAAAAGAAAATTTTAGATGCCCGCAGGCATCGCGTCAAACGATTGAGGCATCTATGAAAATTGAAGTAACGCTTTATGTGTTAGATTGCAAGTTACCGATAATACTTAACATCTGCGGTAAAAACGAGGTATAATAACGAGGTTGTACACGCGGTCGAAAACCCGCTAACAGCTTGGAGAGGTTGAAGATGGGAAAAATTGTAAAATTTTGTGTTTCATGCGATGAGGGATTCGCCGAGAAGTTTGGGTTTTGTCCCACCTGCGGTTCACAATTACAAAGTTTCGAAATGAAACCGATGGAGGCAGGGGTATCTGCCCCGGTCGAGGCCCCGGTTGCTGAGGCCCCGGTGATAGAAGAAACCCCGGTTGCGGCGCAATTCGAACCTGAGGTTTCTCCTGCGTCTTCATTTGAAAGCGCACCGCCGGAACCTGAATTTCTCTATGAAGCGGACGAAGAGAAAGATCTGTCGGCGGAAGAAGATGTAGTCGAGGTGCAGGCCGTGGAAACGCTTGCCGCACCCGCAACCAGCTATTATGAAAGCGCTCCTTCGGCCCCGGCCAGGACGGCGGCTTTTTCTACTCCGGACAATAATTACGTTAAGAGTGATGGTTATTACGTTACAGTAATCCAGGAAAGGAACGTAAAACAGCGTAATATGCTTCTGCTCGGAGCGGCGGCGTTTATACTGATGCTCTCAGTGGGCGGAACGGTCTATTCACTGTTCGTTAAGAACGTGGATATCAGCTCGATCGATGACGGCGGCCTGTATTCATTTGTACCGGTCGTTGAAGACGTTCCGATGGAAGTAGAGGAAGAGAAGAAAAAGGACAAGGATGACGGCGGCGGCGGCGGCGGCGGTGGCCGTGATGAGAAAACGCCGACATCGGCGGGTAAGCTCGCCAATCAAACGGAAAAGCCGTTGCTGAATCCTGATAAAAGCTTCGTTCAGAAAGACTTTGATCTGCAGTATCAGGCCTCGACCCAGGGTAAGCGTCAGTTTGAACAAACTAACCAGCCGTATGGAGATCCAAGTTCGAGATTCAATATTCCCTCGAACGGATCGGGCAGCGGCGGCGGACAGGGTTCCGGCCAAGGACAAGGACAGGGAAGCGGCCGCGGAACGGGTACCGGCTCTGGCGATGGTTCTGGTAGTGGATCCGGAAGTGGTGACGGTGATGGTGATGGAAGAGGACCGGGTAGTGGAACCAGTGTAGGAGCTCCGCCCCCGCCCCCGGTGGGCGTTACGTCCAAGGTAAAGATCATTTCCAAGCCGAGGGCAAGCTATACGGACGCTGCGCGTCAGAATAACATACAGGGAAGCGTTACCCTTCGGATAACCTTCCTTGCTTCTGGACAGGTCGGCAGCATCTCGCCCGTTAGCGGATTGCCCTATGGATTGACGGAGCAGGCGATCGCGGCAGCGCGCTCGATCAGGTTTGAACCGGCAAAACGGAACGGAGTGCCGCAAACAACCTCGGTAACGATCCAGTACGGGTTTACGATCTATTAAAAATTCAAGTTGATCGAAAATAAAAACGGGCCGAAATTTACGGCCCGTTTTTCAGTTTTAAAGATGCTTATTTTAAATCGGACGATCAGATCGAGTCATCATCCTTCGAACCCTCGTTCAATTCGTACCTGTCCTTGTCCCGCTTTTCAATCTTCTTAAGAAAATCGAGCGGCTCATTGTCCTCGTAATCGATGCCCATCGCGTGGGCGTTATCCTCGACATTGGATTGGTCCGGCGTCGGGTTATGGCCGAAAACGGATTCGGCGCCCGAGTCGTTTACATCTTCCCAATCGGCGTCGATGTCGCCGCCCGAATCCGCGGGTGACGACGAATGATGCTCGGCAAGCCGTTCTGCGAGTTCACCCGGCGCCTGAGGAGCACGTTGGATCTCTTCTTCTATAAATTCCTTTACGTTACGGTCTGTTGCGGGTTCTTTATCGTAAAACTTCAGGTCTTTGTTGGTCATAAAGGTCATAATCCCTCCCTGTATCGGTATATACCGCAAGTATAACATGCCCGAGTTCGGGTGTTCGGGGGAAAGAAGGCGCGTGCTTACTGTAAAAAAACCACGGACTGCGAGGATGGGATCTCGAACCGCTTTCTGCAGCGCATGTTTTTGCAGACGAGCATGTCGTCCATCCGGACCATATAGTCCCTCGATTTTTCAAACCGTGCGAGATCGTCCCGGTTCAAATTCCGCGGGGCCTGTTTTTTTCTCCTCCGGGTCATCCAGCGAATATCGTAATCGTTCCGTTCGCGGCACATCGGACACGAAAAGCTCGCGCTTTTGATCTCTTGTCTTTCGTCGAAAATATCCCTTTCGTGCATATTTAATTACTAAAATCAAACTTTGTCGTTTTTTTGATTGTAGCACTTTCGACCGCGGGTGTGGCGAAAAATAACCCGGCAAGTGTGCGTTAGGAAACATTGAGAAATTGCGAGGTATCAGGACGCGGCGGAAAGACGCCTGAGGTAATCGAAACTGAAGATGCCCGTTTCGTGGCCGTCAGAAAAAACGAAATTAAGTGCGTAGCGGCCAACGAGCGCTATCCGGCTAAACGAGGTTTCCTCAGGAATACTGGCCGGGTCCAGCGTTCTGTCTCCAGTCCATTCGTTGACGCACCCCGCGCATGGGCAGGTGCGCCTAAGCTGGACCGCAGTGTAGCGGCTTTCAGTATCGTCCGACCATTTTATCGAAACCTCGGTTTCGCTTTCTTCGATTATTTGAGTAGGTTCGATCATTTTTATTTACCTAATTCTCTAGTGATCTCATCCGGATCGATCGAATAGTGCGATGCGTGATAAACGATTTTGCCATTCCTGAGAACAAAGGCCTGCGGACTCTCGTGGCGGATACCGGTCCGTTCGGCCAGCTCGTTCGAAACATCGCGGTTTCTTTGAACGATTATGAGGTTTATCTCAGCGTCGAGGCCCTTGACCCGTCCTGAGATCATCGAGCTGATGCCGCAAGTGTTGGAATGCTTGAAGATGACGACGGGCGCGCTGTGCGAGCGTTCAAACAGCTCGTCCAGTTTTTCGATAGAATCGAGGTCGGTAAATATCGCGGGCATTTTGTTCTATCAGTAAAAATTCTACGCACGAAGCGCAGGGAAAACCTTTCGGTACGCAACCATGTTGCCGGCGACGATTATCGGGATAACAAAATAAATACCTAAACAAAACGTAAGATAGCCGAGGATAATAAGGACCATACCGCAGACGATGATACCGACAACCCCTGCGAGATTGTTCCAAACAGCCTTGATACTCGTCTTTATCGCCGCGACAGGCCCGAGTCCGCGATCGGCAACCAACGGCAAGGCAAAAACGAGAAGGGTGTGAAAACAGACCATTATGAAGAGGATGATCACATGGACGATCATTGCTCCAGCTACAAGGCCGACCATCTCTGATTCACCCATATTTGCGCCGGCGATGAACGCCCCGATGATGCTTATATAGGCAAAGATATATTCGACGATAATAGGAACGAAGATCAGCGCCGCCACGCCGAGTCCGGGCACCCACCAGTTGAAGCCCTTCCAGAGGTCGTCGAAGCTGACGCGGCCGCCATCGATCTTTTTGATATAGCAGTAGAAAATTCCACAATACATACCGCCGGCCAGGATGAGCATCGAAGCCACGGCGATCAATCCGCCGACTATCGTAATGCCAAGGAGCAGCCAAAAATCGGACTTTATCGCCTCCCAACCCTCTTTGAAGCATTCGACGGGTTGGATCACACCGGTATTGAATTGCGTCTCGTTCATATTGTTATTTGTAGATATTGTCCAGGTAGTCCGTAACCATTCTATCACTCGAAAACCGCGGCGTTAGCGTTGCAAGGGCATTTTTCATCCGCCTGATCCACTCGTTTCGCAAGCCCCGGCCGTCGATCGAATAGTATGCCGGGATGATCTCGTTTTCGAGAACGCTGTAGAGCGATTCGGCGTCCTGTTTGTCTAAGGACGCATCGCCCTCCTCGCTGTCCTCGTCGCGGCCTATCGCAAAACCGTTATCGCCGTTATAGCCCTCGATCCACCAGCCGTCGAGGATCGAGAAATTCAATCCGCCGTTCATCGCCGCCTTTTCGCCGCTGGTGCCGCTCGCTTCCATCGGCCGGCGCGGAACGTTCATCCACACGTCGACACCCTGCACCAGGTAGCGCGCGACCTCCTGGTCGTAGTCCTGTATAAACACCGCGCGATTCTGCCAGTTGGAATCGTGATTGATGCTCATTATGTTTTGCAGGATCCCCTTGGCGGTACGGTCCTGCGGGTGGGCTTTGCCCGCGAAAACGAATTGAACGGGGCGCTCGGCGGAATCGACCAGGCTGAGCAGGCGGGGCAGATCGCTCAAGATCAGGTCCCAGCGCTTATAGGCCGCAACGCGACGCGCAAATCCGATGGTGAGATAGTCCGGCGAGAACAGATTGCGGGTATCTTCACGCTCGTTGATCGTATCGCGCAAGCCCGTTTCCTTCGAGCGGGTGCGCTGCCTGACAAAGGCGATAAGCAAGCGTTTTAATGCAAGATGGGCATCCCATATCTTTTGATCGTCGACCGATTCGATAGCCGCGGCCCATGCGTTGGGATCACGCAGGGTTTCGGTCCAATTTTCGCCG
>Ga0193752_1002544_pt1 | contig 13512 bp, 15 predicted proteins | sample H1c1metaG_FD_144924 | JGI IMG/M metagenome (GOLD analysis project Ga0193752, IMG submission 144924) | Soil microbial communities from a riparian zone of the East river system, Colorado, United States - H1c1 | ecosystem: Environmental > Terrestrial > Soil > Riparian zone | place: USA: East River... | reverse complement strand
GGCCGCGGTCCACAACGGCGTCGCGTTCGGCATCGCGATGAGCGCACCCGCCGCCAGTGTCGCCCCGATCAGGAAGTACGGGCGACGCCGTCCGAACCGCGTCCAGGTTCGATCCGACCAATGGCCGATCAGGGGCTGGACGATGAGGCCGGTTATGGGACCTGCCAGCCACAGCAGCGGAACGTTCTCGAGACTCGCGCCGAGATTCTGGAAGATACGGGTGAGATTGGCCTGCGGCAGCGCGAAGCCGAACTGGATGCCAAACGCTCCGATGCAGATCTTGGCGGTTTGCCAGGCGGAAAGGTGAGGCTTTGCATCCACGTCCGTCGCAAGGTTAGCAGTGTCGGCCGGCCTGCCGGTGCGTTTTTCGGTACTCTCGCGCGCATGCTGACCGACACCTACGCCTGATGCTCACCGCGGCCGAACTCGAAGCGCTGTCGTTGAGCCTGTCGGTCGCGGCGCGCAGCGTGGCGTTCAATCTGCCATTCGCCGTGCTGGTGGCATGGCTGCTGACGCGCACGCGGTTCGCCGGCCGCACCTTGTTCGACGCCTTCGTGCACCTGCCGCTGGTGCTGCCGCCGGTCGTCGTGGGCTATCTACTGCTGGTGTTGTTCGGCATTCGCGGACCCCTCGGCGGCTGGCTGCACGAACACTTCGGGATCCAGCTGGCGTTCACCAGCACCGGCGCCGCGCTCGCGACCGCGGTCATGTCGTTTCCGCTGGTCGTGCGTTCGATCCGCATCTCGCTCGAGAACGTGGATCGCGGGCTGGAAGACGCCGCGCACACGCTCGGCGCCGGCGCGGGCGACCGTTTCTTCTCCATCACCCTGCCGCTCATCGCTCCCGGCGTGCTGGCGGGCGCGGTCACCGCGTTCGCCGCGGGTCTCGGCGAATTCGGCGCGGTAATCACGTTCGCGTCCAACATTCCGGGCGAGACGCGCACCTTGCCGCTGGCGTTGTACACCGCGCTGCAGACTCCGGACGGCGATGCGATGGCGGCGCGGCTGGCGCTGATTTCGTTCTCGCTCGGGCTCGCCGGGTTGCTCGTCTCCGAATTCCTCGCGCGCCGGCTGCGCCTCGTGATGGGCCGTTGATGCTGCTGGTACAACTGCGCAAACGCCGCGGCGATTTCACGCTCGACGTCAACTTCAGCGCACCAACGCCCGGCGTCACGGCGCTGTTCGGCCGCTCGGGCTGCGGCAAATCGACGCTCATCTCGTTGATCGCGGGATTGCTGGCTCCGGACGCCGGCCGCGTGCAGATCGGCGACGACGTGTTGTACGACAGCGAACGGCATTTCTCGCTCGACGCGCGCCATCGCCGCATCGGCGTCGTGTTCCAGGACGCGCGCCTGTTCCCGCACCTGTCGGTGCTCGGCAATCTCAAGTATGGCGCGCAGCGCGTGCCGCGCGACACGCCGCGACGCATCACCTTCGATGAGGTGGTCAGCCTGCTGGGACTCGGCACCCTGCTCGAGCGCGGGCCGCGGCGGTTGTCGGGCGGCGAGCAGCAACGCGTGGCCCTGGGGCGCGCGCTGCTGTCACAACCGCGATTGTTGTTGCTCGACGAACCGCTGGCCTCGCTCGATCTGGCGCGGCGCGAAGAGGTGCTGCCCTACCTGGAACGGCTGCGCGACACGCTGGCCATTCCCCTGGTCTACGTCAGTCATCAATTCGACGAAGTGCTGCGCCTCGCGACACGAGTGGCGCTGCTCGACGGCGGAAACATGGTGGCCGAAGGGGATATCGCCACGGTGAGCCGCGACCCGTCGCTGCGCGCCATCGTCGGACCGGACGCGGTCGGTGCGGTGTTGTCCGGCAGCGTGGAAACGGTGGATCCGGTGGGCCTGGCCCTGCTGCGCGTCGGCGATGCCACCTTGAGCGTGGAATTCGACGGGGCCGCCGCCGGTCAGCGGATCCAGATCCAGGTGCTGGCGCGCGACGTCATCGTCGCGACGGAGGCTCCGCGCGGGCTGTCGGTGCGCAACGTCGTGTCGGCGCGCGTCGTTTCGGTCACGCCCGATGTGGGCAGCGCGGTGCTGGTCGAGCTCGATATCGGCCGGACCGCGACTTTGCTCGCGCGCATCACATCGCGCGCATCGCAGGAGTTGTCGTTAGGTCCTGACAAACAAGTCTGGGCGCTCATAAAGTCGGTCTCCTTGCGCGGGCACGTCTTCAGTACGCCAGCGCGTTGACGAACAGGCGCTCGATCGCGAAGCCCTGGACGGTGACGAAGGCAAGGGCCGCGAGGCCGAAGCCCAGAAAGGAAACGAGTCGTTGAGAGAACATGATTGCTGGCTCCAGTGAGGTAAGAACTTGGAGCGGCATGGTGAGCGCAGGGACCTCTGCTAACAAACGCGAGGCCTGAATGCGGCATCAGAAAGACTAATGCGAACGCGGAACCCGATTGGCGGCCCGCGTTACCCATTGGCGACGAAACCCGCTTCGTCTAACTCTTTTTGGGGATGGTCTTCGCGGCGCGCTTGGTAAACAGATCGTGGGGCTTCGGAAACGCCTTCGCCTTGTCGAAGATCCAGTCGCGGAATCGCTTGACCTTCGGCATCACGAGATAGGGCTCGGGGCAGACGAAGAAATACGAAAACCGGAACGGCAGCAACGCGTCTCCGGCCAGCACGACCCGCCCCTGCTCGAGCGACCGCTCCACCAGCGACCAGCGCGCCAGCGCGAAGCCGATGCCCTCCTCGGCGGCGGCGATCACGCCGGCCGAATCGTCGATGATGGGTGCCCGCGCCAGCCATTGCCCTTCCTGGCCCTTTTCGATCCAGGCCTGCCACGGTTCGTCGACGCTGCCTAACAAGGGGAAATTCTGCAGGTCCTGGCCGCGCGGTACGGGCCCGTATTTCGCGAGCAGACCCGGGGATGCGATCGGGATCACCCACTCGTCGAGCAGCTTCTCAACGTGCAGCCCCGGCCATTTGCCGAGACCCATGCGGATGGCGACGTGCATTTCCGAACGCGAGAAATCGACCGGGTCGCGTCCGGTGTGGAAACGCAGCTCGACGCCGGTGTCGAGGTCGTTGAACGTGCTGATGCGCGGCAACAGCCAGCGTTGCAGGAATGACGACAACAACGTGACCTGCAGGGGCCCTTCGGCGCGGTGCTGCTTCAGGTGCTGCATGGAGGCTTCGAGCTCGTCGAGCCCGCGGCGCACGCCGGGCAGCAGTTGCTGGCCCTCCGCCGTCAATTCGATGCGCCGGCCGGCGCGCTTGAACAGCTGCACCTGCAGGTAATCCTCGAGCGATTTGACCTGCTGGCTGACCGCCGCCGGAGTCACGTGCAGGGCCTCTGCCGCGTCCGCGAACGACAGCCGCGAGGCCACGGCCTCGAAGACTCGCAGTGCATTCAGCGGCAGGCGGGCATAGGCGGTGCTCACGTCAGTTTTCCTTATCCCCGCTTCAGGAAGCGGGTTTGTTCGGCTGGGGACTGTAGCGCAGATTGCACTCACCGGCCCTCTACCGATGGAGATACAAATATGAGCTCGCACAACCACATACCGAAGACCGTTTCAGCCAGCCTCGAGGCACGGCTGGCGCCATTTCGCCGCTCGGTGAGCCGTTCGCCGCTCGAGGACCTCGACGTCGAGAGCTCCCGGGCCGTGGCCCCCGATGACCGCAAGTTGCACCTCAAGCTGGTCAACGATCTCAAACTACTGTTCGCCGCGCTGGGCGCGGGCGGCAGCATCGTCCCGCTGGGCGACAACCGCCACGCCGCGAAGCTGCTGTCGAACTACGCGGCGAGCCTGCGCGATCACTGAGTCGTGGAGGCCGGCTGGATGAAGCCGGCTGCCGCGTTCTTTCGTTCATATGTCCATAACCAAATCTGCTTGGCGCGTAACCAGCGCGTTACCGGGCCTCGACTGACGGCATAACCCCCCGATTCCTACGCTCTCCCCCGCCTTGTGGCACACACGATCAGGAGAACGAAGGTGAAAATCAGACGAGCAGCAGCGGGTGCGTCCATCGCAGCGCTGCTGCCTTTTGCGGGGGTGGCATTCGCGCAGTCGGCGACCACGGGCGACAGCAACGCCGATTTGAAACGCGAGATCGAGGATCAGAAGCAGCGCCTCGCGGTGCTCGAGCGGAAGCTCGAAATCAACGATGAGGCCGCCAAGGCCGCCGCGGCCAGCGCACCGAGAATCACCGCCAACGCCTCGCGCTTCCAGATTGGCTCGACGGACGGCGCAAACTTCATCCGCCTGCGCGGCACGCTGTTCGCCGACGCTCGCGTCTACGGCGGCGACTCGGCCCCCGAGACCGCGGACACCTTCCTGCTGCGCAGCGTGCGTCCAACCTTCGAAGGCACGTTCGGAGGCATCTACGATTTCAGGTTCACGCCCGATTTCGGCAGCGGCCGGAGCACCATCGTCGACGCCTATGCGGTTGCGCGTTTCAAGCCAGGCTTCGCCGTGACGGTGGGCAAGTTCAAGCCGTCCGTCGGTCTCGAGCGCCTGGCATCCGAACCGGATCTGCGTTTCATGGAGCGCGGGCTGCCGACGTTTCTCGTGCCGAACCGCGACCTCGGCGTGCAGCTCTCCGGCGAAATCGCCGGCGGCGCGTTCGCCTACCAGGTCGGCTATTTCAACGGCGTGACCGACGGCCAGAGCAGCGACAACCTCACCACTCCCGACGTGGAAAGCGACACGGGCGGCGACTACGCGGCGCGCGTTTTCTTCCAGCCGTTCATCAACTCCGCCAACTTCAACCTGCGCGGCCTCGGCTTCGGCGTCGGTTCGACCTGGCAGGATCTGCCCGGCAGCGCGGCGAACCCCTACCTTCCGTCATACCGGTCGCAGGGACAGATCAATACGTTCAGCTATCGCGCCAACACCGCGACCGGCGTTACGCCGAACAACGCGACGTTCGCGGACGGCGAGCGCCTGCGCCTTGCGCCGCAGTTGTACTACTACCGTGGCAGCTTCGGCTTCCTCGGCGAGTACACCCAGGTGAAACAGGACGTGTCGCGCACCGTGGGCGCATTCACGCGGTCGGACACGTTGACCCATTCCGCCTGGCAGGGACAGTTCTCGTGGTTCATCACGGGTGAAGAAGAGGCCTATCGCGGCTACACGCCGCAAACCACCTTCCAGCCCGGCAAACCCGGCAACGGCGCCTGGGAACTGGTCGCCCGTATCCAGGAGCTCGACGTCGATGATGCCGCGTTCGCCGGCGGCGCAACCTCGTTTGCCAATCCGCTGACTGCTGTCTCGAAGATCACGGACTACGGCGTCGGCGTGAACTGGTATCCGTGGAACACGGTGAAGTTCTCGCTCAACTACGACCTGTCGAGCTTCGAAGGCGGCGCCGCGACGGGAGACCGCGCCGACGAACGCGCCCTGTTCGGCCGCTTCGCCATCAACTACTGATGGCTCTGCCACCAATTACCGATTTCTGGAGAGAAACGAAAATGTCCGAATTCAACATGAACTGGAAACGCAGATTGCTGCTCGCCATGACGACGGCGGTATTCGTCGGCGGCACCGCCAGCACGGCAAACGCCGCTGAAGTAACGCTGCTCAACGTGTCATACGACCCGACGCGCGAGCTGTACGTCGACTTCAACAAGTCGTTCGCCGAGTACTGGAAGAAGAAGACCGGTGACACCGTGAAGATCAACCAGTCGCATGGTGGCTCGGGCCGCCAGGCGCGCTCGGTGATCGATGGCCTGTCCGCGGACGTCGTCACGCTGGCGCTCGCCGCCGACATCGATGCGATCGCCGCCCAGGGCAAACTATTGCCGGTGAACTGGGAGGAACGCCTGCCGGATCACAGCGCGCCCTACACGTCGACGATCGTCTTGCTGGTGCGCAAGGGCAACCCGAAGGCCATCAAGGACTGGGGCGATCTGGCCAAGCCCGGCGTCTCCGTGATTACGCCGAACCCGAAGACTTCGGGCGGCGCGCGCTGGAACTACCTGGCCGCCTGGGCCTGGGCGAAGAAGCAGCCCGGTGGCAGCGACGTGACGGCGCGTGCGTTCGTCACCAAGCTGTTCAAGAACGTGCCAGTGCTCGACACGGGCGCGCGTGGTTCGACCACGACGTTCACACAGCGCGGCATCGGCGACGTGGCGATCTCGTGGGAAAACGAAGCCTGGCTCGCGTTGAAGGAGCTCGGTCCCGACAAGTACGAGATCGTCATTCCGTCGATCAGCATCCTGGCCGAGCCCTCGGTTGCGGTGGTGGACAAGGTGGTCCTGCGGCGCGGCACGAAAAAGGTCGCCGAGGAATACCTCAAGTACCTGTACACGCCCGAAGGTCAGGAAATCGCCGCGCGCAATTACTACCGTCCGCGCAATCCCGAGGTCGCCGCGAAACACGCTGAGCTGTTCCCCAAGCTCGAGCTCGTGACGATCAAGGATTTCGGCGGCTGGGCCAAGGCGCAGAAGGAACACTTCGGCGATGGCGGCGTGTTCGACCAGATCTACGCGCAATAGGGAATCTGTAAAGAAGCAATGGTTAGTTCGTACGCGGCGGTATGCCGCGTACGCTTCCTCCGGGCCGCGGGGACAGTGAGAGTTCAGGAAAGTTGACCCCCTCGACGAATTTTTGACTCTCATCCTCCCCGCCGGCCCACCAATTTCGAAGAACCCGATCCGATGAAACTCATCCAGCTGCGCTATCTCGTAGCCGTAGCCGAGAACGACCTCAACATCACCCAGGCCGCGCGCGTGTTGCACGCCGCGCAACCCGGGGTGAGCAAGCAGTTGAAGCAGCTCGAAGATGAACTCGGGTTCCAGCTGTTCGAACGCAAGGGCCGCGCGCTGGTGCGGCCCACCGACGCCGGCACCAAGGTAATCGACCGCGCGTCGCAGATCGTGCGACAGGCGCGCAGCATCAAGGCGCTGGCCTCCGAGATCCGCAAGGACGATGCCGGCGCGCTGTCCATCGCCACCACGCACACGCAGGCGCGCTACGTACTGCCGCCGGTGCTCAAGCGCTTTCGCGACAAGTACCCGAAGGTTCGCCTGCATCTGCACCAGGGCAATTCCGAGCAGATCGCCGACCTCGCGGCCACCGACCGCATCGACTTCGCGATTGCGACCGGTTCGAGCCCGATCTTCGCCGGCATCGTGCGCCTGCCGTGTTACCGCTGGCACCGCGCGATCGTCGTGCCGCAGGGGCATCCGCTCGGCGAAATCAGCAAGCCCACGATGGCCGAGCTCGCGAAGTATCCGTTGGTCACCTACTCGTTCAGCTTCAACGGGCCGGCCTCACTGGTCGAACTGTTCGCCGAGGAAGGTCTCACGCCGAACGTGGCGCTCACCGCCTGGGATTCCGACGTGATCAAAAAATACGTGCGGGAAGGTCTCGGCGTGGGAATTCTCGCCAACCTCGCGATCGACGGCGAGGAAGACGCCGACCTCAAGGTGCGCGATGCATCGCACCTGTTCCCCGTCCATACAACCTGGGTGGGTTTCCGGCGCGGCGTGCTGCTGCGCGGCTTCATGTACGAATTCCTGCAGATGTTCGCGCCGCATCTGACGCAGCGCCAGGTGCAGGCGGCCGAGAGCGCCGAGAATCAGGAAGCCGTCGAGCGCGAATTCGCGAGCGTGAAGATTCCGTTCCTGCGCTAGGCGCGCTCCACTTCCACTGTCACGTGCGCGAGCTCTTCGTGCACGCACAACGCCCGCCGGAAATATTCGCCGTCTTTGTCGGAGAGCGTGGCCACGGTCACCACCACCGCGTACTTCGCGCGCCCGACGCGCCACACGTGCAGGTCGGTGATGCGCGCCGGCACCGCGCCCTGCTCGATCACCGCGCGCACCTCGGCCACCACCGGTGAATCCATTTCAGCATCGAGCAGGATGCGCCCCGATCCACGCAGCAGTCCCCATGCCCAGACGGTCACCAGCACCGCTCCGGCGAGACCCATGGCGGGATCCGCCCACGCGAGACCGAGATACATGCCGGCCAACAACGCGACGATCGCGAACACCGACGTGGCCGCATCCGCCAGCACGTGCACGTAGGCCGAGCGCATGTTCATGTCCTGGTGCTGCGAGTGACCAGCGTCCTCGCCGCGCGCGTGCCGGTGAGCATGCCCGTGCTCGTGATCATGATCGTGCCCATGGCCGCCCCGCAGCCAGAACGCGCAGATCAGATTGACCGCGAGCCCGATGACTGCAATGACGATCGCATCCCGATAGTGGATGGTCTGGGGCACGAGCAGCCGTTCCACCGACTGGAACGCCATCAGCGCCGCGATTCCCAACAACAACAGCGCACTGGTGTAGCCGCCGAGCACCTCGACCTTCCAGGTGCCGAACGCGTAGGCGCGGTGCCCGGCTTGGCGGCGCGCGTAGGCATAAGCGAACGCGGACAGACCCAGCGCCACCGTGTGAGAACTCATGTGCCAGCCGTCGGCGAGCACCGCCATCGAGTTGAACCACCACCCACCGGTGATCTCGACGACCATCATCGCGGCAGTCAACCAGAGCGCGCGCCGGATGCGACGCTCGGCGAGCGGATTTCCGTCGTCGAAGCGCGGAGATTGGCAGTGGTGTTGCGGGGCGTTCATCGAAGGCCGAAGAGTAGCCGAGCCAGGGCCGGAAGTTCACTTCGGCGTCGGGGCGGCCTCGACGGTGACGATCAGCGGGCTCGACATCGCTACCGGGTTGGTCGCGGCACCGATCTGCACGGGGCTCGCCACATAGTGTTCGTACACCGACAGCGTGAGGCGTCCGGCGGACTCCATAGGTGCGAAGCGAAATGCCAGCTGTCCCTTGCCGTCGAGCGCGATCGTGTGGTCGCCGGGCGCGCGCCCGAAGTCCTCGATCGCAAACGCAACGGCACGGCTCGCGTCCTGCAGGTGACCCCATCCTTCGACTCGCGCGGGCCGCGGGCCCGCGGCGCGTTCGTACAACTGCTCCCGCCCCTGGGGACCCGTGGAAATCTGCCAGTCGGTCGAGTTCGCCGTGCCAACGATCTGCCGCAGCACCGCCGAGTCATCGGCGCCGCGAAACGCGCCGTACGACCAGCTGCCCGTGCCGAAATCCCAGACCCAGGGGAATGGTCCCAGCGCGAACGAGGAGTGCAGCGAAATCGTGCGCAGGCGCCGCGCCGGATCCTCGATCGCGGCGCTGAACCTCACCCAGGACTTGGTGTTGGGCACGTCGAGCGTGATCGTGAACGGCGCGGAATAATCGGGGGACAGCTGCACCGATCCGGCAAAACGAATCTGCACGGCCAGCGGCCCCGCCTTCGCGATGTCGACCGAAGCCTCGCCGCCAAGTAAATAGTCCACGCCGTCGGCCCCAGTAACCGAGAAGGCATTCAGCCCGCTGCCGACGATCTCGTGGCCAAATGCCACCGATTGCAGCAGCGCGGCCGGTTGCCGGCCGAAGCGCACCTTGCCCACCTGCAACGCGTCGGGCGCGCTCACGACGCTCAATGGCTCGGTGGTGGGTTGTTGTGCCCGCACGCCTTCGCCGTACTCGAGCCGGTACCGCAGCTGCGCGAGCGGCCCGATACTCGCATTGAAGTCGAGACCGAGCTCGCGGATCGACCCGTCGGGCCAGCGCGCTTCCTCGCGCGTTTGCACCGGCACTTCATTTCTTTCGAAGACCAGCCGCGCGTGCGCCGCGTCGCGCAGCAGGCCTGGCGCGATCCGGGCCGTGCCGTGCGCGGGAAAATTCCCGCGCCGGATACCGGCGGTCTCCCGCACGACGACGGCCAGCGCGTGTGCCGGCGGAGCGCCCATCGCCGCGCTGCTTGCGGGAAGAACCAGCATCGCCGTGAGCAAGGATTTCGTACGCAAGGGAGCCTCCAGCGGCCGGCCGAGGACCGCACCCTAAACGTAACCCGGGCGTCGCGAAATGCCGTTTGCTCATGCCCATATGCTCGAAAGCGATGGCGGCTGCCTCGCGTACACTGCGGTTCCATGGCTGTTCTTGAAGTTCTTCGCATGGGCGACGCCCGCCTGTTGCAGGTGTCACAACCGGTGAGCGACATCCCCTCGCCCGAGTTGACGCAACTGCTCGCCGACATGCGCGACACCATGCAGGCGCACGACGGCGCAGGCATCGCGGCGCCACAGATCGGCGTGCCGAAGCGCGTCGTGATCTTCGGCCTCACGCACAACCCGCGTTATCCCGATGCGGAACCGGTGCCGCAGACCGTTCTCATCAATCCCCGCATCGAACTACTCGGCGAGGAAACCGAGGACGGCTGGGAGGGTTGTCTGTCGGTGCCGGGAATGCGCGGGCTCGTGCCGCGCTACCAGAAGTTGCGATACGTCGGTGTCGATGAGAACGCGCAGCCTATCGATCGCACCGTGAGCGGTTTTCATGCGCGCGTCGTTCAACACGAGATCGATCACCTGGACGGCGTGCTGTACCCCACGCGAATCCGCGACCTGCGGCAGTTCGGTTTCAGCGAGGCGTTGTTTCCGGGCCAGGATCTGCCGGACGAGTAGTCACCCGGCGGATGTGGACGCCACAACCTCGCAGTGCTGGACCAAAGGCTCGAACTCCAGCAGGAAACTCGCATCCTCCGGGTAGTACTTCGCCTTCAGAAGATCGTCGCCGGCAAATGCGCGGATCGACGCTTCGGACTCCCAGTTTGTGACGGTGAGGAAATGCGTGACGTCGCCGTCATCGCGACGCAGGACCGCGACGTCGATGTTTCCTTCGACCGAGCGGTAATCGGGGATCGCCCGTTGCACCAGGAAAGACGCATATGCGTCCGCCTTGGTGCGCGGAGTCCGGCCATGCCACATGCGACAGATCATGGCTGCATGTTGCCGCCCACGCAGCACGGCGTGGCAAGAACTTCTTCCTCCGGATTCAGCGCGTCTACGGTTACGAACCGGTAACAGGAAACGAAGCACGCGTGAGAACCCGGCTCGGCCGTTGACACACGAACGCGTGTCCCTCAATTTCACGCGAGGAGCGTAACCAGCATGACGAGAAAAGAACGGTTCGGGTTGTTTGCCTCATTCCTGGTGGCCGCGCTGTCGACGGCCGCCGTACGTGCCGACCAGGTCGCCGACATTCGCAAGAACGGCGAGCTCGTCTGCGGCGTGCTGGGGACCGACGAGCCCGAAAGCTTCGTCGACCCGAAAACCCGCAAGATCATCGGCTACGACGTGGATTTGTGCGGCGCCATCGCGCGTCGGCTCGGAGTGCTGCCGCAGATCAAGCAGGTTTCGGTCGCGGCGCGTATTCCGGAGCTGCTCCAGGGCCGCGTCGACGTCCTGGCCGCATCGCTGACCCACAACAAAGAACGCGAGGCGGTCATCGCTTTCTCGGTCTCGACGTTCGTCACGGGTCAGCGCGTCATGGTGCGGCGGGACAGCGGCATCGCGCGCATCGCACAGCTCGCCGGAAAAAAAGTGGTGACGGTGAAAGGCGGCACGCAGGAACCGAATGTTCGAAAGGCGGTGCCCGGCGTCGACGTCGTGACGTTCGAAACCTCGCCGCAGGCGTTCGTAGCCCTGCAGCAGCGCAAAGCGGTCGGGTTCGTCAACGACGAGGTGTCGCTGCTCGATGCCTATGGAAAGCTCGGCGCGGCGCAGAAGGAGTATGTGGTCCTGCCCGAAAACATAAGCACCGAAGTGCTGGCGATCGGATTGCGGAAAAACGAGACGGCACTGAAGACAATCGTCGATGACACCCTACGCGCGCTCGAGAAATCCGGTGAAGCCGAAAAGCTCTTCCTCAAGTGGTTTGGCCCCGGCACGCGCCTGAACTTCAAGGAGCGCAACTTCAAGCTCGAGACGGATCGCATCGCCGAGTAATTGCAGCGTGGCGCAGCTGGATTTCTCGGCCGTATTCAGCGGCGAGTTTCGCGACTGGCTCATCAGCGGTTTTCTGCTGTCGCTGCGGCTCATGGTGATGACGCTGGCGCTGGCGCTGCCGCTCGGCGCCGCGATCGCGTTATGCCGCCTCTCCTCGGTCGCCGCGTTACGCTGGTTCGGCGCAGCGTCCGTCGAAGGCATCCGAAACATTCCGCTGCTGATGCACCTGCTGTTCTGGTATTTCGCGATGCCAGAGTTGCTGCCTGCGGCCGCGCGGGACTGGCTCAACACTCACGGCGCCGAAACGATCTGCGCCGTCATCGCCCTCACCCTCTACACCTCTTCTTATATTGCGGAGGACGTGCGCAGCGGCATCCGCGCGGTGCCGGCCACCCAGCTCGAAGCGGCCCGAGCCCTGGGGTTCGGATACCTGGTCAGCATGCGGCGCATCGTCCTGCCGCAGGCAGTCCGCATCACCATTCCGCCGCTCATCTCCCAGACCTTGAGCCTGTGGAAGAACACCAGCATCGCGACGGTGATCGGCACCGCGGAACTCATGTACCAGGCGCAGCGGGTGGAAACGGCGAGCTTCCGTGGCGTCGAAACCTTCGTGCTCGTTACCGTCGCCTATCTGGGTGTGTCCTTGATCATCACGGGTGCGGCGAGCTGGTTCCAGCATCGCTTCCCGGTGCGCGCGTCGTGATCGCGCTGCTCGAAAACTATTGGCTGTATTTTCTGGTCGGTCAGTTTCCAGGAGGCCCGCTCGGTGGACTGGCGCTGACGATCCTGCTCGGAGGCGGCGCACTGCTGCTGGCGCTGCCACTCGGTGTGCTTCTCGGCCTCGGGCGCGTCAGTGTCTCGCGCTGGCTGCGTTGGCCCGTCACCACATTCGTGTACGTCGTCCGTGGCACCCCGCTGCTGATGGTAGTCTTCTGGGCGTACTTCTTCCTGCCGAGCCTCACCGGCCAGAAGACCGGTCAGTTCACGACGATGCTCGCGGCGCTCGTGTTCTTCAACGGCGCCTATCTGGCCGAGATCGTGCGCGCCGGAATCCAGGGCGTGCCGCGAGGTCAACTCGAAGCGGCCCAGTCGCTGGGCCTGGGCTACGCGGAGACCATGCGGCGCGTCATCCTTCCCCAGGCATTGCGCAACATGCTGCCGTCCCTGGTCAACCAGTTCGTCGCGACGCTCAAGGAAACTTCGTTGGGTTACATCATCGGACTCTCCGAACTGTCCTTCATCGCGTCCCAGATCAACATCCAGGTGCTGACGCAGCCGCTCGCGGTGTATGGAATCGCCGCGCTCACCTACTTCCTGTTGTGCTTCGGACTCTCGCGGCTGTCTTACCGGCTCGAAGCCCGCCTCGCGCGCAGCGGGCCCGAGGCGCTGCCCGCATGATCGAATTCCGCGGGGTCAATAAATTCTTCGGCAATCTTCAAGCGCTGACCGACGTGAACGAGACCATTTCGCGTGGAGAAGTCGTGGTCGTTTGCGGTCCTTCGGGCTCCGGCAAGTCGACCCTGATCCGCACCATCAACCGGCTCGAGCCCATCGATTCGGGCCGGATACTTCTCGACGGCAAGGACATCCATTCGCGCGGCCTCGATATCGACCGGTTCCGGGCGGGCATCGGTTTCGTGTTCCAGCAGTTCAATCTGTTTCCGCACCTCAATGTGCTCGACAACTGCACCCTCGCGCCTATCCACCTGGGGGCGCTCACGACCGCGGAGGCGCGCGTGCAGGCCCGGACGTTGCTGGAG
>Ga0193752_1002543_pt1 | contig 13514 bp, 12 predicted proteins | sample H1c1metaG_FD_144924 | JGI IMG/M metagenome (GOLD analysis project Ga0193752, IMG submission 144924) | Soil microbial communities from a riparian zone of the East river system, Colorado, United States - H1c1 | ecosystem: Environmental > Terrestrial > Soil > Riparian zone | place: USA: East River... | reverse complement strand
AACGCTCGCGAGCACCGCGTCCGGACCGCCGAGCGACTCCGGATACATTTTGCGCTCTTCCATGACGACCAGGATGCGCTCGAGCCCGAGCGACAAGCCGCACGCGGGGACCTCGCGGCCTAGGAACATGCCGATCAGACCGTCGTAGCGGCCGCCGCCGCCGAGCGACGAGCCGAGATCGGGCACGGCGATCTCGAAGATGCAGCCGGTGTAGTAGCCGAGGCCGCGCGCGAGCGAGAGATCGAAGCGGAGGTACTTGCCCGCGGCCGTCAGCTGCGCCAAGCGCATGACCTCGCGCAGCTCCGCGACCGCCTTCGAGCCGTTCTCGTGCCCGGTCATCGCCTCGGCGATGCGGTCGACGCTCACGCGGCCGACCACGCCGTTTTCGTCGCTCAGGAGCGCGAGCAGACGCTTGGTGGAGTCGGCTGCAACGCCGCGCGCCTCCAGCTCAGCCGTCACGCCGTCGGCACCGATTTTGTCGAGCTTATCGACCGCTGTGATCGCGTCGCCCTCTTTGGAGACATCGATGCCGGCCTGCTCGACCAACGCGCGGAGCAGGGCGCGGTGATTGAGTCGCAGCTCGAAGTTGTCGAAGCCGAGCGACAGCAAGCTCTCCGCCGCCGCCGCCAGCACGTCGGCCTCGACGAGCAGTGAGCTCGAGCCGCACACGTCGACGTCGCACTGGTAGAACTCGCGGAAGCGCCCTTTGCCCGGCGTGTCGGCGCGCCAGACCGGTTGGATCTGGTAGCGCTTGAAGACCACCGGGAGCTTGCCTTGGTACGCGGTGTACACGCGCGCGAGCGGAACGGTCAGGTCGTAGCGCAGGCCGACGTCGGCGAGCATCGGCTCGGCGCGCGGTGCGGTGATCCCGCTGCGGCCTTCATTGAGATTGCTGGGCTCGGCGATGTGAGCCGAAGCCTCGCGAATACCTTCCACCAACGGCTGGCCGCGCAGCAGCACCTTGAAGAGCAGCTGGTCGCCCTCGTCGCCGTACTTACCCATCAGCGTGTCGAGCCGCTCCAGCGCGGGCGTCTCGAGCGGCGCGAAGCCATGGCTCTCGTACACCGCACGAATCTTGGCGGTCACGAACGCTCGGCGGCGCACGTCGATGGGGAGGAAGTCGCGAGTGCCCTTGTAAGGCGTGGCGGATGTCTTAGCCATGTTGCGGACCGCGTTCTTTTGCGGGCCGCATGCGTAGCACGGAAGGCCTAGATCGTCGCGCCAGCGGCCAGCAGCTCGCCGCCGGGTCCGAGCCGGATGGAGAGGCCGCTGCCGCGGGAGAGATCCGCGATCGCCCAACCGAGCGCGCGCATCAGGTGCAGCGAGCGCTGACCGGTCCGCGTTGCTGCGTCCAGATAGAGCTTCGCCTTGCGACCTTCGACTGCGAGCAGCGACGACAGCCGGCGCAGGATGGCCGAGCGTTGTACGCGCGCGCTGTTGTCGGCGCGGTCGCCGCCAACGAAGGCTGCATGCTCGACGACCGTTCCCTTGCTCTCGAGACGGCGCAAGCGATCACTCACGCGTTGCGCGAACGTGTCGTCGTCTTCGGTTGAGGACTGTGCGAGCACGATGGTCGAGGCGCCTCCGCCCTGGCGCAACGCGTGCGCCCACGACAACCACTCAGCTCCATGCTCCGCGACGATGATCGATACCGTGTACATAACTTTCGCTCTCGTACGACGGCTCGCGACCTTTGCACGTTACGGGCCAGCGACATTTCGCGCTCGCCGTAGGGCAAACGTGCGCCGACCGACGCGTATTCCGCGTTCGCACTGGAACGATCGGCGTGGATCCTGCGCCACGCTGTGTCACCACAGCACGGTCAGCGGTATCACGGCGAATCCCTGGGCGCTCAAATCGATCACTTGGCGCTTCTCGACGCCTCGGGCGCGGACACGAATCGTGTGTCGACCGGGCGGTAGACGGACACGTCCGAACGCAATCCGCGCGGGCAAGGTGGCCCAGCTGCGAGTGTCCGGAGTGTCCACCGCCGTCATGGTCGCTTGTGTCCCGAGGCTGAGCAGGGCGCCGACGACGCCGCCGCCGCTGACCTGGCGCGTGGTCTCGCCGGCGACGATGCGCGTGATCATGCGGGTGATGGCCGACGCGACAATCGCGCCCTCGACGCGCTTCCAGGCGCGCTCGGCCTCGATGTCGACCGCCAGGATGCCCTCGAGGCCGCGCTGCTGGTCGTCGATGAACAGCTCGGGCACGCCGTACTCGCCCTTGGGCTTGCCGAGCGTCGGGTAGTTGACCCAAGTCACCAGGCCTTGCGCGGCCAGGTAGTTCGCCTTCGAAGCGTCAGTCGGGCTGATGTACGAGGACGCGATCGTGAGCGCGAGACCGATCGGGACGCGCTTGGCGATCTTCGCCGGCACCCGTCCGTAGTTGACGACGACCAGCACCTCGCCGGAGGTGTCCGCCGGGTCGGCCGGCTTGGGATTGGCGCCGATCATCTCGGTCAACCGGGGCGTGCGGTAACTGTTCTGCAGCGCGAGCCGGCCGAGCGGCTCGCGTAGCGTCTGATACGCGCCCTGTTGCAGCGCCTCGTCGTAGTAACGCAGCGCTTCACCGGCATCGCCGCTCTTCTCGAAGATGAAGCCGCTCAGGTAGCTGCCCGGGCCCGACAGCGCTTCGCCGTGCGACTCGTGCTGGTCGATGAACTTCTGCATCGTCGCGAAGCGGCGCGCCTCGATGCGGGCACCGTTCAGGTCGCCGCGCGCGAGGTAGTTCATCATGTTCATCGTGTTGATGAGCAGCTTCTCGTACGGCGGCGCGGGGTAGGGGCCCGAGTCGTCGGAGAACAGATACTTCGAGATGTCGTCGAGCGATCCGCGCGAGAAATCGAGCACCTCGATCTGCTTGTCCGCGGCCTCGAGATCGCGGCTCGACAGCTGAAACTGATCGAGCTGCTGCAGCACGAGCGCGCGGTCGAGCACGAGCAGGACTTGGTCGCCTTCCATCTCCTCCGGCAGCTGTTTCTCGCTATCGACCTCGAGCTCTTCGTTGAGCTGCTTGAGCGCCTCGCGCGGGCTACGCGCATCGAGCGCGCTGCGCGCGCCCTTGGTGCGCTCGGCATGGCCCGCGCAGCCACCCGCGAGCGCGAGCAAGCTGACGAGCGCGAACGCGCACGCGTGCGACGCGCTGAAAGTGGCCCGGTGGTGAGGCATGAAGAAGGTCAGTCGCGGATGATGGCTTTGGTGGTGTTGACCTTGTTCTGGAACAAGATCTCGCCCGACGCGACGTCCAGCACTTGCATGAACATAAAGTACTGCACGCGGCGCTGATCCTCGACGCGCTCGTCGGTGGTCGACACCTTGGTGGCGATCACGAACTGAGCGCCTACTTGCTGGCCGAGCTTCGCGACGTTCTCTTGGTTGAAGGCGCCGCCGGACTGGCGCTTCATCTCTTCGATCAGCTTCTGCTGGCTGTCGAGGCTGACCACGCGCACTGCGCCGAAGTTCACGAGCCGCGTTTCGACGTCGCTGACCAGGGCGCTCAGCGCACCGTCGATGTGCTCCGACGTCTGGTTCTCCATCGGGAGCACCGCCAGGCCCGGGCGCTTGGTGCGGTCGGTCTGCTTCTTCCACTCGGCGACGATCGCGGACGCCTCCAGCGCGGTCATGTTGTCGCCGACCATCTGCTGAAGGTCTTTTCGATCGAGGCCGGTGCTCATCGCGCCGTGGTCGAGGCCAGGCTCGTCAGACCCGCGGACGGCGCGCGGGCCGCTGCTGCACGCGGCCATCAAGAGGCACGCACACACAGAAGCCAAGCGAATCGGGGAAGTGCTCATTGCTCAAGGTCCTTTCCTGGGACGCAACCACGCGAAATACGCCGGTTATATAGGCGCCCTGCCTGCACGCGACAAGCTGCGTTCACAGGACGCGCCGTGGCGAGCTGGCTTCACAGCGCTCTTGCGTGTAGCCGCCCGGTCTTCGACGATGGCCGCCTCGTGCCAGCCGTAGCGGCCTTGCCAATCGATAGGGATACCTGGGCGCGCTCGCTCGGGGTGTCGCGTGAGGCGATCGAGCTGTACGCGTCGTCCGAGGTGGTCGACCTGCACGTCGACTCGTTTATTTGGTCGCGCGTCTTCGGCTACGACCTTTTGCAGCGACATGGCCGCGGCCTGCTCGGCGGACGCGGCTACAGCCAGGTCGACTTGCCGCGGCTCGAGGACGCGCGGATCGGCGGTGCGCTGTGGTCGATCACGACCAACCCGCTGCGCAACGCGGCCGGTCGCGCGCGCGCCTTCACGGACAACCTCGCGTCGATGAAAGCTTGGATCGACGCGGCGCCCGAGCGCTGGTCGCTCGTGCGCACCGCCGACGAGCACGGTGCGGCGCGCGCGCGCAAGCTGCATGCGGTGTTCTTGAGCGTTCAAGGGGGCAATGCGCTCGACGCCGTCGACGAGCGCGTGCTCGCTGACCGCGCACTGACCGCGGTCACGCTGGTGCACCTCTCCAACTCCACGATCGGCACGACCAGCTCGCCGCTGCGCAGCGCGCGATCGTCCGGCCTGACCAAGCGCGGCTACGAGCTGATCGAGCGGCTCAACGCGCATCGAATCTTCGTCGACCTCGCGCACATCTCGCCGCAAGGCTTTGCCGACGCGGTCCGCGTCCACGACGCGAGCCAGCCGCTGATGGTCTCGCACACCGGGCTCAGCGGCGTGCACCCGCTGTGGCGGAACATCGATGACCAGCAGCTCAAGCAGGTCGCCGACAGCGGCGGTGTCATCGGTGTGATCTTTCATTCCGCATACCTTGGCGACCCATATTGGGGGGCTGGTCGTGTCGATCGCATCGCGGCGCACCTCGAGCACATCGTGCGGGTGGTCGGCGCGGACCATGCGGCGCTCGGGAGCGACTGGGACGGCGCGATCGTGACACCACGGGACATGCCGACATGCAGCGAGCTGCCGCGCCTGGTGCAGGCGCTCTTGGATCGCAAAGTGGCCCACGATGCGATTCAAAAACTGCTCGGCGCGAGCTTTCTTCGCGCGCTGCGCATGTTGCGCGGCTGATCGCTTTCTTGGGGACCGAGTGGCCCGCACAAGGCCTTTGCCTTTCCCGCCCGTTTTGGGTTTGATGCGGGCCGGTGAAGCTGGCGATTCGATTCGCCAGGGAGGTTTCGAATCGTGCGAATCGCAGTGGCATCCATTCTTTTGTGCTTGTGCGTCAGCGCGTGCGGTGGGGGCGAGGCTGAAGAGCCCGCAGGCGAGGAGAGCTCCGGCGGCGACGCTGAAGGCAGCGCCTACGACGGCCCGATCACGTCGACCGACGTCGCCCACGGCAAAGAGGTCTTCGAGACGCATTGCGAGGACTGTCATCCTGGCGGCGAAGAAGACGTCGGCCCCAGCTTGATCGCCGACCCGCACACGCCGTCCGCGCTGCGTAAGCAGGTTCGCGAGGGCTCGGGCAAGATGCGCCCGTTCCCGGAGAAGCGGATCAGCGGCGACGACCTCGAGGCGCTGCTCGCGTACCTCCAGACCATCAACGCGGTGAAGTAGCGGTCGGCTGAATTCTTCCGACCTGCTGAATCATTCAACCAGTTGCGCGTCGGCGTGCCGGACGCGGGAGAGAATCATGAAGCGTTTTGCGATTGTTGCTGTGATGGCCGCCGCGGTTCTTGCGGGGTCGCTCTTTGAGCAGCCCAAGGCCCAAGCCGAAGATGATGAGGCGTGCAAGGGCGGCAAGTGCCCGCTGCACGACTGGATGGAGAAGGAGCTGCAAGAGCCGATGGACGCCGGCGACCTGAAGAAGGTTGCGGCAAGCCTCGAGAAGGTCGGCAGCTACGCGCCCGATCCGAAGTGGAACGAGGGCGACAACGGCTGGTCGAAGCTGGCCAAGGAAGGCGCAGCGGCCGCGAAGGCGGGCGACGCGAAGGCGGTCGGTGCCACCTGCAAGTCCTGTCACAAGGCTTGGCGCAAGGAATACAAAGAGAAGCACCGCAGCAAAGCGCTCAAGTGAGCGCGTGAGCGTCCGCACTAGCGGCGCTCGTACGAAAGAAGGCCTCGCAGCTCGTCGCTGCGGGGCCTTTCTGTTTCTGCGCGTCGCGTATCGAGCGAAGTGCTTACGACTGAGCTTGCGCGGTCGCACGGGCGGCGTCGATCGTGCTGGTGGCCTTGGGCAGGCCGAGCGCTTCCCAGATCCGGATCGTCGGCTCGGCGCGATTGAGCGTGTAGAAGTGGATGCCGGGAGCGCCGTTGCGCAGCAGCTCTTCTGCTTGGCGCACCGCGAGCTCGATGCCCAGCTCGCGTTGACCGTGCGGGTCCCCAGCCAGCGCCTCCATGCGCTTGCGGATCCACGCCGGCACGTCGGCGCCGCAAAAGCTCGAGAAGCGCACGACCTGGTCGTAGTCCGCGATCGGCATGAGGCCGGCGACGATCGGGATGTTTACGCCGAGCTTCTGCACCCACTCGACGAACCGAAAGTACGCCTCGTTGTTGAAGAAGTACTGGCTGATCGCCTCGTCGGCGCCCGCGTTGGCCTTGCACACGAACGCTTGGATGTCGGCGTCGGGTGTAGCGGACTCGGGGTGGAACTCGGGATAGCAGGCGACCGAGATCCGGAAGCCGCCCTGGCTACGGATGAACGCGACCAGGTCGCTCGCATAGGGAAACGCGCGCGCCGCCTCGGGCTCGCCTTCCGGCGGATCGCCGCGCAGCGCCATCACCCGGTCGACGCCGATCGAGCGGTACATGTCGAGGTGGGCGCGGATCTGCTCAGGCGTCGAGCCGATGCACGACAGGTGCGGCGTGACCGCGAGGTCGGTCGTCTTGATGATCTCGGACGCCGTCTGGAAGCTGCCCTCACGGGTGCTACCGCCGGCGCCGAACGTCACCGAAACGAAGCTGGGCCCCAACGTCGCGAGCTCGCGAATCGTGGTGCCGAAGCGGGCCCGACCGGCGTCGGTCTTGGGCGGGAAGAATTCGAAGGAAAACCGGCGATCGCGCACTAGGACACCCGCATACGAAGGTAGAAAACCGCCGGGGACGCTAGCACGCGGTTCTTAGGCGGGGAAATGTGCGCAGAGCTACTGACCGGGGGACCGTGCGCCGTTCCCCCGCCCCGCCCCGCCCCGCCGCCAAAGCCGTCGGGGCCCCACCCCCTTACGGGCTCGCTTCGCTCACGCTCACTCGCCGCTGAAGTCGACCGTGCCGCTGCGTTTGATCTCTTCGCCGACCAGGCCGAACTTGTGCTTGCCGACCTCGGCGCGGTGCACGGTTACGACCAGCTCCATGTTCCGGTTCGGCTTGAAGGTCGGCCGGGCCATCGTGACCTTCTGCACGAAGGTCTTCTGCTTGCGGTCGTCGACGAAGGTCGCCATGTCATTGACGAAGCGGCGGGGGCCGTCGTGGATGTCGTAGAACAGGACCGTGAATTCGGAGTCGCCGACCGGCTGGTTGAACGAGACGATCAAGCTCGCGTTCCACTTACGCTTTTTGACTTCGTCGTCGGTCGCCTCGCGCAACAGGCGGGCGTTGTTCTTCTTTGCGAACCCGAGCAGAGCTTTCTCCGTGCCCGCCCGCGGCACCGCCGCTTGAACCAAGTAGACGTTCGCCTTCAGCGAGCCAGCCTCAGCGGACGGCGCCAGCGCGGTGATGAGCGAGAGCAGGGCGCCGACGAGGGCGAGAGCGGACAGCTTCGTTGTCTTCATGAGCTTCACCTGAGGTCTCCTGAGCGCACGCGAGTCGTTTTGATTCTCGAGCCGCCGCTCGGAACGTGCGGTTGCGGAACATACGCGAGAGCCGCGCGTCGAGGGAAGCCGGGTGCGCAAGGGACGTACAGGCCTAGCGACCATTCAGGCGCCGTGCCTTATTGCCACAAAGCGACTGACGGCAGTGGACTAGACTGACATGTCAGTCTAGGTTTGCGGCCCATGGAGCAGCGTGGGGCGACCGCGGCGTTTTTTCGGGTCGAGGGGACATTGGTCGCGCGCGGCGCTGTCTCGCTCGCCGCGTACTGCGCGGCCAATCAGGCGCGCCTCGGCGACCGCATCATGCGGCTCGGCCAGCTCGCGATGACCGCGCCCGTATATGCGCTGCTTGGCCAGAGCGATCGGGTGCTCGCGAATCGCCTCGCGTACCTCCCGCTGCGCGGCATGTCGGAAGACCGCATCGCCGTGCTGGCCGAGGAGTACTTCGAGCAGATCCTCAAGGAGCGTGTGCTCAAGGGCGGCCTCGAGCTGATCAAGAACGCGCGCGCCGCGGGCCACCGCGTGGTGCTGATCTCCGACGCGCTCGAGCCCGTAGTTGCGGCGCTCACGCAACACCTTCGTCACATCGATGACTTCGTGTGCAATCGCCTCGAGCTGCGCGATGGCTCGGCGACCGGCAAATTGCTGGCGCCAGTCGTCGGCGGACACGACTCCGATGCGTATGCGCGCGACTACGCGCGCGATCGCAACCTCGACCTGTCGCGCTCGGTTGCGTACGGCGCGCACGGTCCCGATCTGCTCTTGCTCGGAGCGGTCGGCTCGCGCTGCGCAGTCAACCCCGACTTCACGCTACGCCGCGCGGCGCAGCAGTCGTCTTGGCCGGTGCTGGACTACGATGTTTGATTCAAGCGCCAACAACGTGCTGTCGATCCGCGAGACCTTTGCGGGCAAACACGTGCTGCTCACCGGTGCGAGCGGCTTCGTCGGCAAAGTGTGGCTGACGATGATGCTCGAGCACGTGCCCGAGGTTGGCAGCATCCGCGTCCTGCTCCGCCGCAAGGCCTTGCTCTCCGCGCGCGAGCGCTTCGAGAAGATGGTCAACGGCTCGCCGGCGTTCGGGCCGCTGCACGAGCGCTTCGGCGCCGGCTTCTCGAGCTACCTGATGAGCAAGGTGCAGTTGCTCGACGGCGACATCTCGGAAGAGGGCTTGGGCTTGTCGGCGGCGGACAATGCGACGCTGCGCCGCGAGGTCGACCTGATCGTGCACTGCGCTGGTTTGGTCGATTTCGATCCGGACGTGCGCAAGGCGCTGTCCGCCAACGTCGACGGCACGATGAACGTAGCGGACCTCGCTGCGAGCTCGGATCACGCGGCGCTGCTCCACATCTCGACGTGTTACGTCGCAGGCCGGCGCTACGGGCGGATCGCGGAAGAGGTGCAGCCCGATTTTGCGCCGGTTGCGAACAACTTCGACGCGGCACGCGAGATCGAGCAAGCGCGCGCCGCGATCGATCGCATCTGCGCCGAGCATGAGAAGGCCGAGCACATCGCGAAGCTGCGGCTCGATGCCGAAGCCAACGTCAGTGCAAAGGGCGCGGTCGATCGCTCGCGCGCCGTGCAAGGCGAGCTGCGGCGGTTGCAGCGGGAGTCGCTGCGCCAGGCGCTGTCCGATGAAGGCACCGCGCGGGCCGCTCGGCTCGGCTGGCCGAACACGTACACGTATACGAAGAGCCTCGCCGAATCCCTGCTGCTGAAGCGCGCCCACGAGCTGCGACTGGCGATCCTGCGCCCCAGCATCGTCGAGAGCTCGGTGCAGTATCCGTTCCCTGGTTGGAACGAGAGCTTCAACGGCAGCGCTCCGCTCGCGTACGTCATGGGCACGTGGTTCCGCGCGATTCCGGCGCGGCCGGGTTCGCCGTTCGACGTGATCCCCGTGGACCATGTCGCGCAGGCGATGACCAACGTGGGCGCGCTGCTCCTGCAAGATCGCGCGCAGCTCGCCTATCACGTGGGCAGCTCGGATCGAAACGTCTGCTCGGTCGGTCGGGCAGCCGAGCTGATCGTGCTCGCGCATCGCCAGTACTACCGGAGCTCGGCGCGCACGCGCACCGAGCGGCTGTGGAAGTCGCGCAGCGACTCCGTGCTCGTCGAGCCGGATGACCCGTATTGCGTTCAGAACGCCCGTTCGATCACCCAGGGCTTCTTGGAAGCGATCGATCTTTTACCGAGCAAGCTCGTGCGCAAGCTGCAGCGCCTTCGCAACACCACGCTCGACGTCGATGACCGGCTGGCATCGATCGAGAAGTTGGTCGGGTTGTACTTGCCGTTCATGTACGACGGGCACTACGTCTTCGAAGCGAACGCGCTGCGCGGCGTGCTCACGCTCGAGCCGGAGTGGCGGTTCGAGCCCGAGCGCATCGACTGGCGTCGCTACTGGCTCGAGACGCACATGCCGGGCCTTCGGCGCTGGGCGTTCCCGTTGATCGAAGGCAAGCGCCCCGAGCGCTACAAGCCGCTTCATCCCGTGAAGCTATCCGTCCCACCGCCAGCGCTCGTCGGACACGAGCCTGCGGTGAGCTCGCTTCTGTCCGCGACGCCAAGCGCTTCGCGGCTTTCGTCCTGAGGATCACGTGAGCATTTTCATCACCGGTGCGACCGGCTATCTCGGCTCATACGTCGTGCAGCGCTTGCTCGAAGCGCATAACGAGCGGCTCACACTGCTCGTACGCGCGCGCAGCAAACACGAGGCGCAACAAAAACTGTGGAAAGCGCTGCAACTGCATATGTCGTTCGCGCGCTTCTACGAGGCGCTCGAGACGCGCATCGACATCGCGCTCGGCGACATCACCGAGCCCGGTTGTGGCTTGCGCGCGGGCACGCTCGAATCGCTCAAGGGCAACGTCAGCTCGGTGATCCACATCGCGGCCGCCCTCAACCGGCGCTCGGAGCGCGTGTGCCAGGACGTGAACCTGCGCGGCACGCTCGAGGTGGTGAAGCTGACGCGCGCGCTGCATACCGCCAAGCCCCTGCGTCGCTTCAGCCACGTATCGACAACGGCGGTGGCCGGCGAGCGCAGCAGCGAGCTGGTGCGCGAGGACGAGTCGATCGACTTCGCGCGCCGCGACTATGACCCGTATGCGCGCACCAAGAAGTTCTGCGAGCACATGGTCGACACTTTGCTCGCCGACGTTCCGGTCACGGTGTTTCGACCGGCCAGCGTGATCGGCGATACGCGCTTCGGCGAGACGTCGCAGTTCGACATGGTGCGTGCGGTGGTGATGCTCGCGCGGATGGGCGTCATTCCGCTTCGGCCGGAAGCGCGGCACGACATCGTCCCGGCGAACTTCGTGGGCAAAGCGATCGCGGAGATCCACCAGAAGGAAGCGCCGAAGCACCGCATCTATCACTTGAGCGCCGGGCTCGGCTCGGAGTCGTCGGCGGTGATGATGGGCAAGCTCAAGCTGCGCGGTCGCGTGTTGCCGCATGTCTTCGCTCCGTCGCTCGGCAAGCCGTTCGGCGCGTTGATGGATGCGGCCGCCAGCACGCCGCGGCAGTGGGGCCTTTCTAACGTCGGCTCGATGATGCAGGTGTTCTGGCCGTACGTTGAGTTCGACACCGTGTTCGACAACAGCCGCGTCGTGAGCGAGCTCGGCGAAGCGCCGACGCCGTTCGGAGACTACGGCTCGCGCACGATGGACTTCGCGGTAGAGCACGACTTCACGTATCCGTATCGCCCGTGGCCGGGCCATGTCGGGGAGGCGCGGCTATCACCAGCTTGATCCGAAGCCTGGCGAGCCGCGTGCTCGACCCCGACCGCGCGCTCATGCGCGCGATGGATGGTGTTATCGAGGCAGCGTCGGTGCGTCACGCGCTGGATCGCGGCGGCGCGCGCTTCACTGCGGGCGCGCCGCTGAAGCTGCTGCTCGCCGGCTATCAAGGCAGCCGCAACACCGGCTCGGACGTGCGCGTCGAGGAGATGATCCGGCAAATTCGCGCGGTGCTCGGCGACGAGAACGTCGAGCTCGCGATGGTGACGATCGAGCCGGAGAAGACGGCGGGCTACTTCCGCACGGTGCGCCAGATGCGCCTGCCGAGCGTGTTTCCTCCGTTTTTGTTCACTGAAACGACGAAGCACCACGGCGTGGTCGCGTGCGAAGGCTCGATGTTCAAGTCGAAGTTCGCCAACGCGCTGTCGACGATGATGGCCGGTGCGCTCGGGCTCGCTGCCGTGGAAGGCAAGCTGGGCGTGGGTTACGGCGCGGAAGCGGGTGCGATGGATCCTGCGCTCGAAGCGTTCGTGCGCCGCCATTGCAAGAGCTCGCTCGTCCTGTGTCGCAACGATCAGTCGCGGCGCGTGCTCGAAGGCATGGGCATTCGCACGACCAGCGGTGCCGATACGGCGTGGACGTTTCAGCCGGCGCCGCTCGCGCGCGGGCGCGAGCTCTTGCGTGCGGCCGGTTGGGACGGTGTGCAGCCGCTGCTCGTGGTGTGCCCGATCAATCCGTTCTGGTGGCCGGCGAAGCCCGACGTGGTCAAGGCGGCAGCGCGTACTCTGCTTGGCGAGTTCAAGAGCGAGCATTACCTGTCGATCTACTTCCACGAGTGGTCCGAGGACGCGGCGCGCAAGTACGACGCGTACATCTCGGGGCTCGCGCAAGGCGTGCATGCGTTCGCGAAGGAACGCGGCATGTTCGTCGCAGCCGTCGGCACCGAGGAGCTCGACCGCCGTGCGTGCGAGGCGCTTGCGACCGACCTCGAGCAGCGCGGGACTCGCGCGCCGGTGCTCGTGAGCGACGACCTCGACATGTACGAGCTCGTCAGCGTTCTGCGCAACGCCAACCTGATGCTGTCGTCGCGCTTTCACGCGATGGTCACCTCGATGCCGGTCGGTGTTCCGTCGATGGGCGTCACCATGGACGAGCGCATCACCAACCTGCTCGAGGATCGCGGCCACAGCGAGCTGCTCTTACGCGTCGAGGATCACAACCTCGGCGCGCGCGTGCTCGATGGCTTGCGCGTGCTCGACCGCGAGGCCGAGCGCATCCGTGAGGAGTCGCTGCGGTTCGTGCCCAAACAACTGGTGCGCATGGGCCAGATGGGCATCGACTTCGTCGACGAGGTGGCGCGCGTGTACCCGGAGATGCCGCGCCGCGATGTGCCCCGCGACCCGTACCGTTACTTGCCGGCGCTCTCACCCGAGCTCAACCGCCTTCTCGAGACTTACGCATGAGCTTCGTTCAAGCGATTCTGGATCGTTGCAAAGAGCGCGGTCCCAAGCCCGTGCTCCACGAGGTGCACGGCGAAGGCTTGGTCGCCACGAGCGGCGACGCGCTGCTCGCCGCCGTCGCCGCTGTTCGCGGGCTGTTGCGCGCGGAGGGCGTGCGAGCGGGTGACCGCGTTGCGCTGCTCGCGCCGAACTCCGCGCGTTGGGCCGCGGGGGATCTGGCGATCCTCGCTGAAGGTGCGATCTGCGTACCGCTCTACGCGCGGCAAGAGCCGGCGCAGCTCGCCGGCATGCTGCGCGACTGCACGCCGACGCTGCTGATCGCCGACGGCGAAGCGCTCGCGACCGCCATCAGCCGCGAGTGGCCCGAAGGCCGCGTGCTCACGTACGATCGCGCCTTCACGGCACCGCCCGTCGAACGCGGCGAGCCGGCCACGCCAGACAGCGGCGGCGCGGTTACGATCATCTACACGTCCGGCACCAGCGGTGAGCCCAAGGGCGTGATGCTGTCGGACGCGAACGTCGACTACATGCTCGGCGTCACCGTGCGCGAGCTCGCCAAGATGACGCGCGGCAACCGCAGCGAGGACCGCGTCTTCCACTATCTGCCGTTTTGCTTTGCTGGCTCGCG
>Ga0193752_1002542_pt1 | contig 13516 bp, 14 predicted proteins | sample H1c1metaG_FD_144924 | JGI IMG/M metagenome (GOLD analysis project Ga0193752, IMG submission 144924) | Soil microbial communities from a riparian zone of the East river system, Colorado, United States - H1c1 | ecosystem: Environmental > Terrestrial > Soil > Riparian zone | place: USA: East River... | reverse complement strand
GTTTGGTATAGATAGAGACGATTTGTTTTGCGTGTAACGTAGACAACGCAGGCGATACGACTAACACCCAAGGCTCTGCCTCGCGCTTCTTCGCCTTCAGGTGTCTATTCGAGCGACTGGATTGACCAGTCCGAGCAGACACACATACTCGACCACGCCGAGCTTTTCGAAACAGTACCAAGTCCGCCAAGTAAGGATTACTTTCGGTGATGCGTGCAGCTGACAGGCGTCGTGCTTGCTTGCCGATATGGACGCGTAAATCGCGGTGATCAAGCCATTTTCCGTGGGTAAGCGAAATGCGCGTGCGGCCACGCAAACGGCCCACATAGTGCCAACCCAGTTTGGTAACGGCTTGTAGCCACGGCGCACGGAAGCCTGCGTCGGTAACGAGAATGGGTGTGATGTCTGCGGGCATCAGGGCATGAAGTCGCTTCAGGAACTTCTTCTCGGCGCGCGGCGACCCCTTCATCGATTCGGGAAACACCATCTCAAAGATCGTGAATGCCCGGCCGCTTAACGGTATCGAAGCTCGTAACAATTGCCAGCGACAGTCGGCGTGCAGATCAGACCAGTCGATCAATACAATGGGGGTCGGCTGCCGAATAAGCCAATGCATCATCGACCGGTAAAAGACTTCACGCCTTCCGCCAGATGCCGATTACTGAGCAAACGATCCAAGCACTTCAATGGTGCGCGGACGCGTTCAGCACCCGGCCAACTTCGTGCCAGCTCCATCAAGATCAGTCGACGTCCAACCAGCAGCGCTTGGACTGCGTTAACCAAAGCGCATGCGCGTACCGCATGCATGCGCTGGAAGACATCGGGTAAACACTTCTGCAATACTTCAGCTGCTTGCATGGTGAGCGGTTCCTTCAGCGTAGTAACTAAAAGGACGCCACAAACTCATCATGCACGCGCGGTTTTTATCAGAGCTTACTTCGCAAGTGATTGAACCGCAAAGATCATTCGTGGGGAAACCTCAGGGTCTGGCCCCATTTCCACCTGTGCGGGCTTGGCCAGCGAAATGAAAGAGGACCCTCCACGGTTTCGAGTTGCTGAGTTCCCATCAGATGACCAATGGAAAGTGTTGACGTCTATCGGAGAGTGATGGGGCGAATGAAGGGACGCCCATTGGGGTCAGGGAGAGTGGGGTCGTTGTGCAGTTGCGATATCATCCGAAGGTAGACAATAAGAATAGAGGTTCACGCCATGGAAACATCCGCCGAAGTGCAACAGCAGGAAGTCGTACCTGTCACCGACCCGTTCTCCCAGGACGTGCGTGACATCACCGATGATGACAGCTATGTAAATCGGTTCGCGCGATTGGATGGGCGCGAACCTCCAGTGTATGTCGGCTTCAACTGGTGGGCTTTTGTCTTTGGCCCGCTATGGTTCGTCTATCGAAAGTTATACATTTCGGCACTGGTCGTATGGTTGCTCGGATTTGTTGTGCCGTTCATCGCATTGGTCATCATTGCCATTGTCGATCAAACGTTTTCAGAGTCGATGGTGACGCCTGCCTCTTACTTAGTGTTGTTCGGCGTCCTGCGGCCGGTCGTAGGCGCAGTGGCAAACGGGCTGTATTTACGCAAAGTGCGAAACATAATCGCAAGTGCAGATAGCGTCTCTCTCGTAGGTAGTCAACGATCTGACTTCCTGAAGAAACGCGGCGGCATGAATGAGGGTGCCGCGATTGCAGTGATGATCATCAGCCTAGTGATCAGCTTCGCCTCAAGGGCATTGAATATGGTTTAGTCCGGGACGAACTTAGGTGCCAATGTTGCCTTGTTGCCATTTCTAGGTGAATCACCGGCGTTTCCCAATAGCGTGGGTCGATATTCAGTCGACGTGACGGCAACAAAGCAACATTGGCACCGGAGACGCCGTGAAGTTCGAGAGAATTGGCATGAACGGAAGTTGCGTTTGGCTCCTGAGAAGCTCAAGACGTGGTTGTCATGGATGCGAATTCATGCGCTTGTTCCATCGGGGAAAGGCCCTAGAGCGAAACATCAAATCGGCTTTCAGTTAACGGACTGACTCGTAGAGGAGAAGTAGCCATGGCATCGGTGTTTTTTTCGTATTCTCACGCCGACGAGGAATTACGTGATCAGCTTGAGAAGCATTTAACTATGCTGAGGCGGCAAGGACTCATCTCTGCTTGGCATGATCGAAGGATAAAGGCAGGCGATGCAATAGACACGAGAATCAGCGCAGAGTTAGAGCAAGCCAGTATTATTCTATTATTAGTAAGTTCCGACTTTTTAGCATCGGAATATTGTTATGACGTAGAGATGATGCGCGCTATGGAACGTCATGCGACCGGTGAAGCGCGCGTTATCCCAATTATATTGCGACCATGCGATTGGCATGATGCGCCTTTTGGAAAACTTTTGGCAGCGCCAACTGATGGTAAAGCTGTGACGAAATGGAGCAATAGGGATGAAGCTTGGTTGGATATGGGGAACTTAGGTGCCAATGTTGCCTTGTTGCCATATCTAGATAAATCACCGAGATATGCAGCTCGCGAGCGTTGAAGGGCTGCGCTAGCCTGACTCGACGCGGAATTGGGGTCTGGCCCTGAGGTTTACCCACGAATTTCACAACGCACAAAGGGCCTAGTTTCTCGGTCTTTTCCGTTCGCGTTGAGACCGCCATGGATGGTGGGAATGGTGGAATTTGCAGGAGCAAATCCATCCAGTGAGTCGAAACGATCTTGGATCTTAAGATCCCTTCGATCTCCTCAGGGTGAACGGAGTGGTTTTAGATAAGTGACTGATCTTGAAGTGCCATTCGTGGGAAAACCTCAGGGTCTGGCCCCATTTCAAGCTTGGAGGGTCTAGCGACTTGTGCGTAACAAAACGCGAATGCGCAGATGATCAGGTCTAGAGTAGTTGGGAGTGAACCGCTACAGTTGAAGCCCCCATTGCCCATTCGGCCAAACAACTAAGCATAGTGATAGTTAGTGATGGATTACTCCGCGATCACCAACATGGTGGCAGAGTTCTGGTGGCTCATCGCCATCATGCTCGTCGCCACGGTTCTAAAAACTCCGTGGTTTAAGGGATTGTCCGGAGAGGCCTGGGTCAAATTTGCTGCGCGTGTCCGACTGCCGTTGGAGACGTACCACCGGATTCATAACGTCACGCTATCTACACTTGACGGCACTACGCAGATCGATCACATCTTCGTATCTTGTTTTGGGATCTTCGTTGTGGAGACCAAGAACATGCAGGGAAGATGTGATCCTTCGCCGCAGAATTACAAACACGTAAAGACGCTGGAAGAGACGCTTCATCTGCCTTCGGAAGTCTTTCATTCAGTAGTCGTCTTCGCGGGCGACAGTACGTTCAAGACCTCCATGCCAGCTAATGTAACCAAGGGAGGGGGATACATCAGTTACATCAAATCGTTCAAGGTGCCCGTATTGACGGAGGTCCAGGTTCAGGCCGCGGTGTCTCAGATTCAAAGCGCTCGCCTCGCTCCGACAATGGCGACGCATCGTCAGCATGTCCAGCGATTGAGAGGGAAGTCCGCCCCGTCAGATGAACGCCATTGCCCTAGATGCGGTAAACCCATGATCTTGCGGACTGCCAAACGCGGAGACAACATTGGCAATCAGTTCTGGGGCTGCTCCGGTTATCCGAATTGTAACGCCATCCAGAATCTGAATTAATAAGCGAGGCTGAACTGGGGTCTGGCCCTGAGGTTTCCCCACGAATGGCACTTCAAGATCAGTCACTTATCTAAAACCACTCCGTTCACCCTGAGGAGATCGAAGGGATCTGAAGATCCAAGATCGTTTCGACTCACTGGATGGATTTGCTCCTGCAAATTCCACCATTCCCACCATCCATGGCGGTCTCAACGCGAACGGAAAAGACTGAGAAACTAGGCCCTTTGTGCGTTGTGAAATTCGTGGGGAAACCTCAGGGTCTGGCCCCATTTCCACCACGCCAAGTGCCAATCAGATAGAAAGAAACGCACATCAATGGAGTCACTGTGTTCGCATTGTTCTCATTACTAAAGAAACTTGCGGATAATTCTGGCAGCTCGCTACCAGCAATTGGATTTGAGAAACGCGACCTGGAGGACACTTGGTTTTCGCAACTCAACTTGTCCGGATACGCGATTGAGCCGCGCCGCATCCCCAAGAAGGAAGATCATCCATTGGGTTGGGCGGTAGCAGTGAACCTAAAGCACCGTGTACTCTTCACACAGCTTGTTAGTAACACTGGAGAGATGAGAGAACGCGTCTACTACTACTTGCTGGCCATCGGGCCCGACATTGTGGTCATCGAATGGAATGATCCGACCGCGCGGATCCTCCCCGGACTGTGGAGTACAAAGTACTCGTCGAAGGCGATTCGGCAATGTGCCGACGCTGCGGCCATGTTGATCACTTCGAATAGGAAGCGATTCAAATGGAGGTGAGATTGGGGCTGAATTGGCGCCTGGCCCCATGTCCGTTGCTTCGCGGGCTTTGAGTCCGACGGTCAGTAGCCGTTGTCTGGGAGGACCTTAGGTGCCAATGTTGCCTTGTTGCCATATCTAGGTGAATCACCGGCGTTTCCCAATAGCGTGGGTCGATATTCAGTCGACGTGACGGCAACAAAAGCAACATTGGCACCGGAGACGCGATGTTTACATTTGACGTAGTACCGAAAAACTCTAACTAAGCCCAGGAGATTTAGTCATGGATGAGCCGACTTGGTTTAAGCAATTGAAGTGGAGCAAAGCAGTCCACATAGCGGAGTTGAATGCCAGCAGGCCTCGCCAGATTCCGGACTTTACCGGGTGCTACGCGTTTACTGAAGGTTGTATCGCACTTGCACCCGGTCGAGTGCTCTATGTCGGCGAGGCGGCGCGGCAAACGTTGAAGCGTCGCATCCCCGTTTATCTAGAAGACATTCGCAGTAACCTGCGTACTACGCCATCGGCCATCGCGGGACACCAGAAGCGCAAAGAGCACAAAGGCAAAGGCTTTGTGCTTGAAATGCGCGACAAGCTCGGCGATGCAGGCGTCTATGTTCGCTGGGTCGAATACGGGGCATCAGAGCAGGAAATCCATATCCTTGAGGCCAGTCTGATTAGCTACCTAAATCCACTGGCCAACGACAGAGTCGAGGAAGCTCGTCATCCGCTACTGGGAGATGACGAGCAACTAAATCGCCGCCTGCTACGCTAAGATTTGGCAGGGATGGAATCGGGGGCAGGCGCCAACATTTTAGTTTTCAAGGAGCGACCGCGATGAGTCCGAACAAGCGCATGCGCACTCCAAACAATGTCTTCGACATCGATCCGCGTGGTCAGCGGAAGCTCAGGCTAGAAGAGTCGTACAAAGAATTGAGTGCGGTCCTCCTGCACAACAAAGTGCCTTCTCGTGTCCGCGAAATCTTCGAGACGGCCAAGAACCTTTCTCTCTATGCATGCTTTGTTCACGACTTTCACGCGTCGGCCTGTCTAACAGGATTCATTGCACTCGAGATATCTCTAAAAGAGAAATGGCGAGCCGTATACAACCGTGAACCGGAAGAGTGCCAGATGCTCGCTGCTTTGCTAGCCCATGCAGTGGAGCAGAAGTGGATTCGAATCGAATCGTTTTCATGGGCGCGCTCTAACGCCGCGTACAACGCGAAAGTTAATGCACTGAACGCGCTGTATGAGAAGCATCCGTCCGGCGGATTCGAGCCGCCGATCGTCGATGACGCCATGATCGATCGTGAGCTGGAGTCCTACGGATCTTGGCTCAACGAGTGGATCACAGCGGCCAAGGATCTTCGCAACCATCACGCACATGGCATCGCGCGACCAGACCTCAACCAAAGTCAGGGTCCGCTGATCATGGTGGCTGATGCGATCAACGGAATGTTTTAAAGACAGTGTTCATCCAGAAAGTGATTGTTTTCGACAATGCTTAAGTCCACTCGCGAAGGAGCTAGGCCAATTGACCGCGGTCGTCTCGAGACCGTCGAGAAGAAGATGGGAAAACTTCGGTGCCAATGTTGCCTTGTTGCCATATCTAGGTAAATCACCCAGATATGCAGCTCGCGAGCGTTGAAGGGCTGCGCTAGCCTGAGTCGATCGTAGTTTCAGGAGAGGAAAGGATGCCTCGTCTCCCACGCTTGCACGTCCCGGGCGGGTTCTATCACGTCACGCTCCGGGGCAATCATCGCGAAGATATATTCGACACCCCTGAGGACAGGGTTGTCCTCAACAACATCGTGGCGGAATCGATTGCCAAGTACGGGGTAAGGGTCCATGCCTTCTGCTGGATGACTAATCACACGCATACGCTTTACCAGATTGGCGACACAAGGCTTGGCAAGCTCGTGCAACGGATTACGACTCAGTACTCAAGATACCGGCACAAGAAACTGGTGACGCGCGGACATCTGTTCGAGAAACGGCATGGCGCTTGGATAGTCGACACGGACGCCTATATGTTGGCGTTGCTTCGCTACATTCATCTCAACCCGGTGTCGGCGGGTATGGTGACGCGCGCCGATCACTACGCGTGGAGTAGTCACCGGGCCTACCTTGGATTGGAAGCCGTCCCGTGGCTTACGATTGATCTCGGTTTGAGTATGTTCGGCTCGACGATCGACGTCGCACGCTCGTCATATTCCAAGCTGGTGCACGGTGAGTTGTACGCGTCTGAAGAACGCCTCTTTGAACGCGAAGTGCATCCAGAAGATCCACGGGTGATCGGAGGCGACAAGTTTCTCGCGACGCTAGCCCCCTACCGGTTTGTGCCCAAGAGCCGGCTCACCCTCGATCAGCTGGCAAGCTTAGTCTGCGAACAAATGTCGGTTTCTCTCGCAGACCTGCGATCCCCATTTCGCGGCCGCACCCGTGCGAATGCCAGAGCCGAACTCGCAGCAAGAGCACTCGAGGGGCGAATCGCATCTTTGCATGAGGTCGGCCGTTTCCTTGACAAGAATCCCTCATCACTTAGCCGTCTGTTGGACCGGCGTCGGCGGAGGATGTAAACAAAGCAACATTGGCACTGATAGGACTGATAGGACGTTCAGTGATTTGGGTGGGTCAATTTTGCTTCGGCGTTTTCCGATAGCGTGGGTCAATATTCAGTCGGCGTGACGGCAATAAGGCAACATTGGCACCGGAGACGTTTCGCAAAATTCGCACTGACGGATGTCGGTGTTCGTATGGTTTGATTCCTGCGAATCACACTGATGCAGCGATAGTGTTTTCAGATGCTGGCCTATGTCTTAAGCGAATTAAGGCCGGTTCATGCCTACAAAACAAATCGCTTCGCACCGACTTTATCCCGCCCAGTCTTGTGTGGAAAATTCACCTACATTGGTAGGTAGCGGAGAAGGGCATGAACAATTCGAAATCCTTGGTGGCTGGGCTGGTTGGCACGTGCTTGGCGGCGATAGCGCTGACTGCTTGCGACGTCAAGAAGACGCAAGAAGGCGATGTCACATTGCCGAAGTACGAAGTAGAGAAGACCCAATCCGGCGACGTGACGCTGCCACAATATAATGTGACCACGCCTGATGTGAAGATCACGGAAAAACAAACCGAGGTAACTGTTCCAAAAGTAACTACGGAAAAAGAGACTGTGACCGTTCCTAGCGTGGAGATCAAAACGGGTGGCGAGAAAGTTCGGGAACGCGAAGCTCGATAGTCCGACGGTGTCAGGAGCGGACCAGCCTTCTATGGATACGTGGTTAACGGCGCGTTGGCCCTCTCGAACTGGATCGGACTGAGGGCGTTCAAGTCTTCAAGTAAGAGTGTTGACGCACGGGATTGTAGAACATCTCAATGTTTCGAATATCGCAAGCACGACCCGCTGAACGAGTAACGTAACGGTCGTGCAGAGTCAGCTCATTCTTCAATGTGGAGAAGAAGCTCTCTGCGCCACTACTCTCTGCGCCACTACATTGTCCAAGCAGTTGGCGATGCGGCTTATACTTGGACGCATCTCAGGATGCATTGGGGTCTGGCCCTGAGGTTTAAGCGCGAAATTTGAAGGTCACGAACTGGGCTTTTTATCAGTCTTAATCCGCTCACCCTGCGACCGCCATGGATGGCGTAGTGGTGGTAATACAGGAGCAATTACCATCCAATCCCGTCAGGGCTCTTTAGATTGAAGATCGCTTCGACAAGCTCAGCGTGAGCGGAGCGGGGAAATAGAGAAATAGAAAGCTACTGATTGCACACGAATATTCGTGGGGAAACCTCAGGGAGTGGCCCCAACTCATGCTCGATGGAGAATCGAATCGATGATTAATCGAGGTGCCGTAATCGTTCTGCCACGCAAGCCATACCTCGACTGGGCAGCCGGTCTGGATGACAGTGGGATCGTTCCAACCGACGACGACGAACAAACCGTCTTCTTAATTCCTAACTACGACGATGACGCCGATGGGTGGCGGATACTCAAGAGTTGTTGGGATGTGATTTTTGACGAACAGTTATTGGGCTGGCACACGGATGAGTCTGCATGGCCACAGAACCGTACGTTCGCAATGTTTCGCGAGTGGTTTGACGTCAAGTTTCACTCCGTCGTTGAAGATCTGTGCGACTACGAGATCGAAGAGGAGGACGCTTTTGATGACGACGATGAGTGACCTAGCGGGTCCGACCGGTTCGACGGTACCGAGCCGGCGTCAACGGGGTATTTCTAGGTAAATCCACAAGTAATTGAGCGTGACGCCCGCCGGCGCCAGTCATACCCTCATCGTCGAATGCCACTCCGGCGGAATTTATGCTTCGGATCATTCTTAACGCGCTCGATTCAGCGCGTCGTGGCTGTCGCACGATTAGGTGACATCGCTTTGAGTCCCTTTCAACTAGGCTCTGTGCTGCGGCCAGAATGCCGGAACGAGACCATTCACGATAAGGAGATTCGACGATGCAAGGATTCCCTCAATTGTCTTCTTTGGTCCGGCCGCTGGCCGCGGCGGTGGTTCTGATTCAGATCGTTGCGTGTACTGGCAACATCCAGTCGCCCACGCCCTCCACACCTTCGACACCAGTCGTGATGGGAGCCAATCGAGATGTAGCGTGCCCGATGAATATTCCGGATCAGGCCACGAACATTTGCCCGCGCCTCAAGAACATCACGGTTGCGTGCGGTGGCAACGGAATGATGCACACTAGCTTTGACCTCGCCACGGATAGAAAGCCGGCTCTCATCCGCGTGACGCTTGACGAAGGCACGGTGTTATCCGCTGTGTTGGTGGTATTCAACTGCCAAGACGGTCCGCGGGAAGGTGTCACTCTCGGCGTCGTCTACACAGGCCAGGTGGCACAGCGCGATCAGCAACCACCGTGCATTTCGCAATCGAAGGCGGTCTACTCACAGTTCGTATTCGGCGACCCCGCGTTTGCTCCTTTCGAGGGCTTTGCAAAGGAACAATTGCATAAAACTTTCGACGAAGAGGCGATCAACACTTACACCTCGCAACTCGGGCTGCCAAGACCAGTTTCGCCGCGCTGTGACATTTGGCGCACCATGCCCTAACGCAGGTGGGCAGACCCAAATCGTAGACAATGTCAGGGCGTCGGTTGGGTGAGTCTTCGAAGGCCAACAGGTGCCGATGCGGAAGCTCTACTCCGCTCACGCTGAGCTCGCCATCCATGGCGGTCGCAGCGTGAGCGGAGCGGAGAAATAGAAGTTACAGCCTTTTCGCGAATATTCGCGGGGAAACCTCAGAGCAACTCCCTACGTCCTCACTCATTTCCTCACCGAAGTGTCGGGCTTCAATGGTTCAACCCGACCTACGAAGATGTCGATATGAAGCAGGTAGGTTGCGTTGAGTCTTCGAAGCGCAACAGCCATCGGTCCTTACTAACTTTTCTGCGCCCGCCCGCCGTTGGCGGAGACCATCTGCTTGACGATCTCCTCGGTCACCTTCGGCTCGAGGCCTTCGGTGTGGCCTTTGTCGACGCGCAGCACATCGGCGACGACGCGCTTGTCTTTGCAACCTTCATAGACCCACATCTTCGCCACGCCCGGACGTTGTTGTCTGCCCCAACCGATGCGGGTGGGATTCTGGCGGCCAGGGTCCCACACGTAGCCGGCTTTTTCGTCGACGATTTCGGCGCGCTCGACGCGGCGCTTGCAGCTGAACTTTTCGGCGATGGTCGATTTATCTGGCATGGCGGCGACTTCCCACTCGCCATACGTGGAGATGTGCGAATAGTCGCATGTCGTCGGTCCGTCAGTGGCAGAGGCCGGCGGAGTGGGGGGTGCAGCGCCGGGCGCACGCGCAGGGCCGGGACCTTGGTTCGCTACTGTCTCGGGAACCGGCGCGCCAGGTGCAGGAGCATTGTAGTTGGGATGGCGCTCGGTCCGTCCGCCTTGGCGACCGCCTGACAAGCTGAAGAAGCCGTCGACTTTGGTCTTGAAGTAATCGGAGCAGACAATGCGAGCGGATGTCGCGCCGCCTTGGCTGTGGCCCGCCAACCAAAACGACTTAATGTTTTTCTTGCCGAACTCGCTGAACATCAGGTCGGTGAGATCGTGCAGAAACTGGTCGTCCGCCTCCGCTCTCCAAACCCGGCCGGGCATCGTTGCCGCAGCCGTGGGCGTGGCCACGACAAGGCGATATTTCTGGGCGTAGTCGCCCGCCGGAAAGTAGCGGTGCTGATAGCTCGATGAGGAACCCGCGCCGTGGATGTTGAGGATGAGGACGACCTTCTCGTTCTTTTTGAGGTCGCAAGGATATTGCAGAACAAACTTGCGCCCGCTCTTGGGCTCCACGGCGTTGTCGGGAGTCGCTGTGACGCTGGTGGCGCCGCAAGCCGCCCCGGCTTTAGTGGTCGGTGCTTCAGCGACAGCGGAGTGCGCGCTCGTGAGCGTCACGCCCAGCAGTGCGATCGCTAGCAGGCCCGTGGTCTGTTTCATGGTTTTGTCCCCTCATCTTTGTTCAGCTTTATTGAATGCGTTCCACCAGCTTGAACTCGTGCTGGTGCAGACGTCAATAGGAGAAGAATTGGGGTCTGGCCAAATTTTTCTCTATCTGTTCGCGTTGAGACCGCCATGGATGGTGGGAATGGTGGAATTTGCAGGAGCAAATCCATCCAGTGCGTTCCGTGGGATTCCCGTTGGTCTCGAAACGATCTTCGATCTAAGCGCAAAGCGAAGATCCCTTCGATCTCCTGGATGGATTTGCTCGATCGACATGGGTAAGGCGGTGTATCTCGACAACGTTTACGTTGTCCCGCCGCACGCCGATGCGCGTGCATGCGCATTGGCTGGATCGCTTGCGATTCGTGAATGGCGGCGTTGTAGGGAACAATCGCCGGCCTGCAAATTCGAGGTACATGGGTAAGGCGGTGTCTTTAAGCAACGTATACGGTGCTCCGCCGAACGCCCATGCGTGTGCAAACGCGTGGGCTGGCATCGCTAGCGATGTACCGAATGGCGGTCATGCAGGAGCAGTGACCGGCGAGGTACATGGATGTACCGAATGGCGGTAATGCAGGAGCAGTTACCGGCCACCATTCCTGCCCGCCATGGATGGCGTAATACTGGCAATGCAGGCCGGCGAATGCTCCATGCAACGCCGCCATTCACGACATCCATGTCGATCGAGCAATTGCCAGTACCATCCATGGCGGTCTCGGGGCGAACTGTGTTCGGAAGAGGGAAGAATTGCGGTCAGACGCCATTCGAGTTCGTAGGACGGTTCCGACAGCCATCTTGACGCAAACCTGCGAAGCTGCCTACGCTTGCGACACCTCGATGCAACTGCACGCGAGGTGAAAGTCGAAAGCCGGTCACTCGGCAAAAAGACGCTCGTAATGCAACGAGTTGGATACAAATACCGAGAACTAAACGATGGCGATTCTTACCGAGCGGATTGGGACCACCTTTAAGCCGCTGGACTTGATCGATACGCTGACTCACATCGCAATCAGAAAGCGCAAGTAGATGCCCGGCCACACGCCAGGGGATTCAGCCGGGAAGGCGAAACTCCCCGACAACACGCAACCTGTTGGAACCGAAGAAGCGTTGCGCGAAGAAACGCGCGCGCTGGAATTGCTCTACGAATGCGGAGTCGCACTCACCTCGCGCCGTAGCGTGCAACACATTTTGCAGGTGGTAACGGATACAGCGACAAAATTGTGTCGTGCCGACTTCGGTGCATTCTTCTTCAATGCGGTCAACGAAACCGGCGAGTCGTACACCTTGTACACACTGTCCGGCGCTCCGCGCGAAGCTTTCGAGAAATTTCCCCTGCCTCGTGCGACCCAGTTATTTGGGCCTACGTTTCGCGGTGAAGGCGTCGTGCGCATTGCTGATGTTCGTAAGGATCCACGATACGGACACTCGGCTCCGTATCACGGTATGCCGCAGGGACATTTGCCGGTTAGTAGTTATCTCGCAGTGCCTGTGATAGCGCATGACGGCGGTGTGCGCGGCGGACTGTTTTTCGGCCATGCACAGGCGGATGTATTTTCCGAGCGCGACGAACGCATGGTGGCGAGCCTTGCTTCCCAAGCGGCCATCGCGCTCGACAATGCGCATCTGTTCGAAGCGAGTGAACTAGTGCGCGCTCAATTGCAGCGAGCCAATGAATCGCTTGAAGCGCGCGTTGTCGAGCGCACTGAGGCTCTCTTCGAGAGCGAACGTCAATTTGCGCTGCTGGTGGCCGGTGTTATCGACTACGGCATCTATATGCTGGACCCTACCGGTCACGTCATCAGCTGGAACCCTGGCGCAGAGCGCATCAAAGGCTATTCATCGAACGAGATCATCGGGCAGCATTTTTCGCGTTTTTATACGGAAGAGGACCGTGAGAAAGGCGTGCCGCAAACCGCGTTGCAAACCGCTACCGAAACAGGCCGCTACGAATCAGAGGCGTGGCGGGTGCGCAAAGATGGGACGCATTTTTGGGCAAGCATCATCATCGACGCAATCAAGGATGCGCGGGGACACCTTGTCGGCTTCGCGAAGGTTACTCGCGATATGACTGAGAAGCGGGCAATCCAGGAACAATTGCATCAATCTCAAAAGATGGAGGCCATCGGCCAACTCACAGGCGGCGTGGCCCACGATTTTAACAATCTGCTCACCGTAATCATTGGTAATCTGGAAACACTCGTGCGTCATCTACCGGCGACGGAAGGGCGATTGCGCCATGCGGCCGAACAAGCGACGCGAGGTGCGCAACGCGCGGCGACGTTGACGCAACAGCTCCTGGCGTTCTCGCGGCGCCAACCACTCAATCCCAAGCCGACCGACATCAATCGACTAGTGATCGATGGTTCCAACTTGATGCGACGCACGCTGACCGAGAGCATTTCTATCGAGACCGTTTTAGGTGCGGGCTTGTGGCGCGTCGAAGTGGATTCGCATCAGTTGGAAAGCGCTTTGCTGAACCTTGCCGTCAACGCCCGAGACGCGATGCCGGACGGCGGCAAAATCACGATCGAAACGGCGAACGCGCATCTCGATGACCACTATGCAGCCAAATTCGCGGAGATCGCGCCGGGACAATACGTGGCAATCTGCGTGTCCGATACAGGTACCGGAATG
>Ga0193752_1002541_pt1 | contig 13519 bp, 27 predicted proteins | sample H1c1metaG_FD_144924 | JGI IMG/M metagenome (GOLD analysis project Ga0193752, IMG submission 144924) | Soil microbial communities from a riparian zone of the East river system, Colorado, United States - H1c1 | ecosystem: Environmental > Terrestrial > Soil > Riparian zone | place: USA: East River... | reverse complement strand
CAACGTGAAGATGGTGGTGACGCTGATCACCCCGATCGCCATGGAGCAGGGCCTGCGCTTTGCCATCCGCGAAGGCGGCAAGACCGTCGGGGCGGGCGTCGTCGCGAAAATCATCGAGTAAGGTAAATGCAAAGCCAAAGAATCAGAATTCGTCTCAAGGCGTACGACTACCGGTTGATCGACCAGTCGGCCCTTGAGATCGTCGACACCGCGAAGCGCACGGGTGCAGTGGTGCGGGGGCCGGTGCCCCTGCCGACCCGCAGGCAGCGCTTCGACCTGCTGCGCTCGCCGCACATCGACAAGGCGTCGCGCGATCAGCTCGAGATCCGCACGCACCTCAGATTGATGGACATCATCGACCCGACCGACAAGACGGTCGATGCGCTGATGAAGTTGGACCTTCCGGCGGGCGTAGACGTCGAGATCAAGGTCCAGTAGTTAAGCGCGGCAGTAAGCGCCGCTAGAAGCACCGCAGCACCAGGTGAAGTGCCGGCCAATTGCAGCCGGCGTCCCCGCGCAGGCGGGGATCAATAGACAGAGGAAGTTATGACGATAGGACTGGTCGGCCGCAAGGTCGGCATGACGCGCATCTTCACCGACGACGGCATCACGCAGCCGGTGACTGTGCTCGACGTGTCGGACAACCGCATCACCCAGATCAAGACCTCCGAGAACGACGGTTATGCCGCCGTGCAGGTCGCGTTCGGCAAGCGCCGCGCGAGCCGGGTGCGCAAGCCGCTCGCCGGCCACCTTGCCAAGGCGGCAGTGGAAGCGGGCAGCGTGCTGCGCGAATTCCGCGCCAAGGCGGACGAGCTCGCCAACCTGAAGGTCGGCGGCAAGGTAGGCGTGGAGCTGTTCAAGGTCGGGCAGCGGGTCGATGTGCAGGGCGTGACGGTCGGCAAGGGCTTCGCCGGCGTCATCAAGCGCCATCACTTCGGCGGCCAGAACGCCTCGCACGGCAACTCCGTCTCGCACCGCGTGCCGGGCTCCACGGGGCAGAACCAGAGCCCGAGCCATGTCTTCAAGGGCAAGCGCATGCCGGGTCACCTTGGCAACGCGCGCCGCACCATCCTCAACCTCGAGATCGTGCGCATCGACGCCGAACGCCAGCTGCTGCTGGTGAAAGGCTCGGTACCGGGCTCGAAGGGACGCGACGTCTTCGTCCGCTCGGCAATCAAAGGTCAGCGGACTGTGGTCAAGCAGCAGCCCGCCAAGGCCCAAGCTGGCGCCAAGCCCCAGCAGTCGGCGGCCAAGCCCGAAAAACCCGCCGCGAAGCCGCAACCCGCGGCAAAAGGCTAAGGGACGGCCATGGAACTGAAAATGGTGAACGACAAGGGCGGCGCCGGCACCTTCAAGGCAACCGACGCCGTGTTCGCGCGCGACTTCAACGAGTCGCTGGTGCACCAGATCGTGGTCGCCTTCCAGGCGAACGCCCGCATCGGCTCGCGCGCGCAGAAGGATCGCGGCGCGGTGAGGCACTCGACCAAGAAGCCGTGGCGGCAGAAGGGTACCGGCCGCGCCCGCGCCGGCATGACCTCCAGCCCGCTGTGGCGCGGCGGCGGCAAGATCTTCCCGAACTCGCCGGACGAGAACTTCACGCACAAGGTGAACCGCAAGATGTATCGGGCCGGCATCGCCTCGATCCTGTCGCAGCTCGCGCGGGAAGACCGGCTGCGCGTGGTGGAGGAGTTCCGCCTCGATCAGCCCAAGACCAAGTTGCTCGCGCAGAAGGTCAAGTCGATGGGCTTCGAAGGCGTCCTGGTCATCACCGACGAGGTCGACGAGAACCTGCTGCTTTCGTCGCGCAACCTGGCGAACGTCGAAATCATGGCCGCGCGCCATACCGACCCGGTTTCGCTGGTGCGCTTTCCCAACGTGCTGCTCACCAAGGCAGCGGTAGCCAGGTTCGAGGAGATGCTCAAATGACCGCAAGCAAGAAATACAGCGCGGTCAAGAAATACAGCGCCGAGCGCCTGATGACGGTAGTGCTCGCGCCGGTGGTGTCGGAGAAGAGCACTTTCGTCGCCGACAAGAACCGGCAGTACGTGTTCCGCGTCGCCGACAATGCCACCAAGCCCGAGATCAAGGCCGCGGTCGAGCTCATGTTCAAGATCAAGGTCGACGGGGTGACGGTATCGAATGTGAAGGGCAAGGAGCGTCGCTTCGGCCGGATGGTGGGCCGGCGGCGTAACTGGAAAAAGGCCTATGTGCGTCTCGCCGAAGGCCAGGAAATCAACTTCGCGGCGACGGAATAAGGACTCGCGATGCCACTGATCAAAGTCAAGCCAACTTCCCCCGGACGCCGGGCCTTCGTCAAGGTGGTGACGCCCGATCTGCACAAGGGCGACCCGCACTGGCCGCTGCTCTCGGGTCAGTCGAAGACCAACGGCCGCAACAACAACGGCCGCATCACCATGCGGCACAAGGGCGGCGGCCACAAGCAGCATTACCGCATGGTCGATTTCCGCCGCAACAAGGACGGCATTCCGGCAAAGGTCGAGCGCATCGAGTACGACCCGAACCGCAGCGCGCACCTCGCCCTGCTGCTCTACGCCGACGGCGAGCGCCGCTACGTGATCGCGCCGAAAGGCATCCAGGCCGGCGCGCAGCTCATGTCGGGCCCGGAGGCGCCGATCAAGCCGGGCAACACGCTGCCGCTGCGCAGCATCCCGATCGGCACCATCGTGCACTGCGTCGAGATGCTGCCCGGCAAGGGCGCGCAGCTCGCGCGATCGGCGGGCGCCGGCGTGCAGGTGCTGGCGCGCGAAGGCTTGTACGCGCAGTTGCGGCTGCGCTCGGGCGAGATCCGCAAAGTGCATGTCGATTGCCGCGCCACCATCGGCGAGACGGGCAACGCGGAGCACAACCTCGAATCGATCGGCAAGGCCGGGCGCAGGCGCTGGCGCGGCATCCGTCCGACGGTGCGCGGCGTGGCGATGAACCCGATCGACCACCCGCACGGCGGCGGCGAAGGCCGCACCGCCGCGGGACAGCCGCCGGTGTCGCCGTGGGGCGTACAGACCAAGGGTTTCAAGACCCGTCGAAACAAGCGGACGCAGGTGATGATCGTTCGCGACCGCCGGGTGAAATAAGGAAGCGCTATGTCACGCTCAATCAAGAAGGGCCCGTTCGTCGACCACCACCTGATGGCCAAGGTGAACAAGGCTCGCGACGGCAACGACAAGCGGCCGATCAAGACCTGGTCGCGCCGCTCGACCATCGTGCCCGAGTTCATCGGCCTGACGGTCGCGGTGCACAACGGCAAGCAGCACATCCCGGTCTACGTGACCGAGAACATGGTCGGGCACAAGCTCGGCGAGTTCGCGCTGACGCGCATCTTCAAGAGCCACTCGGCCGCCGGTAAGCGCACCGAGGAAGCAGTCGGCGGCGATCGCCGCGGGCCGACCGGGGGCGCCCCCGGCGCGGCCGCGCCGGCTGCCGCACCCGCCGCCGCAGCGGCTCCGGCCAAAAAGTAAGGACGGCAAGCCATGGAAACCAAAGCAATCCTGCGCGGCGCACGGCTCTCGGCTCAGAAGGGCAGGCTGGTGGCCGACCTGATCCGCGGCAAGCCCGTCGACCAGGCGATGAACATCCTCGCCTTCACGCCGAAGAAAGGCGCCGGGATCATCCGCAAGGTGCTCGAGTCGGCGATCGCCAATGCCGAGCACAACGACGGCGCGGACATCGACGCCCTCAAGGTGAAGATCATTCACGTCGAGCGCGGCATGTTCCTGAAGCGCTTCCAGGCGCGCGCCAAGGGCCGCGGCAACCGCGTGCTGAAGCACAGCTGCCACATCTACGTCACCGTCGGAGACTGAGCCAACATGGGACAGAAAATCAATCCGATCGGCTTCCGGCTCGCGGTGAACCGCAACTGGAGCTCCAAGTGGTACGCGAACAGCCGCAGCTTCGCGCCGATGCTCGCCGAGGACATCAAGGTACGCAGCTTCCTCAAGGCCAAGCTGGCGCACGCCTCGGTCGGCCGCGTGCTGATCGAGCGGCCGGCGAAGGACGCGCGCATCACCATCTTCTCGGCGCGGCCGGGCGTGGTGATCGGCAAGAAGGGCGAAGAGATCGAGGCCCTGAAGGCCGAGCTGCGCCGCATCATGGGCGTGCAGCAGGTGCACGTGAACATTGAGGAGATCCGCAAGCCCGAGATCGACGCGCAGCTGATCGCCGATTCGATCGCCCAGCAGCTCGAGAAGCGGATCATGTTCCGGCGCGCGATGAAGCGTGCGATGCAGAACGCCATGCGCCTGGGTGCGCAGGGCATCAAGATCATGAGCTCCGGCCGGCTGAACGGCATCGAGATCGCGCGCAGGGAGTGGTACCGCGAAGGTCGCGTGCCGCTGCACACGCTGCGCGCCGATATCGACTACGGCCTGGGCGAAGCGAAGACCAACTACGGCGTGATCGGCATCAAGGTCTGGGTCTACAAGGGCGAGATCGTGCCCAAGGGTGAAGCTGCCCAGGCCGCGGCGCTGGCGGCGGCCATGCCGTCTACGCAGCCCGAGGCGCCGGCCGAGCCCAAGCGCGCGAAGAAGCCCGGGCCCAGCAGGTTCGGCGCCAAGCGCCCGCCGGCCAAGCCGAGGGCTGAGGGCGACAAGAAGCCAGCAGCCGCGGCAGCGGCAGGCAAGAAGGACGCCGCCCCCGCGCCCAAAACCGCGGTGAAAAAGGCGCCCAAGAAAGTCGTGAAGGACGAGAGCGAGAAGAAGGATTGAAAGGGAACTGAGCGATGCTTCAACCCGCACGGACCAAGTACAGAAAGCAGCAGAAGGGCCGTAATACCGGGGTTGCCACGCGCGGCAACAAGGTCTCCTTCGGCGAATACGGCCTGAAGGCGACTACCCGCGGCCGTCTTACGGCGAGGCAGCTGGAAGCCGCCCGCCGGGCGATGTCGCGCCACATCAAGCGCGGCGGCCGCATCTGGATCCGGGTGTTCCCGGACAAGCCGATCTCGTCGAAGCCTGCCGAGGTCCGCATGGGTAACGGCAAGGGCAACCCAGAGTATTTCGTCTGCGAGATCCAGCCGGGCAAGGTGATCTACGAGATGGACGGCGTTGCCGAGGCGGTCGCCAAGGAAGCCTTCGCGCTGGCCTCGGCCAAGCTGCCCTTCCGCACCATCGTCGTGCAACGCATGTTGGGTCAATAAGCCATGAAACCGAGCGAAATCCGCGGCAAGAGCGGCGAGGAGCTGCAGAAGGAGCTGGAAGGGCTGCTCAGGGCCCAGTTCGGCCTGCGCATGCAGGTCGCCACGCAGCAGTTGAGCAATACCAGCCAGTTGAAGAAGGTGCGCCGCGACATTGCGCGGGTGCGCACCATCATGAAAGAGAAGGTGGCGAAATGAGCGAAGCTGCGACGCAGCAGGCGGTGACCCCGGCGAAGAACCAGCGCAAGCTGGTCGGCCGCGTGGTCAGCGACAAGATGCAGAAGACGGTGGTGGTGCTGATCGAGCGCCGGGTGAAGGATGCGCTGATGGGCAAGATCATCACCCGCTCCAAGAAGTACCACGCCCACGTCGAGACGGACGAGTTCAAGGAAGGCGACCTGGTGGAGATCGCCGAGTGCCGGCCGATCTCGCGCACCAAGTCCTGGCGCGTGACGCGCCTGGTGGAGAAATCGAAGGCGGTTTCCTAGAAGTTTGATAGAATTCTGGTCCCCCAACGGGGTCCAAAACTGCCCGCAGGCAACTGAAGCGGCGCAAGTTGGAGCGGAGACAAACAAATGATTCAGATGGAGTCTGTGCTGGACGTGGCCGACAACACGGGCGCGCGCGCTGTGACCTGCATCAAGGTCCTCGGCGGCTCGAAGCGCCGCTACGCCTCGATCGGCGACGTCATCAAGGTAAGCGTGCGCGACGCCGCGCCGCGCGGGCGCGTGAAGAAGGGCGAGATCTACCACGCGGTCGTGGTGCGCACCGCGAAGGGCGTGCGCCGCTCCGATGGCTCGCTGATCCGCTTCGACCACAACGCCGCCGTGCTGCTGACGGCGAAGCTCGAGCCGATCGGCACGCGCATTTTCGGGCCGGTCACGCGCGAGCTGCGCACCGAGCAGTTCATGAAAATCGTATCTCTTGCGCCAGAGGTTCTCTGATGCAACGCATTAAGAAGGGCGACGAGGTCATGGTGCTCGCCGGGCGCGACAAGGGCAAGCGCGGCACGGTGCTGCGCCGTGTCGACGCGCAGCACGTCATCGTCGAAGGCGTGAACCGGGTGAAGAAGCACCAGCGGCCCAACCCGATGAAGAACGTTACCGGCGGCATCGTCGACAAGGACATGCCGATCCACATCTCGAACGTCGCGCTGTTCAATCCCGCCACCAAGAAAGCCGACCGCATCGGCGTCAAGTCGCTCGCCGATGGGCGCAAGGTGCGCGTGTTCAAGGCGAACGGCGAACAAGTGGACGCTTAACATGGCCAAGGAAGACAAGTCCAAACAGGGAAAGTCCGCGGGCAAGCCCGAACGCGCGGACAAGAAGCAGGCGCCGGCCGCTCAGCAGCAGGCGAAGCCGAAGAAGGAAGCGCAGGCGCCGAAGAAGGAAGCCGCGCCGAAGTCCGACGTGCCGGAGATGCTCGCACCGCCGGCCCGCCTCGCCACCTACTACAAGGACAAGGTGGTGCCGGATCTGATGCAGAAGTTCGGCTACAAGACCGTGATGCAGGTGCCGCGCATCCGCAAGATCACCGTCAACATGGGCGTAGGCGAGACAACCTCGGACAAGAAGGTGCTCGATCACGCGGTCGCCGACATGGCGAAGATAGCCGGCCAGAAGCCGGTGGTCACCCTGGCGCGCAGATCGGTCGCGAACTTCAAGGTGCGTGCCGGCTACCCCGTAGGCTGCATGGTGACGCTGCGCGGTGCGCGCATGTACGAGTTCCTCGACCGCCTGGTGAATATCGCGATGCCGCGCATCCGCGACTTCCGCGGCGTGTCGAATCGCGCCTTCGATGGCCGTGGCAACTACAACCTGGGCTTCAAGGAACAGATCATCTTCCCCGAGATCGAGTACGACAAGATCGACGCGCTGCGGGGCATGAACATCGCAATCACCACCACGGCGAAAAACGACGACGAGGCGCGCGCACTGCTCGCCGCGTTCCGCTTCCCGTTCAAGCACTGAGGGATCAGGCATGGCCAAGCTAGCACTCACGCTCCGCAATCAGAAGCGCAAGAAGACGGTGGAGAAGTTCAAGGTGAAACGCGCCGCCCTGTTCGAGGTGCTGCACGACACGCGCGCCACCGAAGAGGCGAAGGAAATCGCGCGCGACAAGCTGCAGAAGATGCCGCGCGACGCCTCCCCGGTGCGCCTGCGCAACCGCTGCGCGCTGACCGGCAGGCCGCGCGGCGTGTACCGCAAGTTCGGATTGGGACGCAACAAGCTGCGCGACCTCGCGCTCAAGGGCGAGGTGCCCGGCGTGATCAAGGCGAGCTGGTAAGGAGACACCGATGAGCATGAGCGATCCCGTCTCGGACATGCTGACCCGCATCCGCAACGCCCAGATGGTCGGGCACACGGAAGTGGTGATGCCCGCCTCCCGGCTGAAAGCCGCAATCGCGCAGGTGCTGAAGGACGAAGGCTATATCGAGGACTTCGCGCTACGCGACAACGGCGCCAAGAAGGAGCTGCACATCGGCCTCAAGTACTACGCAGGGCGGCCGGTGATCGAGCGCCTGGAGCGCGTCTCCAAGCCCGGGCTGCGCGTCTACAAGGGCCGCGAGGACATTCCGCGGATCATGAACGGGCTGGGGGTGGCGATCCTCTCCACCTCGCGCGGCGTGATGACAGACCGCAAGGCTCGCGCCGACGGCGTCGGCGGCGAAATCCTCTGCATCGTCGCCTGAGGTCACCATGTCGCGAATCGCAAAATATCCCGTTCCGCTGCCCAAGGGCGTCGAAGTGACCCTCGCCGCCGACAACATCTCGGTGAAAGGCCCGCTCGGTACCATTGCCCGCGCCGCCGACCCGAACGTCGCCGTCGAGAAGAGCGGCGACCAGATCGTATTCAAGGCGCTCGGCGACTCGCATCACGCCAACGCCATGTCGGGCACCATGCGCGCGCTGCTGGCCAACATGGTGGCCGGCGTCACCAAGGGGTTCGAGAAGAAGCTCGCCCTGGTGGGCGTCGGCTATCGTGCCCAGGCGCAGGGCGACAAGCTCAATCTGACGCTCGGGTTCTCGCACCCGGTGGTGCACCAGATGCCCAAGGGCATCAAGGTGGCGACGCCGACGCAGACCGAGATCGTGATCAGCGGCATCGACAAGCAGCTCGTCGGCCAAGTGGCCGCCGAGGTGCGCGCCCACCGCCCGCCGGAGCCGTACAAGGGCAAGGGCGTGCGCTACGTCGACGAGACCATCGTGCTGAAAGAAACCAAGAAGAAGTAACGGGAACCGACCATGAGCGCCAAAAACATCGCACGGCTGCGGCGTGCGCGGCAGACGCGGATCAGGATCCGGGAGAACGGGGCCATCAGGCTGACCGTGCACCGGACCAACGGCCACATCTACGCGCAACTTACTTCGCCCGCGGGCGACAAGGTGATCGTCAGCGCTTCGACGCTGGAGAAGGAGCTGCGCGGCCAGGTGAAAAGCGGCAGCACGCGCAAGGCCGCCGAGATCGTCGGCCAGCGCATCGCGGCCAAGGCGAAGGAAAAAGGTATCGAGAAGGTCGCATTCGACCGCGCGGGATACCGCTATCACGGCCGGGTGAAGGCTCTTGCCGACGCGGCTCGCGCCGGCGGCCTGAAGTTCTAACGAGGGTTTATGGCCAAGATCCAACCGAGAATGCAGTCTGAGGAACGCGGCGACGGGCTGCGCGAGAAGATGATCGCAGTGAACCGCGTCACCAAGGTGGTGAAGGGCGGCCGCGTGCTCGGCTTCGCCGCGCTCACCGTGGTCGGCGACGGCGACGGCGGCATCGGCATGGGCAAGGGCAAGGCGCGCGAAGTCCCCGTGGCTGTGCAAAAAGCCATGGAAGAGGCGCGCCGCAAGCTGTTCAAGGTCAAGCTGAAGAACGGCACGCTCCACCACGTGGTGAAGGGCCGCCACGGCGCGGCGCGCGTGCTGATGCAGCCGGCGCACGAAGGCACCGGCATCATCGCCGGCGGCCCGATGCGCGCCGTGTTCGAGGTGATGGGCGTCACCAACGTGCTCGCCAAGTGCTTCGGCTCGACCAATCCCTACAACGTCGTGCGCGCGACGCTGAACGGCCTGCAGTCGATGAGCACGCCGGCAGAGATCGCTGCGCGCCGCGGCAAGACGGTCGAGGAGATCACCGGATGAAGAAAATCAAGGTGCGCCTGCTGAAGAGCATCCTCGGGACCAAGCAAAGCCACCGCGACACGGTGCGTGGCCTGGGCCTGAAGCGGATCAATCAGGTGAGCGAGCTGGTCGACACGCCCGCGGTGCGCGGCATGATCGACAAGGTCAACTACCTGGTACGGATCGAGACCTGAAGGATAAAGAGCAGATCATGAAACTGAACACGCTCAAGCCCGCCGCGGGCTCCAAGCAGTCGCGCCACCGCGTCGGTCGCGGCGGCGCCTCCGGCTGGGGCAAGACCGCGGGTCGCGGCCACAAGGGGCAGCGCGCGCGCTCCGGCGGCTTTCACAAGGTGGGCTTCGAGGGCGGGCAGATGCCGTTGCACCGCCGCCTGCCGAAGCGCGGCTTCCATTCTCTTACGCGCGGCGATGTGGTCGAGGTGCGCATTGCGAAGCTCGAAGGCATGAAGGCCACCGATATCGACCTCGCCGCCCTCAAGGCCGAAGGCGTGGTGTCGCAGCAGGCGCTGGCGGCGAAGGTGATTCTCGCCGGCAAGCTGTCGCGCAAGATCACGCTGAAAGAGGTGAAGGCGACCAAGGGCGCCCGCGCGATGATCGAGGCGGCCGGCGGCCGCTACGAATTCACCGAGCCCAAGGTCGAGGAGAAGCCGAAGAAGGAAAAGAAGGCCAAGCAGGCGCCGAAAGCCGAAGCTGAAGAAGCGCCGAAGGGCGAGGCGACCAAGTCTTAATGGCAACGGCTCTACCCAACGTCGGCAAGGGCTCGCGCTACGGCGATCTGAAGCGGCGGCTGCTGTTCCTGCTCGCCGCCCTGGTGGTGTTCCGCATCGGCGCCCATATCCCGGTGCCGGGCATCCACCCCGACGTGCTGGCCGAGCTGTTCCAGGGCCAGCAGGGCGGGATCCTCGGCATGTTCAACATGTTCTCCGGCGGCGCGCTGTCGCGCTTCACCATCTTCGCCCTGGGCATCATGCCGTACATCTCCGCCTCGATCATCATGCAGCTGATGACCGCGGTCAGCCCGCAGCTGGAGCAGTTGCGCAAGGAAGGCGAGACCGGCCGGCGCAAGATCACGCAGTACACGCGCTACGGCACCGTTTTTCTCGCCCTGTTCCAGGCCACCGGCATCTCGATCGCGCTCGAGTCGCAGCCCAATTTGGTGCTCGATCCGGGCCTGATGTTCCGCATCACTACGGTCACCACGCTGGTCACCGGAACCATGTTCCTGATGTGGCTGGGCGAGCAGATCACCGAGCGCGGTCTTGGCAACGGCATCTCGATCATCATCTTCGCCGGCATCGCGGCCGGCCTGCCGAACGCCATCGCCGGCACCCTGGAGCTGGTGCGCACCGGCGCCATGCACCCGCTCACGGCGCTGCTCATCGCTGTTGCCGTGATCGTGGTCACCGCGGTGGTGTGCTTCGTCGAGCGCGGCCAGCGCAAGATCCTGGTCAACTACGCCAAGCGCCAGGTGGGCAACCGCGTATATGGCGGGCAGAGCTCCCACCTGCCGTTCAAGCTCAACATGTCCGGGGTGATCCCGCCGATCTTCGCCAGCTCGCTGATCCTTTTCCCGGCCACCCTGCTGGGCTGGTTCGGCTCCGCCGAGGGGTTCGTTTGGTTGCGCGAAGTCGCCGGCACGCTCACCCCGGGCCAACCGATCTACGTGCTGCTGTACGCCGCGCTGATCGTGTTCTTCTGCTTCTTCTACACGGCGCTGCAGTACAACCCGAAGGAAACCGCCGACAACCTGAAGAAGTCGGGCGCCTTCGTACCGGGGATCCGGCCCGGCGACCAGACCGCGCGCTACCTTGAAAAAATCCTGACGCGCCTCACATTGGCGGGGGCGATCTACGTCACGGCGGTCTGCCTGCTGCCGGAATTCCTGATCCTGCGCTGGAATGTGCCGTTCTATTTCGGCGGCACGTCGCTGCTGATCATCGTCGTGGTGACCATGGATTTCATGTCCCAGGTGCAGGCCTACGTGATGACGCACCAATACGAAAGCCTGCTGCGCAAGGCCAACTTCAAGGGAGGCCTGCCCGTCCGCTGATGGCCAAGGAAGATGTCATCGAAATGCAGGGCGAAGTGGTGGAAAACCTGCCGAACGCAACCTTCCGCGTGAAGCTGGAAAATGGGCACACGATCCACGCCTTCATCTCGGGAAAGATGCGGATGAACTACATCCGCATCCTGCCAGGCGACAAAGTGACGGTGCAGATGACGCCGTATGACCTGACCAAGGGTCGGATCACGTTCAGGGCCAAATAGGTAACTGAAGGCAGGAGACTTATATGAAGGTAATGGCATCGGTCAAAAAGATTTGCCGCAAGTGCAAGGTGGTGCGGCGCAAGGGCGTGGTGAGGATCATTTGCTCGGATCCGCGCCACAAACAGCGTCAGGGTTGATAAGGCCTTGACAAACCAGCTATAATTTCAGGTTCCGCCTAAGGTCCGCTCATGGCACGAATTGCAGGAATAAACATCCCGAACCACCAGCACGCCGAGATCGCGCTGACCGCGATCTTTGGCATCGGCCGCGCGCGCGCGCAGGCGATCTGCGCCGCCGCCGGCGTGCAGGGGACGCGCAAGATCAAGGACTTGAACGACGCGGAGATGGAGCGCCTGCGCGAGCACGTCTCCCGCCTGACGGTCGAAGGCGACCTGCGGCGCGAAGTCTCGATGTCGATCAAGCGGCTGATGGACCTGGGCTGCTATCGCGGCACGCGCCACCGCAAGGGCCTGCCGGCCCGCGGGCAGCGCACCCGCACCAACGCACGCACGCGCAAGGGACCGCGCAAGGCAGCGATCAAGCTGAACGTCCAGGCCGGCAAGGTCGCGTAACCAGGAAAACGAAATGGCAAGCAAAACCGCACCGACGCGCCAGGAACTGCAGCAGACCGCTGCGGCGCGCGCGCGCAAGAAGGTCAAGAAGAACGTGTCCGAGGGCATTGCCCACGTCCACGCGTCTTTCAACAACACGATCATCACCATCACCGACCGCCAGGGCAACACGCTGTCGTGGGCGACTTCGGGTAACGCCGGCTTCAAGGGCTCGCGCAAGTCGACGCCGTTTGCCGCGCAGGTGGCTGCGGAGCGCGCCGGGCGTGCGGCGCAGGAATGCGGCGTGAAGAACATCGAAGTGCGCATCAAGGGCCCCGGCCCGGGCCGCGAATCCGCGGTGCGCGCGCTCAATGCAGTCGGACTGAAAATAGCCAGCATCGCTGACGTGACGCCGGTGCCGCACAACGGCTGCCGCCCGCCGAAGCGCCGGCGGGTGTAGACAAGGAGAACGCATGGCCAGAGTTCTGGACGCCAAATGCCGCCTGTGCCGCAGGGAGGGCGAGAAGCTCTTCCTCAAGGGCGAGAAATGCTTCACCGACAAATGCGCCGTCGAACGGCGCGCGTACGCTCCTGGCCAGCACGGCCAGAAGAGCGGCATGCGCCTGTCCGACTACGGCAAGCAGTTGCGCGAGAAGCAGAAGCTGCGCCGCATCTACGGGCTGCTCGAGCGCCAGTTCCGCGCTACCTACAAGGAAGCCGCGCGCTCCAAGGGCGTCACCGGCGAGCGGCTGCTGCAGCTCCTCGAGTCGCGCCTCGACTCCGTCGCCTACCGCATGGGCTTCGGCATCTCGCGCACGGAAGCGCGGCAGGTCGTGCGCCACAACGGGGTGCTGGTGAACGGCAAGCGCGTCAACATTCCCTCGTACCAGGTCAAGCCGGGCGATACGGTCGAGATCGCGGGCAAGTCCAAGGAGCAGTTGCGCATCAAGGCGGCGGCAGAAGCCACCGAGTCGCGCGGCATTCCGGAATGGCTGCAAGTGGACACGAAAGGGTTGAAGGGCACGTACAAGGCCATGCCGACGCGCACTGAGCTGCCTTCGACCATCAACGAAAGCCTCATCATCGAGTTGTACTCGAAGTAAACCAGGATCGAAAAATGCCGCAATCGGGATTTTTGAAGCCGCGTATCGTCGACGTCCAGAACCTGTCGCCCAACCACGCTCGCGTGACCATGGAGCCGTTCGAGCGCGGCTACGGCCACACGCTTGGCAACGCGCTGCGCCGCGTGCTGCTGTCCTCGATGCCGGGGCACGCCCCGACCGAGGTGCAGATCGCCGGCGTGGTGCACGAATACTCGACGCTCGACAACGTGCGCGAGGACGTCGTCGACATCCTGCTCAACCTCAAGGGCGTGGTGTTCCGCCTGCACAATCGCGCCGAGGCGATCCTGTCGCTGAAAAA
>Ga0193752_1002540_pt1 | contig 13524 bp, 5 predicted proteins | sample H1c1metaG_FD_144924 | JGI IMG/M metagenome (GOLD analysis project Ga0193752, IMG submission 144924) | Soil microbial communities from a riparian zone of the East river system, Colorado, United States - H1c1 | ecosystem: Environmental > Terrestrial > Soil > Riparian zone | place: USA: East River... | reverse complement strand
GACGTCGGCGAGCGTTTTCGCGAGCTCGAGCGGCGCGGGGAGCTGGTGACGCCGGCGCGGGCTGCGCGCTTCCTCAGCTGGCTGCTCCTCGACTGCGACACCGAACGCTTCGCTCGCCGCGACTGGAGCATCCACGACGCCGAGCTCCAGCCTGACTGGGACGGGAGCGAAGCGACCCCGTGAACGGGTGGGCCCCCGACGGCTTTGCCGGCGGGGCGGGGAACGGCGCACGTTCCCCGATAATTAAGAGAGCTCTTTGGTCGCGACGTCGGCCAGCTCTTGGGCGAGCGCGTCGATGCGGGCTTGGTCGGGGCCTTCGACCAGGATGCGCAGCTTGGCCTCGGTGCCGCTCCAGCGCACCAGCACGCGGCCGTCGCCATCGAGCGAGCGCTCCGCGGCTTTGATCTCTGCGCTCAGCTTGGGCAGCTCGGCCAGCGGTTTCTTGCTGGGCAGCTTCACGTTGAGCAGCACCTGCGGCACGTGCTCGATCGCTTCGCTGGCGAGCTGCGAGAGCGGCTTGCCCTCACGGATCAGCACCTCGAGCACCTGCAGCGCGGCGATCAAGCCGTCGCCGGTCGTCGCGCGCTCCAAGAAGATCAAGTGGCCGGACTGCTCGCCGCCGAAGTTGAGATCGTTCGCACGCAACGCCTCGACCACGTACCGGTCGCCCACGCCGACGCGCAAGACCTTGCCGTTTTCACGGGCCAGCGCGCGCTCGAGGCCGATGCTCGACATCACCGTGGTCACGACCGTGCGCTGCTTGAGCGCGCCGCGGCGCAGCAAGTGTCGCGCGCACAGCGCGATGATCGCATCGCCGTTCACTTGATTGCCCAGCTCGTCGATCACGACCACTCGGTCGGCATCGCCGTCGAGCGCGATGCCGATGTGCGCGCCGCGCTTCTTGACCTGCGCCGCGCACGCCTCGGGGTGCATCGCGCCGCACGCGTGGTTGATGTTTTTGCCGTTGGGCTGCACGCCCATCGCGTGCACGCGTGCGCCGAGCTCGGTGAACACGTCGTCGGCCGTCGCGTACGCTGCGCCGTGCGCTGCGTCGACGACGATGCGCAAGCCTTCGAGGGTCAGGTCGGCCGGGAACGATGACTTGACGAACTGCACGTAACGGCCACCCGCGCTGTCGATGCGCTCGGCCGTGCCGATCTCGGTGCCGATCGGCCGCGTAAGCAGTTGGCTCGGATCCTCCATCAAGCGCTCGAGCTCGATCTCGCTGTCGTCGGGCAGCTTGAAGCCGTCGGGGCCGAACACCTTGAGGCCGTTGTCCTCGTACGGGTTGTGCGAGGCGCTGATCACGATGCCGGCGTCGGCGCGCACGCTCTGCGTGAGCATCGCGATCGCGGGCGTCGGCAGCGGACCGGTCAGCATCACCTTGCCGCCCATCGCGCAGATACCCGAGCACAGCGCGTACTCGAACAAGTAGCCGGACAGGCGCGTGTCCTTGCCGATCACGATTCGCGGCTGATGCTTGACGCGCTTGCGCGCCTGCGAGGTCAGCGCCGAGCCGAGCCGGAACGCAACCTCCGGCGTCATGTTCCCTTCGTTCGCGCGCCCGCGAATCCCGTCCGTTCCAAAAAGCTTGCGAGTCATTGAGTGGCTTCCTAGTTGAAGTTGAGGGAGTTGAGGGGACGGACTACGCAAGTACGCATTTGGAAGCTGTTACGCCTCAACCGTCGCGGGGTGCAGCCGCTTCCAAATGCGTACTTGCGTAGTCCGTCCCCTCTGCACCCTCTGCATGCGCCTCACGGCTCCCACACAACATCCACGCCCCAGCGGTCGCGGGCGAAGTTGCCGGAGCCGACGATATTGTGCGGGAAGTAGAGCTCGATGAGGAAGTCGAGTGAGCGGGAGAACGAGCCTTCTTCCTCTTCTTGGGCGGCGACCTCGGTGCCCTCGCCGGTGCCGGTCGAGACGGCGCCTTGTACGTACACGCGGCGCACCAGCTTACGCATGAACTTGGGGACCAAGGACTCGCTACCCACGCCGGCCTTGAACCGGGTGTCGTAGCCATGGCCGCTGCTCTCGACGCCGACGCGCGGCGTCACGCCGCCCACTTTAGGTGGTGTGCCAAGCAGGGTGAGCACGCTGCTGCCCGCGATGCCGATCGCGAACGCTTCTTGAGCGTCCTCGGACTCCTGGGCGAGATCGGCGTCGTCGGCGACGCACTGGCCCGAAATCAAGTATGTGATGGCACCGTTATCGCCCGGGCAAGCGTCAGAGCTGAACTCGATCTCGGGCGCGGCGAGCGTGCCGGTAACCGACACCGTGACCGGCGATGAGCCCGCGGCCTCGGGCCGATGGGTCGCGATCAGCGCGACCTCGGGGTTGAGCGAGGTCGTCCCATCGAAGCGCATGGTGCCGCGATCGATCCCGAACGGCCGGCCGAGCGTCTCGAACGTGCCGCGGCGGAACTCCACGTAGCCGCCTACGCTCAGGTCCGGATCGCGGTAGCCGACCGCGAGCTCGGTCACGATCCGTGCGTCGAAGTCGTTGCGGTACACGCGCAACCCGCGCCGGCCATCGAACGTCAGCTCGATGCCGTACGGCTCCACTACTTCGAGCGCCTCCTCGTCGCTGCGGATCACGTCGGGGTGAGCCTCGAGCGGCTGCAGCACGCGATTCTCCATGTCGGGCAAACGAATCACCAGCTCGTGCGACTTGGCGGAGGCGCGCAGCTGGCCATCGAGCAGCTGCGCGTCGAACACCGCGCTGCCGGTGACGCGCGCGACGTCCGCGCCTTCCTTCTGCACCGGGAAGTCCCGGGCGCGCAGCGCCAGCTGGACACGCCGAGGAATCAGACCGACGAAGCCGAGACCTCCGGTGATCTCGAGCGTGCCCTCGTCGCTCTTGGCAGAGAGCGTCTCGATCTTGGCCCACGTGTCGCGCAGCGTGATGTGCGTAGTGATGTCGGTCAGCTCTTGGCCCATCGTCATGTGGTAGAGCTTGCCCTTCTCGATCCGCATCGCGCCGGTGATGTGCGGCGTGGCCAGCGTGCCGCTGACGTCGATGCTGCCGCGCGCCAGCGCGTCGCTGTTGCGCACGCCAGGGATGCGATCGAGCAGCGGCGCGAGCTGCGCGCCATCGAACGCCAGCTTGATGCTCAACGGTCGCTGCCGGTTCGGCGAGGGCAAGACGCGGATGCCCTCGTTCCAGTTGATCGGGACGTTGGCTTGCAGCGTGCTCGCGCCGCCGTGGCAACCGCTGGTGCGCGCCGAGGCGCGCAGATCGGTCCCGTTGGCGTTGCCGTCGAGCTCGATCATGATCGGATCATCGTCGCAGCCACGCACGCGCGTCTTGCGACGCGCGCCTTGCTGCACGGTATGCGGCACGAACGACGCGGCCAGCGCGCCGACCAGGAGCGGCTCGGCGTTGCTGCCGCCGTCGAGCTCGAAGTCGCCGTTCAGCTCGCCGCGGCCGTAGTCGCACAAATACGGCACGCGCTCGATGTTGGGCACGTCGATGCGGGCGCGGGCCTGAAAGCGCTCGGGATCCGGCATCGCAGCGCCGCGCAGCAGCGCGTCGACATCGAACGCGACGTCCGCCTCGACGCTGGCGAGCCGGCGCGGACCGAGCAGCGCGAACAGCTCGGCTTTGACTCGCTTGCCTTCGATCACGAGCGTGCCTCGGCCGCGCGGCACGACGTCGACCGCGCACTCGCGGCCGGCCAAGCTACCGGCCCAGGTCGCGGTCCACTTGCCGGTGCCACTCAGCCCATTGCTATCGCGGCGCAGATCGATGTCGGTCGTGACTGCGAGCGGGTAGGGCGCGTTCTCGGCGATCGGCGAGGGCATCTGATCGAGCCGTCGCTCGAGCGTCTCGAGGTGCAGCGCCCACGGCCCGCGGTCCACGGCGTCGCGCAGGATTTGCGGGTCGCGCAGCACCGAGCGGATCGGCAGCTCGGCTGTTGCTTGCAATGAGCCAAGCGGCCCGCGCGTGTCGCCGACCGAGCCGCGCGCGCGCAGATCGATGCCTGAATGATCCACTTCCAGCACCGCGAACAACGGCGGTAGCTCGGGCAGGTCGATCGGGTTGAGCTGCACCGAGCCGTGCAGCTCCGGCGAGTCGAGCGTGCCTTCGACGCGCAGCTCGCCGCCCAGCTTGCCGACGATACCCGCCTCGCGGATCTGCGGCACGAGCTCCAGCTGCAGGCCCTGCGAGCCGATGGTCAGCGCATAGCGGGCGCCGAGCAACGCCTGCACTGGGTCGCGCACCGTCACGTCGACCGTGCCGGTGCCGCGCGCTTGCACGAGACCGCGCTCGCCGAGATCGACCTCCGCGTCGAGGTTGACCAAGCCGTTCTCGTACACGACGAAGTACACCGCGTTGATGTCGCGGACGCCGCGCACCACGCCTTGCCGCAGCGCCCCTTGGAGCTGCACGACCGGTCGCGAGAGATCGCCTGCGAGCGTGACCTGGGCATCGGCGTTGCCTTCCGAGATCGGCAGGCTCTCGCCGACCAACGCAGCGACGGCCGCGAGGTCGAAGTTCTGGAGCAGCACGCTGCCTTCGTCTTCGCCGTGCGCCAGGATGTTGCCGCGCGCTTCGAGGCGCTGCGCGCGGTTCGCGAAGCGCAGCAGCTCGAGCCCGATGTCGCCGTTCTGTGCGAAGCGCAGGTTCTTGAGCGCGCCGCGCCACGTGCCTTCGCCGACGCGCAGCTCGATCGGATCGGCCGCGAGCACGAGCGCGCCTTGCTCGACCGTGGCGGTCGCGGCGAGCACGAAGTTGCGCTCGCCGGCCCGCACGATCTTACCGTCGGCCTTGTAGGCACGCGGTCCGCCGGTGACCCGCATGTCGGCGTCGCCCAGCGCGTAGTCGCCGACCACGATCGACTTGCCGCGCACGGTGATGTTCAGCGCGGGCTGCTCGGGATCGCCCTTCGCGGTGCCCGAGATCTCGAGCCGCGACGCCTTCATCATGCTGTAGCGAAAACTGGTCAGGTCCGCGTGGCCCGAGAGATCGAGGCGGCCGCGCCGCGCATCTTGCGTCGAGACGTGCACGTCGATGTGCAGCCGGCCGTGTGCGCCCGGCACGAAGCGGCCGATGGCTGGATCGGTCGCGATGTCATCGATCAGCGCTTCGATGTCGAGCGCGAGATCGCCGGCCAGCCCGACGTGGCCTTTGCCGGTGAAGCGCGCGCCGCGGTGGGTGGCTTCGATCGAGTCGACGCGCAGGCGGGTCGGCTCGATCGCGCCGTTCATCGCGAACGCGGGGACCGTGAAGCCGCCGAGCGCGAAGGGTGCGACCGACACGCGCACGCGCGGCGAGGTCTCGACCGGCGTCGCTTCGATCTTGGCCTGGCCTTGGACGACGATGTCGGGCCCGCCGTCGATCACGCGACTGACGTCGAGCCGGTCGGTGTCGAGGTAGACCTCGTACCCTTCGATCAGCGAGATCCGTCCGGCTAGATTGACCGCGCCGGCGGGGCTCGTGACCTGCGCGTCGAGCGTAAAGTTGTCGACTGGCCCGTGCATCGCGAAGCGGCCGCTCACGGCCATGGACAGCTCGGGCATCCACTCGAAGCCGATCTCCTGCACGGTCGGCGTGGTGATGTTCTGGCCGTCGACCTCGATGTGCAGCGCTTGAACCGAGCTTTCGGCGTTGTCTTTGGCCGCGTAGCGCACGGTCGCGTTCACCACCTCGGGCGTGCCGTGCTTGGCGCCGCGGATGCGCAGCGAGACGCCTTCGTCGCGCACGGTCGAGATCGTGCCGGCGATGCTCTCGATGTGGCCGAGGAAGCGGAACGGCTGGTCGACCAAGGTGGTGCCGCCGTCCATCCGCACCAGCACATCGCCGCCGACGCGGATCGAGCCGCGCGCCGCGAGGTTGGGTGCGCGGATGCCTTCCAGGCCGAGCAGCGTGCCGTGCACGTTGACGCGCTGCAGGATGATGCCTTCGATGCGGATGACCAGCGGATCGATCGAAGGCCCCGTGCTCGGCTCGTCCGATTCGAAGCTGGCGATGAACGAGGGCAGCCCATCGGCACCTTCGATCAGGGTGACGTCACCGTCGGTGAGGTGCGCCGACTTGATGCGCGGCGAGCCGGTAAAGAACGACTGCACGTCGGGCACGAGCTCGATGCGCTTGGCCATGATGACCACGCGGCCCCTGGGATCGATCAAGCGCACATCGGTCGCGACGATGCGGCGCAACCGAACGCTCTCGAACGAGCCGATGCCGAGCTGGCCGCGAAACTCGCCTGCGAAGACGTTCTCGAGCATGCGCGCGGCGCTCTCTCGCGCTTCGGGCAGGGTCGCGTGATAGATGACGCTGGTCAGCACCGCGATCGCCGCAACCAGCACGTAGCCGGCGAGCGCGAGCACGGTCTTCAAGGCGTTGAGCAGGCGCGGCATCAGAACGCCTCGCCGATCGTGAAGTGCACGGCGCCGTCGGCGAAGCCGAACAGCCGCGAGGTGCCGACGCCGGTGCGGATCCGATCATCGGTGCCGAACACCTGAAGCGGCGGCGGAGCGAAGGCTGCGTCGAAGCGTAAGGGGCCGATGATCGTGCGATAGCGCAGGCCTAGGCCGAAGCTGGTCTGCGGATGATCGAAGCGATACGACGTGCCGCGCGTGACGTCGCCCGCGTCGATGAACACCGCCGTGCCGAAGCTCTCGGTGATCGGCACGCGCAGCTCGACCGACGTCTCCCATTGCCGCAGGCCGCCGCTGATCAAGCGGCCGTCGATCCGCTCGACGTCGCCCAGCGTGTTGGGCGCGTAGCCGCGCACGCTGTTGTGACCGCCGCCGCGCAAGCGATGGCGGAGCGGGCCGAGCGTGGCGAGGTTCTCGAGCAGATGCGCGTCGGTGCGCAACGCCTCGGCCTCCGCGGTTTGTTCCGCGGCGCTCGGCGCGTCCGGCACTTTGATGCTGGTATCGGTGATCACCATCAAGCCGAGACGGGCGCGCGCGGCCAGCACCATGCCGTACGGCAGCGGGATGTAACCGCGCGTGTCTTGGGTGAGCCGGACGTAGTCCCAATCGCTCGGCAGGAAGTAGCCGGCGTGCTGCACGCCGAAGCTGAAGTACAAGCCGCGCCGCGGGTTGCGAGGGTTGTTGCGGAGGTCGATGCGCGCGACGTGATAGAGGTACGTGACCTCGGTGTTCGGGTACGGATCCTGACTGTCCGGCAGGAACAGATCCGTGTTGATCGTGCTCGAGAGCCGCAGCTTGCCGTTGAAGAAGTCGCGCTCGGGGCCGATGCCCGCGACCAAGTCATGGCGCAAGAAGCGGCCGCCGTATGGATCGGGGCCGCGGTCCCAGCGCAGCCGCGCGACCAGCGTGGTGCGCGCTTCGGCGAACGCGGGCTGGCGCAGCTCGACGGTGAGCAGGTTGCCGATGCTGGCGCGGTCCGCGCTCGGAAACGGATCGTCGAAGATCAAGCGCGGGCGATCCTCGATGCGCAGGCGGCGCATGCCGCCGAGGAAGTTGCGGTGCTCGATCCGGCCGAGCAAGTGAGCGTCCCACTGCGCGAAGCTGTCGCCGGTGCTCTCGTCGGCTTCCTGCGAGTAGATGCCGCCGGACTCGATGCCGATGCCGATACCGAAGCGAAAGCGCCGGCCGGGCACCACGCGCACGGTGAGCCCTATGACCGAGCTGCTCGGGTCGACGTGTTGCTCCACGTCGACCGATGCGAACGGGCCGAGCGCGTAGATCGCGCGCCGCGCGTCGTCCATCGCCGTCAGGCTGAACGGCTGCCCGCGCTTGATGTCGGCCGCGGCGTGGATCTTGTCGCCGAAGTCGGGCTCGCCTTCGATCGCGACGTCGCCGAACGTGCATGGCGGCCCGGTGACGATCGTGTAGTCGACGCGTACCAGGTTCTGGTCGATGTCGACGTTGGCTTGGCCGACGACCGTCGCCTTGGCGAACGACGCGTTGGCCAGCACGCGCTCGAGCCCCGCCTTGGTCGCGTCGTGCAGCGCTTCGTCGAACGGCTCACCAGCGTTGAGCTCGATCGCGTCCTCGAGCTCGTCCTTCAAGCTCTGATCGAGCGCTTCGTGGCCGTGCAGCTTGATGCGATAGACGAGCGCCGGGGCGCCCTCGCTGACCGAGATGCGCACGTCGGCGGTCCGGTCATCGGGGTGCTTGTTGATCCACGTCTGCGTGACGCGCGCGTGATAGTAGCCGCGCGCGGCGTACCAGCGCTCGACCCGATCGAGGTCGCGATCGAAGGCGCTGTCGTTCAGCAGTGGCCATTCGGTCCACGGCCAAGGCCAAAGGTCGACCGGCGTGCGCGAGGCATCGAACGGCGGCTCGCCGCACGTGGGCGTCTCGCCGGGCCCAAGCGTGAAGCCGAACTGCTCGCGCTTGCGCGTGGCGAGGCACGCGAGCAGCGCTTGGTCGTCGAGCTTGTCCGCGCCCCGAATCTCGACCGATGCCACGCCGTACCGATCCTTCGGAATCGCGGTCGCGCAACCGGTCAGCGCGACGGCGATCGAAAGGCCGCAAGCGACGGCACGAAGTAAAGCATCCAAGGCTGCGCCGAATCTTACGCCCTTGCCAACCGTGCGCGAATCGTGGTCAACCACTGGGCACGGACTTGGCGTGGGTGACGCTGTCCGCTGAGCGAGGCTGACACATGTCATCGGAGCCGTCTCAGAGCCGCCGTAGTTTCCTCGGCATGCTCTCGGTTGCAGGTAGCGCGGTCATAGGGCTGATAGTGGCCGTCCCCGGCGCGTCGTACGTTATCGACCCGCTCTTGCGTTCAGCGGGCAAGAAGGGCCGCTGGGTGAGGCTTGGCGATCTCTCGACCTTCGGCGAGGACCACCCGGTGTCCGTACCGGTGGAGGGCGAGCAGACCGACGCTTGGACGAAGTCCGACAAGGTTCGCTTGGGCATGGTCTGGATCCGCAAGAAGGGCGACAAAATCGTCGCGCTGAACGCGGAGTGCCCGCACCTCGGCTGCAAGGTCGGCTACGAACGCGACCACAAAAAGTTTGCGTGCCCGTGCCACGAGAGCTCGTTCAGCCAAGAGGGTGACCAGCTCGGTGGCCCCGCGCCGCGCTCGCTCGACCCGCTCGAGACGCGCGTCGTGGACGGCAAGGTCGAGGTACGGTTCGTCCGCTATCGCGCGCAAGTCAAAGAGCGCGTTGAAGTCGGCTGATCGGTTCGAGGCCTATGCTGACCAAGATTACCGATTGGCTCGATAACCGCACGGGCTACCGCGCGATGATGGCGCACGCGCTCGACGAGGAGATCGTCGGCGGCGCGCGCTGGGCATACGTGTTCGGCAGCGCGCTGCTCGCGATCTTCATCTGTCAGGCCGTGACCGGCCTGCTCTTGATGGCCACCTACGTCCCCTCGACCGAGGGCGCGTGGGCGAGCGTCTATTACATCCAGCACAAGGTCGCCGGCGGCGCGATGGTGCGCGGCCTCCACCACTACGGCGCCCAGGCGATGATGATCGTGCTCGGCGTGCACCTGATGCAGGTCGCGATCTACGGCGCTTACAAGGCGCCGCGCGAGGTCACGTGGTGGATCGGCATCGGGCTCTTGCACATCGTGCAAGGCCTCGCGCTCACCGGGTATCTCTTGCCCTGGGACCAAAAGGGTTACTGGGCGACCAAGGTCGCGACCAACATCGCCGGCACGATCCCGGTGGTCGGCCCGCAGATTCAGACGTTGATCGTCGGCGGCGGCGACTACGGCCAGGCCACGCTGACGCGCTTCTATGTGCTGCACGTCGGCGTGTTGCCGGCGCTGCTCGCGCTGATCGTCGTCGCCCACGTCGCGATGTTCCGGCGCAACGGCGCGACGCCGCCGGCCGGCGCGGACCTGACCAAGAAGGATCGGTTCTGGCCGGCGCAGATGTTCCGCGACGTCGCGTTCTCGGCGCTGGTGGTCGGCGCGGTCGCGCTGCTCGCTGCCGGTGGCGAATCGCACCTCGATGCGCCTGCCGATCCCTCGGGCGACTACCACCCGCGCCCGGAGTGGTACTTCCTGTTTCTGTTTCAGCTCCTGAAGTACCTGCCCGGTGCGCTGGAGCTGCTCGGCACGATCATCCTGCCCGGTCTGGCGGTCGGCTTCCTGTTCATGCTGCCGTTCCTCGACAAGGGCCAGTCGCGCCGCGTGCGCGATCGCTTGCCGTGGCTCGCGCCGATCTTCGCGGGCGTGCTCGGCATCGTGGGCCTCACCACGCAAGCCTTCAGCGATGACGCGCACGACCCTGTGTACCAGGCGAGCACCGTGCGCTCGAAGGAGCGCGCCGAGCGCGCGATCGCGCTGGCAGGCAGCGGCATCCCGGTCGGCGGGCCGCTCGAGATGCTGCGCCGCGATCCGATGACACGCGGCGCGGACGTGTACACGCAGCAATGCAGCAGCTGCCACATCCTGAACGGCGAGGGCGAGCGCGAGGCGCCCGACCACACCGGCTTCGGCTCGCGCGACTGGATCCTCGGCGTGCTGCTCGACCCGGATGCCGACCACTACTTCGGCACGACCGAGATCAGCGACATGAAGCCGATGGGCAAGCTCGGCTTGCCCGCGCTCAAGGCCGTCACCGAGTACCTGCACTCGCTCGGCCACGAAAAGAACGACCCAGCCTTCGATGCGGCGCTCGCCGAGCAAGGCAAGACCGTCTTCTCGAACAAGTGCATGCGCTGCCACGTGATGGATGGCGAGGGCGCCGAGATCTTCGACGGCCCGGACCTCACCGACTACGCGTCGCGCACCTGGATCGAACGGCAGATCAAGAATCCCGAGACGCACTACGGCGAGCTCAACGACATGCCCAAGTTCGAGGGCGACATCGACGATCACGACATCCGCATGGTGACCTCGTACCTGCGGCAGCAGCGCTTCGCGAAGGTGGCGACCCCGCCCAAGCTGTCGGCAGCGGCTGCGACTCCGGCACCCGAGCCCGCCAAGGGCGAGGACGAATAGGCTACGGCGCTGGCGCGGCGGCTGTGGTCGGCGCTGGCGCTTCGAGCTTCGCGGACGCCGGGCTCTCGACCTGCACGGCGCCCGGCTCGATCCGCCCGGCGTTGAGCTCGCCTTTGTGATCGGTGTAGCCGATCAGGACGAGCCCGCTCGGTACGCGCACCGCGATCAAGCTGTCGCTCGTGTGCGGCACGGTCGTTTGCGCGTCGGTGGGCAGCGCTTGCAGCGCGAGCTCGTTGGTCGCTCCGGACGGCGCGACGTCCTCGCCGCGGCACACGGCGCGCACTTGCGGATCGACATCCTTCAGCGCGCACGTATCGAGCGCCGCGAGCGCGGCTTTAGTGTCGATTCGCTGGCCGGTGAGCGCGGCGCGCGTCCAGCGGGCCGCTGCAAAACGCACGGCCGGTGAAGCTGCGCTGTCCAGCCACGTGATCGGGCTCGGGCCGCCTTCATCGCAGGCCGCCAGGTTCAGCTGAGCCAGCGCCGCGGCCACGTTGGCGCGCACGTACGGCTCGCGCGAAGCGCCCAGATCGCACAGTGCGCGCTGCGCGACGTGCGGCTTGATCTCCCCGCGGACCGCGATCTTGGCGATCGCATACGTCGCCGCGGCGGGCAGCGGCCAGCTGCGCCGTTGCGCGACGCGTTGCAGAGCGCCGAGATCGCGCTCATCACCCACCTCTGCGAGCGCCACGCACGCCGCGACGCCGGCGCGCGTTCCACCTTGATCGAGCACGTAGCGAAGCACCTGGCGCGTGTCCTGGTGCTTGAGCCGCCCGATCGCGGCGGTGACCAGGGCGCGGGTGCGCGTCGAAGGCGTGCGCAACAGCTGGCCCAAAAACTCGATCGCTTCGGCGGGCCCCCACGCCGCGAGCGCATCGAGCGCGTAGTCGGCGATCAGCGGATCGGCCGAGCGCACGCGCGCCATGAGCAGCGTGAACGCGCGCGCGGCGAGCGACTCCGGAACGCTGCGTTCGGTTTGCATGCGCGCGAGCACGCCACCGAGCGCCATCAGCGCGGCGGTCGATCGATCCGCGCTGCCCGCGCTCGCGGTCAGCGGCTCGGCCGCAGGGTTCTCCAACAGGTCGAGTAGCGTGCTGGCCGTGGCTCGGTCACCGATCGCGCGTAGGCTGACCGCAGCGGCCCGGCGTACGCGCGGATCTTCATCCGCGAGCAGCGGCAAGAGGCGCGGCGCGTTCGCCTTGGCGTGCAGCTGGCCGAGCGCGGTCGCCAGCGCGGCGCGCAGCACCGGGCTCTTGGCGTCGAGCAGCGGCAGCAGCGGCTCGGCGGCGCGCTCGGCCTCGGTCAGCCCGAGCAGCCGCACCAGCTGCGGAAGCTCGGGTGTCTCGGCGTGCTTCAAGTGCTCGAGCAGCGGATCGGCCGCGCGGCCATCCGGCGCGCCCGAGGCGGCGGCGCGCGCGAGCTGGCTCTCCAGCGCGTCGAGCAGCTCGCGCGATCGGGCAGCGCCTTCAGGGCCGGCCGTGAGCTGCTCGAGCAGCGCGATCCGGGCGGCATCCTGATCGCTGGTCGCGAGCGCGGCCAGCACCGCCGCTCGCTGCGCGCCGGACGCCGAGCGCAAGAGGCCGACCAGCCCGCCGATCGCATCGTCGATCGGCGTGAGCGTGCCGATCCGAGCGAGCGACCTGAGCGCGTTGTCCGCGGTGCCGCCCGGCTCGGGCGTGCCGGCTCGGCTCGCGAGCGCGCCGATCAGCGCGGCGAGCTCGGCTTTGGCGCGCGCGTCTTCGAGCATCGCCGCCGTGCGCAGCGCGCGCGCTTGCTCGACCAAGGCTTCGCTGACCGCCTGGCCGTGCAGCGAGCCGAGCTTGCCCAGCAGCGCGGCCCGTGCGGCCGGATCATCGATCCGCCCGAGCGCCGCGAGCGCGGCCCGGGCCACGACCGCTTCGGCATCGCCGGCCGCGGCGTCGAGCGCGGGCACTGCGCCGGCGTTGCGCAAGCGCAGGAGCGCGCCGGCGGCCGCGATCCGGACCTCGAGCGGGCTGCTCGCCAGCGCGCTGGCCAGCGGAGCGGTCGCCCGTGGATCGCCGATCGAGCCGAGCGCCGTCGCCGCCCGGCTGGCCAGCTCGGGCGAGCTGTCGAGCAACTGGGTCAAGAGCGGCATTAGCGCGCGCTCGTCGCGCAGCGCACCGAGCGCGTTCAGCGCTGCGGCCCGGACCAGCGGATCGCTGTCTTCGAGCCGGCCGAGCAGCGGGACCACGGCCTCCTTCGACCCGAGCTCGCGCAGCGCATCGACCGCGGCCACGCGCACCTCGGCGCTGGCATCGCCCAGCGCGCGGACCAGGTCCGGCTCGGCGTTGGGCGCGCGCAACAATCCCAGCGCGATCACGGCCGCGCGGCGCAGGCCGGCGTCCTTGTCGTGCAGCCACTCGCGCAGGATCGGCACCGCGCGCCGCACCTGGGCGCGGGCGCTGGCGTGGGCGGCCTCGATGCGCACGCCCAGGTCGTCGTCCTCGAGCGCCTTGAGCAGGGCGTCCGCGCTGGCGTCCTCGGAGAACTGGCCCAACTGCCGGGCAGCCGCCTTGCGGGCCTCGGCGTCCCCGCGCTCCAGCTCCCGGACCAGCCGGTCCACGCGGCCGGGCCACTCGAAGCCGGTACACAAGAGGCACGCGGCGACCACTAGAAG
>Ga0193752_1002539_pt1 | contig 13533 bp, 12 predicted proteins | sample H1c1metaG_FD_144924 | JGI IMG/M metagenome (GOLD analysis project Ga0193752, IMG submission 144924) | Soil microbial communities from a riparian zone of the East river system, Colorado, United States - H1c1 | ecosystem: Environmental > Terrestrial > Soil > Riparian zone | place: USA: East River... | reverse complement strand
GTAAATGTCTAATAAACGCTTATGTGTACACAGTTGAAACTGCTCACGGGCTTTTTTATTAACGTGAGGAGAACGCAACACGGTAAAAATTTTCTTGTGCGTAGGTAAAGGAATTGGCCCTGTTACTACTGCGCCCGTACTACGTACAGTTTTTACAATCTTTTCTGCTGATTTATCAACCAGGTTGTGGTCGTAAGACTGCAATTTTATTCTGATTCTCTGTGACATATAAAAAGAACTTTTGTGATCCGTTTTTTAATTTGGAGTGCAAAGGTAAGGGTTGAAAAGTAAACAGCAAAGGAAAGCTGAAAGTTTTTTACAAATACTTTCAGACGGTTTTGTGAGAGAAATGGGCTAAGATCGGATCATTATATAAAAATCAATCTCTTCTAGATACACTACCACCACTGCTAACTGATTGGTTTACAGTAGCCCCACCATTATAAGTAACAGAAGCTCCGCTGCTGGCATTAACATTTAAACTTACACTTGCGTGAACTTTAGCTGATGCGCCACTACTTACTTTTACAGTTGTATTTTCACTTAAAAGTTCTCTTGATCTTATTTCTGCACCACTGGAGGCTTCGGCTGTATAACTTTTGGTTTTACCAACCAAATCTATGGATGCCCCACTACTAACATCGGCTGAAACCCGGGGTGCATCTACTGCCGCTTTAATACTTGCCCCACTTGAAGCTCCGAATGTCAATTCATCAGTGCCAGCCAATACATCCTGAACATCCACTTCTGCCGAAGCTGATGCTTTTATGCGCTTTATCGCTGGCGCAGTAATAAATACCTTCATATGAACATCTGAAAAATTATTCATGCCCTCAGTACGAATTTTTAAGATATTGCCCGATACTGTTGTTTCAATGTACTGTATAATATTATCATCAGCTTCCACCACAACGGAGGTTGTATTACCTATTTTAACCTCTACGTCAAAACCTCCGCCCACACTAATGCCATCAAAATTTCCGGTTGAACGTGTTTCAGATATAATATTACCACTCCCGGTTTTGTAGCGACAAGAACCCAGGAAGATGAGAAGAAAAAATAAATACGCTAATTGTTTCATGTGCTTTTAGTTTATTTGATTTTGGCCATCCCGAAAAATCGGGACAGGCTATGGAATTCGCCAATTAGACATTTCTGTTGATATCAACTTCTTGTCGTGGCTCATTTCATGGCTGATAATTTGCGTAAATATAAAAAACCTTAACGTTAAACTCAAATGTAAGCAGCCATTTACATCCAACATATTATTTACCTTCGCAGTTCTATGACAGAAAAAATACTTATCCTGGATTTTGGATCGCAGTACACACAACTGATCGCCCGTACAGTAAGGGAGGCCAATGTATATTGTGAGATCATCCCCTACAACAAAGAAATTGTTTACGAACCGGGTTTGAAAGGCATTATTTTGGGAGGTTCTCCCTTTTCGGTTAACGACGAAAATGCATTGCAGGCCGATGTAAAAGCAATGACAGCAAAAGTTCCTGTGCTGGGCCTGTGTTACGGAGCACAGTTAACAGCAAAAATATACGGCGGCAGGGTTGAGAAGAGTGATAAGAGAGAATATGGCCGTGCTATTTTTTCTGTAACCAAAACAGATACATTATTAGAAAATGTTTCCCCTTCATCACAGGTATGGATGAGCCACAGCGATACTATTAAAGAACTGCCGGACGGATTTGAATTACTGGGTACCACAGAAAGCATCCCGGTTGCAGCTTTTAAGCAATCGAAAGGCAATGGGCAACCATTGTACGGTTTACAATTTCACCCGGAAGTGTATCATTCTGCCGAAGGCAAAACAATACTTAAAAATTTTTTGGTAAATATCTGCGGTTGCACCCAGGACTGGACCCCGGCACATTTTATTACCGATACAGTTGAAGCGCTTAAAAAGCAGATCGGCAATAAAAAAGTGATCATGGGTTTGAGCGGAGGCGTTGACAGTACCGTTGCAGCTACATTAATACATAAAGCCATTGGCGAAAACCTATTTGGCATTTTTGTAGATAATGGTGTTTTACGCAAGCATGAATTTGAAGATGTACTGGAAATATATGAGAAACTGGGCCTGCATGTAATTGGTGTTGATGCCAAAGAACATTTTTACAAAAAATTAGCTGGTAAAACTGATCCTGAGGAAAAACGAAAAGCTATTGGCGGTGGGTTTATTGAGATATTTGACCAGGAAGCACATAAAATTGAAGGTGTGGAATTGCTGGGGCAGGGAACTATTTATCCCGATGTAATAGAATCTCTCTCTGTACATGGCCCTTCACAAACCATTAAATCGCACCACAATGTTGGCGGGTTGCCCGATACAATGAAACTTGGACTGGTAGAACCCCTGCGTGCATTATTTAAAGATGAGGTAAGGCGTGTGGGACTGGAACTGGGTATTCCTCATGAAATGCTCTTCCGACACCCCTTCCCGGGACCGGGATTGGGCATCAGAATTTTAGGAGAAGTGAATGCTGAAAGGGTACGATTATTGCAGGATGCTGATGCGATCTATATTAATGGATTAAAAAAACATAATCTTTATGCATCGGTCTGGCAGGCGGGTACTATCTTACTGCCGGTGAAAAGTGTGGGTGTAATGGGCGATGAAAGAACTTATGAATTTACGGTTGCATTAAGAGCAGTAACATCGGTTGATGGGATGACGGCTGATTGGGCACATTTGCCTTATGAATTTTTAGCCGACATCAGCAATGAGATAATCAACAATGTACCGGGCATTAACCGTGTGGTATATGATATCAGTAGTAAACCACCGGCAACCATTGAGTGGGAATAGAATTGCAGATTTTAGATTTAATATATGAATAAGAAAATTTTTACCTTATTATTTTTATTGGTTGCTTCATTTAGTTCTGTAACGCTATATGCCCAAACTGATTCACTTACAAAAGCCCCTGCTTATAAAGTAGGCATTTTTGCACCGCTTTATCTTGATTCGGTCTTTACAAAAAATACATTCAGGTATAGGCAGGCTGTTCCCCGTTTTATTATGCCTGCAGTTGATTTTGTACAAGGCGCATTAATTGCATTGGATAGTTTACAGGCCGGGGAAGATTATATTGACGCCAGTGTTTATGATACAAAATCTTACACAGAAAAAATACCTGACCTGATCCGCAATAAAAAATTAGACAGCCTGCAACTGATCATCGGTAGTGTAAGGGATGAAGATTTTACACAACTCGCCGCATTTGCTTTGGAGAAGAATATTCCTTTTATATCTGCAACTTTTCCCAATGCGGCCGGTGTTACTGCAAATCCATTCCTGGTGGTCATGAATTCAACACTCAAGTCGCATTGCGATGCTATCTACAGTTATATTCTTCAAAATCATGGCACCGATAAGATATACCTCTGCAGGCAAAAAGGTAACCAGGAAGATATGGTTGCCGCTTATTTTAAAAAAATGAATGAGCAGGATGGAAAGCCTTTGTTGCCTATACAGGTTGTGAACATGGATGATAATATGACCACAGCTTTTCTCCGGTCAAAGCTGGACAGTAACAGCAAGAACATCATTATAGGTGGCAGCCTGGATGAAACCTTTGCGGGCAATATGGCAAAAGCATCTTACGAATTAAATAAAACTTATTCTATCACTTTAATCGGCATGCCAAACTGGGATAATTTTTCTGCCCTCTTCAATAAAAAAACATTGGCTGGTTTTCCTGTTTATTTTACTACGCCTTTTTATACCGAAAAGACTGATGCATTTAGCAAGTCACTTACAACTGCTTATTATAATAAGTACAGGGGCAAACCAAGTGATATGGCTTACAAAGGTTTTGAGTCCGTTTATTTATTTACAAAACTGCTGGCTAAATATCCCGAAAGTTTTATGAGCCACATTTCTGATAAAACCCTGAAAGTATTTTGCGACTATAATTTTATGCCGGTAAAACAAAATAATAAAGCCAATGAGCCTGACTATTTTGAAAATAAGCATTTGTATTTGATCAAGATATTGAATGGAACTATTTCCAAAGCCTGGTAATAAAAAAAACCGAAGTTGATTGCTTCGGTTTTTTTATCGTTTTTATTTTGTCAAATGCTTTCGTTGTATAGTATATAGAATTATAAATATCAGTGGGAAAATACTGAAGTAAATAAATATAGTACTAAAAAGTGCAGGCATAAATATTGCTGCGCTTATAAAAGGCAGGATTTCACCCACAAGCCATAGGAAATATCCTTCTTTTCTTAATTTACGCATCTGCAATGCTCCATAAGCGCATAATGCAATTGCAATTAAACCTATTATCAAAAGAGGCACTTTATTGTCAAGTCCCTGCTGCATCATTTCCTGAACTTCAGGCCCTGCAAGTTTCCTTGCCCAGGCCGGCGCTTCCGCAAGTTTTTCCTGGGCCTTTTCCATTTCTTCCAAAGATTTTTTACCGCTAATAAAATTATTAACGTTGCTATACAATTCCCATGCGCACCCAATAAAAGTTAAGATAGTGAGTACATTTAAACCGGTTGGTAATTTAGGCTTAGTGATTTGATCAAAATTTGATACATCGGGGGTTATTTCCTGAGTCATAAGAGTTGTTTTTTACAAAATAAAAAAATGAATTGTAATCGAGAAACAAATCTAATGAAGTTTAAAATATAAAGTTCTGTAAAAGCAGTTTTAAAAACAGCTAAGTTTTTCGTTTCAGTTTCAGGTAATCGAGGAAATAAACAACTTTAACGGTTAATTCATTGCTGTGAGGATTATTAACCGTTTTTCCAAAGTTCCTGAAATAAGAAGTGTTGCTGTATGGATCAATGGCCACATTGCCACCCAGTGCATTTTTCCAGGCAATGGTAAGCCTGCTGCCCAGTAAAAAATCCCAGGTAAAGAACATATCAAGATTGAACGTGTTGAAATTCAGGTTCAGGTTGTTTAAAAAAGTAGTGTCACGCCAGTATCCATCAGATTTTAAATTATAAAAATTGGTGTTGTACAAATAAGACCAGTAGTGGCGCATACGAAAGTTCACATTCATCCTGGATGTAAAATTATATTGCCCGCTAACAATGGCAGCATTTGTTTTCACGTTGCGACGGGAAATTACGGGAGAGCCATCCGGATTTAATAAAAATGAGCCATCTGATCTTCTAACTGCACCCCAGTTTCCCCTGTCCTGCGTAACATCCATACTGGTGCTCAGTTGAAATTTATCGCTGAACCTGTAGCGCAATCCCAGGCTACCCGTCCAGAAAGGGTCATTGGGCAAAGGAGATTCTGCCCCACCCAGTTTCCAGCTTACATACAATTTTTTACGGCTATCACTGCTGCCATTAATACCAAGATAATAATAAGGTGTACGTCTTAAGAAGTAACCTGTGTATACATTAGAGTGTAAGAAGTAATCCTTGTTCCAGGTTGGACTGCTTTCAAAACTTACTGTTACATCCCAAAAATTTTTAAACAAAAAGAAAGCACTTGCGTTCATCTGGAATCCGGACCATGCAAAGGGTTTATACAAATAACTGTTTGTAAAACTGAACCTGTAATTATGATTAAGAAAACGTTTGGTTGGTTTATTCATTATATAACCAATGTTAGCACTGTAATCAAGTGAATTGTTGTTATATAAAAAACCGAGGTCATTGGGATCGTATTTATCGCTTTCGATAGCTACTGATGCCCTGTACTGAATGATACCGCTTACTTTACCAAAACCCGTGACAACTGTATATCCGTTTTTATTTTCCTGCTTACCCCAGATACTGCTGTATCGGCCCGTAAATGACAAATTATGATTGTTCTTTTTATCAAATAATGAAAGGTCGAGACTGCTTACATTGGCATTGCGACTGTTACCTTTGCGTAGTACATTGGTATTGGTAAAACTTATGGATGAGCGGTTCTTTAAAGCCTGGTCTAAAACAATGATATTGTAATTAGTGAGCGGTTCGGTTAATATGCTGGTATCAACATTCGTCATAAGGTTTGTGACTTTCGCATACATAGCTGCTGACACTGCATTGAAAACCCCTATTCCCAAATTGCCTTTGGTACGACCCGAAAATTTTGTTGCATTGTACAAACGTGTTATACCGGGGTTCTTCTCAATTTTATATCCCGGCTTATCGCCATAATTTGCTAAAACAGTAGATGCAAGACCTGGTGCAGCGCCGATCCTTCTTGAATAAAACAGCCCAGCTTTATTAAACAGCTCTGTGCCTTCTGTAAAAAAAGGCCGGTAATCATCAAACTTAATTTCAAAAGGCGAGAGGTTCAGTAACACATTATCACTTTGCACCTGCGCAAAATCCGGGATCAGGGTCATGTCCAACGTAAAACTTTCATTGATACCATACTTCACATCCATGCCCCCGCTTTTTAAAAATTCAGTAACACTGCCTTTTGCAGTCGGTGAGGTTCTGAATCCCCCTGATAAATACGGTAAAAAAGATAAACGTGTTGGTGGCGATAAATTATGAATGCCTGTCCATACGCCCCATTGATTCAACTCACCATTAATATTAGGATTGATGGGGTTCCAAACGCTGTTCTCATTTTCCTTGCGGGTGAACCGTCCAAAATTAATCCCCCAATTCTGCAGGTCCTTTTTTGAGAACCTGATAGCGCTTAATGGAATTTTTATTTCTGCTACCCAGCCATCTTCCTTTATGCTGGTTTTACTTTCCCAAACAGCATCCCAGCTGTTATCATAAACCACCCCGGCACTTTGCGATATTTTCAGATCAGCCTGAACATTTGCCGGGGAAACCTTAAAAACAAATCCGTTCTGCTTATCATGGTACGTATCAAATCCAACAACAAAAATATCAACATCCTGCCTGTCGAGCATATCCCGGGCCGTTAATTGCTTACGGATGTTTGAAGGGTGATCGTACATGTAAGCCCCAATATAAATAGCTGTATTATCGTAGGCAATTTTCACTTTGGTATTACGGGTTGATATATTACCAAAGACAGGAGAGACCGTTATAAAGTCGCCGGTCGGTTCAATTATTTTCCAGGCTTCTTCATCCAGGTTACCATCGATCTTTATGGAAGTGTTTATTTTTACAGCAGGTATACTTCTAACCTGTGCATTTAAAACAGAGGGAAAAAGGTACAGTAGTGCTGGTATTATAAGGCGGGTCAACATTTAAGATTATTCAAAGATAAAATATTATCATAAAAAATAATCAACGAATTACCCTTTTTGTTTGATATCGTAAAAATACTATGTAGTTTTCCTACGCTGTAGTTCTTTCTTTATCAAACCCAGTTCACGGCCGGTTTGGCCCGATACCGAACTGTTCTCCTGCGCCCTGCGCATTAAATAAGGAATAACATCTTTTATGGGACCAAAAGGTAAATACTTACTTACTGAACAGCCAGATTTGGCAAGGTTGAAAGTGATATTATCGCTCATGCCATATAATTGCGAAAAATGCACATGAGGATGTTTGTGTGGGAATCCTTTTTTATCTAATAACTGCGTGGTATATAAATTACTGTATTCATTGTGTGAGGCTACTATTAATGATATCTTATCCAAATGATCAACACAAAATTCAACAGCTGTATTGTAATCTTTATCGCAGGTCTCTTTATCAGGTTGTATGGGTGATGGATAATTCATTGCCGCAGCACGGTTCCTTTCCTTTTCCATGTATGCCCCTCTTACCAGTTTAGCTCCTAAGATAAAATCCCTTTCTTCGGCTGCAGCATACGAGTCCTTTAAAAATTGTAACCGGTCGTGGCGGTATAATTGTATGGTGTTATAAACTACGCACTTTTTCTTATTGTAAACATCCATCATTAAAATGGTGAGGGCGTCAACAGGATCCTGTATCCATGTTTCTTCGGCATCTACCAATATGCCTATGTTACTTTTATTGGCTGCTTCACACAATTGCTGCATGCGCAACCTTACTTTATGCCATTCTTCTTTCTCTGTATCGCTTAAAGATTCCACTGCCTGCAGGTACCGTTTCATCAAAGTGCCGGGTAAATTATGCATGGCTGCATCTAATTTTTCTAACAAAGAAAAACGTGCAAAACCCGTAACCTTAATGCTCATGAAGGGAATATTGGCCTGTGTGGCTGCATAGTCTATCACTCTTTTAAATTCATCCCGGGCATGATCAAAGCTTTCTTCTCCTTCTTTTCCTTCCACCCCATAATCCAGTATCACCTGTACTTTATATTCCTCCAGTTTATCGGCAACTTTTGCTGTTTGCTCCAAAGTTTCTCCGCCAACAAACTGTTTAAAAATGGTTTTACGGATCATCGTTTTGGTGAACGGTATCCCCCATTTAATGGCAAGCGGCGTGATCTTAAGGCCCATATTGACCAGCCATGGTTTTCCCATTGCACCAAAAAGAAAATTTGCCTGTTTTAGTTCTTTATCACTCTTGGCAGCAAAGGCGTATTCAGTATTGTCGAAGGAGATTTTTGTTTGATCGGTCATAATTGGCAATTCGTTGCCCGAAATTCATAAAACAAAAACGAACTGCCAAATAAAAAGCGTGAGTGGTGAATCGTGAGTGGTGAGTTACTTACTTCCCACAACTCACGATTCACTTCTCACGACTCACGTATTTGGGCCTTATCTTTGCAAAAATTTTTACCATGGAAAAGAAAGCAAGTGAATCGTTGGTGGTGATGACGGAACTGGTTTTGCCCAATGATACCAATACTTTTGGAAACCTGATGGGTGGCCGCCTGATGTACTGGATGGATATTGCCGCTGCCCTGGCTGCTATGAAACATTGCGGTGCACCGGTAGTTACTGCATCGGTTGATAATATATCTTTTGAGAATCCTATCAAACTGGGCAATGTTGTTCACATTGAAGCCACTTTGACCCGCTCTTTCAACAGCAGCATGGAAGTGCATTTGAATGTATGGGGAGAGGATGCGATTCAGCAATATAAATATAAAAGCAATGAAGCCTATTACACTTTTGTAGCGCTTGATCCCAATGGAAAGCCACGTAAGGTTAACCAGTTGATCCCTGAAACAGAAGAGGAAAGGAAACTTTTTGATGGCGCTTTAAGAAGAAGGCAATTGAGGTTGATATTGGGTGGAAAAATGAAACCTGAAGATGCGGTTGAGCTGAAAGCTTTATTCATTAAAGACTAAGCAGATGGCTGTTGTGGTTTGAACCTGCTGCTCTGTTCAATAGCATCCATAATATCTTCCAGTATCTTTTCTGTTGAATCTTCATAATTGATCTGCATGGGATCTTTAAAAGTTACCGTTAGACGGGTTCCTTTATTGATCACTTTTATTCCCTTTTTATTAAATGCAGTACTAAAGCCCTCAACAACTACCGGTATCACGATCGGCTTGTGGTGTTTTATGATGAATGCAGTACCCTTGCGCCCCGGTACAAAGGGTGTGGTGGTTCCCTGTGGAAAAGTGATCACCCAGTTCTTCTCCAAGGCCCTTGCAATTTTACGGGTATCACTGGGGTCGAGGCCTTTTCTTACTTCCTTGCCCTCATCTACCCAAACCCGCTTTACCATAATAGAACCGGCCAGTGCAAATATTTTACTCATCAGGTTTTTCTTCATGGTCTCTTCGGCCGATACAAATTGAACCCTGGTATAGGGCCATAAAAGATAATACGGTACACCCAGCCCGTTTTTTTTACGCCAGCTTACGGCACAAAAAATATGTAAAAAGCAAATGACCTCGGCAAAATAAGTTTGATGATTACTTACGAACAGTACATTATTCTTTGGCAGCTTTTTCAGCTTCTCCATGCCGTTTATCTGCAGCTTATTCTTAATAGCAAGCCCGGGATAAGAAATGGAACCGATGACTGTATAAACCAATCCCTTAACAAAACCCGATTCCTTAAAAGCCTTCCACAAATTGCGCATGTATCGATCTTTTTATTCCTGTTATCTCAGCTGCAATTTATACAAACTGGTTTTAATAAATAAAATTAAAGTAATTGTATCGCAGCATAAAGCGCTCGTTATATTTGCACCCATGAAATTCAATACAGTAATTTTTGATATGGATGGCCTGCTGATTGACTCTGAACCACTTTGGAAAGAAGCCGCGGAAGCCCTGTTCTCTACTTATGGAAAACGATTAACCACTGAAGAATATCTAAGCACTACAGGCTTGCGTACAAAAGAGTTTTTAGACCATTGGTTCAGGTATTTTAATTTGCCCGCAACAGAAATAGCAAATGCGGAAACTATTATAATAAATGAGGTGATCAAACTCGTACAACAAAAGGGCAAAGCCATGCCCGGCGTAGAACATATTTTTAATTTTTTCCTGGAACGGAACTTTAAGATCGGGCTGGCCAGCTCATCCCCCCCTGAATTAATTAACCTGGTGGTTGATCTGTTGGGAATTAAAAATTATTTACAGGCCATTTCATCGGCTGCAGGTATGGCTTATGGAAAACCCCACCCCGAGGTATATTTGAACTGTGCCCAAAAATTAAATACAATGCCGGTAGAATGCATTTGTTTCGAAGATTCCTTTAATGGCATGATCGCAGCCAAAGCAGCTAAAATGAAATGTGTTGTGGTCCCGTCTTTACACGACAGTAAAAAGCCCGGTTGGGAAGCTGCTGACCTTAAAATATCCACATTAACCAATTTTAATGGATTACTGCTAGATAGTATTTAAAATAACAATGTTTATAATTAGTAAAAAGCCGTTTCTCTTTAATGTTATATTTGCTTTTAAGATCAACAGGAAGTAGTATTTTAAAAAACAGCAAAAAATATAAAGTTTGTTGTTTTTTTATAAAAAAAAGTATATTTACACTCTGGTATAAAGGGCTAAGCTAAGCTCTGATAATAAATTTTTAAACTAATTACTTACTTATAATCTAAAAAAAATGAAAAAAATCTTACTTTCTTCAATAATCATGTTAGGAGTTTGTGGTGCTGTTAATGCTCAAACAAGTAGCAAAACAAAAAAGAATGACGTTAATTCAACAAGTGCATCGGCCGCAGCACCTACCCCTCAAAAAGCTGCTGTACTACAAAGTGATGGTGATGCTGCAGTTGTTGCACCTGTAGTTACCGCAGCTGATAAACAAGCTGTTCAAGTAGCTGCTCCGGTAAATAAGACGACTCAGGTTAAACAAGCCCAGGCACCTGCTACTGCTACAGTAAAGGCTGCAGTAGTTACTGTTCCTTCTGACGAAGAAAAAATAAAGGCAGATAAAGCTGAAAAAGCAAAAGCTGCAGGTGAAAACGAAAAGAAAAATCAACAATAATTTTTTATATTTACATCCTCTTTAAAGGCTCAAACTTAGCTTTAGAAACAAATTTTTAAACTAATTATTTTACTCATAAAACTAAAACAAACACAATGAAAAAATTCTTACTTTCTTCAATAATCATGTTAGGAGTTTGTGGTGCTGTTAATGCACAAGACGCAACTGGTTCTAGTTCTAAGTTCAAAAAAGCTGAAACTACTTCAACAACTTCAACAACTTCTGCAACTGTCGCACCTACGCCACAAAAATCTGCTATGGCGCCTGCAGCTGAATCTAAAACAGCACCTGTTGTAGCTAGTGATGCTGCTGCTGCAAAAACTCCTGCTGCAACTCCAGTTGCAGTTAGGCCAGCTTCAAAAACAGTAAATGCTGCCGGTGTTGTCGTTGTTTCTGAAGAAACTAAAGCTGCTGAAGCTAAAACTGCTGCTGCAAAAGCTGTAAACGAAAAGAAAATTGCTGCTGCTCAATAATTTATTAAAAATAAAAAAAGATCCTTCCTGATAATATCGGGGAGGATTTTTTTTGTTCATTACAGAGGTCTTAAAATATGCAAGCCATTTTATTACTGCATGGTGCCATTGGCGCCAGCGATCAATTATCCAGGCTGGAAGAAGAACTGGTAGATTCGTTTTCAGTTTACCGGCTCAATTTCAGCGGCCATGGCGGTTCTCCGTTTGCAGCGCAACCCTTTTCCATAAGACTTTTTGCGGCTGAGGTGATTGCATTTTTAGATAAAGAAGGAATGTCATCAATCAATATTTTTGGATACAGCATGGGCGGTTACGTGGCCATGTACCTGGCAAAATATCATCCTGGAAGAATAAACAAAATAATTACCCTGGCCACCAAATTCAACTGGGATGAAACCATTGCCGCCAATGAAACAAGAATGCTCAATGCGGAAAAGATAGAAGCCAAATTAACAGACTTTGCCGCTGCTTTACAAAAAAGGCATGCTCCCAACGACTGGAAAGCCGTTTTAGAAAACACTGCTGCCATGCTGGTTGAAATGGGCAATAACAACCCGGTGCAGCCTGTTGATTATACTGCTATTCAACATCCGGTCTTAATTATGCTTGGCGATAGGGACAAAATGGTCACTTTTGATGAAACAGTAGAAGTATATAAAGCCCTGCCCAGAGCCCACATGGCTGTTTTACCCAATACAGCCCACCCCATCGAAATGGTTGACCAGGCCAGGCTGGCATCTGAGATCAGGGCATTTTTAGCTTGAAATGCCTTCGATTTTGGCTGAGTCCTCTCCCAAAATCAAAATAATCACAAAAAAAATGGCTCAAATCAGCCATCAGAGCCAAAATACAGCAGTTTCAGGCTTTGAAAATCCCGCTATTTATTCTACCTTTGCACTCCCGTTTTAAAATGGGATCATTTACAAACATTTAAACGCAGATGTATAGGTAGGTTGAATCGGCAAAACCGGGAAGACTACTGCGATAACAAACAAACCTGTAAAAATTAAAAATGGAAGAAACAAACGAAACTACTCCAACACCGGTTGAAGAAACAACTTCACAGGTTGAAGAAACAACTGCTCCTGTTGTTGACGTAGAAATCAAAGCACCGGTTGAAGAGACTGTTGCAACTGCTCACGACGATTTTGACTGGAGTGTTGACAAACGCAACGTAACCAGCTACACTGCTGATGAAAAAGAAAAGTACGACAAGGTTTACGACAACACTTTCAAGCAAATTGCTGATGGTGAAATGATACAGGCAACTGTAGAATCATTAACCAAAACTGATGCTGTTGTAAACATCGGTTTTAAAAGTGATGGCCTTATTTCTTTGAACGAATTCAGGGACATCCCCGGTGGTGTTAAAGTTGGAGACATCATTGAAGTAATGGTTGTTGAAAAAGAAGACAGGGAAGGTAACCTGCACCTTAGCCGCAAGAGCGCCCGTACAACACGTGCGTGGGAGCGTATTGTGGAAGTACACCGCACCGGCGAAATTGTTACCGGTTTGGTTACCAGCAAAACTAAAGGTGGTTTGATCGTAGATGTATTTGGTATGGAAACTTTCTTACCAGGTTCTCAGATCGATGTGAAACCAGTTACTGATTACGACCAGTTCGTTAACAAGACCATGGAATTTAAAGTGGTTAAGATCAACGAAGCAATTAAAAATGCGGTTGTATCTCACAAAGCACTTATCGAAAGCGATATTGAAGCTCAGAGAGCTGAAATTATGGGTAAACTGGAAAAAGGCCAGGTATTGGAAGGAACGATCAAGAACATCACTGATTTTGGTGCATTCCTCG
>Ga0193752_1002538_pt1 | contig 13536 bp, 19 predicted proteins | sample H1c1metaG_FD_144924 | JGI IMG/M metagenome (GOLD analysis project Ga0193752, IMG submission 144924) | Soil microbial communities from a riparian zone of the East river system, Colorado, United States - H1c1 | ecosystem: Environmental > Terrestrial > Soil > Riparian zone | place: USA: East River... | reverse complement strand
CAACGGTCAAAACAGGACGCACACCTACTGCGGTCGCAACTGGTTCTGGTCCCTGTTCAGCAGGAAGGTTGGGCACTGCTACCAGAGGAGGATAAGCTTCATCTCTATCATATTGAGCCGGTGAGCTAGAGGCTTCTGCGTAGCTCTTACCCTCGGCCAGGTCTTGATAATTGCTACTTGGCGGATTTTGAACTGCATCAACCCGGCCCCTTGCGCGGGCTACGAAAGCGCCAAGGCGCCACCACACCGAAACCTTTGGCCGCATGTGCTTCGCTTCATAAGGAGCTTCTGCTTCAGGAGCTTTTGCTTCATCAATCCCCAAAGAGGCACGAGTAGGCATGCCGTAAACACCCTTACCACGCTCGTGCTGTCTATTATAAGCAGGCGAACTTGGTGAGTCTGGGCGATAGTCATCTAAGAAAAAAACATTGTCTGAAAGAGGCTCCCTGGCATCCTGAAGTTCAACGTGTGCCGGAATACGCATATCAGCAATATGCTCGACTACGGGAGGCCGATCGGGTTCTGGTGATAGTGGGGGTGCTGCTTCTGCGAGTGCCATTGGAATAAAAGACTTTCGTATTTTAGTGCTTACATATTACCATAAATAACCTCTAGCGTCAAGATTATATGGTCAACATTTTGCACTTTGCTTAACTTTTTAAGCTCTTGCTCTGCATCCGTTACGTCACATTTATTAACAGTTGCATTAATGCATTATCAGCATCAATTGGTTCACTTTTAAGCCGGATATCTAACACCAGGGTGTTCTGAACAAGTTTTTTGACTTCTGCCAGGCTCATTCGCTTGGCAATGCCCTGGGTTTTACGCACCACAAATGGGTTGAGTTTTGCCTCTTTAGCCACCATACCAGCATCTTTGTCGCCGGCTACTTTTACCAATGCCAGGACATGCAACTGCCACGATAGCAGCGCAAGGATTTGCTGCGGGTCCACCTTCATAGCTCGTTGCTCTTGGTACAGCTCGAGTGCCCGTTTGGGCTTGCCGCTTAGCGCAGCATCTAGTAGTTCAAAAATGGTGCTTTGCGGTGTCTGGTCGGTAAGCAGGTCTATGGTTTGGCGCGTAATTTTTGGATCGTAATTAATAAGCTTAGCTAGCTCGTTACCCACTAGCTGTTGATTGATACCTACGCGCTGAGTCAGGTAGCGCGCATCTGTTTGGCTAAGGCTGCCCCCCTGCTCTTTTGCTTGGTCTACGAGCCAACGAGCCAATCCGGCCTCGTCCAGCTCGTTATACTCTTGGTAGTCAGTTTTTTTCTGTAGGTATTTGTAGTAGCTGGAGCGTTTGTCGAGCTTGGGCTCTATGATAAGCACATCTGTAGTATCGGGGGCATTAGCCAAAAGATCAGCAGCTTTTTCGGTAAATTCTTTGTTGGCACTGGGCGTGCGCAGCACAACTAACTTTTTGCTGGCCAGAAATGGCAGACTTTGGAGCGCTTCGCGCATGCGGTCATAACTGGCTTCTTCGCCATCGAGCTTCTCTACCCCAATATCGGTATATTCTGCCACAAATGCATCAACCCACCGCTGCAGCTCTTGGCGCAGCAGATGTGTATTGCTTCCGGTAAGTGTCGTGACCATTTCCTCTATTATGACAGGTTTTTGGTATTAGTTCAGGGCATCTACTGTATAGGTCAGACGCTGGCGGCGGCTTTCTTGCTGCCTACCATCTACCATGGTGAACTCACGAAGCTCAACAGTTTGACGCCCTGCTTCATCAGGCTGATACTCGTAAAAAGCCGGACGTATACCAGAAAGCTGGCCTTCAGACTCCCATACGAGGGTGGGGTTGGTAGGGTCCAAGATATACTGTTTGCCATTCGTCCCGCTTACAAGAATAAAGGCGTGGGGCTCACTGGCTATGGCGCCATCTTCTAGCTCCCTCTCCAAAACTCCCGTTGCAAATCGTGACTCAACTCCGAGTATCTGAAGAGTATTGTGCACCACGGCAGCCCGCTCCTGGCACATTGCTACACTCTTAAAGTCAGCAATCGATAAGTCTTCTGGGGCTTCATCGTCACTTATAATTTCATCAGCTATATCCAAACGTTTCTGAGGGCTGCCACTAACTGACTCAAAGTATTTTGCCTGGCCATAATTGGTTCCATAGACTGCGGCATTCACGTATGCGCGTTCTGGAGCGAAGCCATCGCCTAAAAGTTGGTTATACAAATTCCTGACATGCGGGAATGCCGTAGTATAAGCCTCTGGGTCATCCATGTGGTACGGCAAAGAAGTAAGTGCCATAAGCACCATATCCGTATAAGGTGCAATGAATTCATCCGTGCCACCTTGATTGATAAGCCCAACTGCCCGCTGCTTATCTGGAGACAGCTCGCCAATACGCAGATCAACAAAATCAGCAAACTGCGCTTGGCCTTCTGCTAGTTCAAGCTCAAACAGAGGTGTTACCCGCCCAGCAATCTCCAGCATTGACTCATTACCATGGGTTACGTTGCCAGCGGCCTGGGATGGGTCACGACTAGACCCTTCGGTAGTCGTCATTTAGTTAAGGCCCTCGGGCCGAATATGCCGCGGCTTATAAGCCCGCGAACGCAAACTTCGTACAGCCTCTACCCCAGCGCGAAAGTTCCTGTTCGAGGGGCGAACAGACAGATGTTTGGGGCCAACCAATTGAGGATAGATAGTTTCAACTGGCGATGCGGTTATATCAAACACCGACTTTTTTGAAGCGGCGTATTTATCAAATCCTTCTGGCAACGGCGCAGGTGTGTATGGCGCAACTGACTCAGGAGGCACTGCCGCTACATGCACAGCTTCATCGTCTAAAAAAAAGCGTTCAGGTATGGGCACCGGTCCTTCCGGAATATATTCTGGAATAACAATGTCGTTGACTAATGGGGTTATCCGGAAGTTTGTTGGTTCTGGAACCCGAACAAACCATTCTTGCGAATGAGGACGTTGATCTGGTGCTGGAGGTGCAGGTGCTACAACTGACATATTTTTGTGTTGTTTTAACATAAGCATAGTAGCATTTTATTGTGCTTATGTCAATGTGCTGTGATGCTACACTTGCTGTTCGGTACCAGCCGAAGTGACTCGCCCACCCTGGTTTTGGCCACGATATGGTATGCTTTCGGCCTCTGTTCGGTAGAATAAAGCACCGCAAATGCGAGCACCCATTTGTAGGGTCACGGGTAGCGGCCCCGCATTATACAAGCCAAAGACAAGCTGGCCGTTGTATCCGGGTGAACCTACGGTAGTAATAAGCATCAAACCTGAGCGGAATAATGTGGAGCGCGGGCGAAAATCGCTCACTACGTCCAACGGTGTCTTGATAGATTCTACGGTTTTGACCAGATAATAATCACCGGGCTGGATGGTGAGTTTGTCCTGGCTATCTGACTCTGGATTAAAGGCCATGACCAGCTCGGTCTCGAACATACTGCGGTTGCCCTGTCCGCCAGGGCCATCGGCTTCTATAAAAGCTTCGCCGCCACTAATTTTATGGACTTCGCCTAGGCGTAGATCTACTGCTGAACCTTCGGGGTTTTCTAGCTCTCGTTGACTTAAACCCTGCACAATCTTCTGAATGTCTGCGTGTGATAAAACCATGGTTGGTATTGTATCAGGATGCTATCTGGGTCTCGACTGCATGCTGGCCCAGTAAGCGATTGCCCCTACCCAGGCTTTGCATGGTGGCAATAGTTTGGTCTAGGGCATCAAAATCGAGGTGTAGCTGTGCATCTTCTGGCAGACGCAAGTTCATAAGAACCGTTACGCTGAAAGCATGGAGCATAAGTGTCCGTCTGAAAGTCTGATCGAGACGATCTGCAGACCGGGCAGACACAAGTGCGTAATATGATAACAGCGTAAGCAAGTTATCAATGTTTTCTGTCTGGATCTTATGCAGGTCAGCACGGCCCTGCAGAACTACTTCGGCTGTAGCCGCTATTTTATCTACCTCTGACACGGCAAGTAGACCTATACCACCGTGATCTACTACGTCATGCTCAAGAATACTAGACTGGATAGTTATTGGTAATTCTTCGACTTCCTCGCGTTGACCGGTATACCCCATGAGGAACCTGTAGTAGTTAAGAACTGGTAAGTTGGGGGTTGGGTCAGACCCTCGGGGATGGCGCTTGTCGGCTACCATCCGCAAATACTGGCTCGGGGTTGGCGACCCATGCACCGCTAAATAGCGGAGACCGCCGGGGTTGTGGGTATCAACCATTGTGTTGTATTCATTAAGACTGGAAACTGTGAGGATTGCTTGATCGTCTTTGTATTCCATCCCTACGCCAAGGATGGGAGCATTATGAAAATTCACCCCTGCACTCTGTCCAGGAAGAATCGGGCGAAGAGTTCGCCGTGACAGAAACTGCGTACCAGCAACGAGGTCGCTATCAACCGCCGGCAGATCAGCAATTGGTACTACCCTTTGCTCCGGCCGGGGTTGAAATTCAAGAGATGGTTGTTCAGGAGCCAAGCGTTCCATAAGAAAGACAAACTATACGATATTTTCTGTATTAGGTCAATCTAGGCTGCGGCGGTTTTTGGCACTTGGGGCAAATGTGGGTGCCCCTGCCGGCTACCCGTAATTTGATAATCAGTGTATCTGGATGACGCGCGCACGGCTTGCCTTCGCGCCGAAAGACTTTGGCAAAGCTAAGGTAGCTGCCTTTTTTGCCCTCGGCGTTTACATAATTGCGGTCGGATGAGCCGCCTCGGACAATAGATAATTCGAGTACATCGCGCAACGCAGTAAAGAGTGTATACAGCTTGGCTTGAGAGATGTTTTTTACCAAAGTACTAGGATGAATTTTGGCACCCCACAACGACTCATCGGCATAGATATTGCCTATACCAGCCACAACTGTCTGGTCCAGCAGTACGGCCTTGATACCGCTCATTTGGCGGCGCTTGAGCCGCTCGACAAAATCGCGGGCCGTGAAATCAGCAGCTAATGGCTCGGGACCGAGCTTTTGGAAGAAGTCTATGTTGGGCACCTCGGCCGTAGGCAGCAAACGCACCCAGCCAAATTTGCGAAAGTCGTTAAAGAACAGCTGGCTGTTGTCAGCAAACGTCAGAGTCACACGGGTAGATTTGTCGGGCAGCTGAGCAACCAACGAGTCATTGGGATGCCCTGCCCCAAACCGCGTATCTGTACCGACAAACACTAACTGTCCTGTCATCTTTAGGTGAACAAGCAATGAATATTTGCTGCTGAGTTCGATAATAAGCACCTTGGCACGGCGTTTGACCGCTAAGATCTGGGCACCAATCAAGAACTGCTGCACGTCCGTGTCGGCGTTTGGAAAACCTTTGGCCCAGTCGTGTGTTTCGGTCACCACGACCTTGCCAGGCAAAAACTGGCTCAAGCCTATACGAACAGTTTCAACCTCGGGTAACTCTGGCATAGGATTATTGTATCAACATAAGGTAAGCCAATGGCCTATACTGGTGGCAATGGCTGATCAAATAAAAGACTTGCTACCCAAACGGCGATATGAGGAACCACCTGAAGTTCAAACCATCAAAACTTTTGTGATGGATAAATATCAACAACCTGTGGGTGTTACGGTACAGCCTAACCAAATTTTGATCAATGTAAAAAGCGCTGCCTTGGCGGGAGCGCTTAGAACACATATGCATGAGCTACAAAAATTGTGTCAAACCGATAAACGGCTAGTCCTGCGTATCGGCCGGTAAGTTGGACTCAGCGATGGCAACCAGCGGCAGATGGTCAACTTCACCAGAACCAAGTGCGGCCCGACCAAGCGCTTCGGCCTCTCCCAAATCACAATTAGGACCGATAGCGACAGTTGCCACCTCTACTGGCTCGCCGCCTTCATGCAACTTAGCCCACACAACAACGACACCCTTACGCTCAACACGAGTGGTATGCGTAACGAACACTTCGGCACCAGCCACGGCAGGATCGTCTTGTTCCTCATGTGGCCGAAAATAAGAATGGTCAAGTCGAGGACTGTGATTTGCCTCCCGGTTGGGCAACTCGCCAGTCCATACTTCTCGGGGTAGTGGCGCGAAAATTTCGCCAACGGTGTCTAGTGTTGTCATAGTAATATCCCTACTTCAAGAAAATGAAAACACACCCCTAAAGATGTGTTTGGTATTGGCAAAGCATCTAGGCTAGATTGGTTGTCTGTATCGACCACCATGTTTATCCTGACATTTATATAAAATGCGGAAAACACTAACCTGTTTCCAGTAAACACCCGTGGTCATACTTTGTCAAGACTGACACCTTGGCTATGGTGTTTATATATGTTTTATACCATGCACGGTATGTTTGGGGTTATTTTTTTGCAAGGAGGAGCAAAAGCTCTTTTTGCATTTGGCTAAAATCCTGATACACAATTCCCTGCATGCCCTGGTCTTGAGCGGCAACTACATAGTAGTCACTGTCATCAATAAATACCGCTTCGTTCAGGTCTACTCCCAGATTTCCACAAACGAGCTGGTAGATACGAGGGTCGGGTTTGACCATACCGGCTTCGAAGCTAAAGACCATAGCACCGAACAGCTGTTGTTCCTCCTCCGTCAGCAACACCTCGCGGATCCAGTTGGTCCCGACATTACTCAGCAATCCTATTTTGTACCCTTGGTTCTTTAATTCACGAATGTAGCCTAACACCTGGGTATCTTTGGTAATTTCGCCTTTACGATGCTCTAGCTCTTCTACTCGATTGGGCCTTTGGCCCGTGACTTTTTGCACACCGCCTACGAATTCCTCCATAGAGATCACACCAGCATCGTAAGCTTTGTTGAGCTTGCGAGCTTCTTCCTTGTCGGGGCCATCAGCTATGGTTGCTAAAAAAGCCTTCCAGAGGTCGGTGGTCAGCACCCCGAAACAATCAAAAATAACAGCTTTTATCATGGGGCCTATTATGGGGCCAAGTTGATGCCAGAAACAACTTTACTGTAATCAGGTATCTGTTTCTGAAAGAGTGTTCGTACCAGTGTGGGGCTGCCAGCAAAACTACCTTGCCCAGCGGCACAGCTCGTACTCCACAGGTGAGTTATCTCTTCCCCGTAGTCCTTAAAGTCGTAGCTATAGCGCTGACCCAACGGACACACGCCTAGTTCGTCTATGATAGGAGTTTTCTGCGACTTGATGAAGCCCGCTCGTTTAATTGCAGATAAAAAATTTTGATAAGCTATAGGCGTATTTTCGAAGATTTGGCTGGTAGATACGGTACTTTCGTAGCCAGTAAGCATCTCTATTCGGCGTTCGTCTTGGCTTACAGTAATGCGAATGCCACGGCGCTGGTCTTGGCCTACGAGGGTACCGTAGGTAGTGTATACCAAGGAGGTACCATCGGTATTTTCTTGGGTCAGGTCCACCTTACGGGGAGCATTAACAGGAGTCTGAGGTTCGCCTGGCTTGCGAGTAATCAAAAGAATAGCCAGTACGGCCACAATAATAACTCCAAGTACGCCTAACGCATATTTCATAACTGAGGTATTATGCCACAAAGGTCTATAATTTTCAAGCGTTTGAGTGCGTAAAATCTACACTTTGATTCAAGGGTACTATTCTGTTCCGGTCTTGTCGTGTGGCACATTAACCGGCTTAGACTCTGGCGACCCTTTTTGCCGCAAGTAAACACTCAACACTACAATGCTTCCGACCGCTAAAAACTCACTCTGCCAGTTCTGAAAAGACTCATACCAAAACTTGGAAGTTTGCATGTAGTTCAGCGTACTAGGACAAACCGGCTCGGCGTGTTCAAAGTTTTCTTGGCACGTTGCTTGCGCCCCGCCGTAGCCATGCAACCAAAAGCTTAGCAAAAATAGTACTAAAAATGCCATGCTCAGAGAGTTTTCGTATAGCCACAGCACTACCCCGCCCTGTTTAACCGACCCCGGCGCGTGTTTGGATTTGCGTGGTTCGGCATCCACCGCTTGAGAGCCTGCCAACTTCTTAGATTCTGATGAACCTTTTTGATAGAGAAAAACCGTCAGAACAACGTACATGCCCATCTGCAGGAATTCGCTTTCCCAGTTTTCAAACACTGATTCAATAAAATCACCAGACTTTAGGTATTCGACATAGGTCGATTCTGGCTGCTGGTGTGCCTGTTGTTCTTGGTTATAATGCTGAAATCCGGTCAGGCTCTGGCCAACCAAAAATACAAAAAATAAGGCAAATAATACGATGCTCAGGGAGTGTTCGATCAGCCACTGTTTCATGCACGGTCGCTCCGGTTACTGACCAGAGTATGCACCCAACTTAGCCACAAATCAGTGAGTTATTTTACTTGTTTTAAGTAGGCTTCTAGGACTTTGCCTTCTGGTCCCATCACATCATAGTCCGACCATTTAGTGGGGTCGATCCACTGGAAGTCATCATGTTCGAGACTCAATACAACCTCTTTGTCATTAACAGGCTTACAAACAATAAAAGTCGCTACTATCTGGTGCGGTACGCCTTTGATCACAGGTCGCCACTCACCTACGTAGACAGGAAATTCTAGCTCTACCTCCAGCCCTGTTTCTTCCCGAACCTCGCGCCGCAACCCGTCTTCAAAATTTTCGCCTGGATCAAGCCGTCCGCCCGGCATGTGGTAACGACCAATGTTCGTGCCTTCATCGTATGTCTTGGCTTCGCGCAAAATCAGCACTTTGCCATCCCTAACAATCACTGCCTTCATCGCCACTCGCTGTACAATATTGTCCACTTCTAGTTCCTCCTTTAATCTCTGTGTGTTCGAGATATCGTCTATCTATTCATTATCAGCTTATCAAATCTGAAGTTCATGCCCTGTGCCAAAATTGTACGAGGGCAGCCTTATCAGAGGCAAACAGGTCGTAATTTTCGAGTGAACCCTCGCTAATCCAGGTGTATTCGCTGTGTTCGGGGCTAAGTTCTATAACCTCTTGCAGAACTACATCTGCCACAAAGAATAGCAAGCACAGACGATGGTCATTTTCGACCATAAAATCTCCAACAGCTGCATGGACAAGCTGGCCTAGTTTTTTTAGCTTAGCTCCGGGCAGCTCTTCGCCCAACTCACGTTCGGCGGTTTCAACGATACCCTGCCTCTGGTCAATTCGGCCCCCAGGTATTTCCCACGTATCTCTTGCCGTGTCCTTTACAAGCAGAACCTCGCCATCCCGCTCGATAATCGTTTTGATGCCAACGTAAAAAGACTGCCTCATGTACAGTGTGCAGCCTAGCAGCCCAGAAACGGCGTATCTAGTGAAGAGCCCTTCACTTTATGCCCATAAGGTGTACGCTACACTGTATGAACATGCGGAGTAACGGCGATATCAATGGTATCCAGGCCAGTATCTTGCGACAACTTTTTCGTAAGGACGGTCTTCGGTTTGCAGAGATTAATGTCGAGGGTGTATCAAGCGATCAATTTTCTTACCATTTGCGACAACTTCTCAAATACGGACTGATCGAGAAATCACCCGACCAAACGTATAGCCTGTCTACTATGGGCAAAACTCGCACAATTATGCTATACCCCAATCAAGATGGGTTTATCGAACAAGGCTTCTTGGCAGTACGACTCGTGCTGACTAAAATGGGAAATGGGAAGCAGCATTTCCTCATGCAGCAACGAGATATCGTGCCTTACAAAGGTACCTATGCCACACCAGGCGACAAAGTCTTGTTCGGCGAAGACACTATAGAAACTGCTCAACGGGTCCTGCAACGAGACACCGGCCTCACCTGTGACTTGCGCCTGTGTGGAATCAGACACTTCAAAGAGAAGTACCTGGAAAAGATCGTGCAGGATAAATACTTTTTTGTTTTTACAGGTAACGCACCACAAGGTGAGTTAATCCCACGCAGCCGCACCGGCAAAAATATATGGATGACCTACGATGAGATTGAGACATCAGGTTTGTCTATTCAAGGTGGGCTTGAGCTTTTGAAAATGATTACTAATGATCGGCTAGATTTTACCGAGCAAACGCTCGGCGTTGACAAGTACTAAGCTAACCCACTTTTGTGGCAACTACCGTCAGCCAGTTTTCATCCCGTAGATTTGTATGCTGCTGGCCGTCTTGCTCGTTATAAAATCGGGTAAACCCTACTTCGAACCCTGCAGACTTGAGCAGGCCCAAGAATTCTTCCTCTTCTTGGAAGCGGAAAAAGCGTTCTTTACCAGATAGCTTATCTGTGCGGACTGTAGTCTCGGGTTCACCCGGACGCCTGCCTTTTGTGTTGACGAGGAGCGTCCCTCCAGGTTTGAGCGTACGCCAGAACTCTGCCAATGCCTGCCTAACGGCATCTTGTGATGGCAAATGCACGAGGGCTGCCTTGCACCACACACCATCAAATGACTCGTCTTCAAATGGTAACTTGGTGAAATCACCCTGAACAAAGGCGATGTCTGGATGCTTCTCGCGGGCAAGTTCAGTCAGCTCCCGAGAATAGTCTATACCCGTGACATTAAAGCCACGGTCTCTTAGGTATGCCGAATCTCTGCCGCCAGCGCTGGCAACATCCAGCACCGCTCCGCCAGCCGGCACATGCGGCATGAATTCATCGAATATCCAGAGGTCGACTCGATCTTCAATGGCAGCTGCATATTCGTGTGCGAAAGCGCGCTCGTTATACTGCTCCAGTGTTCGTTCATACAATACTTGATTATCTGCCATGGTCAGATGCTACTATACCATCCTATAAAAATGCTGCGGCGAGGAATGTGATATCGAACAACAGGAAATATGTCAGCTGGAAGTACAGGAAGTACCCTTTAGACCTTTTGCTTGCAACAAATATCACCCAGAATAGGGCCATTAGAAGTATGCACGTCCAAATCACGGCCCGCGCAGTACCAGACACAGCTGGAGCTCGAGCTAACATGATTGCAAACGGCAGAAAAGTGCTCGCCATAGCGTAAGCCCCCAACTTATGTACGATCCCCTTCCAGCCTGGATGCTGTGGCACCCAGGCGATAATAAAATCAAGAATGAGTATGAGCCCTGCTAGCCACGAGAAAGCTAGTGGAAGCTGTAGTACCGGAATAAACCAACCGAACATAAAGAGCGCAAAAAATGGATACGAAATAGGGCAAACAATCGCAAGCAACAGGTACGCCTCTTTATAGGCTGCGGCATGCGCACTCACCGTCATGCCGCGATGTCCGGGCCACTTCTTGATAATAAATAGCATCGCCGCCCATATAGCAACAGCACTCAACGGCCCAAAAATCTTATAAGCTTCTACTGCTTCCATAGTCAGATAATACTACGCTGCTCGCCAGGATTGCGTTTCGATTGCGTTTAGTAGGTCCTGTTCGTATCCGCAGGTTGCCCAACTTTCGCCAACGGCGAGGCCTTTGCGAATAGCTGGTACTTCTTTCCAGACTGCCTGGGATACTTCGTTATCGCTAAAGTGTAAGTCGCTGATTCGGCCACCCCACTTGATGATAAAAATAGCTTGGAATTCGTTGTTGCTACCTGGTCCGGAGAATTTGTGTATTTTCCAGGGTCTTGATGCGGATTCTATATCGATGCCTACTTCTTCTTTGAGCTCACGAATGGCTGCTTGCTCATATGATTCCCCTGGGTTGTTGTGCCCGCCAAGGCACATTGCCCAAGCACCAGGACTCAGTTCTACATCTAAAGATCGCTGGTGGCAGAGCACCCACCTCTGTTCGTTTACAATACACAAATGAGCCACTCGGTGCCAAACACCGTGGCCATGGACAAATTTGCGGGGCAATGGGTTTAGGGGCTGATCGTTTTCGTCTACCACAAAGAATAGTTCGTCAGCTTTGGCTGGTTTTTGCGTTTGTCCCATGATACTTGCTACTCCTTCAGAAAGCCTTGTAGTTTTGGCGAAGCTTGATAATAGATTTCTCGACCCTTTCTGGACGATTCTAAGTATCCTCTAGTATGGAGGTCTTTCAGGTCTTTATTCGCTGTAATCCATCCGACCTCGTGAAAATTCCCGTGTTGGGTCACCGTAACCTTGCCGTCCGGCTTGCCAAGTAAGTGGTGTATTACTTGCTTTTGTCGGTTGTTTAGATCCTGGTCAGGAAGCAATTTATCGATCTCTAGCGCTTTTTTCTTTACGTGCTCAATATGCTCATCGAACATCCTGAACGCTTGCTCAATTTTTCTAAGATTATAGTCTAAGAAGTACGTCAAGTCGTTATTATATTGCTCAGAAAACACAAAAGCGTCTGAGTATTGAGTTGGAGATTTTTTAATAACAGTGGATATTGGCACGTAGCTTATCAGCCAGTACCCCTGCCTTAGCAAGTACCAGTAAAACAGTGAGCGCGACAGCCGTCCATTGCCGTCACAGAACGGGTGCAAGTATGCAAACCAAAAATGAAGCATTATCGCCTTAACTATGGGGTGCAGGAACTCTGGCTGACCAGGCAGATCTTCGTCATTTGCAAACGCAATAAGCTTGTCTAGCTCTTTCTGGAGCTGTTTTTCTTTTGGAGGAACATGAGAAATGTATAGCTCGTTATTTTTTTGTAGTCTTACGACAATATCATCGTTATCATTTCGCCACCTTCCTATCTTGTCTCTGTCTTCTTTCGAGAAAGTATTTTCAACCATCGTTTCATGTAAACTCAATAGCACGTCTCGAGATAAAGAATAGTTTGCAGCCTCTTCTTCAATTTTTTTTATAGTCTGATAGTTGTTGAAAATCATCCACTCGTCTTTGGATGTAGGTTTACGGTTTTCTACGAACATCTTTTTGGCTCTTTCACGGGTTGTTGCTGCGCCTTCAAGTTGACTGGATGCAATTGCTTCTTCAATAAGGCTTTGGCGCAAGAATCTTTCTCTTGATCTTTTTGACAGAGAAGCTGTCCCTGAGGCCATATTACCACCAAGATTCATATCAAATTCATGAAGAAGCTTTTCATGCGCAACATGCTTCCCCCACCAGAACACCTCGCCTTCGGTATCATGTATAGGGCTCTCGTTGCCACTCAAACGTCTCAGAGTAGTGACTAGCAACCACGCCTCAGAAGACGTAAGCTCTTCTTTTGCAATATTTAGACTACCTATTTTGTGTTTCTGGTTAAACTTCTCCCATCCTAGGTAGGGCGAAACGCTATCAAGGGTAAGCGAGCTAAACCCTTTGCCTTTTTCAAGCAAAGACTGCATTATCTCTGCTAGACGATCAGAGCCTGGGGTTTGTAGAGGTTGGGGAACTTTGTAATAATCCATATAGTCTATATATTTACTATATATATAGTATACATATAGACTATATATGTCAACCCTTTACTCAATGCCTTCTAGAGCTCACCCCAGTTTTTGCCGGTGCTTACATCTACGGTTAGTTTTACGGGCAGCTTATAGGCATCTTCCATAGTACTCTTGAGCAATTTTGCTACCTGTTCGGCTTCGGCCTCTGGGCATTCGACTATGACTGAGTCATGAATTTGCAGCAGCATCTTGCAGTCGGTGCCCGGCAGCTTCTGTTGTATATGTACCATGGCGAGTTTCATGATGTCGGCGGCACTGCCCTGGAACGGCATGTTTACGGCTGCCCTGATGGCGCCTTCACGGACCATGAAGTTGCTGCTTTGTGCATCTG
>Ga0193752_1002537_pt1 | contig 13539 bp, 7 predicted proteins | sample H1c1metaG_FD_144924 | JGI IMG/M metagenome (GOLD analysis project Ga0193752, IMG submission 144924) | Soil microbial communities from a riparian zone of the East river system, Colorado, United States - H1c1 | ecosystem: Environmental > Terrestrial > Soil > Riparian zone | place: USA: East River... | reverse complement strand
GGCCTGGGCTTGGGGCCTGAGCCGGGCGATGGACTACTTCGAGACCGACAAGCAGATAGATAGCAAGCGTATTGCCATCCAGGGCGCGTCTCGTCTTGGTAAAACGGTGCTCTGGGCGGGGGCACATGACACGCGTTTCAAGATGGTGATCGCCAGCGTCTCGGGCGAGAGCGGCGCTGCACTTAGCCGTAGGAATTATGGCGAGACGGTCCAGCACATGACCGACCCGACCCGCTATTATTACCAGTTCGCGCCAAACTATCATTCTTTTTCGGACAAGGTTAACCGGTTACCAGTCGACGGGCACATGCTGGTCGCCCTGATGGCGCCGCGGCCGCTGCTTTTGCAGACGGGCAGCACCGATTTCTGGTCCGACCCCAAGGGCGAGTTTCTCTCGGCTATCGCCGCCGAACCCGTATATAAGCTCTTCGGAAAGACCGGTCCGGGAACGACCACGTTCCCCGCTCCCGGCGACACATCGCTGCTGCTGGGCGACCTCGGTTATTACATGCACGAGGGCGGCCACTCGGTGCTGCCGGGCGATTGGACCCATTTCATTACCTACATGAAAAAACACTTGTGATTATGAAAAACTACCTTATTTCGCTGTTATTTGTTATCGTCTCCTTCGCAACTGCCGCCGCCCAGGCCCCGGTGACCATCCGCGAGAGCGTCGATAATTACGTGATGGAAAACGGAATAATAGAGACGGTCATCTCCCGCAAGAGCGGCAGCATAATGTCGATAAAATATCTCGGCAAAGATCTGCTTGTGCCGCGCGACAGCGGCCCTTCGGCAATGTGGTCGCACGACGCCACATCCGCCGATATGATCTACAAGGTCACGATCGACCCGGCCAAAAACAACGGCGAGCGGGGCGAGATCTCGATCAAGGGCATCTCCGGCGGCAAGCCGATGGGAAACGGCCCCGGCGGCAGCTTTATCGCCGATATCGAGGTCCGCTACGCAATGGAAAAAGGCCAGCCCGGCATCTACACCTATTCGATATTCGACCACCTGCCCGATTACCCGGCTTCCTCGATGGGCGAGGCGCGCTACGTGGCGTTCCTCCAGAGCGGCTTTGACTGGATGTCGGTCGATGAAAAACGCAGCCGGCTCTACCGCATCAAGCAAAACGAGCTCGACCTTAGCAAATATCAGTACACCTCGAACCTGCACGAGAATCCCGCCTTCGGATGGATCGACACCTCGGCCAACGTCGGCTTTTGGTTGATCAATGCCTCGATGGAATACATGAGCGGCGGCCCGACCAAGGTTGATTTCCTCTGCCACCGCGACACGCGGATAAACGGCGCGCCCGTATTCCTGAACTATTGGCGCAGCAGCCATTACGGCGGCAGCAGCGTCGAGGTAACGGCGGGCGAAAAGTGGGCGAAGATGATCGGACCGATATTCCTCTACGCAAACAAGGGCGGCGCGATCGATACGATCAAGAAGGATGCGCTGGCCCGGCAGGTGGCCGAGAAGAACAAGTTTCCATATTCGTGGGTCAACGCGCCTGAATTCCCGTTAAAGGAACAGCGCGGTACCGTTAGCGGAAAGCTCGTGCTCAAAGATCCGATCACGCCGAAAAAATTCGACCGCCTGCGCGTCGGCCTCACCGCGCCGGATTATCCCGTCAGCCAGCCTAATACCACCGAAAAACGCATAGTCGATTGGCAATACGACGCGAAAAATTACCAGTTTTGGACTGTCGGCAACGCGAAAGGCGAATTTAAGATCGAGAATATCCGCCCCGGCAAATACACGCTGCACGCGATCGCTGACGGCGTGTTGGGCGAATATGCCGGGAGAGAAATTACCGTCGATGGCGGCAAAAAGCTGGACCTCGGGTCGCTCGAATGGGTGCCGGTCCGGCGCGGCAGGCAGATCTGGGAGATCGGCATAAACAACCGCACTTCCTCGGAGTTCCTCGGCGGCGACCGCTACTACGAGCCCGACGTGCTCAAGCGCTATCCCGGCTATTTCCCGCAGGACGTTAATTTCACCATCGGCAAAAGCGACATCGCGAAGGACTGGTACTACGCGCAGATACCGCACGTCGACAAATACGAGGCAACCGAGAATAACGTGATGCCGCAGGCTTCGCAGGACGCATTTTTCCGTATGGTCGGCGCCGCGGCCAACGCGCCCGAGATCAGGCAGAGCGTGCTCGAGATGATCACTACAATGGGCGGCAGCGGGCGCTACGCCGCGGGCCGCGCAACCCCGTGGACCGTCAACTTCGATCTGCCCGCGGAACTGAAGGGCAACGCGGTGCTGCGTCTCGCGATCTGCGGCACCGGCACGCGCGAGGTCGAGATCAGGGTAAACGGCAAGGATGCCGGCAAGCTGCAGAACCTGCGCATCGACGGCACGCCCAACCGCCACGGAAACCACGGCCTCTGGTATGAGCGCGAGGTCGAGATCGACCGCAGCCTGTTTCAAAAAGGCGCAAATACGGTCCAGCTCATCATCCCAAGCGGCCAGGTGGTCAACGGAATTATGTACGACTACCTGCGATTGGAAGAAAAAAATAGGTGATTTTGCGTGTGTAACGATGGAAATTGTTCGATTTAGAGGCCATTTTATACGGCCTTCTTTTATTTACAACAACTTACAGGCATTTTTGATCTAAAAACGGTGTAAAAGCTTCCGATTTTCGCGTTTTTTGTTCCATTTTTGCAGCAAAAGGTTCGGATTTTGATGTCAAAACATACGATTTTTGCCTAAAGGTGGCGTCGTTGTCAGAACCGGGAGCGATCGCGACCGGGGTTACCGTTACCGTCATCTGCCCAGGTTCGATTTCAAAGATCCATCCCCAAAATACCCGGAAGAGCCACTAGAAGAAAGAGCGAATTTTTCAATACTGGGCAATTCGCCGCTCTTTCAAAAGCAATCCCGACGACGGCTGCCTACATAGGAGGCTACTGATCAATCAAAGAATCCACGAATTAACACGAAACACCACGAAAAAGAATCGTGGCCCCCTTTTGTTTTCTTAATAATTTTTAAACCTATATTTAATTTTTGAGCAAAGCTCCCGTAAATGACGAACCATTGTCTTTTTCCACCCGTCCCGCACACAGTGTAATCAGGAGTGTAATATCGAAATGAAAAGAATAATTGCAGCAGCTTTGGGATTGTTACTGTTTGCGGGGGTCGTAATTATCGAAACCGGCTCAGCTTCAGCTTCAGCCTCCGGCGCCGGGGAAGCATCAAGCTCAATGGCCCAAAACCGGAACGGGAACCGAAATTCGAACAGGCGTTCAGGCCGTCGCTCGAACCGGAGGGTTAAGCGGAGCGACGATTCAAGACACCGCGTAAGAGGCCATCATAACAAGGGCCACCATCATCGCAATCGCGGCAGACACGGCAGAGGACGCGGAAGAGGACACGACGACCATTAAAACCAAACCAGATAAAATAGTATATTTGGCTATTATCGGCAGAATCGCCTGGGTCTAACTCTCTTAGGGTTTTGCTCAGGCGATTCCTACAAGCAGACTTAACCTTTTCACCTCAGCCGAAACTCCTCCTGCGGGTTCGCCACGAAATCCAGGTTTGTCACGTTCATGGTCGGTATTATCATTTGCATGGGCGTTGCAAATCTTTGACGCTTCGCGGAAACACGTATCGTGTACTGAAAGCCTCCCTCAACGCCAGCGAAAGAATAGGTTCCGAAATTCCCGGTTTGAGCTACGAGCGGCGTTTGCAGATTCCCGCCCGAAAGTGTGACTATCGCGTTTCTGATACCCGAACCACCTGACGACCGCACCGTACCGCTGATGCTAACATTCGCCAGACGCTCGCTGATACCCCAGCTTCCCGTTAGGTCGGTAACCGAAGGAACCGTTATGCGGTTGGAATTCTCGTTTACCGTACTATTTATGGTCGCCGGCGCTCCGCCTGCGCTTCTCCATGCGCGATAGTTAGAATCGTTTCCGTTTATGTCGGTTTTCCGGTAATAGATCTCCATCCGGGAAACTATCGCACCGATTTGCTGGATATCCCAGCTAAATGATACGGAGGTGTCGGGCGGTAACCCGGCGAGCGTCGCATCACGTGCAGTAACCGCTACGTCGGCCGGGCCGGACGGAAGTGAAAGTACTGTTACTGTCATTGACGAGCGGTGACCGTCGCCGACGTTAAAACTATAATCTCCGCTCGACGTAAACCGCCTGACGAGCGTACCTTGCACAAAGGCATTTATACCGGTTAGTCCGAAAGATCCTGATAAATGACGCAGCTTGTTGCTGCCGGTATCGATCGTACCGGAGCACGTGATCATGCCGTTTACCGTCAGGTCCCCCCCGGAAATGGTCAGGGTTCGCTCATCCGACTGTGCAAATTCAAGCAACTGGATTTCTCGCGTAGGATTTAATTCCGGACCAATAGTACGGGATGATGATAGATTACGATAAGAAAGTGCCTGCTGGCCGGCGCCAATATCGAAAACCGGCGCAGTATCAAGGCTTCCCGCCATCTCGATAGCTATCGCTCCGAAAGAGCCAGCGATACCGAGCGTTATCCTGTTCGCGTTAATAATACTGCCCCGCGTAGTAATATTCCTGGTGCGGATGCTCGTGACACCGGGGTCCAGGGTCGTGCTGGGAACTAAAAAGTCGAGATTAGCGATCGGTCCGGAAAAAACGCCGGTACCGGAATAAATGATCGGTTGAATGCTGTTATCGCGGCCGAAACTCACTCGCGCCTCCGGCCTTACCTTTAGGATTCCGTTGTTAACAAATGAGGTGCCCGACATTACAAAGCCGCCTAAGCCGAGATCCAGGGTGCCACCCGGCCCTATGTTCACGTCGGAGAAATTTCCTCCGTTCGGGAGTCTTAACGTATGCTGGCCGGCTGTCGTATCGATCGCCACGCTGTTCCCGACGCCGTCCTGAGTGAAAACGCTCGTGCCGGGAGTATTTGCATTCCCGAAAGTGACCATAGTTTTGGCTTCCGGCGAAAAGCTGCTCAGAAAATCGGGAGGGCCGCTGACGGTCGACGCGGTTTGGATGACGAGTTTTCCGCCGGAACCGGAAGCCAGCATGTTGAAGCAGGGTGCAAAACTTCCCGCAATGCAAGTCGTCGTCACACCGGCCGTCTGGCGATAGGAGGTAGCCGGAAAGGTGCCGCGCCTGATCGCTCCTGAAACGTTCAGGCTGCCCCCGTCAACCGTGACAAGGCCGCCGACGTCGCCGCCGGTAAGCGTGTTAGTTGCCGCAGTACCGACATTGTAAACACCGGCTGAAACGGTCAAGTTACCGATGACAGTTACGTTGCCGGCCTGGCCGGCGATCGTATAGTTCGGATTATTCAGCCAGATGCCCGCCGAGAGAGGAATGGTGTAAGGTGCGGCCGCAAAAGTGCGGTGATTGCCGGAGAAAAGGCCCGATATTTTGAAAGTGCCGTTAAGAAGCGTCAGATAGCTTTCACCTGACCCATCGTCTATCGAGGCGCCCCTAACCGTAAAGTTCGACACGTTCACTTCCAGCGTGCTAAGCGGTGAATTTCCCTTGTCGATCCTTATGCTCCGGATATCAGTCACCGATCCGCTGCCGCTAAAGGTGTTGTTTGAGGAATTCTTAAAAGTAAGCCCGGCGCCGGCCTGATTATTGTTAGTGCTTAGATCGAGAATTCCGTTATTCGTGAGGTTTCCGCCCACTATGATCGTGTTATTGGGTGTAGAGCCCGTAGTTGGCGTGGTAAGAGTGCTGAGTCCGCCCGAGATCGTGAGATCGCCATTTACGGTGAGTACTCCCGAGCCGGAAGCTGAAAGTATCAATACGGCCGGATTAAGTGTTCCATCGCCCACCGTGAGATTACCGACCGTTGCCGCAACATCGATCTCGACCGTAGAACCGGCCGTGATGGTTACATTATCGCCGGCGCCGGGCACAACCCCGCCAACCCACGTCGAAGGCGTGTTCCAGAAACCGCCGGTGGACGTCGAAGAAATCGAGGCGAGATCAGCCCGTTCTATATGATCTGTTTTTATGATCTCCGCCGGCCCATCGATAGTAATCGTCGGATCGGACATCGTTTCAGTCGGGAGGATTTCCTGCGAATACAGGCCGACAGAGAAAAAGGAAATGAGCGCAAGGATCGACAATATGAGTCTGTAATATGTCATAGCAATATCGTTATTTACGTACAATTAAGGAATGAAGAAAACTTCGTTGATTTTAGATAATACGATTGTAAGCGAAAAACCTGTTAAGTCAATATTTTCACGGAAATTTAATACTATTTAATATCTCGCACCTCCCGTTTTGCCTGACTGGCCCGTTGACTAAAACCCGTACTCCGATTCGCCCCGTCTGTACCGGACAAACGCCCACGGCAGTGGATTCCCACACCATTTACCCGTGCTACCCACACCATTCCAAAAATTATCCAAAAATCTAAATATTTTTCTTTATTCTATTGGAAAACACGCTGTAAAACAGTGTATGCTTATAGGTTGAACGTTTGGGATAAAAGTCTTGTCTTGCAGAGCTTCGGTTAGGTTTAAATAGGCGGCCTCTTTTTCTTTTCAAACTCAAATTTTAATACACGAATTTTATAGGTAGTTTTAATAGAATGGCACTAAAATCATTGTTCAGTTTATTTTCGAGCGATCTGGCTATCGATCTCGGAACCGCCAACACGCTGGTCTATGCCAAGGGGCGCGGTATTGTCGTTTCCGAGCCTTCGATCGTTGCGATCAACAAGGTCACCAACCAGGTCGAGGCCGTCGGCCGCGATGCTAAAGAGATGCTCGGCCGCACGCCGGGAAATATCGTCGCTATCCGCCCGATGAAAGACGGCGTTATCGCTAATTTCGAAGTTACGGAAAAAATGCTCCAGCACTTTATCCGCAAGGCACACAACGGCAAATCGTGGGTGCGCCCCCGCGTCGTTATCGGCATCCCGTCCGAGATCACACAGGTCGAGCGCCGCGCTGTTGAAGATTCGGCGTATCGTGCGAAGGCATCTGAAGTTTACCTGGTTGAAGAGGCGATGGCCGCGGCGATCGGCGCCGGGCTTCCTATCACCGAGCCGCACGGCAACATGGTCGTCGATATCGGCGGCGGAACAACCGACATCGCCGTTATCTCGCTCTCCGGCATCGTTTATTCGCGCGCCGTTCGCGTCGCCGGAAACGAGATGGACGAGGCGATTACGCAATATATCAAGCGCAAATACAACCTGCTTATCGGCGAGCGCACCTCCGAAGCGATCAAGATCGCACTCGGCAGCGCCTTTCCACTCGATGAACCCCTTTCGATGGACGTCCGCGGACGTCACCTGATCGAAGGCATCCCCAAGACCATCACAATGACGGACGAGGAGATCCGCGAAGCCCTCTCAGATTCGATCGCCACGATCATCAATGCCGTGCGCGTAGCGCTCGAACGCACCCCCCCGGAGCTTTCGGCCGACATCGTCGAGCGCGGCATCGTGCTCACAGGCGGCGGCGCGCTGCTCAAGAATTTTGACAAGCGCCTTATGATCGAAACCGGGCTGCCTGTGGTAATAGCCGACGATCCGCTCTCATCCGTGGTGCTTGGCACAGGCAAAATGCTTTCCGATATCGAGCTTCTCAAGCGCGTGAAGTGGGACAATTCATTAATGACAGGGAATTAGTCGAGGAAGTCGAGTCAGTCTGGAAGTCTGGGAAGTTAAGAGCATCCCTGACTTTCAAGACTTCCGAGACTTCCCGGACTTCCGAGACTTACCGCGATGGTTGAACGTAGTCAAAAAGAGGTTTGGCGATTAACCCCTTGGTTGATGATTGTCCTGCTCTTGGGCAACTTCATCCTAATGGCGTTCGATGCCAAGGAGATCAATTCGGGGCAGCGCGTTCTGCGCGTGTGGACGCAGGCTGCCGCGGATTTTGTCCAATCGCCCGTAACAACCATTACGTCCGCCGTAACGAACTATTTCCAATCGTTCGCAAACCTGCGCACCGCCCAAACCGATAACGATCTTCTGAAACAGCGCGTGCAGGAGCTCGAAGTCGAGCTCAAGGGCAAGGAAGACCTCGCTTCGCAGAATGAACGGCTAAAAAAACTCCTGGACCTCAAGGAAACCGGCAAATACAAGATACTTACGGCCAGCATCATCGGACGTGATCCGAGCATCTGGTTCGATTCGTCGATCATCAACCGCGGCAGCCTCGATGGCGTAAAGCTAAATATGCCTGTGGTTACGGATGGGGGGCTGGTCGGACGCGTAACTGCTGTCGGGCCGCTCACCTCGCAGGTCGATCTGATCACACGCGACAAATCCGGCCTCGGTGCAGTGGTCGGCGAGATAAGCTCGTCCAACGCTATCGGCGTCGTCAGCGGCACCAGCAAGCGCGACCTTCTCGATATGAGGTATGTGCCCGGATCGATCGAGATCCAGGTGGGCAGCATAGTTTACACTACCGGGCAGGACGGAATTTACCCCGCAGGTTTGAAGGTGGGCGAGATAGTCGAGGTAATTTCGGGTTCGGCGACAAACCCGCACAAGATCTCGATCCGGCCGAGCGCGGGCCTCAATTCGATGCAGGAGGTCGGCGTGCTGATATACGAGCCGCCCGCGAAAGAGGTATTCGAGCAGAAGCTACCGAACGCGGTGGCAACACCGGCAAAGGGGCGTTAGGACCAAATGGAAGGCATAAAGATAACAATAGCGATAATAATAGCCGTGGTGCTGCAGTGGACACTGCGCAACGTGGCCGAACCGCTTGCGTATATCGACTTTCCGCTCATCATCGTCGTCTACGCCGCGCTGCAGCGAAACGCCATCAAAGCCATCCTTTTCGGTACGCTTGCCGGCCTCGCCGTCGATGCCCTGAGCGGCGGCCTGCTGGGAGCCAACGGATTCGTAAAAACCCTTATAGCGTTTATAGTTTCCGAGATCGCGCGCCGCGTTTACATGGACAACCTTTTGCTCCGGATTCCCGTCATAGCGGGAGCTTGTTTGTTGAATAACCTGTTGTACTATTCGCTGCACAGACTCTTGGGCCAGGAGCCCGCCGGCCAGGTAGTAGTTATCATGGCTTACAGCCTGATCGGAACGACCATAGCCGGAACAATAGTTTACCTGATACTGGATAGCGTGTTCGTCCAAAAGAAGCGGCCAAAAAAACGCGATATGTTTTCGCCCAGGCGGCAGACCAGGCGCCGCAATCCTATTCGTCTAAACAAATAGCAAAAAGATCGTATGAAGTTGCACGATTATGCACAAAATCTCGGATTCAGGGTCGGCGCGATCCAGATCGCAGCGTTTATCCTGCTTGCGCTGCTGGGCTCGCGGCTTTATTATCTGCAGGTAGTCAAGGGTGAATACTACGCCGAGCGTGCCGAAAACCAGAGGATCAGATTTATACCTATACCGGCCTCGCGAGGTGCGATCTTCGACCGCCACGGCAAAATGCTCGTCGATTCGCGGCCTACCTACAACGTCGTCCTTTCTAACGAACCCATCAAAAAGATCGATGTCAGCAGCCGCGTGCCCGACTATGCGCGGGGCCTGAGCCTCGAGCAGCAATTCGTCGTCGAACGGCTCAACCTGATCAAAAAGCAGAACGAGTTCGAGGCCATGGTGTTGAAGGAAAACGCCTCGATGCAGGACATCAGCTGGGTGGAATCGCACTCGCTGGAATACCCGGAATTGCGCGTCGAGCTTCAGCCCCAGCGGTTTTACCCCTTAGGCACCACGCTTGCGCACGTTCTCGGATACGTAGGCGAGATCAGCCCGGCGCAACTCGAAAAACCTGAGTACAAGGAAAAGGGACTGCGCCCCGGCGATATTATCGGCAAAGGCGGTCTCGAGCAGTACTACGATGAGTTCCTGCGCGGGCGGCCCGGATACCGAAAGGTGATCGTGGACAGCCGCGGCCGTGTCCAAAGCGAGATCGAGGTGGTCCAGCCGCAATCCGGCCAGGACCTAATATCCACTATCGATCTCGACCTGCAAAACAAGGCCGAGGAGCAGCTTGCAAAAACACCGACGAAACGCGGGACCATCATCGCTATGGACCCGAATAACGGCGAACTCCTCGCAATGGCCTCCGCGCCCTCGTTCGACCCGAATATTTTTATCCAGGGCTCATCGGATCCCGCCGGTCGCAAGCAGATAGCCGCCTATTGGCAGGACGAATCGCGCCCGCTTTATAACCGCGCCATCCAGGGCCGTTACCCGCCCGGATCCACATGGAAGATACCCGAATCCGTCGGTGCGCTGCAGCAGGGCGTGATCACCGTCGCGCATTCTAATGTCGCGTGCGGCGGCGGTATCACCATCGGCAACAAGTTCACGCGGTGTATGGGCAGCCACGGCTCGCCTCCGCTTTCATACGCTATTACCAAATCATGTGACGGTTACTATTACCGGCTGGCGTTGAAGATGGGCATCGACGGGTTGACGCAGATGATCGAAAACTTCGGCTACGATAAGGCGTCAGGCATCGATCTGCCGAATGAAAAGGTTCCGCAAACGCCGAAATCGTGGCGCGCTTCTATCGAGAAACGCGAAGGGAAATGGAGCGATATCCGCACAGTCTATGCGGGTATCGGGCAGGACACTGTAGTTGTAACGCCGATATCGATGCTTCGCGCGGTCGCCTCGATCGGCGCGCACGGAAATATGTACGTTCCGCATTTTCTGAAGGAATTTAAACCCATTAGCCCGATCGGCGAGGAAAACGGCAAGAATTACATCCCCGGCAGACCCGGGTTTGGCTTTAGCCATCCCGAACCGAGGATCATTCAAATGACGCCCGAGCAGGAAGAGGTAATGGTCAAGGGTATGTGGGGCGTGGTGAATGGCGGCGGTACGGCAGGAGCGATCCGCATACCGAATTTCGAGATCGCCGGCAAGACCGGTACGGCGCAGGTCGCGTCCCTGGGTAAGGACGTAGGCAAAAACAAGGACCACGCCTGGTTCGTTTCGTTCGCGCCGGCCTATAAACCGGAGATATCCGTGATCGCCCTGATCGAGAACGTCGGTTTCGGCGGAAGCTTCGCGGCGCCCGCGGTCAAGGAAATTTATCTCGAATACATGGCAAAGAGGGGCCTCTCGACCGATCATGACGAGGCGAATCACGTGGGCCCGTTGAATTAGCTCCACTGATTGGAGCGCTACGGCCCGTGATTGGAGCGCACGGCCCGTGATTGGAGCGCAGGCGGGCCGCCTGCAATGAACGCGCAGCGTTCAGGATTTGAGACTCGTGACCCGTGACTCGTGACTTATTTAAATGGTAGCAATTATCGAAAAACGCGATCTACGAGACTTTGACTGGCTGACGGTCGTCATCGCTCTCGCAATAGTCTCTTTCGGCGTCTGGCAGATCTACAATGCCGTGCCAACAGAAGGCTATTGGTCTAAACAGATAATCGGTATCTTTATTGCTCTCGTCGCGCTTCTAGTCATTGCCTTTAGCGACTACCGCCGTATCGTAGACGCCGCGCCGATCTTTTATATCGGCGGCCTTGTTCTACTGCTGCTTGTGCTCACGCCGCTCGGTGTTACGGTAAACGGCCAGCGGGCTTGGCTAAAGCTGCCGCTGATCGGCCAGTTCCAACCCTCGGAATTCGCAAAGATACCTACCGTCCTCATGCTCGCGAAGTATTTCGGCGCGCGCAAGATGGGTACGCTCAAGTTGAAAGAGATCCTGATCGGCGGCGCTATCCTGCTCGGGCCTGTCGGCCTGATCATGCTCGAACCCGATGCCGGCCAGGCGATGACCTATTTTCCCATCCTCGCGGCGGTCTTGTTTCTTTCGGCGGTCAAGGTCCGATATGTAGTGTTGGCGCTCGTTGGGGCTGCTATCTTCGTTCCCACGGCTTACATCGTCGGTGTAAAAACGGGAGCTATCAAGGACTATCAGCAGCAACGGATTAACGCCATCCTTGACCCCGACAGCGTCGACCCGCGCGGCTATGGCTATCATACGATCCAGTCGGCGATCACAGTCGGAAAAGGCGGGTTGACCGGCATCAAGGGCGATACCGAAACCTCGCAGAGCGTGCTGAAATTTCTGCCCGAGCCGCAAACCGATTTTATTTTTGCCGTAACAGCCGAGAACACTGGCTTCATCGGATGCGTATCACTATTACTGGCTTACGCACTGCTGCTTTCGCGGATGATCGCGGGCGCGCGCGAAGCTTCTGACAGGGCTGGGGTGTTGGTTATAATGTCTATTGTCGGCGCCATGATATTCCAGATATTTATGAATGTCGGCATGGCCCTGGCAATTTTGCCGGTTATCGGCGTCCCGCTGCCCTTGATGAGCGCGGGGCTTTCCGCGATACTTTCGACATTTACCGCGATCGGTTTTGTCGTCAGCGTAAAAATGCGTCGTTTTGTTAATTAGGAGGTTTTCGTACCATGGCGAGGGAATTTAAGAGAAACGGTAACGGAACAAAAGAAGTAGGATCGCTTGAGCCCAAAAAGGGCGGCGGCTGGAAAGTTATCTGGGTGCCTTTGGCGTTGATGCTGGCCCTCTCGGCCGGCGGCCTGACGGGTATACTGGCTTCTTATTACCTGAATAACTCCCGGTATTCGGTCGAGGTTTCCGCGCTGGCGACCTATCGCCCGCCGCAGGTTACGACCATTTATGCCGACGACGGCGAAACGGTCCTGGCCGAATTTGCGATCGAAAAACGCATTCCTATCAAGGAGCAAGACATCCCCAAGAATGTGGAAAACGCGCTTCTGGCCATCGAGGATTATCGTTTTTACAATCACATCGGCATCGATCCCTATCGTATCGGGGGTGCTGTCTGGAAGAACCTGACCAATCCCGGCCGGATGGAAGGTGCCTCGACCATAACCCAGCAGCTCGCCAAAAATCTCTTTCTTTACAAGGACCAGACCTACACACGCAAAATAAACGAGTGGGCCGTAGCCCTGCAGATCGAAAGGCTATATACCAAGCGCCAGATCCTCGAGATGTACATGAATTACGTATTTCTCGGAGCGGGCGCATACGGATTTGAGGCTGGGTCGCGAACATATTTCGGTAAATCCTTGAAAGACCTGAACCTCGAAGAATCGGCACTGCTCGCCGCCATTCCAAAGTCGCCTGAATATTCGCCAACACGCAACATGGAAAAGGCCAAAATGCGCCGCGACATCGTGCTCGATCAGATGGCTAAATACGGCTATGTCTCTGAATCCGAGGCGGATGCCGCAAAGGCGAAACCGATCAAGCTCGCCGATACGGCCTATTACCAATCTCTTCCGAAATCGACCGCGTGGGATTACCCGATCGAAGAAGTGCGTAAATCGCTCGAAGATAAATACACCACGCGCGTGGCCCAGGGCGGCCTGAAGGTTTACACCACGATCAACGTAAAAGCGCAGGAGGTCGCGACGAGTGTCGTACGCGAGAGGCTCCGCGCCTTCGATCGCGGAAAGGCGTGGAGGTCCGAATACGAGGATATCCTCGTGGACGGCGACAAAAATCCGATCACCGACGAAAAAGGAATTTCGCGCACGTTGAACTCGTATAAGCATGCTGATTGGTACGGCGACGAGTACGAAGAGGGTGAATATATT
>Ga0193752_1002536_pt1 | contig 13542 bp, 8 predicted proteins | sample H1c1metaG_FD_144924 | JGI IMG/M metagenome (GOLD analysis project Ga0193752, IMG submission 144924) | Soil microbial communities from a riparian zone of the East river system, Colorado, United States - H1c1 | ecosystem: Environmental > Terrestrial > Soil > Riparian zone | place: USA: East River... | reverse complement strand
CAAAGGTGCATCAAGAGGAAGGCCTGAAACGATGATAAATGATAAAAAAACCTGTTGACAAATGATAACAGAACCAGCGGGGGAAATGAAGAAATGTAAAGCAGTGATTTTTATTTTTTTGCTGCCTTCCCACTGGGTCTGGTGGAATGGCGAACCCGGCTGAGGGTTTCTTTAGTAATGCCAAGATAAGAAGCAATCATGTGCTGCGGAAAGCGTTGCAAAAATTCGGGATGAGCATTTGCGAAATCGGAGTAGCGTTTTTCAGCCGAAAAACTAATTGAGGCTGACAATCTTTTTTGAGCAGCGAAAGCATGATTTTCGTCTACACGCTGTCTCCATTCAGTTAAAACCGGAATTTGATTAAACAGGTCTATTGAATCGGGTTTTGTAATGGTCAGCACGTCGGTATCCTCCCAGGCATCAATATTATAAGCCGAAGGAGTGAGCATCACAAAGCTTTCACGATCTACAGCCAACCAGTTTTCAATGAACAGGCGAATAATATGTTCTACGCCTTTATCATCAACACTGTATTGCCGCATAGCGCCTTTAACTATAAATGCACTGTATTTGCAGACCTGGCCTTCCTGCAAAAAGTATTGTTTTTTCCTTATTTTTTTGGGTACAAAAGTATTTTTAATGAGTTCTATCTCGCTGTCAGTAAGCGGTGTTGAAGTGTAACTGTTAATATATTTAATTAGTGAATCGTGCATTAATTGATAATAAAGCTGCTTTACAAAGATAATATTATGATTCTTAATTTAAAGTGTACCTTTTCTCATTTGCTTAAAAATGTTCTTATAAGTTCGAATGTTTTTGCAGGCTCATAATACAAGTATTGTGACCACTTTTTTCAAATAGTACAACTTGAGTCCGGGGTCAATATTCTTTATACTTAACTATCATCCAAGGCACGGCAACACGATCAAACCTGCCGGTGAGAACCAGGACCGGCATTTTTAAATTTTTCAATTCATTTCTATAGTCACAGTTCCCTCCTCAACATCTTTAGCCGTATCTGATTTCCCCCTGCCAAAGCCATTAAAATAAACAAGGATATTACTGTTGTACAATGAATCAACAGCGCTCATTCCAATATGGGCACTACCGGGACCCCCGGGAATAATATACGCAACTCCTGTTACAGTTTTCTACCGGCTATCAATCCAAATGATGCTCAACTATTGGCTTTCTCTTAATAACATCCTTTCCTGTGTTAGTATAAAGGCTTTGGAAGTGATGCGAAAAAATGCCACATAGATTTGTTGTTGTGGAGTAAGTATGATATGATCTTAACACCGGTTACAAACCGGCAGAATCTCAAGGTATTAAGTGATCCTATTATCTGAACCGAAAATATTTAAGTTCCCGAAGAGGAACACTTAAGCAAGTGAGAAGCGTAGATTGTTTTATAAGGTTACACTGCATTCAATTTGCATGTATTAAAAGGGTATGGTAACCACCGTTTTGCATCCGTTTCCGGGGCTGGTTTTTATTTCTACCGTGCCGTTAAAGGTCTCCGCCCTATTTATAATATTTGAAATACCAATCCCGTTTCTTTTACTGCCAAGGTCAAACCCTTTGCCGTCATCTTCGACCACAATGCGAATAGCTTCATCCCTTGTTTCTATAACGATGTTTACTTTTTTTGCTTCCGCATATTTTAATATGTTATTGGCCAGTTCCTGTATGATCCTGTATATATTCAGTTTCAGGTCATCAGAGATCAGTTTGTCGGGCACAACATAAATAAACCCGGCTTTTATTGTTTCGCCCTGGCTCATCTTACCGGTAAGGTCGTTCACCAGTTCTTCCAGGTTGATATTTTTAACCGGCGTTACCAGTTTGGCGCATAATACACGTATCTCTTCAATGGAGGTGTCGATCAGCTGCATAGGGTATTTAATTATTTCTTGTACCTCAGCACTTTTTTTGGCGGCAATGCCCAGGTATATTTTGGTGCCTGCCAGAATCTGGTTTATATTATCATGCAGTTCCTTTCCAATATAGTTGCGTTCTTTTTCCTGGCCTTTTATAATGGCACGGGCTATTTTCTTTTGTTCCTGTATCTTTTGTTCCAGTATTTTCTTTTCCAGCAGTTTTAAATTGTCTTCGGCTTCTTTTCTTTCTGTTATATCCTGCATGATACCAAAAAGACGCAGGGGATTTTTCTTTTCATCAAACTCAAACCGCCATTCTGTACAACCATACCGGGTTGCGCCATCACCGCGTATAAAACGGAAATCAAAAGAGGAGTTGGTTAGCGTTTCAAATGCCTCCTGCATTTTAGCCTGTGCAAAAGCAGCATCATCCGGGTGCATTACTGATAAAAAAAGTTCTGTGGAAGGTTGTGCCTCAGTTTTATTCAACCCATAGATCCTGAAGGATTCATCTGACCAGCTATGTACATTATGTACCAGGTCAATATCCCAGTTACTGATATGCGCTGTGGCCTGTGCTTCATTTAACCTGAGTTCGCTGTGGCGCAAGGCCTCTTCAACTTTTTTTCTTTCGGTGATATTACGGGAAAAACAGGCTGTGCCGATAACAGCTCCTTCCTGCCGGATCGGATAAAAAGAGATCTCGGTCCATATTTGAACCGGCCCTTCAAAATGATCTATGATCGTAAAAGTTTCTCCTGATAAAGCCCGTTGGTAAAATATTTTATAGCGTTCCACTTGTTCGGGGGTGAACTGAGTTGAAAGGATATCTTCTCCTTTTACCAATGGTTTGCCCGACATCATTTCTATCACCTTGTTAAATGCATCATTGCAGGTGATCAGTTTAAGATCTGTATCTACACTCCACATCAGGTCATGGGTGTTGTTTATGAGCGCCGAAAGATTATTGCGGTCAAAATCCCGTTGTTCTTCCGCTTTTTTTCTGCCAGTAATATTTCTGAAAAAAATGGACAAACCACCGGGCGAGGGATAGATATGATTTTCGAGCCAGAGATCAAAGGGTGCATAGTATTCTTCCAGGTGTATATATTGTTGTTCTTCCATTGCCCTGTGATAGGCTTTATAAAAAGGCTGGCCAATACCTTCGGGAAATTCTGTCCAGATATGTTTGCCGATGAGTTCTTCTGCAGGGCGATTCATGATCTCGCCCGCCTCTTTATTCGCATAGGTATAGCACCAGTTTTTATTGATCGCCACAAAACCATCAGAAACCCTTTCCATAATGGTGCGGTAATTTTCTTCGCTTTTCCTCAGATCCTCCTGTGCTGTTAGTTTTTCAGTGATATCATTCACTATTACCATCCTGGCTTTCCTGTTGTTATAATCAATAAAATGGGCTGTGGTTTCCACAATGATTATTTCGCCGTTCTTTTTCCGGTGCTTCCAGTTGCCCTGCCGCAGATCAGGATCATGCTTTATCCTGGCCAGGTCATTCATCAATGATCCTAACTCTTCCTGCGGCCTTATATCTTTTATCGACAGGCTTAAAAATTCTTTCTCCGAATAGCCATAATGTTTTATGGCTGCTTCATTTACATCGAGAAACTCAAGTGTTTCACAATCATATATCCAATTGGGAAGCGGGTTTTTTAAAAAGATGGTACGGTATTTTTCCTCGCTTTTAACAAGTTTTTCAATCATTTCCTGTTTCTCTTTCTGGGCCTTCCGCTGATTTAAAGCGTTATTAATAGCAGCAGGCAACCTTACCAGGCTCGCTTTTAAAATGAAATCGTCTGCACCCTGCTTAATGATATCTGCTGCAAACTCTTCTGATACGGTTCCTGTTACCAGGATGAAGGGAATACCCGGGGATTTTTCACGTGCTGTGGTAAGTGCATCTTTCGAATTGAATTGTGGCAAAGAATGGTCGGACAGGATAATATGGGGAAGAAACTCCTGCAGTTGGTGCAGGAATGTTTTTTTATCGACAGCTACGCTGAATATACAATCCGGCCTTTCTTTTATTAAAAACCTTTGTATGATCTCAGCATCTGTCATACTGTCTTCCAGAATCAATATTTTTAAGGGGGTTCTCATGTTTAGTTTTTACCAGGATGGCTGATTCACAGTTCTTTACAGCCAAAAATTAAAATTGGCCGGATTCCACCAAATTTAACGGATAACAGGAGCGAATTATTCAAAGCGTAATGGTATTATTTTGTTATTGTGTACTTTTTCCAGCGGGTTGTGTTTCCATTTAGCCAGAACAATATAACCGCTACCATTGTAATGTGTTAAAATTCCCGGGCTATCTCCTTTTCTTTTTTGATGGCCTGTCTATCAATACGTAGTGTTGTTTGCCTTTCCGTAAAGCCGCAAAATTTTCGTGTTTGAAACTGATTTTGTAATCAATGTTGACGTAATATCTAATAGAAAATATAATGTGCAGCTTTAAGAGAAACTTTGAGATATGATTTTTTTTGTTTATTTTTAAGACAACGGTTGCATACCCGACACAAATTGTTTTCATTTCATACCTGTGTCTAATCCTTGAAAACAATTTTCTATTCTGATGTGGGGCGGCATAACAGCTCAAATAAGAATGAAGTTATTATGTTCCCTACCAACCACCTGAAATGATATTATTCACCAGTGCTTTGGAAAGAAAGAACTATCTCTTGCAACGGTTATTTATATTCTGTTCTGTTGTCTTCGAGAGTATGAATTTTTAAAATCTTTTGCAGGTAACAGGTTGATATACCACTAAATAACCCACCATGAAAATGACATTAAGCCAAAAAATTCTAACCGGGTTTATCGCCTGTACCATTGTCCTGGCAGCTGTTGCCGTTTTCTCATTCCGAAACAGCGAAAAATTTATAGATACCAACCAATGGGTAAATCATACTTATGAAGTAATGGGCGAATTTGACCAGGTACTGGTTGCTACTGTTGACGCTGAAACAGGTGTAAGAGGTTATGTTATAAGTGGCAATGAAATTTTTCTTGAACCTTATAATACTGCCTTACAAAATATCGCTACCCATCTTGATAAAGTAAAAAAACTCAGCTCAGATAACCCTGTGCAACAAAAAAACATTGAAGCCTTAGAAAAACAGGTAGACGTACACCTGAAATACTTTACAAATCTTATAAGTACCCGCAAAATCGATTTTGAAAAAGCAAAGGCGATCGTTACTTCAGGAGAAGGAAAACGAATACATGACGTAATCAGGAGCATGGTAGCCAATGCCATAGAAATTGAAAACAAGCTACTGTCAGAGCGCAAGAAATCAAGTGAAGAAGACGCCCGTAATTTTAACCTGATCTTTATCATACTCCTGGTAATTATTGCCATTGTTCTCATCAGTGTATATTTCATTATCAATACCAACCTGCGTGCCCTTAAAAAAGCAGAACAGGAAAGCGCCGGTAAAAACTGGCTGCTGTCAGGAAGTTTTGAATTAAATGAAAAAACAAGGGGCGAAAGAGAAGCCGGGGAACTTGCCCAGGCTGTTATTGACCAGTTATGTAATTATATGAAAGCCCAGATAGGCGCCATTTATCTTTTTGACAACGGACAATTGAGCCTAGCCGGCAGTTATGCATTTCATTTCAGGAAACAAAATACAAATACCATCAGGCCCGGCGAAGGGTTGGTTGGGCAGGCAGCATTAGAGAAAAAGACCATTGTCTTTACCGAGGTACCGGATGATTATATCAAAATCAATTCCGGCCTTGGAAATACGATACCTAAGAATATTATCATGCTCCCGTTATTGCAGGACGATGCCTTAAAAGGAGTTGTAGAAATAGGCTCCATCCGGGAATTTTCTGAACTGGATATGCAATTCTTAAATATGGTTTCGGAAAACCTGGCCATCATATTCAATGCTGCACAGTCGAGAACAAAGCTGAAAGAACTATTGGAAGAAACACAGCGCCAGGCGGAAGAACTGGAAGCACAGCAGGAAGAATTAAAACAATCCAACGAGGAACTGGTGGAAAAAACTGAGTTGCTTGAAAAATCGGAAGCTGAACTTAAAGCGCAGCAGGAAGAATTGCAACAAAGCAACGAAGAACTGGAAGAGAAGGCAAACCTACTGGAAGAACAGAAAGAAAAACTGGAGACTGCAAAAATGGATATTGAGAATAAGGCAAGGGAACTGGAGGTTACCGGTAAGTATAAATCCGAATTTCTTGCCAACATGTCGCATGAACTCCGTACACCGCTGAACAGTATTCTTATTCTTTCACAATTACTTTCTGAGAACAAAACGAAAGTACTGGGAAATAAGGAAGTGGAATTTTCAAAAAATATATACAATTCGGGAGCTGACCTCCTTAACCTGATCAATGAAATACTGGATCTTTCAAAAGTGGAATCGGGCAGGATGGAACTGGATATTGCTGAGTTCCCGGTATCGGAGATCAATGCAGAGATCAATTCTATGTTTTCGGAAATTGCGAAAAGCAAGTCTGTCGATTTTACGATCCTGAATAATGAAAAAGAACTAAGAACGCTTACTACGGATAAGCAACGGCTGGAACAGATCCTCCGGAACCTTTTGTCGAATGCATTTAAATTTACAGGAAAAGGAGGCCGGGTTATAATGGATATTCATAAAGCTGCCCCTGATATCTCGTTTAAAAACAGGAAGCTGCACAGCGTTCCCGAGATCGTTGCATTTTCTGTAACGGATACGGGGATCGGTATCCCGGAAGATAAGCTTGGAATTGTGTTTGAAGCTTTCCAGCAGGCAGACGGTTCTACAAAAAGAAAATACGGTGGCACGGGGCTTGGACTCTCCATCAGCCGTGAGCTTGCCAGTGCCCTGGGCGGAGAAATTCATGTTGAAAGTAAAGAAGGAATTGGCAGCACATTTACCCTGTATCTTCCCCGGGAATTTGATGCGGCTGTTATGACTACCCTTGACCGTAAGGTAGAAGTAAAAGAACCCTTACAGAAAGAAAGTAAAATTGAAAAGTTTCCTGTAGATGAGGGAGAAACAAATGATGACCGTTATAATATCCAGGAGAACGATAAAGTGATCCTTATCATGGAAGATGATATAGAGTTTTCCAAAATACTGCTTGATTTTGTAAGAGAAAGAAATTACAAAGGCATTGTGGCTATACAGGGAAATACAGGGCTGAGTTATGCCAGGCATTATAAACCTGATGCTATTTTACTGGATATGAAACTACCGGTGATGGATGGAGCAGAAGTTCTGAAACACTTAAAGAATGATCCGGACCTGCGGCATGTGCCGGTACAAGTCATTTCGGGATACGACAAGAGAAAGGAAGGACTGGAACTGGGTGCTTTTGATTTTATCCGTAAACCGATCAGTAAGGATGACCTGAAAAATGCTTTTGACAAGATAGAGGATTTTGTAAGTAAAAAACTGAAGAAACTTTTGGTGGTTGAAGACAATGAACAACAAAATAAAGCCATCCGGGAACTGATCGGGAATGGCGATGTGAAAACCTTCTCTGCCTATTCCGGTAAGCAGGCGCATGAAATGATGAGCAAGGAACATTTTGATTGTGTTATTGTGGACCTTGGGCTACCGGACATGACCGGCTTTGACCTGCTGGAAAAAATAAAGACAGATGAAGCACTGAATAAGGTTCCCATTATCATTTATACCGGCAAAGACCTGTCAAAAGAAGAAAATACCCTACTGATGAAGTTTGCCAATACTGTTGTACTTAAAACTGTTGACTCACAGGAACGGCTGCTGGATGAGACCATGCTCTTCCTGCACCGGGTAGAATCGAAACTTCCAAAAGAAAAACAAAATATCATCCGTAAACTTCACAAAAGTGATGAAGTGCTGAAGAATAAAACAATCCTGGTAGTTGATGATGACATACGAAACATTTATTCGCTCACCAACGCACTTGAAGAAGAAGGCATGCACTGCCTGACTGCTGAGAATGGAAAAGCTGCAGTGAAAATGCTGAAAGAAAATTCTACTATAGAAATGATACTGATGGATGTAATGATGCCTGAAATGGATGGCTATGAGGCGACAAAGGAGATCAGGAGTATCAGTAAATTCAACAAGCTTCCGATCGTGGCACTTACTGCAAAAGCTATGAAAGGAGACAGGGAAAAATGCCTGAATGCCGGAATGTCGGACTATATCGCAAAACCGGTAAACATTGAGCAACTTTTATCACTTATGAGAGTATGGCTATACCGGTAGTGTGCAGTGAGCAGTTTGCCAGGGAGTGATCAATAGCTTTCAACAAAAATAATGATGGAAAGATTTGAAAATAAAGTGGTGCTGATCGTTGATGATAATGACAGGAATAATTTCGCCCTCCGCAGTTATCTTGAAGCCATGGAAATGAAAGTGACCATTGCTGAAAACGGGCAGGAAGCCATCTCCCTTTTGCAACATGGCACGAAACCTGATATCATTCTTTTGGATATGATGATGCCGGTGATGGATGGTTATGAAATGGTGGCTATCTTAAAGCAGGATGATTCTTTAAACAAAATTCCTGTTATTGCAGTAACAGCAAGGGCTATGAAAGGCGACCGTGAAAAATGCATGGAGGCCGGTGCATGGGATTATATATCGAAACCGATCGACCTGAATTTGCTACTGGATAAAATAACCAAATGGATCATATAGCATGAATTTTGACAATAAAGAATTTAAAGACCTGCTGGAATCCATACGGTTTGTATATGGATACGATTTTACAGAATATGCCGAGGCTTCTGTAAAACGAAGAATAGAGCATTTTATGAACAGCAGGAAAATAACCGCTTTGGAAAAAATGGGTAAAATGATCCTGCAGGATGAGAAATTGTTTGAAGAGTTTATCCAGGAGGTTTCTGTTACGGTGACTGAAATGTTCCGTGACCCTATTTTTTATACAAGCCTCCGGGCGAATGTATTAAAACGGCTGGCCACCTACCCTTTCATTAAGGTATGGATCGCAGGCTGTGCTACCGGTGAAGAGATCTATTCCATTGCCATTCTGCTGCAGGAGGAAGGGCTTTTGAACCGGTCGGTGATCTATGCAACGGATATTAATCAAAAGTCGCTGCAGATAGCTAAAGACGGGGTTTACGCAGTTGAAAACATGAAAACTTACACTACCAATTACCAGAAGGCGGGCGGCACAAAACCATTTTCGGAGTACTATAAGGCAAAATATAATTCTGTGATGTTTGATAAATCGCTAAAGCAGAATATTGTTTTTGCAGCACATAACCTTGCAGTTGATAAATCATTCAATGAATTTCAGCTGATCATTTGCCGAAATGTACTCATCTATTTCAACCAGCAACTTCAGAATAAGGTCATAGATCTTTTTTACGATAGTTTATGCCCTTTCGGATTCCTGGGACTTGGCAATAAAGAATCCCTGCTCTTTTCAGGAAAAAGAAAAGAATTTGAAGAAATTGACCGGAAAGAAAAAATATTCATGAAAAAATAAACAATCATGAATGTCCAAAAAAAATACGAGGCTATTGTAATCGGGACTTCTGCTGGTGGGCTATATGCGCTATCGGCTATCCTGGAAAAACTCCCTGCTTCTTACCCCATCCCGGTAATCGTTGTACAGCACCGTTCCAAGGATCAACGGGACCTGCTGGAAGAAGTATTACAAAGTAAATGCAGAATCAGGATAAAGCAGGCTGATGAAAAAGAAAAGATCGAGAGCGGCTTTGTTTACATAGCTCCACCGGATTATCATTTACTGGTTGAAGATAATAAAACATTTTCCTTATCGGCAGATGAGCCGGTGCGCTATAGCAGGCCATCTATTGATGTATTGTTTGAAACTGCAGCGGTAGTATATAAAGACAGCCTGGTTGGAATAATTCTTACCGGCGCAAATAACGACGGCGCAGCCGGAACAGTTGCTGTAAAAAAATCCGGGGGCCTTACTATTGCCCAGGCACCGGCTGAAGCCCAGTTTTCGACTATGCCTAGTGCAGCGATCGAAACAAATAAAGTGAATCATATACAAACACTCCCGGAGATACAGGATTTCCTGTTAAAAATAGCGCATGCACAGACTTAAAAATAATACTAAACCTGTCATATTGATCGTGGATGACAAGCCTGCCAATATTGTTGCGCTTGAAAATTTGCTGGCAGATAAGGAAAGGGTGTTACTGAATGCCAACAGCGGAGAAGCGGCTTTGAAGATCACCCTGGAAAAACATGTCGACCTGATCATCCTGGATGTGCAAATGCCGGGCATGGATGGCTTTGAAGTAGCGCAGATATTAAAATCAAATAAGCGGACAAAAAATATTCCTATTATTTTTGCCACTGCTGAAAGCAAAGAGCGAAAAATGATGATGAAAGGATATGATGAAGGGGCTGTAGATTATCTTTTTAAGCCCCTCGACCCGGAAATTGTAAAAGCTAAAGTGACTGTTTTACTAAAAATACAGTTGCAGCGGAAAGAGCTTGTAGAAAAAAACCTGTCTCTCCAGAAAAGTGCCCTGCTTATTAATAATTCGGCAGATATCATCGGGATCATTGACGCATCCAGTTTTAAAATAGAAGAGATCAATAATGCCTTTACCAGCATACTTGGCTATTCTCCTGAAGAGGCCAGGGAAACTGCTTTAACTTTTTTTCTTTTTAATAAGGACAGGTTAATGGTGCAGCATTTAAGCGAACAAAAAAAAGAACAGTTATCATTTGAAACAAGGATCTATTGCAAGGACAGGACTGTAAAATGGCTGCAGTGGAAGGTTGTTGTTAAAGACGGGAAGTGGTTTGTGAATGCCAGGGATATTACTGAAGTTAAAGCCGTTGAAAGAGTGAGGAATTATCTTGCCACTGTAGTAAAGCAATCGAGGGATGCGATTTATATTCACGATCATGAAGGACGGATCATTTCATGGAATGAGGGTGCCGAAAAGATCTATGGCTATTCAGAAAGCGAGGCCCTTAAAATGAAGATATGGAATATCATTCCTGAATATATGGAGGGTGATATGGAAAATATCATGGCCAATATTCTTAACGGAACCAAGATCGAGGCCCTGGAAACCAAACGGATCACCAAGCACGGGAAATTGATAGATGTATTGTTTTCTGCATCTTCTATAACAGACATCAGCAGTGAATTACGCTCAATTGCTATTACCGAACGGGATGTTACTGAACAGAAGCTGACAGATGAACAGATCAAACAACTGAATGCGGACCTGCAGGCAAATGTGCTGCAACTTGAACTAAGCAATAAGGAAATGGAATCATTTTCCTATTCTGTCTCGCATGATCTGCGGGCCCCGCTCAGGTCAATAAACGCTTATTCAGCCATACTGGAGGAGGATCATATGGCGACCCTTGATGATGAGGCAAAAAGAGTACTGGGAATCATTAAAGCAAGTGCCCTGAAAATGGGTGCGCTTATTGATGACCTGCTGGAATTTTCAAGGCTCGGAAGAAAAGAAGTACAAAAGTCGGAAACCGATATGAAAAGGATGGTAGAAAATATTGTAGCCGACATCACTAAATCAACACAACATATAGCAACGATAAAGACCGGCCCATTGCCATCTGTGTATGCCGACCCTGCTTTACTTGAGCAGGTTTGGATAAACCTTATTTCAAATGCTATAAAGTATTCAAGAAAAAAAGAAAAGCCTGAAATAGAGATCGGGGCAACAGTTTCAGAAACTGAAGTTTGCTTTTTTGTCAAGGATAACGGATCGGGGTTTGATATGAAATATGCGGACAAGTTATTTAATGTCTTTCAGCGCCTGCATAGCGCTGAAGAATTTGAGGGCACCGGCGTGGGCCTGGCCATTGTTTACCGTATCATTACAAAGCATGGAGGGCGAATATGGGCAGATGCCAAAAAAGATGAAGGAGCAATATTTTATTTTACGATCCCTAAAATGATAAATAAAGGTGGTGAAGCTACATAGATCTATTGATGTGGAATAGATTATTGGTGTTGTAGGAGACCAGACAGATTTGTTGTTATTGAGTATGCGGGATATGAACTTAAGAGCCAGTTACAAAACAGGCAGATTTAAGAGGTATTAAGTGATCCTATTTATCTTAACTGAAAATAATTAAGTACACGAAAGGAACACTTAAGCCAGGAGGAGGTCGGCCGTGCCGCCGCTGCGACCGGGCAAGTACTGCCGCGGTGCCAATTAAAACGAGATGTTTATTGCCGTGCTTCGACTTCGCTCAGCAGGTGGCCTACGGAAGTGCAAGGCTGAGGAACGAAGTTGCAGCACTGAGTAAGGCGACCTGCCGGCATTAAAGGATGCCTGTCGCCTATTGGTATGAAGTACAAGTGAGTGATACATTCGCTTCGCTCAGTACAGGCTCCAGGATGATGCTATGAAAAGCTGAAGTGGGGATACCCAAAAAAAGATTCTCAGAACAGAGTTACCTGAATAATATGACCGGAACTGCTTGTCGCATTTTTACTATTACATCCGGTGTTCTTTAATCAACTTTACTATTAAAAAATTACAAGGCGTGACAGCACGTTAAAATTGGAAGCGAAAGAATCAAAACCCGGCAATGACAAAAAAAATACTACGAGTTCTATTAATTGTATGCTCGGTAATAATCGGCCTTTATCCAGCCATCTATTTTTTAATAGACAGAAAATTTGGTTTGTTGCGTTCAAAATCTGCCACGCTTTTGGCAAACACATTTTGGAATGCAGGGTTCTATACGCATATAATTCCAGGTGGCCTTGCGTTACTGATTGGATGGACACAATTCAGTTCAAAGTTCAGAAACAAAAATCTGGCCCTGCACATGACAATTGGCAAAATATATGTCATCGCAGTTTTATTAAGTGCAGTTGCAGGTATCGGTATTGGTTTCTTTGCAACCGGGGGATTTTTATCTTCTTTGGGCTTTATTTGTTTAGGGGTAATTTGGTTTTATACAACGCTGATGGCTTATATAAACATCAGGAATAAACGAGTTGAACAGCACCAAAAGATGATGATCTACAGCTACGCTGCCTGCTTTGCCGCAGTTACATTGCGGATATGGCTTCCCCTTTTAGTAATTGGCATTGGTAACTTTACAATAGCATATACCATTGTAGCCTGGTTATGCTGGGTACCAAATTTATTTGTTGCTTACCTGCTTTCAATGCAGGTTGGAACAAACAAGATATAATAGCTGTAAGAGACGTCAGGAGTTAACATACATTGTGTACTATTTTAAACAAACATCCTGATAAGTACTGAACAGATGGAGTATCAAACATTTGAACCAGATATAAACCTTAATGCTTTTGTAAAGTGTTTCTGGACTCTGGAATCTCCTGCAATAAGCCATCCTGAAAAGCAAAGAATTGTGCCCGATGGCTGTATGGAAATGATTTTTCATTATGGAGATCTGTATAAGCAATACGCAGCGGATGGAAGTTTCGTTATACAGCCGGCATGTTTTGTATTTGGCCAGGTCACCGCAGCCCTGGAAATTGAACCGACAGGGCATACCGGAATTATTGCTGCAAGATTTCACCCGGATGGATTCACCCCTTTTAGTAAAACCCTTCTTAAAGAGATGGAAAACAGGGCCGTACCATTACAGGAGTTGTTTGGCGAAGATGGATATGGACTGGAAAGCGATGTACTGAATGCGTTAACCAACCAGGAGCG
>Ga0193752_1002535_pt1 | contig 13547 bp, 12 predicted proteins | sample H1c1metaG_FD_144924 | JGI IMG/M metagenome (GOLD analysis project Ga0193752, IMG submission 144924) | Soil microbial communities from a riparian zone of the East river system, Colorado, United States - H1c1 | ecosystem: Environmental > Terrestrial > Soil > Riparian zone | place: USA: East River... | reverse complement strand
CAATTGTGCTCGTTTTCAGGGTTTACCTTGTTATGGATTTGCAAGGCCCGTCATGGATAAAAAAAGACGAGTTTCACCGGAATAAAACCTGGGCGGCCACGCTTAAAGAAAAGTCAAAAGGATTACCGCTTGTTGCTATAAGTTCCTATCAGCAGGCATCGAAATACTGGTTTTACACAGGTATTCAGTCCTATTCACTGAATACGCCATATTATCGGAGAAACAACTTTAACTATTGGCCAGTCAGTGATTCTTTGCTTGGAAAAACGGTATATGCGCTTGGCAGTTACATCCCCGGACTCCTGGGCGATACCATTCCGGGAAAAGGAAAAGACATAAATGGCGGAGCGGTTATCGACACTTTTTTTTCGTTTTCAAAACTTCAGTTCCGTGATATCAAAATCATAAAAGCGGCAAACGGAACTGTTACATTGGCCTGTACGGCAATAATACCCCCTCATTACATCGATGTTTTTCAAACACCACCATACAACGCGGCATTAGTTCAACTTGCGATAATAAATAATGATACGCTGCCGGATCATTTTTCCGGCAAATTCGCGGTCAACCAGATCACCAGGACGAAGATGGACCTGCAACTGGAATTTCCTGTGCCCATACCTAAAGGATCGTATCAGGGAAGACTGGCTTCCGAATCCAGGATCAGATATCTGCCAACTTTAAACAGTGCAACATTCAAAATTGAGATGAAATAATTCTTGAAATCATTGCAGCAGGACCTGCACATCCTCATCCGCCTGAAGATTATTCATTTGTTTAAGAACCCATGGATAACGGGTTGCGACAAATCTTGAAACTGGTTTAACAGAATATATCTTGGGATTCCTTAAACACGCGGCGATCATCGCAGCTTCGCTCCGGGTGAGCCGTGATGCTGGTTTCTTAAAATAAGATCTTGACGCAGCCTCAATTCCGTAAATACCTTTTCCCATCTCGGAGATATTAAGATACATCTCAAGTATTCTTTTCTTACCCCAGACTATTTCAATCAGGAACGTAAAATAAGTTTCAAAGGCCTTACGCAGCCAGCTTCTTCCCTGCCAGAGAAAAACATTTTTCGCAACCTGCTGACTGATCGTCGATGCTCCCCGGATCTTTTTCGGATGCTTTTCATTATGAGCCCTTGCTTTTTCAATACTCTTCCAATCAAATCCATTGTGTTCCGGGAAAAGCTGGTCTTCAGAAGAAATAACCGCAAGTTTAGCATAGTTAGACATCTCATCGTAATCAATATAATCACGCTTTAAACCGTCACCAGTTATCCAACTTGCAATCTGGGTAATTGTAATGGGTGGGTTTATCCATTTGAGGATAAGGAGATAAAATATATGAAAGAAAAAAAGGAAGATAAATAACCTTTTTATAAATCTCCAGACACGAAGACCCAGTCCTTTTGTTTTAATAGCCATTAGAAAAAAGTACTTAGTTGCAAGACATTAAGGGCAAAGCTTAAACGGCCACAGATATTAAATAATTGCCCGAAGAAACATAAATTAATCGGACAACACCACATGAAAGACTTCTTTATTTGATATGCGGGCTTTTTATATAGTAGACTTTGTACTTGTTCCCGACCTTATTTTTCCGGCTGTTTAGTGTTTGCAAAAGAACGCCGGTGCCGGCAACGCCCGCTGCTATTCCCAATGATAACAGTTTTCCGCTATCATTCAATTTCTCTTTCCTGTACAATGTATTGATGAGTTCAAGGGCAACGAAACCGGTTCCCCCCAGAATTAATATAGCAGGTAGTGTGACTTGCACAAATCCCCGCTTTCGCATTATCGGATCATACTGACGCTGAAAATAAAACGAGGTTATGATTCGATAATCAAATCCGAATGTATGAAATACGGTATCTATAGTTTGTCCGAATCCAGTGCTGACAAGTTTTGTTTCCTGCTGGGTAATATAAATCGAGTCGTTTCTGATTGCTTTTATGAAGCCATTTAACTGAAACCCCGTACTTGTTGTTGCAGACAAAAATGAGCCTTCACCATAAGTTTTAAGCGTGCGGTTATTCCTTTTCTTAAGGACGATAAAATCATTTGACTGAGAACTTTGAGAACTGGCCTCTGCGATTATAAAAATGCATATCAGGGAAAGTAAACATATTCTCATGTTGTGACGCATTTAGTGAACAGACTGCTACTGCGAAGTTGCTGCAAAAAGAAACCGAATATTTATAATACCGCTGGTTTCAAACTAAGGTTTTGTTAAATATCTATGACTATCTCATATCTTTTCGCCAAAATAAAAGGCGCCGTATAAAAGGGCAATGCCGAATCCAATCAATATGGTACCCGATATTTTGTTAATAACGGAAACGTTGTGTAGTGTGAGTCTTTTCCGCAATTTTCCAGACATAATCACCTTGAGCACATCTGCAACAATATTCAGTGCAAGGCAAACAGAAAAGATGATAACCCGTTGCTGAAAACTATACTTCACTGCAAAGGTAGTAGCCGTAGTAAGCCAAAAAATAAAAACGCTTGGATTGAGTGTGTTTATAAAAAATCCGCTGGAAAATAATTTTGCCATATCCATTTTACTGAACCTGCTGGAATTAGTCTCAGCCTCGGTTTTCAACGTGATCTTCTTAAAGAACAGATAATAAACACCCATTGCCACCAGGAACAAACTTCCGATATAGGCTATAATATTTTTGTACTCAAGCAAATCGGAAACCAGTGTTGAAAACGCATTGCTGATTACAACAAGAACAATATCGCTTACCCACACGCCAGCCACAAAACTGAACCCACCGACATGACCGTTATTGATACTTTGTTTAATAATAGTAAAAATGACCGGTCCAACCGAAAGGGCCAGGATAAATCCAAGAGTAATACCGCTTAAAAGTGCCTGCCACATTTTGGAGAATCTATTATAAATACAAATAAGGAAAGGCGGCAATTTACAAACAAATGTCGCAATGACCAGTGTATTATAACCCCAATATCAATGGCTTATTGTATAAAGATCTACAGAGTATAAAAAATCCGTTGGCAGATATATTCAGAGTTTCCCTGTTTCGAGGAATTTTGTCCAGTCTTCATACATTTTACCTTTCATTACACGGGGAAATTTATGTTGTCCTCCCATCTTCCCTTTGAGACGCATAAATTCCATGAAGGCCGACTCTGGAAGAATCTTTACATGAACGCTTTTTAATGCGCTTCTCCTTTCCACTTCATAATCATCATTAAGTACCTTAAGCGTTTCATCAATTTTCCTGCTAAGGAGATCTGCATCTGCAATATCATCACATGCAACAAACCACTGATGGGCAAAAAATAACCCATGAGGGACGCCTGCAACGGTATACTCAGGGATAGATATATTTAATTCGTTTGTGACGAGTTGAATGGCCTTATTCATATTGTCAACACTGAGATGTTCACCAACCAGGCTGAGAAAATGCTTGGTTCTCCCTGTTATAATAATTTCTGAACGTTCTTTGTTCACAAGCTTAACCGTATCGCCGATAAGATATCTCCAGGCACCAGCCATAGTACTTAGCAGGATCGCATAATTTTTGTTTTCCTCCAATTCATGTATCATCAGCTTTTGAGAATTTGGCAACAGATTGCCGTCGGCATCGAAGTTCTTATCGTCAAAGGGCACAAATTCAAAAAATATGTGTTCACTGAGAGCTAGCTTTAATCCATCTGCATTTTGACGATCCTGGTAAGCAATAAAGCCTTCAGACGCCAGGTAGGTTTCAATGTAAGTAAGCGGCTTGGCCGTTAACTTTTCAAATCCTTTTTTATATGGTTCGAACGAAACTCCGCCGTGAACAAAAAAGGCCAGGTTCGGCCACATATCATGGATGGTCTTCAGATTATATCTTTCAATGATCTTCTCCATGCACATTTGAATCCAGGCAGGAACACCAACCACGAAGCTGATATCCCAGTTAGGCGCTTCTTCAACTATTGCTTCAATCTTTTTGTTCCAGTCTTTGGTACGGGCTATTTTTTTACCGGGTTTATAAAATGGAGAAAACCAGAAAGGAACTTTTTTTGCAGTAATACCACTGAGATCACCAGAGTAATATCCGGGGCCTTTTTGCAGGTCAGTGCTGCCGCCAAGCATCAGCCATCCTTTACTGATGCTTTTTACCGGGATATCATGGTATGTCCGCAGACTGAGCAATTGTTTGATCATAATGATGCGGTTACCACGCATCAGATCATTGGTCACCGGAATATATTTGCTGGCCGATTCCGATGTTCCTGAGCTAAGAGCAAAAAATTTTATCTTTCCGGGCCAACAGATATCCGGTTTGCCTTCAAGTGTTTTGTGCCACCATTCCTGGTAAATGGTATTGTAATCGTAAGTAGGAACAAGTTCCTGGAATTTTTTTTCGGGATGTTTATTGAGCAGGATCTCGTCGAAATGATAGGCCTGGCCGAACTCAGTGAACCTCGCCTTTTTTAAAAGCCTTTTCAAAACCTTAATCTGATGCCGCATTGGTGATTTTGGCGGTAATCTTAAGGCTTTAGCAATCGAACGGGGAAGCGACAATTCAATTAAGGCCATTAAACAATAGCACGGGTTTATTTTGCTATTGCCAAAATTAAGGTAAAACACGGCAATATATGCATTTGATGGCTAAACTGCCCTTCCTGCGAAGGATGGCGGCGAGCGTAGCGAGCGGGTGGTTGTTCTTTGGTCTTCGAAGGTTATTAGAATGCGGAACCAAAGAACAACCACCCCTGTCGTCTTCGACGACTTCCCCTCCTTCGCAGGAGGGGAGCTATAATACCCGTACCGAGCCCTGCTCGTTTTTCGAATCACTTCCTATTATTGCGCCTGCACCGATGTGAAAGATCTTTTTAGAATAAGAGATATCTGTCTGCATCAGGTTGATTACATCCTTGTATTTAAGACCTTTTCCCACACAGTAAATTATTTCATCAGCAGCTTTTTTATCTGCAACAAATTCACGATTTGCACCGACAGGCGCTTTCAGGAGCTGACGCCGCAGGCCTGCACATGTCTCACTATCACCCTCCAGAAATGTTTTTACAATATCCGTCTTACTGTCAATATGCCTTAACCTACCCGGTTTAGAAAAAGCAGCCTTGAGCCTGATAGCCATTTCGAGCAACCTGGTAAATAAAAAGCCGCGCGTGCCCTTAAAGTGCTTATGTACGAACTGGATCATAGCCAGATAAAACTGTCTTACATATTTATGATCTTTCCGGGTACTTTCGCCCTTAAAATGAATAATAGTGCTTTCAGCGAAATAATAATTCTTAAAACCCGCCTTTGAAATCCGGAAACTCAGATCTATGTCTTCCGCATACATAAAAAACTGCTCATCAAATCCACCAATCTTTTGCACCAGCTGTCTATCGGCTAACAAATAAGCCCCGCTTAGTATGGCCACTTCGTGATTTTTAAGATTGTCAAGATGACCCTGATAATAGCCTGAAAACAACCTTGACCGGGGGAAAATGCCTGCAAGACCAGTAAATTTGGTTACAGCATTCCAAACACCTGGAAAACCACGTTTTGATTCGGGCAGAAATTCACCGGTTCCATCGATCATCCTGATCCCGGAAGCCCCGGCCTGCGACTGTGATCGCAGAAACAAAATATTATTGAGAAAGCAATCCTCCGGCACAATCGTATCAGGGTTTAATATCAGCACATATTCGCCGGAAGCCATTTCAAGCAACCTGTTGTTTGCTCTCGCAAATCCTATATTATCTTCCGTCTCACTAAAATACACAGCTGGAAACCTGGGCCTTAGATATGCCAGGCTATTATCAGTCGAGTTATTGTCAATTACAAACACCTCTGCTTTCCAGCTCCCGCCGTCAGCTTCCAGGTGTTCAACAGCCTTCATCACAGATCTAAGACAATACTCCAGGAAGTAGCAGACATTATAATTCACTATCAGCACCGAAAGAATCATGGGTTACGAAATAAGATTTTTTAAAGGAGAAGACAAAATGTTAAACTACATCCGGGAAAAATGTTAAAAAAACCAGTCACGGAAAAATAAAATTTGAACGGTACATTGGAATTGATACATTTGCATCTTTCAATCTATTAAAAGTGACGATAACCTTTAAACAATTCGAAAAAGTTTCCAAAGCACTTGGCGACACAAATCGCCTTAAAATACTTCATTTCATCTCTAATAAAGGTGGGTGCGGTCAGTGCGCCGATATTCAAAGCGTAGTGGATCTTGCGCAGCCTTCCATTTCTCATCATGTGAAAATATTGATCGAATCAGGATTAATTGAACCTGAAAAAGAAGGTCGTAATCATAAGTATACGCTAAATGAACCGATGCTGGATCTTTATATAGACATGCTTAAAGACCTGAAGAAATAAACCAGAAGAAATAAAATTTTTTTACCAGAAACATTGAAAGTTATAAATATATCGATGAATAAGTGTTTTAAAAATCAACCCGTTATGAATAGTCATCTCTTCACTACTTATCAGTTAGGCCATATATATTTGCAAAACCGGATAATCATGGCTCCTATGACCCGGTCGCGGGCAATCGGAAACATTCCCAATTCATTAATGGCGAAATATTATGCCCAGCGTGCAACAGCAGGACTTATTATAACAGAGGCGATTGCTGTTTCGCCAAATGCACTCGGTTACACTAATATTCCCGGCATTTTCAATGAAGAGCAGGTGAACGGGTGGAAGCTTATTACCAAGGCAGTACACAAAAACGGAGGAAAGATATTTGCGCAATTGATACATACTGGCCGGATAGGGCATGTGTCAAATCTTCCGGCCGGAGGAGTTATTCTTGCTCCTTCTGCGGTGAGGGCTGATGGTCAGATCTGGACAAACGAAGGAATGAAAGAATATGGCCAACCCAAAGCAATGACTATTGCGGACATCAATAATGTACAAAAGGAATTTACAGAAGCTGCAAAAAACGCGATTGAAGCCGGATTTGACGGGGTTGAACTTCACGGTGCAAACGGTTATCTGTTAGAACAGTTTTTATCTCCTTTCACCAATCTGCGTACAGACGATTATGGGGGATCTGTCGAAAAACGTATCCGGATCGTTCACGAGACAGTGAGTGCCATTAGTGGTGCCATTGGGCCGGATAAAGTGGGACTGAGATTGTCTCCCTTCAGTTTGGCCAATGACATGACAGTATATTCTGATACTACAGAAACTTATCTGGGTGTTGCCAAAAAGGTTAATGATATTGGAATAGCTTACCTGCATATACTGGAAAACGGGGATGGCGCAATACCGCGCACGCTCAAAAAAGAGATCGGTAAAACATTTACCCAAACCATCATCCTGGCCGGCAATTACGATCGTGACAGGGCTGAGGATGACATCCGGTCCGGGCTCGGGAACCTGATTGCATTCGGAAGACCTTTTATAAACAATCCTGACCTGGTGACCCGGTTCAGAAACAACTGGCTCTTATCTGATAATCTGGATTCATCGACTTTTTATAATGGTGATGAAAAGGGATATTTGGACTACCGGCCTTATCAGGATTCTGCGATAGCAGTATAAGCTTGTGCTATAGCTCCTTATCTTTGCGCCATGTTTAAAGAAGCACTTATCAGCGCTACTGAAGCCGGGGCCAAAGTAATGCAGCATTATTTCAACAGCAAAGAATTAAAAATAAGTAACAAGGAAGGGATTAATAACCTGGTTACCGAGGCTGATCATGCCTCCGAAAAAGCAATTATAGAAACCGTAAAGGAATTTTTTCCGGGACATTATATTCTTAGCGAGGAATCGGGGGAGATGATCATGGATTCCGAGTACAAGTGGATCATCGACCCGATCGACGGCACTGTAAACTATGCGCATGGAATACCTATATGCTGCGTTTCCATAGGGCTGGAGCATAGAGGTAAGATGATAATGGGAGCTGTTTACAATCCATTTTTAAAAGAGTTTTATTTTGCGGAGAAAGGAAAGGGCGCCATGCTTAATGGCACTTCTATACAAGTCAGCAATGTTTCTGCTGTAATGAACTCCTGCCTGGTAACAGGCTTTCCATATACCTATCTTGAAGTACCGAATGGCCCGCTCGAATGCTTCGACCGCTTTATTCGGAGAGGCGTGCCTGTTCGGCGTCTCGGCTCAGCAGCCATGGACCTTTGCTGGGTAGCAGCAGGAAGGTTTGATGGATTTTATGAACATAAACTTCAGGCATGGGATAGCGCCGCAGGTTTCCTTATCGTGGAAGAAGCGGGCGGAAGGGTTACCGATTATAACGGTGAACCCTATTCGCCGTACCAGCCACATATTCTGGCAACAAACGCCAAAATCCATGATGAACTATTATTGTGGATCAACAATAAAGTGTAAGAGCCTGAAACCTTAAAAACAGTATCAATGTCGGATAACAGAACAGAAATAGCTTCACTGGGGGAATTCGGACTTATCAAATACCTCACACAAAATATAGAGTTGCAGAATGCTTCCACCATATTGGGTGTGGGCGATGATGCAGCTGTGATAGATCATTTTGGAAAGCAAACGGTGATTAGCACTGATATGCTGATCGAAGGCATTCACTTTGATCTGATGTATACACCTTTAAAACATCTTGGATATAAGAGTGTGATCGTCAACCTCAGTGACATTTATGCAATGAATGCCACGCCAACTCATATTACATTAAGTATTGCTTTCAGCAACAGGTTCAGCCTGGAAGCCTTACAGGAATTCTATGATGGGGTGTATGCGGCCTGTGAAAAATATGGAGTCGACCTGATTGGCGGCGATACGAGCACTTCCCAGAAGGGGTTTGTAATTTCGGTTACTGCTATAGGTGAGGTTACTCCCGACAAATTTGTAAAACGAAGCGGTGCTCAAAAAGGTGATCTTCTTTGTTGCAGCGGCTATCTCGGTTCAGCTTATGTTGGACTGCTTTTCCTTGAACGGGAAAAGAAGATCTATCTTGAGAATCCGCAGATCCAGCCAGACCTTGAAGGAGAGGAGTATGTTATTGGCCGGCTTCTGAAACCCGAGGCAAGAAAAGATATTATTGAATTCTTCGAAACTTCTTCACTGATGCCGACAGCTATGATGGATATTAGCGATGGCCTGAGTTCGGAAATACTCCATATTTGCGAACAAAGCAATGTTGGCTCCGTAATATATGAAGATAAATTGCCAATTGAAGACCGTATGAAACAGGCAGCTTTCAAATTTGAACTCGACCCTACTGCCTGCGCACTTAGCAGCGGAGAAGATTATGAATTATTATTCACCATACCGCAATCAGCACACGACAAGCTCGTTCTTAATGAAGAAATCAGCGTCATTGGTTATATGACAGACGCCGCTGAAGGTTCTCATATCATAACCCGGGGTGGAAATAAGCATAAGATCACGGCACAGGGTTGGAACGCATTCAAACAGTAAACATTGAATTTTAAAAATAAATACCTGTTCATCATATTTGCCATCATTAGTCTGGTGAGCTTAGTAATGATGCTGATAAGATCGTTGTGATGAATAAATATTTTCTGAATGTGCTGTGCTGCTGTTTTCTGGTGATACTAACTTCTTGCGGAAGTAGCCGTAAGGCATTTGTTGCAGAAAGAAAGTTTTCAAAGTTCTCATTGCAGAAAGACTATAAGATTTTCAGAAATGTTCTTGAGGAATCTCATCCGAGTTTATACTGGTTTACTTCGAAAGACAGTATGAATTTTTATTTTGATCAGACGTATAATCAGCTCAGGGATTCAATGACCGAACGCGAGTTCCGTACTTCACTCAGTTATGTTATTTCAAAGATAAAATGCGGACATACCGCCGTGAGATATTCGCAAGCTTTTTCTGCTTACCTGGATACAGCACGCCTTAAGATATTCCCTCTAAGTATTAAATCCTGGGCCGATACGATGGTGGTGACTGCAAACCTTAACCGCAAAGACTCCCTGTTAAGAAGGGGCACGATAATTACCGCAATTAATGATGTGCCTGTTACAAAACTGATAGATACTGTTTTTAACTATCTTTCTGCTGATGGAAATGCCATTGTCGGTAAATACCAGGCGATAAGCAACAGGGGAAATTTCGGTGCCTTTTACAAAAATATTTTTGGTTTGCCGGATAGCCTTAACATCAGCTTTTATAACAGTATGGGGCAACCGCAAACAACAACGATTTCGATGTATGATCCCTTAGCTGACACAGCCGACAAAAGGCCGCCGGTAGCGACAAAAAGGCCACCTAGAGAGCAATCGAGGATTATTTCCATGCAGTCGTCCCGCAATGTACAGGTTGATACAACTTTGCAGTCGGCGTTTATGACGGTAAATACTTTTTCAAGGGGCCACCGGCTGAAACCGTTTTTCCGGAACAGTTTCAAAATAATCAAACAAATGAATATCCGATATCTGGTGATCGATGTCCGGACTAATGGTGGGGGAGACGCAAGCAACTCAACATTTCTTACGCGGTATATTACAAACAGCAAATTCAAACTGGCAGATACTTTATATGCCATCCGGCGCAATAGCCGTTATCGAAAGTATATTGAAATGCAACCCTTATATTGGTTAATGATGCAGTTTATAACGCATCGCGAAAGAGACGGAAAATACCATTTTGGGTATCTGGAACGGCATGTTTTTAAACCCAGACGCAAAAATCATTTCGATGGGGAAGTCTATATCCTGACTGGTGGAAACTCTTTTTCAGCCACAGCACTTTTTGCAAAAAAACTTCAGGGCCAGTCAAACGTAAAGATAGTTGGTGAAGAAACCGGAGGCGGTGCTTATGGCAACTCTGCCTGGATGTTACCGGATGTTACTTTGCCGGAAACGGGGTTGAGATTCAGTCTTCCCAAATTCAGACTTGTGATGGATAAGGATGCTGTTGCAAAGGGCCGGGGTGTGATGCCGGATATTGAAGTGTTGCCAACGGTGGAATCTATCCGAAGAGGAGTAGATCCGAAAGTGGAAGCAATTAAAGATATCATTGTAGGAAAACGCGCACCAGCCCAGTGAACTTCTGTAAAATCTTCTACGAAATAACACGGACAACTTTATATTCATTATCAAACAACACGAAATTCGCAGCATAGTTTACAGAGATCTTTCCCATCAGTAATTCACGTTGCAATAGAAGTCCTGGGTACTCGGCGGCCATACGCAGAGATTCTTCAGGGCGGATGCCGGCCTTTTCAATTCCATTTTTTACACATTGCATCATAGTGAGTGCGGAGCCGCTCAAAGTTCCATCCGGCATTGTATAGCGGTCGTTTTTAAATACGTGCGGATAGGACCCGCTTTTACTTTCCGCGACAGCGTCTGTTATATAAAACAATCTTTCTTCCATAATTTTTTTCGCAATTCTTACGGCAGCAAAATCAACGTGAATGCCATCGCAGACGATACTGCTCAGAGCATTTGCGTCATTAAATATTGCACCCACCATACCTGGCTCACGATGCTGCAGGCCGGTCATGGCATTGAAAAGATGGGTAGCTGCCGGTATTCCTTTGCCGAACCCATATTGTGCCTGCTGATAACTGGCATTTGTATGGCCGGCGGAAACAATCATCACATTTTCCAACAGAAATTCGATGATCTCATCACTGCAGACTTCAGGGGCGATAGTTATCATTTTGATCACATCGCCGCCTTTACCAATCAACATCTTCAACTCATTCAGTTCTGGCTTTTTTATAAACTCTTCAATGTGAGCGCCTTTTTTCTTTGGATTTATATAGGGACCTTCCAGGTGAACTCCCAATACACCCTTCCCACCGCTTTTCCAGTACTCCCGTACTGCTTCGATCCCCTTTAAAAATGTCGCGATGGAATTCGTAGCAAGAGTGATCATGAAATGTGATGCGCCGCCGCTGCGACAGTAATCATAAATGGCCGCAAGTGCTTCATGGTTCAGATCGTCTGAAAACATCCTGCCGTTTCCTCCATAGATTTGAAGGTCGATAAATGCGGGAGCCATATTTAGTCCTTCCAGATCTACCTTCGTGTAGCCGTGAGGGATAGCCCCGTCATCAACAATTTCAGTAATAATTCCCATATCAGCGAGAACCGCTTTCCCTTCTTCAAAGCTTTCACCCGTGAAGACATTTGCATTTGTATAAGCTACAGGCATATCCGGCAAGTTTGTTGGTAAGATCAGGTTTGAATTAAAAAATCATCTGAATCATTTAAAAAAGGCAATTTTGTCCTTATCTCATCGAGCTTTGTTTTATCGAGTATTGATGTATGAATATCTTCAACATGTGATTTGGTATAAAGTACTTCACCAAGTGGATCAATGATCATGCTGTCTCCACTGTGATAGATATTGTTTCCATCATTTCCGACCCGGTTGACTCCCACAACATAGCACTGATTTTCTATTGCTCTTGCCTGTAACAATGTTTTCCATGCAAGTATCCGTCTTTCAGGCCAGTTTGCAACGTAAATAAGCAGATCATATTCTATCCCGTTGTTCAAACGTTCACCCGGCGGCACATTAACTGCTTCCAGCGATGATTCAGACTGCCTGGCCCACACAGGAAATCTAAGATCATAGCACACCTGGAGGTTTATTCTCCACCCTTTTAACGAAGCAATCAGTCTTTTTCTCCCCGCACTATAATGTTTATCTTCTCCGGCGAACGCGAATAAATGGCGTTTGTCATAATAGCCAAACTGGCCATTAGGCAACATCCAGATCAGCCTGTTATAAAAAGCGCCGTCTTCAGATGCTATCATGCTGCCGGTGATAATGATCTTTTTCTCAACAGCCAGAGTTTTCATCCATTGAATCGTAGGCCCTTCCATTGTTTCGGCAAGTTGATAAGGATTCATACTAAATCCTGTACTGAACATTTCCGGTAAAACAACGATTTCCGTTTTTGGAGGAAGGTTACGTATCTTTTCCGCAAACATAGCCAGGTTTGCTTCCTTGTTTTCCCAGGTTAAACTGGTTTGTATAGTTGTTATACTTATCGTTGACATACAATTCGAGTCATAAAATTAGCCTTTATATCAACATTAATTTCAATGATTATCACAGGGTTAACAACCAGTAACATGCCAATGCCTGCGTTGTTATAACAAATGAATAAAATTTACTATTTTGGCAGACCACTTCCTGAAACACAGAATGACAGAGAATTATTATACGATACTTGAGATCTCAAGGGATGCTTCTGATGATGAAATTAAAAAATCATACAGAAAGCTTGCCCTCAAATACCATCCGGATAGAAACCCTTCGGGCGATAAATTTTTTGAGAACCGATTTAAAGAGATCGTGGATGCCTATCATGTTTTGTCTGACAAAAACCGCAGAACAATTTACGATTACGATCTCACCCAGCGCCTTCGCAAACCCCGTTCCGTTTCAGGTAATAGTAGCAGAAGGCCGGCCGAGACCACAGCTGCACCTTCAAATGATAAAGAACCCGTTACGCATCAGAGTGTGATCAAACAACTTATTCGAATAAGAAAAAAGATCGAGGCCGTTAAAAACAAACAGGCAATTAAACATAATGAATTGTTTAAAGCGCTCAACACACAATTGAC
>Ga0193752_1002534_pt1 | contig 13553 bp, 12 predicted proteins | sample H1c1metaG_FD_144924 | JGI IMG/M metagenome (GOLD analysis project Ga0193752, IMG submission 144924) | Soil microbial communities from a riparian zone of the East river system, Colorado, United States - H1c1 | ecosystem: Environmental > Terrestrial > Soil > Riparian zone | place: USA: East River... | reverse complement strand
GCATCCGCCGCCACCACATCGACCGATAGAGCGGCTCCTGCCGGCACGGACCGTTTCAGGCGGCGATCGGTCAGCATGGCGGTCTCCGTGAGATACAAACTACCCACACCGTTGACGCGCCGACGTTCCGTCGTGACGTCTGTCAAAGCGATATGCGCATCGCGAGCTGCCGGGGCGTTCAGCACCAAGACGTCGAGTTCCGTCGCGACCGCCACCTGCGTATAAAGGGTCCACTCGGCGCCTTCAACGCAGCGGACACCGACAGTTGTACGCGCGCCGACCGTGGCGCCTTGCAACGAGAATGTCTGCAGTGGACCGGTGCATTGAGTGAATTGCAGGCGCTGATCTAGCTCGCCAGCAGTCGCGATCACCATATTCTTCGCGCCCAGTGTGGGTGCCGACCCCCGTACGAACGCTTCTCAACCTTCTCGGATCGATTGCAGCGACTGGATCGCGCGCGAAGGTTGAGCCGGTACATCGGCGTGAGCGTTTGCGAACCAAGCGCTATAGATAATGAGCAACAGCACCGCCGCCAGCACCGTGCGCACAGCGAGAACGGCAAAGGCCATCCCCGACTTGTGCAAGGTATCGCGAAGTGCGCTGTGGCGGGCGAGTTGCATGCGTCAATGTTCCGTCGCTGTGGGTTTGGATAAATCGATAGCAAGCCGCGTGCCATCTCAGTTGAGCGAGAGCATGTGTGCTTAAAGCGGCGCGTCGAAGAAATGCGCTGCCTATAGCGGCAGTGAGAGGCGGCACAACGCCGCTAAGCGGCAATGGATTGCCGCCCTGACGTGAACGACGTCGCGCTTTTTACGCGTCATACCATCTGCACGGGCCTCGCGCGTGCGCGGAGGCATTGCTGGCACGCACCTTGCTATGTACATCTCGTACATCTACGCGTTCGTAACGCGAGAGGAAATATGCCTAACGCCCTCGACAACTATCTCGGCATCTTGCCCACATCACTTAAATTGCGAACGCAACGCACTGAGCTGTTGGCCAACAATTTGGCAAATGCCGATACGCCGAACTTCAAGTCTCGAGACCTGGATTTTCGCAGCGCGCTGGCGGCCGCCACTCACACAGCCGGCGGCAAGATGACGGCGGATACGAAAGTCACGATGACAGCCACCAAGGCTGGGCATATCGGCGCGGGGGTCGACTCGGCTGCCGGTAATCCACATTTGATGTATCGGACGCCGCTTGCGCCTTCTCTCGACGGCAATACTGTCGATCCACAGCTCGAGCAAGCAGCCTTCGCAGAGAACGCGGTTCGCTACCAGGCGACGCTCAATTTCCTCAGCAACAAATTCCGCGGTCTGATGACCGCCATTACCGGACAGTAACTAGGCACTAGGCACTAGGCGCTAGCCAGAAAGCGAGAGATTTGAAATGCAGTACTTGAAATTTAGTTTCTTCACGCTAGCGCCTAGAGCCTAGCAACTAGGGCCTTAACTATGTCCTCCTTCAAAATCTTCGACATCGCGGCCTCCGGCATGAGCGCACAGTCGGTGCGCCTGAATACAACGGCGAGCAATTTGGCTAATGCCGAAAGCGTGGGCGGCGATCCCAACAAGGTTTACAAAGCGCGTCATCCCGTGTTCGAAGCGGTCCGAGCCGGACTCGCGGGCGGCAAGGACGCCGGCGGCGCCGCTGTCCGAGTCCGCAACATTGCGGAGGATTCGGCGCCTGCGATTGCGCGATACGAACCCGGCAACCCGCTTGCGGACACGAACGGTTATGTGTACGCACCGAACGTCAACGCTGTCGAAGAAATGGTCGACATGATTTCGGCATCGCGGTCGTACCAGAACAATGTCGAAGTCATGAACACCGTGAAAGAAATGATGTTGGCCACCCTTCGTCTCGGTCAGTAAACGAGATCGGCTAATCACCACGTTTAGAGAGAATCGTATATGAGCACTGTCGATCCTTACGCATCCTTAGCGGCGCAGACGAATACGTCCGCAACGACGAAAGCCAAAGATCATTTGGATCAGTCGTCGTTCCTACGATTGATGATTGCGCAGTTCCGCAATCAAGATCCGACCAAGCCGCAGGATCCAGCGCAGTTCATGGGTCAGCTGGCGCAATTCAGTACGGTGTCCGGCATTCAGGACATGCAAGCGTCCCTCGCCACATTGTCCGATTCGCTTCGTTCGTCCAACGTACTGAGCGGCGCCGGTCTGGTGGGGCGCGAGATTCTCGCCCCGAGCGAAACGATTGCGCGCGCTGCCGGTGATACGACGACGGGCATGATCGAAGTGCCGGAGGGCGTGACGACTATCGATGTTGCAATCAAAGATCACGCCGGTGCCCTGGTCCGTCGCATGACAGTTCCCGCTGACGGTTCGCTGACGAGTTTCTCTTGGAACGGCGCCACTGATCGCGGCGAGATGGCGCCTGCCGGTACGTACACCATTGAAGCGACGTCTCGAGTCGGAGGCGGCAATGAATCGTTGCCGGTGCTGTTCAACACGCGCGTCGACAGCGTCACCGTCGATCCACAGACTTCGGGGCTCGTGCTCAACACGCGCGGCCTAGGTTCGGTTTCCATCAATGACGTGCGTCGCGTGACCTGAACGCCGCGCGCTCACTAAATACTCTCTAGGAGCACTTATCCATGTCATTCACGATCGCGCTTTCCGGCCTCAACGCGGCATCTACCGACTTGAGCGCCACCGCGAACAATATCGCCAATGTATCGACGACCGGCTTTAAAGGGTCGCGCACTGAATTCGCCGAACTGTTTGCCGTGTCGCCGCAGGGCACGAGCAACACGCAGATCGGCAACGGCGTTCGCGTGTCGAACGTTGCGCAACAATTCAAGCAAGGCAGCATCGAAGTCACCGGCAACAGTCTCGATATGGCGATTAGCGGTGAAGGCTTTTTTGTCATGAGCGATGGCGGCGGCCTCACCTACTCTCGCGCGGGCGCCTTCCGCCTCGATAACGCTGGCTATGTAGTCAACAACGCGAACGAGCGCTTGCAAGCCTACCCAGTCACGCCGACAGGTGGATTCAATACCGGTGGATTAACGGATCTGCGCTTGCAGACGAGCGTCAGCGCACCCACCGCGACAGCCAATGCTCAAGTGCTGTTCAATTTGCCTGCGAGTTCAACACCGCCCACCGCAGCCCCGCTGAATCCCGCGAATGCGAATACCTATAACGAAGCGACGTCGCTCACCGTTTACGACTCGCTCGGCGCGGCGCACACCGGCACGATGTACTTCGTCAAGACTGCGAATCCGAACGAATGGAACACGCAGTTGTACGTTGATGGTACTGCTGTCGGTGCGGCCCAAACTCTCCAATACTCGAACACTGGCACGCTCGTGACACCTGCCGGCGGCACGCTGACGTTCCCCGCATACACGCCGGCAACTGGCGCAGCACCGCTCAATTTGACGTTCGATGTGGCGTCGACGACGCAATACGGCAGCGTGTTCAGCGTCAATGCGGTCACGCAAGACGGCAACACAACGGGTCGATTGATCGGCATCGACTTCGATCCGACGGGCGTTGTACAGGCGCGCTTCACGAATGGTCGCTCGATCCCGCTCGGCCAAGTGGCGCTCGCAAATTTCTCGAATCCGCAAGGTTTGCAGAAGCTGGATAACACCAGCTGGGCAGAGACATTCGGATCGGGTCAATCGCTGCGCGGCCAGGCAGGCTCGTCGGGCTTAGGTCTTATTCAATCCGGTGCGCTGGAATCCTCGAACGTCGATTTGACGGAACAGCTCGTGAAAATGATTACGGCGCAACGCAACTTCCAAGCGAACGCGCAGGTGATCTCGACATCCGACCAAGTGACGCAGACGATTATCAACATTAGGTAAGGCGGAAGGGGTTAGGAGTTGGGGGTTAGGGGTAGCCAAAAGCTTGGCACCACACTCTGGCTAACACCTAACCCCAAACACCTAACTCCTAGCGACTTTATCAAGGTACCTCCATGGATCGCTTCCTTTACGTTGCAATGTCCGGCGCGCAAGAAACAATGCGCGCGCAAACGGTCAACAGCCACAATTTGGCGAATGCCAATACCACCGGCTTTCGCGCCGATCTGTCGGCGTTCCAGGCTCGTGCTGTGGCAGGCGCAGGGTACAACTCGCGTGCTTATGCAACGAACGCTACGACCGGTTGGGATCAGAAACTCGGCGCATCGTTGACGACTGGACGCGATCTCGATGTGGCGATTCAAGGACAGGGATGGATTGCCGTGCAGTCAAAGGACGGCGGCGAAGCTTTTACGCGCGCCGGCGATTTCCGAGTCGATCCAAGCGGCGTCATGATGACCGGGGCAGGGCATCCTGTGATCGGCAGCAACGGTCCCATGACAGTGCCGCCGTACCAGAGCATTTCGATCGCAGGCGACGGCACGGTGTCGATCGTGCCACTGGGGCAAGCGGCAACGACCACCGCAACAGTTGGACGCATCAAGCTCGTCAATCCTCCATCGGAAAGCGTCGACCGCGGTGCCGACGGATTGTTTCGCCCACGCGGCAATGCGCCTGTCGAAGCGGACGCCAGCGTTCAATTGAGTTCCGGCTCGCTCGAATCCAGCAACGTGAACATTGCCGAGGCGATGGTCACCATGATCGAGCTCGCGCGTCACTTCGAAATGCAAGTGAAGATGATGCGCACCGCCGAAGAAAATGCCGCGACGTCGGCACAGTTATTGAGGATGAGCTAGTGCGCAGCACCGGGACACGAGACTCGGGACACGAGACTCGGCCGAAAGGTCGTTTCGCAGGCGTTCTCCGTGATGCAGACGAGTCTCGCGTCCCGAGTCCCGTGTGTCGAATCGACATTCGTGCGCCGATCGGCCCGGCACAAACTACATTCATTAATGAGGGTTAAGAAATGACTCCCGCACTATGGGCTGCTAAGACCGGACTCGATGCGCAACAAACGCGCATGACGGTGACTTCCCACAATCTCGCCAACGTTGCCACCAACGGCTACAAGAAGAGCCGCGGCGTCTTCGAAGACTTGCTGTACCAAAACGTTCGTCAAGTCGGTGGTGCGACGTCGCAAGACACACAGGCGCCCAGCGGACTGTCCTTGGGTACCGGTGTTCGCGTCGTTGCGACGGAGAAAATTTACACACAAGGCGGCTTGAACCAGACAGGTAATGCTTTCGATCTCGCGATCGAAGGGCGCGGATTTTTTCAAATCCTGCTGCCGGACGGCGCCATCGGCTACACGCGCGACGGTAGTTTCCAGGTGAACTCGCAAGGCCAAATGGTGACTTCGAGCGGCTATGTTCTGCAGCCGGGTATCACCATTCCTCAAGGTGCGCAGAGCGTCACGATTAGCGGTGACGGTGTCGTCAGCGTACTGCCGCAAGGTCAATCGACGCCGACCCAAGTAGGCACGATTCAATTGACGGACTTCATCAATCCGGCCGGCCTGCAGCCGCGCGGTCAAAACTTACTGGTTGAATCTGTGGCGAGCGGTACCGCGCAAACGGGCACGCCGGGATTGAGCGGTCTCGGGTCGCTGATTCAAGGTTCAACCGAAGCCTCAAACGTCAACGTCGTCGAGGAACTCGTGGCGATGATCGAAACACAACGCGCTTACGAGATGAATTCGAAGGCGATTGCGACCTCCGACAAAATGCTCGAGTACATCAGCAACACGCTTTAAGAGAGAAGTCGTTAGTCGTTAGGGGTTAGTCGTTAGCCAGAGAAGAGTCATGCAGATCAGGTCGAAAATGTTGTTGGTTTGTGGCGCTATCGCGGCAACTGGATGCGTGATGCCGCCGTCCGTGCCGGATTACGATCCGACTTGGCCGGCAGAACCGGAAGCGACGCAAACAACTAGCGGTGCAATCTATAGCGTCGGACATGACGTGCCGCTGTTCGAGAATACGATCGCCCATCGGGTCGGCGATACCGTAACGATTCGCCTGCAGGAATCGACCAACGCAACGAAGAGCTCCAGTACGAACACCGCCAAGTCGACGGACGTCAGCATTGCCGCGCCGACAGGCATTGGCAGTCAGCTGACACTGAAGGGTGCGCCGTTAGCTCTCGGCATCGAAAACGAATCGAGCTTCAAGGGTTCGGGTACGAGCGCTCAGAGCAATAAATTAGAAGGGCAGATCACAGTGACGGTCGCGAAGCGATTGAGTAACGGCAATCTCCTGGTGCGTGGCCAGAAATGGTTGACGCTCAATCAAGGGTCCGAATTCGTGCGAGTGCAGGGCATCCTGCGTCCCGCCGACATCGATCCAGACAACAGCGTGCCCTCTTTCAAGATTGCGGATGCCGTCATCTCCTACGGCGGTAAGGGATCGTTGGCGGACGCCAACGCGCCGGGGCTGCTGTCGCGATTCTTCAACTTCGAGTGGTTGCCATTTTAAGAAAGGCTGTGGGCCGTAGGCTCTAGGCTGTAGTCAGAAATTTGGAATTGGATCAACTATGAAAACCCCATCTCGCTCGTCGGCTCCGGCTACGGCCCACGGCCTACAGCCTACAGCCCTTTTGATAAGGCTCATCGCGCTGATGTCGTTAATTGTCGCGGCACCCTTAGCGAACGCCGAGCGGGTAAAAGATCTGGCGTCCGTCTCCGGCGTCCGCGGCAACCAGCTGGTTGGCTACGGCTTGGTCGTAGGTCTGGACGGCACCGGCGATCAAACGTCGCAAGCGCCGTTCACGATCCAAAGTATTCGCAACATGTTGACGAAGTTTGGCGTGACGATTCCCGCCAACGTGAATCCGCAATTGAAAAACGTCGCCGCAGTCACTGTTCATGCCGAACTGCCTGCTTTCTCGAAAGCGGGTCAGGCGATCGATGTCACGGTATCTTCGATCGGTAATGCGGCCAGCCTTCGCGGCGGCAGCCTGCTGATGACGCCGATGCGCGGCGCCGATGGCGAAGTGTATGCCATCGCGCAAGGCAGCATGATCGTGAGCGGCTTCGGTATCTCCGGCAAGGACGGCTCGAGAATCTCGATCAACGTCCCAAGCAGTGGCCGAGTGCCGCGAGGCGCGACGGTGGAACGCGAAGTACCCAGCCGATTCGCAACCGATCCGTACATCATGCTTAATTTGCACCAGCCGGACTTCACCACTGCGACACGCTTGGTGGACGGCATCAATAAATTGCTCGGGCCGGAGACGGCTAATGCAGTCGACGCTGTGACAGTGCGTGTCAATGCGCCGGTCAACTCAAATCAGCGAATTGCATATCTATCGACGCTTGAAAGCATTGATATCGAACCTGGTGACGCGCCGGCTCGCGTGATCGTCAATTCTCGAACCGGCACAGTCGTGATTGGATCTCAGGTTCGCGTCAAGCCCGCCGCGGTGGCGCATGGATCGCTGTCCGTCACGATCACTGAACGCACCGATGTGAGCCAACCGGGTCCGCTTGCAGTGGGGCAAACGGTTGTCAGCCCTCGTAGTCAGATACAGATCGATCAGAAAGAGGGCCGCATGTTCGTATTCAATGCCGGCGTCAATCTCGATGAGATCGTGCGTGCGGTGAATCAAGTAGGCGCCGCGCCCGGTGACTTGGTCGCCATTCTCGAAGCATTGAAGGAAGCCGGTGCATTGCGCGCCGAGTTGATCGTCATCTGATCTAAGCGCATGACCGAATCCACGCAATTCTATGCTGACTTTCAGGGACTTGCCTCGCTGAAAAACTCAGCGAGTAAGCAAGACCCGAAGGCGTTGCGCGAAGTTGCGAAGCAATTCGAAAGCGTGTTCACGCAGATGATGCTGAAGAGCATGCGCACCGCCAGCCTCGGCGAGTCGTTGCTGGATAACGATCAAAGCAAGTTCTACTTGGAAATGTTCGACAACCAGATGGCATCGCAGCTCTCCAAAGGGAAGGGCATGGGGCTGGCCGATATGCTGGTGCGTCAACTCACGCAAGCAGGGTTGGCGGCGCCGGAAGTCGGCGAATCGAAACAGGATCGCTTGCTGCGCATGCCAGACTCCGCGGGCTTCCGGCTCAGCGCGCCTCAAGCCGCTCCGATATCGCTGGAGAAGCAGGGTGCAGTGCCGGTTGCACTAAACAAGGACCAAAGCAACAAGACCCTCACCATGCCGGTGAGGGTGCCGCACTCGGTCGCGCCTACTTCACGTCCGGTTGAGCCAGAATTCGCGCCAAAAGTGGAGGTTGCTCCTAAAGCGACAGCTGCAGTCGAAGCCGTGGCTCCTATAGCGGCTGCGACGACTCCGAATGAATCAGTCTCTGCGCGTCAGACGATCGCCATGACACCGGACGAGTTCATTCGGCAAATGTGGCCACACGCGCAAAGTGCCGGCGCCGAGATCGGCGTTGACCCGCACACACTCATTGCCCAAGCGGCACTGGAAACTGGGTGGGGCAAGTACGTTCCCTGCAATCCAGATGGCAGCTGCAGCTTCAACCTATTTGGTATCAAGGCGAATTCCGCCTGGCAGGGCCAACGAATCGGCGTGAGCACTCTTGAATTTGAAGGGGGAGTCGCGACTCGCAAGGTGGAAAGTTTTCGCGCGTACTCATCGCCGGAACAGAGCTTTCGCGACTACGCGGCGCTGATTAAGAACAACCCTCGCTACGACGCCGCAGTAGGCGCCGGCAAGGATGCAAATAAATTTGCAACCGCGTTGCAGCAAGGCGGTTACGCCACGGACCCGAATTATGCTCAGAAGCTGGCTGCTACCGCGACCAGCGTGCTGACTCGGGCCGGCGACGCGGTGAAGAGCGCTCTGCTCAAGACTGACGTTCCGCGGTCGATATCGAGACTAGGCATCGATATCGCGAAAAAGGTCAGCGGAGGCGAGTGATGGCCACTCGACGAATAATCGGGTGTGCAGCCCGCCGTTACCGGCGTATTCAACATTCTCTCTGCCATTTATCGGCCTTCCAGCTATCGGTGACCCATGGGTGATCTACTGTCGACAGCGACGTCGGGGTTAATCGCGTTTCAGCGCGCGATCGACACTACCGGCCACAATATCGCCAACGTCAATACCGAAGGCTACAGCCGGCAACGTGTCCAAATTGGTACGCGTACGCCGGAGCCGTATTCCAACGGTTGGCTTGGCAACGGCGCCGATGTCAAGACGATCGAACGCTTGTATAGCGATTTGCTCGCTTCCCAAACCCGCACCACTGCCAGCAGCTTGTCGCGCTTCGACACTTACGTCAGCAACGCGAACTCGCTGGACAGCCTACTGGGCGATTCCAAGACAGGCTTGAGCGCATCGATGCAAACTTTCATCGATTCGTTCGGCGATATGTCGAGTTCGCCGAGTTCGATTCCGGCGCGGCAGGTCGTGCTCAGTCAAGCGCAGTCCTTTTCGGAACGGCTACGTTTGTTCGACAGCCGGTTGGCGCAAGTCGACCGAGGCATCGATTCTGAAATCGCAAGCGAAGCGACCACCATCAGCTCGTTGGCCAAACAGATCGCGGCGTTAAATCAACGCATAGAAATAGGCCAAAACAGCACAGGCCAGCCGCCCAACGATTTGCTCGACCAGCGCGATAACCTCATCGATGAACTCTCGACGCACGTCAGCGTATCGGTGGCCAAGCAAGACAATGGGCAGGTGCTGGTTTCGATCGGTAACGGTCAGTCTTTGGTCGTTGGCGCGATTGCCGCGAACATTACGCCGGTTGTGGATCCGTACGATCCCACTCGATCGGGCGTCGCGATTCAAGGCATAGGGCCGCCCGTCGACGTGACGACGCGGCTCACCGGCGGCAAGCTAGGCGGACTATTGGATTTTCGCCGCGAAATGCTGACTCCCACGCGCAACGATCTTGGCCGATTGGCCATCGGTCTTGCCGAAGTCGTGAACGCTCAACATCGAGACGGTATCGATCTCAACGGCAATTTCGGCGCCGATATGCTCTCGGTTGGAGCGACCGAGGTGCTGGCCAGAAATACCAACACCGGCACGGGCGCGGCGACCGTAACGCGTACGGGCGCCAGCGCGCTGACAGGCGATGATTACATGTTGGAGTCGAACGGCGCAGCTTGGACTTTGCGACGCGCGGATACCGGAGCGACGGTCACGATGACCGGCGCCGGTACGGGGATTTCCCCATTCCAAGCGGAAGGCCTATCAATTGTCGTGAGTGGAGCGCCTGCCAGCGGTGACAGTCTCATGATTCGTCCGACTCGTGCTGCCGTCGATGGGTTCCGTGTGCTGATCGCGGACCCTTCAGAATTAGCTGCGGCGTCGCCAATCATTGCGGCTTCGGTCTCTGCGAATACCGGTACGGGTAAGATTTCCGCCGGAGAAGTGCTTGCGGTGGGCAACGCGGCTCTGCAAACACCCGCGGTCATTCAGTTTACAAGCGCGACCACCTACACGATCAATGGCGGCGGCGCATTACCGTACACGGCCGGCGACAACATCGATGCCAACGGTTGGCGAGTCCAGATTACAGGCACGCCCAATACTGGCGATAGCTTTACTGTAGGGCCGACGACGAATCCCGCGGGCGATAACCGCAACGGGCTCAAGCTCACCGAAGCGCTCAATCGCCCGATCCTGAACGGGGGATCGACACGATTGCACGAAGGAGCGGGACGTATCGTCAGCGACATCGGCGTCGCGACAGGTCAAGCGCGAACGTTGCGCGCGGCTGCCGAATCTCTGCACGAGTTTAATGTGAGCGCCATGGACAACCTGTCCGGCGTCAATCTCGACGAGGAGGCTGCGAACCTGGTGCGATTGCAGCAGGCATATCAAGCAGCGGCGCAGGCTATCAGTATTGCCGATCGATTATTCCAGTCCGTGCTCGACGCAACTCGTCGGTAGTGTTGGCTGGTAGTGAGTACGCTATGAGAATCTCTTCCAACAGTATCCATCGCACTGCTTTGCAAGGCATGCTGAACCAGCAGTCGGAGCTGTCGCGCGTCCAGAATCAACTCGCTAGCAGCAAGCGGATTCTCACGCCAGCGGATGACCCGATTGCCTCCGTGCATATCTCGGAGCTGGATCGTGCCAAAGCGGAGCTTGTGCAGTTCAAGCGCACTGCGCAAAGCGGAGTCGCACGCCTTAACATGGAAGAACAAGCGCTCGGCGATGCGGGCTTATTGCTGCAACGAGTGCGTGAGCTCGTCATCGAGGCGAATAACGGACCGATCACCAGCGCGGATCGCGAAGCAATCGCGATCGAAATTGAAAACCGAGGCCAGGAATTGCTGGATATTGCGAATCGCAGAGACGGCGAGGGTGAATATCTATTCTCAGGGTTTGCAAAACAGACGCAGCCTTTCGCCAAAGTGGGCGGGTCAGTCGCCTACGCAGGTGATCAGGGTGTGCGTCAGTTGCAAGTAGCATCGACGCAACGCGTGGCTGACGGTCATTCTGGCTTCGACGTTTTCATGAACGTCAAGCAGGGCAACGGCACGTTCGATACGACTGCAACCCCGGCGAACACAGGTTCCGGTCTCATCACAGTGGGCACCGTAACGGATCCAGGCGCGTGGGCGCCTGATACATACACGCTGACGTTTCTGACGGCGACAACCTACGAAATCACGAATTCAGTGCCGGTCTCTGTCACGACGGGCACCTATACGTCGGGCAACGCCATCAACTTCAATGGCGCGCAAATATCAGTGAGCGGCGACCCTGCGGTAGGCGACACCTTCACCATTGCAGCGAGTCAGAAGGAAGATATATTTTCATCGCTCGACGATATTGTCAGTGCACTGCGATCCACAGCCGCCGGTGGCGCCGCTGGACGCGCGCAGCTCGCCACGGCCCTAGGAGGGTCGCTCGCGCAACTCGACCAAGCGGATGAGCGCTTGTTGAATGTGCGTGCTGAAGTGGGCGCTCGCTTGAATATCGTAGAGTCCACGCAAGCTGCGCACGAAACATTCGGCGTTGAGCTGGATCGAAATCTTTCGGAACTGCGTGATCTCGATTACGCGGAAGCAATCTCGCGCTTGGACCGACATCTGGTGGGGCTGGAAGCAGCGCAGAAATCGTATGCCACGATTTCGAGACTTTCGCTGTTCAGCTATCTCTAACGGCCGCTGAATAGCTAACTGAAGCCCAACCTGAAAAATGGCCCGTAATTCCGCCTCTACGGTCATTAATGAATCTCTTCTGTGATCCGGTTCTGATTTTCTCCATGTGCCGCTTGTCAGTCTCAAGTTCGGTAATCCGGCTCCGATACAGGGTCCAAGCAGCAGGCGGCGCACAAGCACCGCACAGCGCGGAATAAACGGGTTACTTCAGGAGATCTTTCATGGCTCAAGTCATTAGCACCAACGTCATGTCGTTGAACGCGCAGCGCAATCTGGCGACGTCCGGCGGCCAACTTGCGACGTCCCTACAACGCCTCTCGTCTGGCTTGCGCATCAACAGCGCGAAGGATGACGCAGCAGGTCTCGCAATTTCCGAACGCTTCACCACGCAGATCCGCGGCTTGAACCAAGCCGTGCGTAACGCGAACGACGCGATCTCGCTGTCGCAGACGGCTGAAGGCGCGCTCGGCGAATACGGCAACATTCTGCAACGTATGCGTGAATTGTCGGTTCAGTCCGCCAACTCGACCAACTCTTCGTCGGATCGCGCGGCACTCAATAGCGAAGCGGGTCAGCTGCTCGAAGAGTTGAATCGCATTTCGACGACTACACAGTTCAACGGTCAGAACGTCCTTGACGGTTCGTTCTCTGCCGCTCAGTTCCAGGTCGGTGCAAATGCCAATCAAACCATCCGGGTTTCGATCGGCAACGCGTCGACCAGCGCACTGGGCGCTTATCAGTACAACAACAACGGCACGAGCCCGGTGAGCGGCCAGGCCCTCACATCCGGTGATTTGACGATCAACGGCGTCAACGTCGGCAACTCCACCAGCGGCAGCGCCGATGACATCGTGAATGCCGTCAACGGGATCACGAGCCAAACGGGTGTTACCGCTTCGGCTACATCCAGCATCGCGGCAGCCAACTCGCCTGCCACCGGTTCGCAGAATCTGCAGTCGGGCGATCTCGTGATCAACGGCGTGAACATCGGTCCAGTCACCGGCAACACGAATTTCGCGACACAAGGTTCGGCTATTGCAACGGCCATCAACACGAAGACTGTTACCACGGGCGTGAGCGCGACTGCCAATGCAGTCACGGGTGCTCTCACTCTGTCATCGACGACCGGTCGCACGATTTCGGTCACGAGCTCGAACGGCGCAGCAGGCGCTTCACGCGTCGAAAACGCGACAGGGTTGGAATTGTCGGCCAGTACCGCAACGGGAACCGAAACGTTTACGATCGCCGGTACCAAGGGTATTGGGACAGTAACGTTCGCGGCAACGATCGTCGACGGCGACACGTTCACGCTCGGTGGCAAAACGTTTGAGTTCTCAGCGAACGCGACCAGCGGCACTATCATCAACGGTAGTAACGTTGCGATCGGCAACGGCAACGTGGCCTGGACTGCGGCCAACGCAGGTGTCGGCGCCACTGCAGCGATCGGCCACGCGAACGGCGTATCCACTGTCACGGCAAGTGACAACGGCGCCGGCGCACTGACGGTCACGTCCAATATCGTCGGTATCGAGAGCGTGAAAAGTTACACGCTCAATGGCACG
>Ga0193752_1002533_pt1 | contig 13561 bp, 12 predicted proteins | sample H1c1metaG_FD_144924 | JGI IMG/M metagenome (GOLD analysis project Ga0193752, IMG submission 144924) | Soil microbial communities from a riparian zone of the East river system, Colorado, United States - H1c1 | ecosystem: Environmental > Terrestrial > Soil > Riparian zone | place: USA: East River... | reverse complement strand
GGAGGGTGGGGAGCGCGATCGGGCTGGCCGTCCGGCGCCAGGACGGCTCGGTGGGGGGCCGGTACCGCTCCGAGATGGATCCGCGGCCTGCGGGGTACGGCCGTCGTTGGCACGTGGAGTCGTTCCTGAGCGGTCTGAAGCGGACGACGGGTTCGGCACTGCGGGCGCGGGGGGAGCGGGCGCTGTTCGCAGAGGCGTCGCTCCGCGTGCTGGCGTACTCGGTTCGGCGTTAGCCGTGTCTGCCCTACCCCATCCTTTCAACAGAGCAATTCAGGACCTACGCCCGTTCAAACGAGCGGGAGGGTAGAGGAGGGCAGTGAGTCGGCAGTCCTGCCGCTTTCTGCTCTCGTGCCGGATCGGATCGTCGTAGGTCCTGAATCGAGTTCAGGACGACAATGATGGAGGGGCGTGCTACTTCCCACACCGCCGATCTAAGAGAGTGTCTATGAAGTCCAGCAAAGGCACCCTGTAGGCTGCCAGAGCATCACCTTGCGCCGGATTCCACAGCCAGTGGGTCGCCCAGCGCGGGGTTCGGATTGCCTGGAGCGACACTGGCCGACTTCATAGACACACTCTAAAGGGCACGTCGCTCGGATCAGTCGCTCCGCAAGCGGCGGTCCGCGGTCGGCGGTCTGCGGTCGGGCGCGCCTCCGGCGCGCCCACGCCTACATCAGCCCCAGCGTGAGGCGGGCCTCGTCGGAGAGCATCTCCATCGAGTAGGGCGGGTTGTACACCAGATCAAGCTGGACGGTCTTCACGCCGTCGAGGGCGTTGAGCACCTGCTCGACCTCGGCCGGGAGTGTCTCGGCGGCGGGGCAGTTGGGCGCCGTGAGCGTCATGCGCACGGCGGCGTCCACGCCCTCGGGGGAGGGCACGAGGTCCCACCCATAGATGAGGCCGAGGTCCCAGATCGGCAGCGGAAGCTCGGGGTCGTAGACCGTGCGGAGCGCCGCCACCATGTCCTGCTCGATGCCGGTCAGCTCCTGCTCACGGCCGCCGATGAGGAAGTCGCGCGTGACGGGGAAGTCAGGGTAAGCTTCCATCTGTGGGATCGGGGAATCGGGGGATCCGGGAATCTGGGAATTGAAAGGCAAGGGGAGGGCGTGGGTGCGAGCTACCGGCGTGCTACGCTACGGGGCATTTCACTTTCCCCGATTCCCCGATTCTCGGATTCCCAGATCCTCTAGGCCAGCCCGGCCTCCACGAGCGTGTCGAGGTGCTCACGGAGGGGGTCAATCCCCACGCGGGCCACGACGTCGTGTGCGAAGGCCGTAAGCAAAAGGGCGCGGGCGCGGTCGAAGTCGATGCCGCGGGCGCGGAGGTAAAAGAGCGCGTCGGGGTCGACCTCGCCCGTGGTCGAGCCGTGGGAGCACTTCACGTCGTCGGCGTAGATCTCCAGTTCCGGCTTCGAGAAGTGGCGCGCGTCGTCGGAGAGGACGACGCCCTGGCTCTGCTGGTAGGCGTTCGTCTGCTGCCCCTCGCGGCGCACCATCACCTTCCCGTTGAACACGCCCGTCGCCTTGTCGAAGACGATGCCGCGGTAGAGTTCGTCCGACATGCAGCCCGGCGCCGCGTGGTCGAGCAGTGTCCGGTTGTCGACGTGGCGCGAACCGCGGAGGAGGTAGAGCCCGGCGAGGTTCGTCTCGCTGTTCTCACCCGTGAGCACGACGGCGATGTCGTTACGGATGAGTTCGCCCGAGAACGTCCACGTGCCCGTGCGGTAGAGCGACTGTACGCCCTGCTGCACGCGCGCCGTGTTCACCTGGCTCGCCGCGTCGCCCGCGTCCTGGATGCGGTGGTGGTCCACCACGGCGCGGTCGCCCACGACGACCTCGGTGACGATGTTGCTGAACGAGGGCGCCGTGCCCAGCGTGTGGTGCGTCTCGACGATCCGCACCTGCGCCCCCTCCTCCACAACGATGAGGGCGCGCGTCTGGACGAACGCCGGGGCGTCGGCCGTGGTGAGGTGGACGACCTGGATCACGCGCTCGACCACACGCCGGGCGGCGACGTGGACGTACGGGCCGTCGGCCTCGAAGGCCGCGTTGAGCGCGAGGAATGCCGCGTCCTCGTCGGCCGTGAGGCGGCCGAAGGGGGCGGGGGCGTCTTCCGTCAGGGCAGCCTGGAGGCTGCCGGCCGTCACGCCGTCGGTGCCGTCGAAGGGGTCCGAGAGCGTGGCGTCGAAGGCGCCGTCCACGAAGACGAGCAGCGCCGCATCGAGGCCGGGCACGCGCGCGGCGTCCACGTCGGCCGCCGTCACGCGGCCCGCCGGGGCGCCGTGGACGAAGGCGTAGTCGCGGGCGAGGACGGCGCGGAGGTCGGTGTACTTCCACGCCTCCAGGCGGCGCGTGGGGGCGCCGAGCGCGGCGAGGCGGAGGGTGGCGGCGGCGCGGGCCTCGGCGTGGGGGCGCGGCTGCCCGTCGCCCCCGGCGGCGCGGGCGGCCTCGTCGAGGGCGCGCGCGAAGAGGTCCGTCGTCGGTTCGGTCTTCAGCATGTGTTCAGGCGCGTAGGCAGGGAAGCACGTAGGCATGTAAGCACGTAAGCGTGTAGGCACGTAGAGCGAAAGGCTTTCTGCCTACATGCTTACGTGCCTACGCGCTTACGTGCTAAGCAGCAACGGCCACCTCCTGCTTGATCCAGTCGTAGCCCTTCTCCTCCAGCTCCAGCGCCAGCTCGGGGCCGCCCGTGCGGACGATGCGTCCGTCGAGAAGCACGTGCACCACGTCGGGCACGATGTAGTCGAGGAGGCGCTGGTAGTGCGTGATGAGGACGAACGAGCGCTCGGGCGAGCGGAGCTTATTCACGCCGTCGGCGACGATGCGGAGGGCGTCGATGTCGAGCCCGGAGTCCGTCTCGTCGAGGATGGCGAGCTTGGGGTCGAGCATCGCCATCTGGAAGATCTCGGCGCGCTTCTTCTCGCCGCCGGAGAACCCCTCGTTGACGGCGCGCTGCATGAGGCGGGCGTCGAGGTCGACGAAGGCCGCCTTCTCGCGCATGAGCTTGAGGAACTCGGCCGCGGTCAGTTCAGCCTCGCCGCGGTGGGCGCGGACGGCGCTGACGGCGGTGCGGAGGAACTGCACCGTGCTCACGCCGGGGAGTTCGACGGGGTACTGGAACGCGAGGAAGAGGCCCTCGCGCGCCCGCACCTCGGGGTCCATCTCCAGGAGTTCCTGCCCGAGGAACGTGGCCGCGCCCTCGGTGACGGCGTAGTCCTCCTTCCCGGCGAGCACGCCGGCGAGGGTGGACTTGCCCGAGCCGTTCGGGCCCATGATGGCGTGGACCTCGCCGGGCTTGACCGTGAGCGAGAGCCCCTTGAGGATCTCGTGGTCCTCGACCGCGACGTGGAGGTTGTCGATCTGAAGCATGTTCTGAGTATCGAAAGAGCGAATGAGCGAGCGGGCGAGGCGAAGGGGAGCGGGGTGGGGCAGAGGGGGTGGGTTTTGTCTCTCCTTTCCCTCCTCTCCCTCCATTCTCTCCTTTCCCTTTACCCCACCGAGCCTTCGAGCTGGACGGAGAGGAGCTTCTGCGCCTCGACGGCGAACTCCATCGGGAGCTTCGCCAGGATCTCCTTGGCGTAGCCGTTGATGATGAGGTTGATGGCGTCCTGCTCCGAGATCCCGCGCTGCTGGCAGTAGAAGATCTGGTCCTCGCCGACCTTCGAGGTCGTCGCCTCGTGCTCGACGCGGCCCGTGCTGTTGTTGATCTCGATGTACGGGAACGTGTGGGCCCCGCACTTGTCGCCGAGGAGCAGCGAGTCGCACTGCGAGAAGTTGCGGGCGTGGGCGGCCCCCTTCTGGACGCGGACGAGGCCGCGGTAGGCGTTGTCGGAGTGCCCGGCCGAGATCCCCTTGGAGATGATCGTGCTCCGGGTGTGCTTCCCGAGGTGGATCATCTTGGTGCCCGTGTCGGCTTGCTGGTAGTCCTTCGTGAAGGCCACCGAGTAGAACTCGCCCACGGAGTAGTCGCCCTTGAGGATGCAGGAGGGGTACTTCCAGGTGATGGCCGAGCCCGTCTCCAGCTGCGTCCAGGTGATCTTGGAGTGGGCCCCCTCGCAGAGCCCGCGCTTGGTCACGAAGTTGAAGATGCCGCCGCGGCCGTTCTCGTCGCCGGGGTACCAGTTCTGGATCGTGGAGTACTTCACCTCGGCGCGCGTGTGCGCGATGATCTCGACGATGGCGGCGTGGAGCTGGTGCTCCTCGCGCATCGGCGCCGTGCAGCCCTCCATGTAGGAGACGTAGCCGCCCTCGTCGCAGATCACGAGCGTCCGCTCGAACTGGCCCGTGTTGGCCTCGTTGATGCGGAAGTACGTCGAGAGCTCCATCGGGCAGCGCACGCCCGGCGGGATGTAGCAGAAGCTGCCGTCGGAGAAGACCGCCGAGTTCAGCGCGGCGAAGAGGTTGTCCGTGTACGGGACGACGCTCCCCATGTACTTCCGGACGAGCTCGGGGTGGTTGTGGACCGCCTCCGAGAACGAGCAGAAGATGATGCCGTGCTTCGCGAGTTCGGCCGTGAACGTGGTCGCCACCGAGACGGAGTCCATCACGGCGTCGACGGCCACGCCGGCCAGCCGCGCCTGCTCGCCCAGCGGGATGCCCAGCTTGGCGAAGTCGGCCAGCACCTCCGGCGGCACGTCCTCGATGCGCTCGTAGCGCGCTTGCTTGCCGGGGGCGGCGTAGTAGTGCGCGTCCTGGAAGTCGATCACCGGGAGCCGCAGGTGCGGCCACGTCGGCATCCCCTTCTCGGCGTAGAGCTTCTCGAAGTAGGCGAACGCCTTCAGGCGGAAGTCCAGGAGCCACTCGGGCTCCTCCTTCTTGGCCGAGATGAACCGCACGGTCGCCTCGGTGAGCCCCTTCGGGGCCACCTCGGACTCGACGTCGGTGACGAACCCGTACTTGTAGCCCTCCTGGGCGACGTCCTCGAAGAAGTCGTGCTCGGTGTAGCTGCTCATGACGGGGGGGCTGGCCGGAAGAGGGAAGATCGCGCGTAGCGCGTCCCGGCGGCGAAGCGGGGGGGAACCGGCACGGCGCAGGCGCCGTGCGTCGGGTTAGACTGGAGCCCGATGACCGGGTTGCCTCCGCCGTCTTCAAATTCGCTCGAAACGCCCGCTTACCCTCGCGAAGCCTCGGCTAAGCCGTCCCCCCGATGCTGCCCGACACCGCCGCCCTCCCGCTCGTCCTCACCGAAACGGCCGCGGGGCGCCTCCGCGACGTGGCCGCCCGTGAGGGCATCGACCCGGAGGCGACGTACCTGCGGGTGCTCGTCATCGCAGGCGGGTGCTCGGGGCTGACGCACGACCTGGGCTGGGACACCGAGCGGCGCCCCGACGACGAGGTCGTGGAGACGCAGGGCCTTCGCGTGCTCCTCGACCCGGCCAGCCTGGCCTACCTGGAGGGCTCGACGCTCGACTTCTCGGAGGGCCTCGACGGCCGCGGCTTCCACTTCGACAACCCGCAGGCTATCCGCACCTGCGCCTGCGGCGAGTCGTTCTCGCTCTGAGGCCGCTGCGCGGCCTGACCGCCGACGGCCGACCGCGGACCGCCGAAAGGGGACGGTGCCGGGACAGAGGTTCCGCCTGTCTCAGGCGTAGGGGCGACGCGCTGCGTCGCCCTTGTATTCGCCACACGAACGGCGTGCAGCGGTTGGAGCGGAGATGCCCGGGAGAAGGCAGGGCGACGCAGCGCGTCGCCCCTACGGCTGGACGGACGGTATAAGGCCGTATTACGGCGGTCGGCCGTCGGCGGTCTGCGGTCGGGCACCGCAGGTGCCCATAACAGCAGCGCCCGCCGGCCTTACGGGGCCGGCGGGCGCATCGTGGCGGCGGCGAGGGGGAGGGTCCCCGCCAGCGCGACTCACTGGATCCCAAACGTTGGGTTCGGTGCGGTGTTGCTTCCCTAGCACCTGTTCTACGAAACTTCAGGGTCTACCCGCACCGAAACCTGCGGCTGGCCCCTACGCCGGGGCCCTATTCGGGGCTCGCAGCGCCGGAATCGGCGGGTACAGCGGGCTCGGCGGCGGCAGCCGCCGGGGCGTCCGTCGTGGGCGGGGCGGGGGGGCCGCCGGGCAGGCCGCCGACGTAGGCCGCCGTCGCGTTGCCGTTGCGGCTCCACGTGATCCGGTCGCCGGGGGCGATCCCGTGCATGTCGGCGAAGCCCGCCACCGTCTCGACGACGAACTGCGCCGGGCCCTCGGCCGAGACGGGCGTGGCCGAGTAGGGGGTGGTGTACTTCGCCACGTTGATCACGACGCTGTCGGCCCCGACGAAGAAGATGTCGAGGGCGTGCGGCGTGTTCAGCATCCAGAACGAGTGGGCGTCGGCGCTCGGCATGAGGAAGAGCATCCCCACCTGCTCCGGGATGGAGTCGCGCTCCATGAGCCCGCGCGTGCGCGCCGAGTCGGTGTCGGCGATCTCGATGGAGAGCCCGGTGATGGGCGTCCCGTCGGCGCGCAGGAACCGGAGCGAGCCGTCGAGGCGGAAGGGGATGGCCGGCGCCACGGTTTCGTCCGCCGCGGCCTCGGCCGGGGCGTCGTTGTTGCGGCAGCCGGCGAGCGCGGCGAGGGGGAGCACGAGGAGGGCGGCGAGCAGAAGGCGCACGGGGGGCGGGGCGGTTCGAGGAACCGGAAGATCGGGTTGGGGACGCGGAAAGGAGGAAAGGAAGAGAGGAAGAAAGGAGGAGAAAGGCGAGCGGGGCATGTAGGCGCGTACGCGTGTAGGCACGTAAGCGGGTAGGAGTGGCCTCGTCCTACGTGCTCCCATGCTTACACGCCTACGTGCCCACGTGCATCACAACGGCGGTCGGCCGTCTGCGGTCCGCGGTCGGCCGCGCAGCGGCCTCACCCCACCAGCTTCAGCGCGACGGCGTCGGCGACGGCGGCGCCGTCGGTGGTGAGGCGGAGGCGGTCCGTGACGGGGTGGATGAGCCCGGCGCGCTCCAGTTCGGCCAGCACGGCGGGTTTTTCCGTTAGCAGGTCCACGCCGTAGTCGCGCGCCAGCGCCGCGAGGTCGAGGCCGTCGGCGAGGCGGCGGAGGCCGAGGAGGACGGCCTCGTCGGCCAGCGCATCCGCGTCCACGGGCTCGCGGGCCTCCAGCGGGCGCTCGTGCGCCGCCAGCAGGCCCGCCCAGCGGCCGAGGTGGCGCACGTTCCACCACCGCTCGCCTTGCGAGCGCGTCGTGCGCCAGAACGAATGCGCGCTCGGGCCCACGCCGACGTAGTTCGCGTGGCGCCAGTACGCCTCGTTGTGGCGGCTGCGGTGGCCCGGGCGGGCAAAGGACGAGACCTCGTAGTGCTCCAGTCCCCGCGCGCCGAGGTAGTCGGCCGTGAAGAGATAGCGCTCGCGCATCGTCTCGTCCGTGACCGGGCTGATGCGCCCGGCCGCGACGGCTTTCGCCAGCGGCGTCCGTTCCTCCACCGTCAGGCTGTAGGTCGAGAGGTGAGGCGCCCCCAGCCGCAGCGCCTTCTCCAGGTTGGCGCCCCAGTACTCGAAGGGCTGCTCGGGGGCGCCGAAGATGAGGTCGATGGAGAACGAGTCGAACCCGGCCCCGGCCACGCGCTCGGCGGCGCGCTCGGCCTGCGCCGCGTCGTGGGCCCGGCCGAAGAATCGCAGGTCGTCCTCGAAGAAGCTCTGGACGCCCAGCGAAATGCGCGTCACGCCCAGCCCCTTGAGCGCGGCGAGGTAGGCGACGCCGTCGTCGCCCGCGAGGTCTTCGGGGTTGGCCTCGAACGTCACCTCGGCCAGCGCGCTCGTGTCGAAGTGGCGGTGGACGGCGCCGACGAGCCGCGCCACCTCATCGGTCGACAGCATCGACGGCGTGCCGCCGCCGAAGTAGAGGGTCTCCAACGGCTCCCGCCGCCCCAACTCCGCGCCGTAGTACGCGATCTCCGTCTCCGCCGCCGCCACGAACCCCGCCGTGTCGCGCGAGGTCGTCACGAAGTAGAAGTCGCAGTAGACGCAGCGCTTCGCGCAGAACGGGACGTGGATGTAGAGGCCGGCCACTTTTGAGATCTGGGAATCCGAGGATCTGGGAATCGGGGAATTGAAAGCCGAAGGTCGGAGCGGGGACGCCTTCGCCCGCTGCGAGGGTCCGGGGCAGAGGGCGCTATCTACCGCTCTACGGCGGAGTGGCCTTCTATCTTGCACAGGCCGACCGCACCGGCCTGGGGTTTTTGTCTTTACCAGATTCCCCGATCCCCAGATTCCCGGATTCCCCGATTTGCTAGACTTCCACTCCCTCGCCGGCCAGCTCTCCGACTTCACGGCGTACCGCCGCGATGAGGACGCGCGTCACGCCGACCGGCTCGGGCGGGCCGCCGATGCGCTGCCGCGCAGTGCGGTGAACTGGACGGAACTGGCCGACCGGGTGCGGATCGAGGGGGGGAAGGGGGCGCCGCTGCGCGGGCTCCCGCTGGAGCCGCCCGACACGCACCGCATGGCGCCGCCGCGGCCGGACACCGTGACGGTGGTGGCGACCGACGGGAGTCAGATCTTCCCCGACCGCCACGTTGAGCCGGCCTGCTACCTCCTCAACGTTAGCCGCGTCGCCTTCCACTACGGCACGCTCGACGCGCCGGTGATGGCCGCCGAGCCGTCGCTCCGCTTCCGCCAGCAGGACCTCGCGGAGCTGAACCCGCCCGACGAGCACGCGCGCTTCGACGTGTCGGCCGAGGTCGTGTCGGCGTTCCGGGACGAGCTGGAACTGAAGTGGCTCTACCGGACGGCGGAGCAGGAGCAGCGGAGCGGGCGGCCCATCGTGGCGCTCGCCGACGGGACGCTGATCCGGTGGATGCTCCGCGGCATGAAGAACCGCTGGCTGGAGGACCAGCTCGTCGCGCAGTACGTCGCCGTGCTCCAGCGCTTCCAGGACCGGCACATCCCCGTGGCGTCCTACATCTCCAGCCCCGGCACCGACGAGGTCATCAACCTCCTGCGCCTCTTCCTCGGAGAGGACGTGCAACCGCCGCTGGACGGGGGACTGGCCGGGCTCCTCGACCGCCACCTCTTCCACCGCGTGCTGCTTCCCGGCGAGCGCTCGGCGCTGTTCCTCTCGGGCTCGCGCATCCTCAAGGAGGCCTACGGCGACGACCAGCACGTCGGGTTTTTTTACCTGCGGCTGCCCGGCGAGGTCGCCCGCGTCGAGATGCCGCGGTGGGTGATGGACCGGCCGGAACTGGTCGACCTCGTCCACGCCGTCGTGCTGGACGACGCCGAGAAGGGCGGAGGCTACCCCGTCACGCTTACCGAGGCGCACGAGCGCGCCGTCATCCGCGCCCCCGAGAAAGACCTGTTCTACCGGCTGCTGGAGCGGCAGATGGCAGCGAACGGGGGCGCCGGGATGTTGAGTTCGGCGAAGGCCGCGTCCAAGCGCGTGCCTCGTATCTAGAGCTTTGATCTTGGAGCTTCGATCTTCGGGGCTCGTTACGTGTCGTACCGCCAATCCCCATGTTGGATTTCCAAAGTTCAAAGCTCGAAGAACCAAGCCCGACCATGGATTCCCAAAGTTCGAAGCCCAAAGGCCAAAGCCCGACCGCCGAAGTCGTCGAGTCGAGCACACGGCACGTCGTAGCCGAGGTGCGGCGCGGGTCGGCGCCGCCCCCGTTCGGGTGCTGGGTCGAGATCGAGCGGGAGGACGGCGCGCGGCTCTACGGGCTCGTGGCCCACGCCGAGACGGGCGCCGTCGAGCCCGGCCGCCGCGCCGTGGCGCTGGGGCGCGACCGCGAGGAGATCCGCCGCGAGATGCCCCACGTGTTCGAGCTGGTGCGCACGACGTTCCGCGCCGTACTGCTGGCGCACTGGGACGGCAAGTCGCGCGACCGCGACGGCCACCCGGTCGTTCGCCAGACGCTGCCGCCGCTGCCCGCCGACCTCCACGACCCCGTCGTGGCCTGCGGCGACGAGGTCGTCGCGCGGCTCTCGGCGCCGTACGACTTCCTCCGCACGCTCGCCCGCAACCCCGACCCCGCCGTGCCCGCCGACGACCTGCTGGCCGCCGTCATCCGGGGGCTGTACCGCTCCCACGGCCAGGGCGCGGAGGGCGAGCGGGCGATGCTGGCGGCGGGCCGCGCCCTCTCGCGGCTCCTCAACGACGACCACGAGCGGCTTCATTCTATTCTCCGCCGCGCGGTTGCTTGAGCCCGGCGTTGTAAAGCTGCCGAAACGGGCGGGCGGGCGTAGCGTTAGAGCCTCGTCCTCCCCCCGGACGCTCATGCTGGTCCCGCACTGCCGCCCCCGCGCGCCGGCCGCCGCGCGCTCCGGCGCTCGCCTCGCGGCGTGCGTCGTGCTGGTGGGGGTGTCCCTTCTCGCGGGCTGCCGTGGCGATGCGGCCGAGCCCGATGCCGCGCTCCCGGTCCCGCCCACGGCCGAGGAGATGGCCCGCGACCTCGTCGGCGAGCGGTTCACGTTCTACGAGGACGAGCAGGGCGAGAAGCGCTGGACCATCGAGGACGGCGAGGTGCGCGACTTCCGCATAGTGGACGGCGTCACGGCGGGGGACGGGGCGAGCCACCGGGCCCGCGTGACGCTCACGCTCTCCGCCACCAACCGCACCATCCGCGGCGCCCTCATGCTCACGTACCGCCGCAGCGGCGGCGGCTGGACGCTCGACGATGTGATGCGGCCCGACGGCAACTGGATCGTCGAGGAACTCGCCGCCGTCGTCTACGAGGTGCGCCGGCCCCCGCCTTCCGACACCACGGCCGGCGCCCGCGACGTGTGGCTGGAGCCGATGTTCCGGTACGTCGACGGCGGCTACGTCGGCCCGTTCGATGACTACGACGCCCGGATCCGCGCGCTCCTCGACTCGTCGTTCGCGGCCGACTCCCTCCGCCGCGACGCCGTGTCCGGTCTGGAGCGCGAGATCTCTCGGCGGTGGCTCGACCCGGCGTGGACGGTATTTCTGCTGGCCGCGGGCGACGCCCCGGCGCCCGTGTCGTTCCGCACACGCGAGGCGGGGGTGGAGGGGTGTCGCTACGTCGCCGGGCAGACGCGCGCGCCGTCGAGCGGCTTTGCCGAGCGCGCCCGCCTCGCCACGTCGTCCTCCACGATGGGCGGGGCCACCTTCCCCGGGCGGGTGCTGGAGACCCGCGAGGAGGACGCCCTCGCCGGGCTCGCCCGCGCCCGCCTCGCCGAGGCCGGCGTGACGCCCGTGCGCCTGGAACGCCTCCGGTCGCGCCGCTCGCTGGCGGTGGACCTTGACGAGAACGGGGTGGAAGAACTCATCGCCACCTTCGGCATCGCGGACGATGGGGCGGGCGGCACCGAACGCGGTGTCCTCGTCATCGCGGGCTCGGGCACGTCGACCCCCCGTGTGATGGGCGCCCGAGTGAGCGACGCGGCCGATGGGTGGGGCGCCCTCCAACTCGTCGGCGCGCTCGACGTGGACGGCGACGGCATCCGCGAGGTGGTCGTGCGCGAGGCCGGTGCCGAGGCGTACCGCTACGTCGTCCTCGCCCGCGCCGCCGGAGGCCGCTGGACCGAGGTTTTCTCAGGTGGCGGCGGCTGTTTTTGAGCGATGAGCGATGAGTAAAGAGCGATGAGGGGAATGCAGGGAGGAGAGAGAGAATGCGATTGACGGGGGTGTCCGGCGCATCTTTCGCTCATCGCTCATCGCTCATCGCTCATCGCTCATCGCTCATCGCTCTAAAAAATGACCCCGGCGCGGAGGGGGAGGGCGAAGGCGGAGGTGCGGCGGCCGATGATGAGGGCGGGGGCGGCCTCGATGTAGAACGACGTCTCGCGGAGCGGGAACGCCCAGCCGGCGCCCGCCACGAGAGCGGGGCCGCCGGGGCCGGGGCCCTCCGAGAGCGGGACGTAGCCCGCGATGCCGCCGAGGAGGTAGCGCACGCCGCCGCCGCGGCGCGGGAGCGTGAGGATGAGCGTGGCCTCCGGCGTGGCGAGGTAGGACGCCTCGTCTGCGCCCGATAGCACGAACCCGTCGAGCCCCATCCCGATGCCCGCCGAGAGGTCGGCGTTGAGCGGGAGCGCGATGCGGCCGTGGATCCCCACGCCGAGCCCGTCGTCGAGGAGCCCGTTCCCGTCGGGCACGATCGTGGCGTCGAAGCCCACGCCGAAACGGGGGGTGTAGGCGGCGGCCTGGCGGCGCTGCGCCGCGGCGGGGACGGCGGCGAGCAGCGCGAGCGCGGCGATGAGGAGCAGGCGCATGGCGGGAGAGGCGGGGGGGGACGGGCGGGGCCGGCCGGGGGCCGGGGGGCCGGGCAGCTAAGGGCCTAGCCGCTGCGGACGCGGCCGAAGTTACACGGCGTCACATAACGGGCCGATGGGGGATACCGCACAACGCCCTCTACGCCGTAACATCCCGGCCTCACCTGAGCCTATCTCCTCACCATGCGCTTCACGTCCCTCTTCGCGCTCTCGCTCGCCCTCGTCCTCACGAGCGGCTGTGGCGACGACGCTGCCCCCGCCCCCGACGCCACGACCCCGGTTGAGGCCGGTGGCGACGACGGCAAGCCCGTCCCGGGCACCGAAACGGCCGGTACCCCCTCCACCCCGACGGCCGGCACCCCGACGACCGCCGCGCCGTCCTCCTCGACGCCGACGAACTACAACGGCGCCCTCGCCGAGGGCGACGCCCAGCTCAACTCCGGGGAGTTCGTCGACTGGTACACCGTCAGCGCCGAGCCCGGCCAGACGATCACCATCGATATGGCCTCGGCGTCGAACCTCGACCCGTACCTCCTCCTCCGCGGCCCCAACGGCCAGGACCGCGATAACGATGACGCCACCCCCGGCGACACCGAGCACTCGCGCGTTGAGCACGTCGTCACGGCGGGCGGCGGCGGCACGTTCCAGGTCGGGGCGACGTCGTTCCAGCCTGGCGAGACCGGCGCCTACACCGTGGCGATCACGGTCGGCGCGGGCGGTGCGGCCCCCGCGGCCCCCACGGCCCCGTCGGGCGGCGGCAAGTAAGCCACCCTGCCGAAGGACCCTGAGCCGGGGCGCCACGCGTGGCGCCCCGGCTCTTTTTGGTTTGTTGTGAGCGGGGAGGCGCTCGAACACCGCCGAGGGCTCCTCCCTGGCGTCCGCCGTTCGTGAGGAGCGTGGGGCGACGGGCCACGGACGACCGCGCCGCCTACCGGGCAGCGTCTCGTATTCCCAAAGTCCGAAGCCCCAAGTCCAAAGTCCGATGTCCGTATCCGAAGCGGCACGACGCTGCAACGGCTCCGTATCGGCTCCGTACGGGGAGCGCCGCGGCCGGGCACAAAACCGGCACTCCTGCACCGGAACGCCGTTCGAATGAATGACGGCACGTACCTTGAAAGCGCCCCGGTACTCCTCCCTCTCCCGACCATGACGCGCGTCGCCCCTCTCCTCGTCCTGCTCGTCCTCCTCAGCGCGCCGGCCTGTGCGCAGACCTTCTCCGGCGCCCTCGCCCCCGGCGACCCCACGCTCGACCAGGGGGAGTACTACGACACCTACACCTTCGAAGCCGACGCCGGCGACTGGATCGAGGCCGAGATGACCTCGTCGCAGTTCGACACCTACATCGTGATCGTCTCGCCCGGCGGCGAGAACGAGCAGAACGACGACTACGAGGGGTCGAACTGCGACG
>Ga0193752_1002532_pt1 | contig 13562 bp, 11 predicted proteins | sample H1c1metaG_FD_144924 | JGI IMG/M metagenome (GOLD analysis project Ga0193752, IMG submission 144924) | Soil microbial communities from a riparian zone of the East river system, Colorado, United States - H1c1 | ecosystem: Environmental > Terrestrial > Soil > Riparian zone | place: USA: East River... | reverse complement strand
ACTTATATCTCCACAGAGAATTCACAGAATGTAGTGGTTGACCTGGACATGGCTTTCACTTCTTTCAGCTTTAATATAAACAACAGCTTTACTATCGGTAAGGGCTGGACAGCAGAATTAAGCGGCTGGTATAATTATAAGAATGTACAGCAGCTGAACCTGGCGCTGCCGATGGGGCAAATGAATATTGGCCTGGCAAAGAATAATTTACTGAAGGGCAAGGCAAGCCTGCGCTTAACAGCACGTGATCCTTTTGGCTGGCAGCAATACAGGGCCTCAACCAAGTATGGCAATGTTGATTTTTCTTTGGTGAACCGTTGGGACAACCGCCAGTACGGTGTAAACTTTACCTACCGTTTTGGAAAGCAACAGGGACAGAGCAAAAAGAAATCAGCTACAGAGGAAGAACAGCAGCGTGTGGGAGCAGGAGGATAAGATCATCATTTATTTTAAAAAAGCCATCCGCCTCTGGCGGATGGCTTTTTTGTGTTAGCCAGGAAACATTGCCTTTAAAGTATATTAAATCTTGCGTTTTTAGATTGTCGCCGCATTAAACAATTAATTATACGCAGGTTTAGTGCTTTTACAGGCAATTATTTTTCTTCGTATATTTATGAAAATCAATCTTATAAATAGTAAGTCTTTTGTGACTTGCGTATATTTATGAGTTAGCAGCTATATGAAACGCAACACCCTAATACTCTTAAGTTTTGTCTGCTTCCTTCTGACAAGTTGCGGTCATAGCAAAAGCAAAATTTGGCTAAAGCAACTTAGTGAAACGAAGTATATCATTTATGAAAGAGAAGCAGGAAAATTTTACTTCCCAAATAATGAATTCATAAAATACTGCAAAGCTCAAGACACCACGATTCACAATAACTTTGTGTTTAAAGATGCTCTTCGTTATATTGAGAGCTATGGCGACACACAAATAATTATTAGTGATACTTTAGGAATGAAACTGGAGTATGAACATTTCCCCAAAGGAGATAGCCTAGTCTACTTGAGGAATCAGAAAGATATTAATGCTTATGTGACAGAGGCTGTAAATGATGCACTGATTGTATTTGCAAAAGACGGAAACTTAAAAGTATATGACAAAAGGAATAAGCACTTTGTAGATTTCATATTCTTTTATGTTATCGACACCAAATCCTACGGAACGACAAGTATTCTTTTGCCAGACAACTCAGTGGCTTATTCCCAGTTGAACCATATACAATAAACCATACAGCTGCTAACAAAAGGTTTTGTGCAATTGGGGCTCGACGTTGAAGCAATCATCAGCAGTGCATATCTCAGCTTTGGTTTCGGCGGACGGAATTCTGCCGGGCTTTTGCTGGTTAACTTCGGCTTTTAATTATAAATTTAGCCCTGCCTACCGGCAGGCAGGTTCGGTTCCGGGCGGACAGTTGGTCAATTCCCCAACTGCACAAAGCCTCGAACGTTGGTTGCTATGGTATTGGAGTTCACGTTTCAAAACAGTATGACAAAAACTTCTCACTTTTTAATTGCAGTTCTCGGACAGACATTGATAATGCTTTCTTTAAGTAGTCATACTCTTTCGCAATCAACGTATAAAATAACCTATGGTAATTTGGATACAAACAGAATATCCAGAATTTCCGTTGAAGAATTTAATAATCAAAAACAATTAAAAGCACCAGACGGGATATTTATTGACAGTGCATTTGCATATTTCTCAATACCCGGACAAACTGCAATTGCATTGGTTGAATATTTACCAAAATTTGACAGCATTAGATTTCACAAATACTCAGATATGCTTGTGCCGGGTGCTACCGTAATCTTTTCTGTTTTCATAAAGGACAAAAACCACAAAAGTGATAGCGTTCAATTGAACTATATGTTCTATTCAATGACAAAGGGAAATATTAATTTTCCTTCTTCACCACAATATTTAGAATGGAAGAAACTTACAGACCTTAATTATGTAAGTGGGACAATCTATTTCTCTGGTACTTATTTTCCAAATGTTATCTCATTTAGAATACAGCAAGGCAAGACAAACGAACTTAAAAATTTGTTTGGCAGGTGTGCAGTTGGAACAGTCGTTACTTTTGACAACGTTTCTTATAAGGACGAGAAAGGTATTTTAGTCACACGCAATGATAGCTTTGCATTCTGAAACCACAGCAACCAATTGGGTTTTGTGCAAGTGTGGCTGGACAAACAACTTTCAACTTTAGTTCTTAATTTCAACTTTATATTTTCAATCAGCAGCGGCTGTGGGCGGAGGGAATACTAATGCCACACCTGCACAAAGCCCTGCCCGTTGTGCGTCACTTTAAACAGACTTCCCGCCTATGTTTGGAATATTCAAAAAGAAACTTCCCCATTGCGATACATTATTTGAAAAATTTTTCAGTCCTTGGTATGACGAAGAAGACAGACCAAAGATGACAAGACCAGATATGTATAAAATTGCAGCATATGAAGGGCAGCCATTAAACTTGGATGAAATACAATATTTAGTTCCTGATTATGTAACTGAATTGACAGAGCACATTAATGTAACAATGGTGGACGCTGCATTAAACGATTTTCAACATATCATTAAATCTGACAAACTTGACCTAAATGTTCTTGATGCGGTGGACAAATACTATGACAGAGCAAAAATTGCCGAACTAATTAAAGAAAGCGACCCTACAGACTTTTCAAATTCTTACGTGGTGACAGTTTGCGAGTTTGGCGTTATGCTCGGACATTTATTTAAACAAATAGACGGCTTTGATTGGCTTTATTCTCACCCGTACTTTCACTCAATAATTGTTCATAAAGACACAGGTTTTGGAATTACAGTTTTTGACTGGGCAATAAAAAAATTTAGTGAATATGGTGTGGACGATGGTTTTTTAGAAAAGTTCAATGCTATTGCAGGTGTTAATGGTGAATGGGAAGACGATGAAGATGAAACAGAATAAAAGCGAACGCACAACAAGGTTTTGTGCAATGCTACCGAAACTGTATTAAATTTGAACTATGTCAAAAATTACATACTTATTTTTCTTATTTTTTATATTAGTAAGCTATTCTTCATTCAACTGTACTCAACCAATAGATTGTTTGAAAGTAAAAAATGGAAAATTCTTTTATTTCTCAAAGCTAGATCGAAGAAAGGTAACGATAGAAAGAATTGACAGTCTTCAGATTGAAATTGATCCAAAATCGGCCGAGCCCCTGCGAAGCAAAATTGTTTGGCTTAACGATTGTAAAATGCAAATGTTCGTAAATGCATTTAGTCAAACAAAACTTTCTCAAGAAGATTCTTTATACGCCACTAAGCCCGCAACTATAGAAATTATTGATGTTAGATCAGATTTTTATATATGCCTTGCTAAATTTTCAACATCGAAAAGAGAATATGAATTTAGGGACACCATGTTTTTTCAAAAGTAGCATGCTTCCTTTTTGCCTTTGCTGGTGTTCCCTCACTTTCCGAAGCCCACTCCCTGCCGTTGTTGCGTGTTCGTGCGGCAGCCAAAGCAGCGCCGGCAATCACCAACAACCAGCCAACTTCAAAACCTTCCGTTCAAACTTCAAGTATCATCCGTTCGATTTTCGCTGCTGTTGATCTTCGCCTCAATCGACACACCCATCTTCGCTCTAATTGTGTGTACTGAGCGGCACCTAAGTATCACCAACGACGATAAAACCAGCCCCCCCTTCGCTACCCCGGTTAATAACCTCTTTTTACCTCAGCAGTTAGATTGATTGCCGGCCTAAAAAAGACGTTTAAAAATGGACTTTAAAGGCCTTCTTTTAAAGAGGTCGCCCCTGATTTACTTGGTTTATTCTTATATTCAACAGGGGGTTGAATTCACTCTTTACCCACAGTTCACCCACATTTCACCCACATTAACCCACATTTTTTGTGGTATAATATGGGCTTACTATGGTGCTCATATGTTTTTAATATATTATATACATAGGTTCAATTGCTGTTGACCTGGTATAAAATATGGGGGGCGGCCAGTGTGTGGTGTATCTGTACTAATATCATACCCCTGCTATGAATGCACCCACTCTTTTTTCGTTCCGGCAGGGGTTTTAAAAAATAGAAGAGTTAGCCGTAATTTGGTCTGGGCAGCTACCATCATCGGTTAGGGGTGCGACCGTTTGGCAATTAGCTTTTCGTTCTCATCAAATTTTCGTATTACTTTAGTGCATCGTCACCGGGCGTCACAGCATCAAATACCCCAAACTGCGGCAAGCCCCCCGACGTTAGCGGTAATGCAAAAAATCTTGCAGTTATGGTGTACAATATTTTAAACGGCGACTCCCTTGCTTACAGTTTTCCAGGCGCAAAAATTGAAGGAGAGATCATTGTTGTTAGGGAAGGTCTTATTGACGGAGAATTATCAGGAGATAACCTCCATGACTTTTGGCGATCAAGAGCCAGGTACATGAGCATAACAGAAGCCGAATACAATAATTCTGTTGTAAAAGAATTTGAAAAAATAATGAATGCGCCTGGTAATTCAGAATTTAATCTTTGGTTTGAGTATGACTTGTTTTGCCAGGTAAATATGTGGTTCGTTATTTCAATTATCAATAGTTTGTCAATTAAGAAAAAAGTTTTTGCCGTTTTTACTTCTTACTTAGACAAAACCAATAAACAGTTTTGGAATGGCTTTGGACCAGCAAAGCCAGGTGAACTTAAAGTTTGTTATGCGGATAGAATCCCCTTAAGCGAAGCCGACATAAATTTCGGGCAGGAGTTGTGGAAAGCATATAAGAACGGTAACCTTGAAGAGTTGACAAATCTCTCAAAGCATCAAACTTCAGCTTTTTCGTATCTCCCGGAAGTAGTAAAGGCGCATGTCGACCGCTTTCCAAAAGACGGGACAAAAGGAAGGCCTGAAAAAGTTATTGAAGACATCATAAAAAATATTTCTACTGATTTTCATAAAGTGTTCGAAGAATTTTGGAACCGCGAAAGCATTTATGGATTTGGTGACATTCAATTAAAAAGCCTGTATGACACAGTAATGCACAACCGCTAACAGAATTGTGCCATCAAGGCTTTGGATTGCAGATTGTTGTTTGCGGGTTGTGAATAGGTCTTTTTGGGAATTCATACCGCGAATGATAGCATTCCGCCTGGCGCAGATGACGGCTCTTCTTTTCGCATTCAGCCATTACGATTGTCGCATTTACACTGCCATGAGATCGTATTTTTAACGAAATTTGTTATTGAATAAAACAGCAACAAAATGAGAAAAATAATTGTCTTTTCAATGATCACATTAGACGGGGTAATGCAGGCACCTGGCGGGCCTAAGGAAGACAGGTCAGGCAGTTTTAAATATGGCGGCTGGACCTCACCTTATACGGACGAAGTTTATGGCAAGGCCGTGCAAGAAGAGCTGAAACAACCTGCAGATTATCTTTTAGGCAGAAAAACATTTGAGATCTGGGAAGGCTATTGGCCCAAACATGCAGACTATTGGCCGGGCATCAATGAGGGTACAAAATATGTTTTGTCGAAGTCCAGGAAAAAATCGGATTGGAAAAACTCCGTATTTATCAGGAATGTGGCAGATATCAAAAAGCTCAAAAAGTCAAAAGGCGCTGACATCCAGGTTTGGGGCAGCAGTAAACTTATTCAACTGCTGTTGAAGCATGACCTTGCAGACGAACTCCGGTTCAAAATTCATCCATTAACCCTTGGTAAAGGAAAAAAATTATTTATTGATGGTGCGGTCCCGGCAGCATTTAAGTTAATGGAAAGTATTGTTACACCTAAAGGAGTTATTATTGTTCATTACAAGCGGGCGGGAAAAGTTAAGACAGGCACTATTAAGGCTTAAAGATCTATATTTATATATCAGCCGCAAGTAATAAACACCAAACTTCGGAATGACCGATAAACTTCACAACTATTACCTGGATAAGGAAGAACCAAACAAAAGTTGCTTGCTTGCCGTAAGAAGTATTATCCTCAAACAGGATCCGAACATTACTGAAACGCAAAAATATGGGATGCCCTGCTTCTGCCATGGCAAAAAAATGTTTTGCTACTTATGGACAGACAAAAAAACAGCCGCTCCTTACATCCTTATTGTAGAAGGAAAATATCTTAGCCATCCAAAACTGGAAGAAGGTAACCGGTCGAGGATGAAGATCCTGAGGGTAGACCCGTACAAAGATCTACCTATAAAAACAATAGAAGACATTTTGCAAAAAGCACTGGACTTATACAGAAACGGGGTAATAAAAATCAAATGATATGGCACAAAAGATTTCCAAAATAGTTATAGCCCTGTTAGCCATCATCATAGGGCTTTACCCAACGCTATACTTTTTTAATGAGCGGACATTTGGTTTATTAAGTACAAAACCCGGCGAACTGTTAGCAAATATTACCTGGAATATTGCATTTTACACCCACATTATTTTAGGAGGGATCGCTTTATTGATCGGCTGGCTACAATTCAATTTAAAGCTCAGGCTAAGAAATCTTTCTATTCATAGAACGGTCGGAAAGATCTATGTTATCTGTGTTCTCTTCAGTTCATTAGCCGGCATTGGAATAGGTGTTTTTGCTACAGGAGGGCTTATTGCTGCTACAGGTTTTATCTGTTTAGGAATTGTATGGTTCACAACAACGCTTTTTGCTTATTTAACGATCCGGAACCGGCAGGTTGAACAACACCGCAGGTTAATGATCTATAGTTATGCTGCTTGTTTCGCTGCAGTGACTTTAAGGATCTGGCTACCTCTTTTAACAATGATATTCGGGGATTTTATAATTGCGTATTCCATTGTTGCGTGGTTAAGCTGGGTACCTAACATATTGGTTGCAGGCCTCATTGTGAAGAAATCCAAGCCGGCTTATTTGCAACAGGTTCACTCACACTAAAGCCAAATAAAAAAGCCACCCGACTTTGGCGAATGGCTTTTTTATTCATTATCCTTAATTAAAACCTGCTAAATTTCTGATACCCCAACACAACACCTTTTTCATTCCTGAACCGCACAATAAAATTACCTGCCACTGCATTTATCTTCAGCGCAACACGTGTGGTGCCCGCCTGCAACTGAACTGAATGGTTGCTGAATACCTGTCCCAATGCATTTACATATTCCATGCTAACTGTTCTTGCTTTGGAAGTGTAAATATTTACAAAAGATTCGCCCGCTGAAGGATTGGGGTACACTTTACTGATGGTAAAGCCATCGCTGTTATCCAGTGAAACTGTAAGAATACTGCATACATATTTTTTAGTGCCATCCCTGTCTTTTTGTACAAGCCTGTAATACGCTCTTTGACCGGGTGGGTTCATATCTATATAACTGTAATTTCCATTATTACCGGCATTGGATATTATCGTAGCGATCGGACTGTAACCTATTCCATCCTCACTCCTTTCAATGGTGAAATGACTGTTATTGATCTCCTGGTTCACTTTCCATACCAGTTGTACACTGTTATCTTTTTTTACTGCCTTAAAATCGATACAGTTAACCGGTAAGGCAATGCTAATGGATGCACCCACTGCAAATGCAGCACCAAATCCAGTATTGAAATCAGCGCTAAAAGTCCCACCTAAACCGGCAATGGCTGTGTAAGTAGCAGCAGTAAATGTTGTATTGCCTGCATTGGCACCGGTGTAAGCGGCTGCCGTTGTTCTGTAAATAAAGAACTGGTTCCTGGTTAAGCCGGTGTAAGCTTCAAGTGCTGTGATCTCAGCTTCAGTGAAGTATAACCTTATGTTGTAAGAACCTGCAACATTGTTTGTTGCCGGGATGATCCTGGTGATCTTATCAGCCACACGATGATGCACAATTCCTGAAACATACAATTCAAAACCGGCTGTGCCTGCTTTTTCAAGTGTGGTGGACACGCAGCCATAATCATGTGCCGTACTGTTTGATATTCGTGCTATCAATTCTTTGTCGACTGTACTGTAAAAATAACTTGGCTTTGCAGTTTCGGCATTTACTTTTTCACTTACCGTTGAGGCAAGTACCGTTTCAACTGCTGAACCATTTGCAGTAACTGTAAAGTTATCAATGGTGGCACTTATAGATGAACCAGCATTGGCATCATTCAGCCATATGATGCCCAGGTAAAATTGTTTGTTGTTTAGATAAGATGGCAGCACTGTATTGTAAACAGAATCCAATAATGCCAGGTACAATGGAGCAGATGCGCCGATCATTGTGTTAAAATTTGTGCCGTCGAGAGAATAGACCAGCTGGGCATAATCGCAAGCCGGTGTGCAGGCCGGTTCTCCGCCTGCCTGGAAAACAAATTGTACCCTTACAGCATTAAGGCCTGTAGCATCTATCAATGGTGTTTTTAAAATTACCTGCGCCTCTGTAAGCTGGTCATAAGTTGCCTGCCCCGGAATTAATGTCTGCTCAATGATCGCTCTTTTTCCGGTCCATATTAAAGGAACCAATCCATTCTGCCTTACAGCCCATTGAATGGTTGGTGCAGCCGTTTTGTTTATTACCGACCAGCCTGCAGGTAAGCTGCCAACTGCTGTGCTTTCAAAATTTTCATTGAGTAAAGAAATGGATGTTCCAAAAACAGGATCAATATCATCGTTACGAACAGTAAAAACAAAAGATGTATTTAATGCAGGTGCAGCACTGGTTACATTAATGGTGATGCTTTCATCTGTTTCTACCATGGCATCATCATAGATTCGTAATTTTATTGTGCGTAAACCGGTTTCACCAATATTATAAGTTACGGAAGGAGCACTTAAAGCATACTCATCAGCATTCATGGTTGTAGCGCCCACAGAAAAATTAATGGTAACTGCTGATCCCTGTGCCACTGTTAAGTTTGTATTGATATTATACTCATTATACCTGACACAGGCAGTACCGGCAGCAGTTTCAAGCACATCAGTTAATAAAGCAGAAGCTGAGATGACCGGCAGGGCACATCCTGCATAAGATGCGCCAACATTCACAGCAAACCAGGCATCGGTTACTGACTTTTCTTCCTGTGAGCATTCTCCATACAAAGATCTTACAGCACTTATAGAAGCTAAACGTGCATGTGCAAAAGTTGCATTGGGTGTTAAGAGTTGTTCCATCAGGTAAGTAATGGCTTCTGCTTTATCAAAGCCAAGCCCTACAAATTCGCCGCTTCCGGAAGGGCCCAATGCTCCATAATTATTACCGCCATTGATCACTGCACCATTATCAGCAAGGCCATCATCTGTGAAGCCCGGGGCACCGGTAGTAGTACCTGGCCCCTGCACCAATAAGTAAAACCATTTGTTGAGTACACCACTGTTATTATGAACACCGCATTGGTCATTTGCCAATGTGGGTGTACAAACCGGGTTTGACCAATATTGTCCGCCATAGGTATCCGGGTTTGTATATGCTTTGGGATCATCCATACGGCGAAGCCCGGTATTATCTGCAGCTATTTGTTCACCTACCTGGAAGTACTGGTAAGGCAAAGCAGGGTCAACTGTTGTTTTTACATAACGCTCAACGCAAGCTGCCCAGATATCGCTTAAAGCTTCATTCATGGCGCCCGATTCGCTTTCATAAACCAGGTCGGAAGTGAAGGAGCAAATACCATGTCCTATCTCATGTGCACAAACGTCAAGCGAAGTAAGCGGCCTGAAACCTGTGGCCAGTGTGCCGCTTCCATCTCCATAGGTCATAACAGATCCATTCCAGAAAGCATTATCGTAAGCCGGGCCATAATGTACATAACTTTTTATGGCAGAGTTTAGGTTATCAAAACTCAAGCGGTTGTGAACATTTTTCCAGTAATCATACACCATCTCTGCCCCCCAATGTGCATCCAGTGCATAGTCATCATTAAATGCTTCGTCAGCACCATTGGAACCATTGGAAGTTGTGCCTCTTACCAGGTCTTCATTTGTACCTGCTGCAACTTCATTAAGCCAGTTATTATCTTTATCTAAAAATGCAAGTGCTGTTGTTTGCAATGTTGGTACTGATATTGGTAATCCACCTGCGGCATTCATATCATAGGTTTCAATACCACCGCCTCTTGTATCATCTTTTAAAATAAAAACATCAACAGGCCCAAACACAGCTACCCTTGGATCAGCTCCACTGTATTGTAAAGGCGCTGCAGTGTTATTGGGATCAGTTGTGCCGAGTAAAGGGACACTCACACGGGTAGTATAGAAGTTTCGTGTGCCTGCATATCTAGTAGTACCGGTTCCCAGTTCAGAAGCCAATGGAGAATAAGGAGGAAGCTGGTTAGTATTGTTTGTGGTTGGTGGTTGGTAGTTTGTGGTTGTGTTATTTATAACAGCATCCTGCTTTTCTGTTTTCTCTCCTGTATGTTTTATGATAGCATCTCTCAATAAGATCTTTCCTGTTTCAGCGTCCACATAAATGTAATAACGCCCGAGTGGCTCGGTTGCGTACACATCAAATTTCCAGGCAAGCCTTGCCTGTCCGTTACCATATTTATTTTTTGCAATTACCAGTTCTCCCTGGGGATAGTGTTCTGCTATCAGGTTATCAAGCTGCTGTATCAAAGCCGGGTTGCCTGCAACTTTTAATTTATCTTCTGCAAGCGCTTCCCAGGCATATTTTTTAGCCTTTACAAAATCGAGTGCTTTTGTTCTTGCATTATCAGCAGTTAGTGAAGGTGTAGTTGAGAAATTCTGTGCTATTGAATAAGATTCTGCATGAATGGAAACGATCTTATTATGCTGCAGCATAACATTATAAGCCGAATGTACAACAGGGATATTATTTACAAAGAGCTTGTATCGCTCTACCACAATGCCCGACCGGAGTGTATTTGAGGATTGCAGCCGGAGTTCTGTACCGGGGTTTGCAACATTAAAATAATTCCTGATCACAGCTTTGGCATCAGCTGCATGTACTGTTGCATTTTCTTTAAACGATACAACTGATACTGTTTTTAATTCTTCGTTGAAACTGAAATTCTTCACACGCTTATCTTCCTGCAGCATTTTCCTGCTTAGCTGCAGGTCATCCTGTGCAAAAGAACGTGAAGAGAAAATAAAAAATAAAAGCAGCAAGGTGCTGCACCTGGGTAGACAATTTCTCATACTTAAAGGTTTTGCGTTAAGAAAATAAAAGGCCATACCATTAAAAACTAAAATGGAGTATTATATTATAATAAGGGGACGGATTAAAAATTATTTCAGCATTGACCTCAGTATAGAAAAAACAAAAATCCTGCCAAGCAAACAAAACCTTTTAATTATATAACTCGTTAAGTTGAAAGTTTTGCAAGGCTTATAAAGCTGGCTGGACGGTATCTTCCCACATCATAAATAATTTTACATTAGTTTTACCCAAAGAAATTCTTTATGAAATATCGCATGCTGTTTTTTCTACTCAACATTTTTTGTGTGGATAGTTTTTGTCAGAATACCGACTCATATATTGTACCTGATTCGATTAAAGCCACCGGGTTTTATGCCGAAATAAATATTACAGAAAGCAATAAGAAAAGAGGGCTCGGCATATCAGCTAATGAAGCCAGCGTATTGCTGGGATATGAAAAGGAACAAAAAATAGTTCAATTTCGTTTTTTTGATAAGCCCCGCCCGGATATTGCGTTTGGTAAAGATGTTTACAAGTATGGCCCGGGCAATGCCTGGAACTATAACTGGAAACAACCTGAAACCTATCCCCTGCTGATACTAACAGCCAGTGATTCTGCCACTCGCAAAACTTTATATTCAGGTTATATTTTCCTGCCCGAAGAAAAAAAATGGAAACTGATCGCCACACGCAGTTATGAAGATACGATCACGCTTAAGGGGGTTAGCACCCGGAACAGAAAAAAAACTGCGGTCACTTATACCAACCGCTGGCTTCAACGCAGCAATGGCAGCTGGAAAGCGCTTGATTCCCAAATAACCAAGGCTCCTTCACTGCGCCAGATGAGCAATATAGACAGCCTGGCACAACAAAAAATAGAAGAAGACCTGTTGCGCAACAAGCTGCCGAAAGACAGTGTGAGTTATGAGGAAGGCGTTTTTTATCAATCCCTGAAAGAAGGAACAGGAAGATCGGTAAACCTGACCGATACGCTTACAGTACATTACAAAGGTTCGCTCTATAGTGATGGAAGCATATTTGATCAAACCAAACAAAAGCCGGCAACTTTTCCTTTAGAGCGTTTGATAAAAGGCTGGCAGCTTGGCCTGGTACATTGTAAGGTAGGTGGAAAAATGAGGCTGTTCATCACTTCCGGCAGTGCCTATGGCATACGCACACGTTCAGCCAACATTCCGCCAAACAGCATATTGGTTTTTGATGTGGAGGTATTGGATGCAAAAGAAAAACTTATAAAGTGATCTCGTTTTTTTGAACCACATAGATTCATAGAAACATAGGTTATCACATAGGATGCTATATGTTTCTTTCTATTGTGTACTATATTCTATTGTGGTTCCATTCCAGATGCAAAGGGTATAAATTTCTTTATGCGTAAATAATTGAACCTTTCATGGCATAGTTTTGTTCTTCAATCTTAAAATAGAAACTATGAGTAAAGTATGGTTTATTACCGGCTGTTCAACCGGTTTTGGTCGCCACCTGGCGATGGAGGCTTTGCAACAGGGTAACCAGGTTGCTGTAACATCACGCAATACAGATGATGTTAAAGATATCATATCACAATTTCCTGATAAAGCTGTTGCCATCAAACTCGACGTCACCGATCCGAATGAAGTAGCCACTGCTGTAAAGCAGGCACAGGAAAGGTTTGGCCGCATAGATGTATTGGTAAACAATGCCGGCATCGGTTATTTTGGTGCCATTGAAGAAAGTGAGGAAGCCGAATACCGCCGCATGTTTGAGATCAATTTCTTCGGGTTGGCCTCAGTAACCAATGCGGTATTACCCATTATGCGGGCACAACGCAGCGGACATATCGTAAACATTTCTTCCATTGGTGGTATGGTTGCTTTTCCGGGTGTAGGATTTTACAACGCTACCAAGTTTGCAGTTACCGGTTATTCAGAATCATTGGCAAAAGAAACAGCTCCGCTGGGCATTAAAGTAACGGTTATTGCACCAAGTGGTTTCCGCACCGATTGGGCAGGCAGGTCGGCCAATAACACAAAAACCGTGATCGATGATTATGCGGCTACGGCACACACCAATCAAAATACCATACGTGGTTACAGCGGTAACCAGCCCGGCGATCCGGTAAGGGCAGCCAAAGCCATTATAAAAGTTGTGGAGGCTGAAAAGCCACCTGTACGTTTATTATTGGGTGCCGGTGCTCTTAAAGGGGCACGCAATAAAATTGCTGAAATGCAGCAGGATATCGATACCTGGGAAGAAACAACAGTTTGGGCCGATCATCCTAAAGAAGAGGCTTGACAGGCAACTTGTTTTGATTTAAATTTGTCAGACAAAAAAATAAACAATGAAACTTATTAAAATAACAGCAGCATTAATGCTTTCAGCATTCATCTTTGCTTCCTGCAATAACAGCAGCGAAGAAAAAAAAGCAGAAACCAAGGAGCCTAAATTAAAAGAGGAGAACATCAACTACACATTAGACAGCCTGAACATGGGTGGCT
>Ga0193752_1002531_pt1 | contig 13567 bp, 13 predicted proteins | sample H1c1metaG_FD_144924 | JGI IMG/M metagenome (GOLD analysis project Ga0193752, IMG submission 144924) | Soil microbial communities from a riparian zone of the East river system, Colorado, United States - H1c1 | ecosystem: Environmental > Terrestrial > Soil > Riparian zone | place: USA: East River... | reverse complement strand
TCGAAACCGTGTGGGGGCGTGGATATGTGCTGCGGGACTCGGATGATGTGAGGGCGGTAGCCTAAAGGGCGGGCCCTCGCGAGCCCGCCCCGAGTGCGAGCAGCGCTAGGAATTCAGTTCAACCTGCTGCGCGGTTCAGGGTGCGGATCAGGTATATGCCGATTGCCAAGGCAATAAGCGAAATGATCAGCAGCTCCGGTATTTCGATCGGTCCCGTTCTAATCATCTCGTCGCCGACCAGGCGTCGCTCTACGTGACGGAATTTTTCAACTTCGTGAGCCCCGACAAGCGTTATCGCAAGTTCCGTGTTGGCGTCATCGGCGAGGACATCTTCCTGCGTCATTGTATCATCGCCGAGCACTGGATGATCCATCGCAACGACCGCGCGCCGAATACCGAAGAGGCCGAGCGCTTGACGTTCACGACGTTCGATCGCGAATGGAAGGAGCATCTCCAACCGGTATTTCGCGTGATGGGTGCTAGGCTCGGTCTCGACTATTTCGGTGTCGACTGCAATATCGATGATACGGGAAGGATCCTGCTGTTTGAGGCCAATCCCTGCATGAACATCCTCGCGAACACGAGCCGGTCGCCGAACATCTGGGACAAGCCGATCGCGGAGATCAAGGAGGCGCTCGAACGACGCCTTGCCGCCCCAACCACATGGCGCCAATTCAATGCCGGGACGAAACCGTGAGCAGCCACGACAGCAAGCCTGAAATCGAAATCCGCCGGCCGTCCGAACAGGACAGGGAGGGCATACTCGCCGTGCTGCGCACGGCCGAGTTTCACGCCATCGGCAGCCCCGAGATGCCCGAATTTCCGTTGTCCGATTGTTTTGTGGCCGAGGCAGACGGCAGGATCGTCGGTGTCGGTGGATATCGCATTCTCGATGCAGAGACCGCCAAGACGACGCTCCTTGCTGTCGACCCGACTTGGCGTGGACGCGGGATCGGCAACATGCTGCAGGAGGCGCGCCTGCGCGTCATGAAGGGCGCAGGCGTGAAACGAATCTACACCAACACAGACGACGAAGCGGTCATCGCATGGCTCGAACGCCATTACGGGTTTCGCCGCTCAGGTGAATTGATACCCAAGGTTTCACCCTTCGGACGATCCGATATGGACCATTGGGTCAACATGGTTTGGCAGCGACCTGACGCGTAGCACCGCGCTCGATGTCAAGGCACTGGGACACTCCCACGCCGGTCGAGGGCCGGGATGAAGTCCGAGGTGAAGGCCTGGAATTTCCCTCCCGGAGAACGCGCAATCAAGTCGACACGCTTGATAACGAGCGATTGTTCCGGTCGAGGCGCATGCGCCGACCAAGCCTTTTGCAGCCGCTCAACGAAGGCTTCGGCGATGGGCTTGCGCGACACCAAGCGGAGTTCGAAACTGTCGTCGCGACACTGGTGGATCTGGAACTGCCGTAACCCTTGCGTGAGCGGGTGGGGCGTCTCGTCGATAGCACCACGCAAGCCTTCAACCAAGCCCAACGTGCCCTCGGGCAGAAAAGCAGTCTGGCTATAACGACCGACAATATCTGCGAACGCGGGTAACGTGCGCCCGCAGGGACAGGCACCATCCACGGCCTTCGCAAGGTCGTCGGTGTCATAGCGTATGAGGGGCATCGCCCAATTCTTCAACCCGGTGACGATCAGCCGTCCCACTTCGCCCGGCGCGCAGGCTTTCCCGTTGGCCGATGATCTCGACATGACAGGCTTCCGTATGAACGTGATAGCGCCCGGCTTCGCAGCGGGCCGCCACCAACCCGACCTCGTTGAGACCATAGTTTTGGTGGACGGCTGCGCCGAAACTACGCTCGACATGCGCGCGCATGTCCGCGGTCATCTGGTCAGATATCGCGAGGAGCCCCTTGAGGCTCTCGGCCGGCTTCTTGTCTCCGGCCGTGAATGCCAGATGCTCGAGTGACTCTGAAAATGTGACTAGGTAGTCGGGCTTGTGTTCGCGCAGCCAGGCGATTTGGCTTTCGGGTGAGGTGGTGACACTGAAACCGAGGAAGGGCCCCGTCGCGAAATCCCCGCCGACATTGAGCCATGCCGGCAGGTGTTGTGTTTTCCCATAGGGCAGTTCCTGCCGATCCTCGCCTCTCGGAAGTTGAGCGGCTATGCGGATCATAGCCATCGTCCCACCCGGATCGAAACGGAACCAGCGGTATTCCCGCTGCTTGAGGGCGGAGAAGACGCGAGCAGTATTCACGGAATGAAGGACTTTGGTGGGTTGTTCGGTTGTTCCAGAACTCATTTTCACGAAGACCGTCGTTTCGCCGCTTGGCATGCGATCGGCCCTCAGGCTGCGCTCATTGTCCTGGACGTCGATCTTGCTCAGGATCGGCAGATCCGCGAGCGCCTTCAACGGATCCGGCTGGAACGCGTCTACGCCCGTGAGGCGGAACAAGTCTCGATAGTACGGCACTTGCCGCGCTGCGAAGCGCAGCATGGCGGACAGCGCCTTTTCAGTCCGGTCATCGTGAGCGCGCGCGTTGTCGAATTCGTTCGCGGTCAACATGTCATAGGCCGGATCGGCCCGGCGCAAGCGTGCGTTCCAGCGCTGCTGCTCTGCGCGTTCTTCGTCAAGACTGGTCATTTATTCCTAACGCCGCTCGCGTCGAGAATACCCGCATGACCGCAAGAATGCCTGAGAGACCAAGTCACCGCACGGTGCCCGTAGCCGACCGGCGTATCGTCAATACCGCCGGAGCAGGCCGACCAGCGTGCCCTGGATGCGGACGCGGTCGGCGCCATAGAGGCGTGTTTCGTAGGCGGGGTTTGCCGCTTCGAGCGCGATCGAATCGCCGCGGCGGCGCAGGCGCTTGAGTGTCGCCTCGCTCTCGTCGACCAGCGCCACGACGATGTCGCCGGTATTGGCGGCATCCGCGCGGCGGATGATGACCGTATCGCCGTCCAGGATGCCCGCGTTGATCATCGAGTCACCGGTGACCTCAAGCGCGTAATGCTCGCCACCGCCAAGGAACGCGGCGGGAACCGGGACTTCATTGCCGCGATTCTGAAGCGCTTCGATCGGCGTTCCGGCGGCGATGCGGCCGAGAATGGGGATGGAGATTGCGTCGCCGTCGTGGCCGATGCGACGCGTGACTGTCACGCCCTGCCGCGGATCGGCGGGTATGCGGGGTTCGACCCGGTGATCTCGGAAATCGCCGCGTGGCGCGCGGGTGCCGGCCTCAGGCCGCGTCAGCCGCACCGCCTGGTTTCGGGTGGCCGCCGGTCGTACGCCCTCGGAGGTGTTTTCCGGCAGGCGGAGGATTTCGAGGGCACGTGCCCGCTTTTCCAGTCGCCGTATATAGCCGCGCTCCTCGAGGGCGGTGATCAGGCGGTGGATGCCGGACTTCGAGCGCAAATCCAGCGCGTCCTTCATCTCGTCGAAAGAGGGGGGTACGCCGCTCTCGCGCACCCGCTGGTGGATGAACATCAGAAGCTCGTATTGCTTCTTGGTCAGCATGGCACACCCCCAGATCGGCCAAAATAGCGACGTTGCGAACAAAGCCGCAACACGAATCGTTCTACTTTAGTTCTTCTGCGGAATCAACCGCCTAGGGCGGGGCGAAAGCTGAGCCTAGGCCGTATCAGCCGTCCAGCAGCAGCACTTCGACCTCGTCCCCAGCGTCCGCCGGAGGAGCATCCACGCGGCGGATGATCAGCGCATCGGCCTGCGCGAAGACCTTCTGCATGGAGGAATCTTGGAGCGTGAAGGGCTCTACGACGGGGGCCCCTTTGGACAACGACAGCCGCGCGCGAATGTAGTCCTGGCGCTTGCCGTTGGCCTTAAGCGGTGCGGCCAGGCGTGCGGTCCTCACCAGGGTCGCGTAGGGGGCGCCAAGCATCGCGGAGAGGACGGGTCGCACGAACAGGAGGGCGCAGACCATCGCGGAGACCGGATTGCCCGGCAGTCCGATCAGAGGCGACGCGTTCAGCCGTCCGAAGATGAGCGGCTTGCCGGGCCGCATCGCGATCTTCCAGAAATCGAGCACGAAGCCATACGGGGCTAGCGCGCTCTGGATCAGATCGTGATCGCCGACCGACGCGCCGCCTAACGTGATGATCAAATCCATCCCGCGTGCTGCATCGGGCAGCCGGGCAAACTCCTCCGCGCGGTCGGGAATGATCCCGAGATCGATCGCATCGCCGCCCCAATTCCGGATCATCGATTGAAGCGCATAGGTAGATGAGGCCACGATCCCGCCGGGCGCGCGCGGCTCGCCGGGGCGCGAGAGCTCGTCGCCGGTGGCCACCACCGCGACGCGCGGTTTGCGCGTGACTTCGACAAGGGGGAAATCGCCGGCGGCAAGCAACGCGACATCACGCGGCGAGATTCGGTGCCCGCGTTCGAGCAGCACGTCGCCCACGCGAAAATCGAGACCGCGCCGACGGACGTTCTCTTCCGGCTTTGGCGTTTCCTTGATGCGAACGCGAGCGCCGTGCGCGACCGCGTCCTCCTGGATAACCACCGCATCGGCGCCCTCGGGCACGACGCCGCCGGTGAAGATTCGTACTGCCTGGCCGGGGCCAACGCGGCCCGCGAAAGGCCTTCCTGCCGGAACCTCGCCTATCACCGTAAGCTCGGCGTCGACGCGAGCGTCGTGCACGCGCACGGCGTAACCATCCATCGCCGACATTGGCGCAGGCGGATGGTCGAACGCGGCAACCACATCGCGTGCGAGCACGCGGCCCAAGGTCTCGGTCAACGGGACGTTCTCAGCAGGGAGCGGCGCGAAGGCGCGGGTGACGCGTTGCACCGCCTCGTCGACGGAAATCATCGGCGTCGGGTCATCGTCGCGAGCCGCGGCCGAACATGGCATCGACGTTCGTGCGCGCCGCCTTGGCCAGTCGCTCGGCGGCGTCTTGCGAGAGCCTGCTCGAACGTCCTGACAGGAAGCTGTAAAGCTCATTGACCGGGATGGAGGCCGACTTCGCCCAGTCCAGCGGGCGCAAGCGATTCGTGGTCATGAACGTCCTCAACGCGTCGCGGTCCGTGGACGGCGTGCCCATTTTGGGCGCGGCGACCTCATGCATCAACACCTGAGGTGTGGTTTTTCGCGGCCCGGGCTTGCGCGGCGCGGGCTCCGGCTCGGGATCAGTTGCGCGCGCGCCGGACACATCGTAGCTCCCGCTTTTGCCGCCCGATTTCGTCAGCAGACGGATGGATTCGATGACGGCTCCTTTATCGACCGCCTTCACCATGTCATACACGGTCAACGCGGCGACGGAGGCTGCGGTCAAAGCCTCCATCTCGACGCCCGTGGGGCCCGTCGTCTTGGCGCTTGCGATGATCCTAAACGCGTTCTTTTCGGCAAGGGGTTCGAAATCCACACCGACATGCGACAGCGCGAGCGGATGGCAGAGCGGAATCAACTCTGATGTCTTTTTGGCCGCCATGATGCCGGCGATGCGGGCGGTGGCGAGCACGTCGCCCTTCTTGGCGGTGCCCGAGACCACCAAGCGAAACGCCTCAGCCGAGAGGGCAATGATCGCTTCGGCGGTTGCCGTCCGCTCGCTCGACTCCTTGGCCGAAACATCGACCATGGACGCGCGGCCCTCGGCATCGACATGGGAGAGTTTGCTCATAGACGGACACCCGAAAGCAGCGCGTGCGTGGCAGCCTCGACATTGTCGGCGCGCATCAGGCTTTCACCGATCAGGTACGAGGAAATGCCCGCTTTGGCGAGCTTCGTCAAATCTTCGTGCTTGGACAATCCGCTTTCGGCCACGACATGACGATCCTTGGGCACGAGCGGATAGAGACGGATTGTCGTCTCGATGTCGGTGACAAAGGTCTTGAGGTTGCGATTGTTGATGCCGATAAGCCCCACATCGAGCTCCAGCGCGCGGGCCATCTCGCTCTCGTCGTGAACTTCGACGATGGAGTCCATGCCCCATTCCCTTGCGGCGCCCAGGAGTTGAGCTGCAGTCTCGTCGGTGACCATGGCCATGATGACGAGAACGCAATCCGCACCCAGTGCGCGCGACTGCACGATCTGATAGGGATCGAGCATGAAATCCTTGCGCAGCACCGGAAGGTGTGTCGCCTGCCGCGCCACGATCAGATCCTCGGGCGCACCCTGGAATGAGGGCGAATCGGTCAGCACCGAAAGACAGGTCGCGCCGCCGCGCTCATAAGCGCGTGCAAGCTTCTCGGGTTCGAAGTCGGCGCGGATGACGCCCTGGCTGGGGCTCGCCTTCTTGATCTCGGCGATGAGGCCGGGCTTCTTGCGTTTCCTTGCGGCTTCGAGCGCAGCGCGAAATCCGCGCGGGGCAGGGGCCTCGCGGGCCTCCATTAAAAGGGTGCGCAAAGGCCGCTCGACCTTCGCGGCCGTCACCTCTTCGCGCTTATACGCTGCGATCTTGTCGAGGATCGTCGTCATGGCGCGTTTCGATGCAGACGCGCCTGCTCGAGCGCGCCAGCGGCTTCGCCCTTGTCGATGGCTTCGCCCGCGCGCGCGACCCCCTCTCGCAGAGTCGAGGCCTTATCCGCGACGATCAGCGCAGCCGCGGCGTTCAAGAGAACGATATCGCGGAACGGATTTCGGGCACCGGCGAACAGCTCGCGGATCGCGCGCGCATTTTCCTCCGCCGTACCGCCCTTAAGCGCGGCAAGCGTCGAGCGCGCGATACCGGCATCCTCGGGTACGATGTCCTCTACCGTGACGTGCCCGTTCTCGAGCATGGCGACGCGGGTGGCCCCCGTGGTCGACATTTCGTCGAGACCATCTGTGCCATGCACGATCCAGGCCTTCTCGGTGCCGAGATCGGCCAGCACATGGGCGACCGGTTCGAGCCATTCGCGCGCATAGATGCCGATCAGCTGGCGGCGCACGCCGGCGGGATTGCAGATCGGGCCAAGAAGATTGAACACCGTGCGGAATCCGAGGTCGCGGCGCACCGGCGCCACGGTCTTCATCGCCGGATGGTACGACGGCGCGAAGAGGAACGCGAAGCCTGGATTCACGAGGCTCTGACGCGCCGCCTCGGCGCCAAGGTTGATCGGCACGCCCAGCGCCTCGAGGACGTCGGCCGCACCCGTGCGCGACGACATGGCGCGATTACCGTGCTTGGCCACCGGCACGCCGCATGCCGCGACGACGAACGCGGTGGCCGTCGAGACATTGAGTGTGCCCGCGTTGTCGCCGCCGGTGCCGCATACGTCTATGGCGTTGCGCGGCGCGTCCACGGTGCTCATAGCGCTACGCATCGCGCGTGCGGCGCCGGCAATCTCGGGAACCGAGGGACCGCGGACGGAGAGCGCGGTGAGGAACCCGGCCATGCGCATCTCGCTGACACCGCCGCCGATCATGGCGGCGAACGCGGACGCGGCTGCCGCGGAATCGAGCCGCTCGCCCGTGGCGACGCGTTTCAAGAGTGCGCCGAATTCACCTTCCGCCTTGCTCATGAGGCCTGTTTGCGAGAGGTGCGCGCGAGCCTGAGGAAATTCTTCAGCAAGGCATGGCCGTGCTGCGACGCGATGCTCTCAGGATGGAATTGCACGCCGTGCACCGGATGCGATTTGTGCGCAACGCCCATGATGAGACCGTCGTCCGTCTGTGCAGTGATCTCGAGCGATTGCGGCAGGCTTGGACGGTCGATGATGAGCGAATGGTAGCGCGTGGCGTGGAAGCCGTCTTCGAGCCCAAGAAACACGCTCTTGCCGCCGTGGTGGATGTCGGAGAGCTTGCCGTGCATGGGCACGGGCGCACGTACGATCGTGCCGCCATAGGCCTGCCCGATCGCCTGGTGACCGAGACAGACGCCAAGAATCGGCACCTGGCCGCCCGCTGCCGCGATCAGCGGAAGGCAGATGCCGGCCTTGTCGGGATCGCACGGGCCGGGCGACAGCACGATTGAGTCGGGCCGCAGCGCCAGAGCTTCGGGCACGGAAATCTGGTCGTTGCGTTTGACGACGACGTCTTCTCCAAGCTCACCCAGATAATGAAAGAGATTGTAGGTGAAGCTGTCGTAGTTATCGATCAGAAGCAGCATTTGGTACGCAGTAGCCTTTCCGGACGGCCGACCGGACTTCCGTAGGGCGGCGTCTCGCCGGCGATGTTTACTATCGATTTGACCGACGTGCGAGTGCGTTGCTGGCGGCTCGGTTTCGAAGGCCCTGCGCGTCTCGACCAGACCCCGCACAACGCGCCGGTTTTCGCACGCCGACGCCAAAAAATATTGAGTCGAATCGCACGGAAACAGCGTGAATTTACCGAACGAATCGCGCGATTCCGGGCTCTCACCAATTCACAACAAATTTGCGGCAATGTGCATGACAAAGAGTGACTGGAACCGGCATTGACATCGCATGTAGACGGCAGCCTGATGCGCGCATGACCAAGCGGCGGTACATCGAAGACCCGCTTTCCGACCCGCCGAAACGCGTGGGACCGGGACCCTTGGCATTGGGCTTTGCGCTGATGTTCGGTGTGGCGCTCGCGCTGACGGCGGATAGCCACGTTGATCCGCGCTCGACCTATGCCCAGGTCACCAGCTCGATTTCCAAGACGCTGCGAAACTGGAATTTTCAGTCGCCGAACTACGTGTCGCTGCGGAACGGAGATTGGCCGAGTCAGCTCTTCACGCTCGCGACAGGACGCGGTGCGACGGCGCCGATGGCCGACGATACGCCGGCGATCGCGATCGTCATTGACGATCTCGGAATCAATGCCGCGCGCACGGCTCAGGCCATCGGACTTCCGGCGAACATAACGCTGTCGTTTCTGCCCTATCCGCTGCGCTCGCGCGAGCTGTCGCGGCGTGCGCACCTTGCGGGACACGAGGTCATCGTCCACCTGCCGATGCAGCCGACGGGCAACGAGAATCCTGGCGAACGCGCGTTGCGGATCGGCCTCCCGTCCGACGAGCTGCAACAACGGCTCGGATGGGCACTGTCGCGTGTCTCCGACTACGACGGCGTCAACAACCACATGGGAAGCCGGTTCACGACGTCTCGCGCCGATCTTCTCCCCGTGATGCGTGAGCTGAAGGTGCGCGGTTTGTTCTTCCTCGATTCGCGCACCACGAATAAAACGCAGGTAGAAAAGGTCGCGCAGGAAGTCGGCATGCTCAGCGGCCGGCGCGATGTGTTCATCGACGACGAGCAAAGCGCGTCCGCCATCGCGCGGCAGATCCAGCTGATGGAGGACATGGCGCGAAAGAACGGCAACGTGATCGCCATCGGCCACCCTTATCCCGAGACGCTGAAAGCGCTCATGACGTGGTCGAAAACGATCAAGGAGCGCGGCTTCCGTCTCGCGCCCCTGCGCGAAGTTCTCATTTTGCGTGAATCCAGCACGCCCGCACTGGTAACGGCGGGCTTGTCCTTCGGGCCGTCCCGCTAATCAGGCTTGGCCATCGCGGCGTAGCGCAAGGCCTCGTCGGCAGCGGCGAACAGCGCCTTCGCCTTGTTCACGGTTTCCTGGAATTCGGCCTCCGGATCGGAATCGGCGACGACGCCACCGCCGGCCTGGACATACATCACCCTGTCCTTGAGCACGGCCGTGCGCAGGACGATGCAAGTGTCCATGGTACCGTTGGCGGCAAAATAGCCGACGGCGCCCGCATAGATGCCGCGCTTTTCCTTCTCCAGCTCGTTGATGATTTCCATGGCGCGGACCTTGGGCGCACCCGATACGGTGCCTGCGGGGAAACCCGCGAGCAGAGCGTCGATCGCGTCCCATTTCGGATCGATCTCGCCCTCGACGTTGGAGACGATGTGCATCACATGCGAATAGAACTCGGTCACCATCTGCTCGGTGACCTTGACCGTGCCGACCTTGGCGACGCGGCCGACATCGTTGCGTCCGAGGTCGAGCAGCATCAGATGTTCGGCGCGTTCCTTCTCGTCGGCGAGAAGCTCCTCTGCCAGCCGCTTGTCCTGCTCGGGCGTAGCGCCGCGCGGGCGCGTTCCCGCGATCGGGCGGATGGTGACTTTACCGTCGCGCAGACGCACAAGAATTTCCGGGCTGGACCCGACGACGGCAAATCCGGGGAATCTCAGGAAATAGAGAAAGGGCGAGGGATTGAGACGCCGCAGCGCCCGATAGAGCGCGAACGGCGGCAGATCGAATTTGCGGCGAAAGCGCTGACTCGGGACGACCTGAAAAATATCGCCGGCGCGGATATAGTCCTTGGCCTTCTCCACCATTGCGAGATAGTCGGCGTGTGACGTGTTCGACTCCGTCGCGCTCGACGCGACTGCGGCGCTCTGTGCCGGGGAAGCCGGAGCGCGGCTCAGGTCGGCCACCGTCGCGTCGAGCCGCGCCATTGCGCGATCATAGGCCGCGCGCGCGTCGCCGTTGGCGTCGGGCCAGACCGGCGTCACGACAGTGATCTCGTCTCGGACGGTGTCGAACACCGCCGTGATGGTCGGGCGCAGCATGATCGCGTCAGGTAGCTTCAGAACGTCGAGCGGCGGGGAGGGAAGGCGCTCCATATGGCGCACGATGTCGTAGCCCAAATAGCCGAACAGGCCGACCGACATGGGCGGAAGACCCGCGGGTAGCGTCATCCGCGCGTCCTCGACGTGACGTTTCAGCGATTTCAGCGGCTTGTCCGAATCGTTGTCCGCGACGAATCCATTCGCACGCTGAACCTCGGCTTTGCCGTCGCGGCACCGCCAGATGAGGTCAGGGCTGAAGCCGATGATCGAATAGCGGCCACGCGCCTCGCCGCCCTGAACGCTTTCGAGGAGGAAGGCGTTGTCCTTCCCTTCGGCGAGCTTCAGGAACACGGAGACAGGCGTTTCGAGGTCGGCCACCAGCCGCACGAAAACTGCCTGCGGCCGCCCCCTCTCGTATTCGGACGCGAACGCGGAAAAACCAGGCGAAATGTCCATGAAACTACGGCTGCAATTGCGGATCGCCGAGGATGCGCTGGATCGTTGCGTCGTGGACGGTCACGCCCGAATCGGCGCGCGCTGCCGATGCCATCGTGTCGACAATGGTTTCGCTCAATTGCTGGGCCGCCGTCTGCCGGAATTGCTCGTACTCGGTGGCGGTGACATCGGGTTCGGGGTGCTGGACGTTGATCAGCCGCGCAATCACGTAACCCGGACCCATACCCGCCGCGCCGGTGACGATCGCGTTCGGTTGCGCGGCGAAGATTTCAGCCGACAACGCCGACGACACGACATCGTCAGCCTGGCCACGGCGCAACGGCATGCTGGTCGTCGGCATACGCCTCAGCGCTCGGCCGGCTTCCGCGAGGCTTCCGCTTTTCCTGGCGTCCTCGGCCAATGTCTGGACTCGGGTTTGCACCGCCTTGGTGCGCGCTTCCGCAAGGAACGCTTCGCGCACCTGTTCGCGCACTTGTTCGAGCGGCCTCACAGCAGGGGGCGTGATCGAGTTCATCTTCACCGCGTAGGAGCCGCCTTCCATCGTCATGAAGAGGTCGCTCTCGTCGCCGGTTTCGATCTGGAACACCTGTTCCAGAAAATCTGGCACCAGCGGGATGTCTGCGACGCCCCCTTCGGGGGTCATTCCGTTGCGATCCGCCGCCACCACCTGACGCATGGTCAAGCCGTGCTTCATGGCGGCTTCCGCGATCGTATCGCCGGCGGCCCGGTCGTCCTCGAACGCGTTGGCGATCTCGGCCATCTTCGCCGCCGTCCGCTGGTTCGTCAGATTGGTCCGGATCTCTCCTTCAACCTCTTCAAACGTTTTGGATTGGCCCGGAGTGACGCGGGCCGCGCGCAGGATCACCCAGCCGAACGGCCCCTGCACGGGAGGCGTAGAGGCGCCTTCCGCGACCTTGAAGACCGCATCCGCTAAATTCGGATCCATCGCACCCGCTGCAAACGTACCGAGCTTCACGTCCTCGGCCGAAAGCCCCCGTTCGCGAGCAAGGGCTGTGAAATCCTCAGGCGTCTTGATTCGCGCCGCCGCCGCATCCGCCGCGGCTTTGTCGGGAAACACGATCTGCTCGACATCGCGCTGTTCGGCAACCTCGTACTGCGCCTTGTTGGAATCGTATTCCGCGCGGATATCGGCATCGGATACTTCGATCTCGTTCGCGACTTCGTCTGGCCTGATCGTTACGTAGTCGAACGAGCGATACTCCGGCGAACTGAACATGTCGTTCGCATGAGCCATATGGAACGCTTCGAGGTTGGCGGCTGTCGGCTCGGGCACCTGACCCGCTTCTTCCGGCGTTACGACCAGATATTCGATCGTCCGCAGCTCGCTGTAGAAATCGAAAAGCAGGCGGCTCAAACCGGGCGGCGGCGCCATGCCATTGATGAAGGCGGTCAGCATCTGGCGGCGTGTGACGTCTCTTGCAGTCTGCGTATAAAATGCATCGACGGTGAAGCCGCTGTCCTGAAGCGCACGCTGGAAAATGAACGGGTCGAACGCGCCTGTCGCCCCCCGGAACGCCGGATCCCCCGTGAACTGCGCCTCGACCGTCGCCCGGCTCGCCACGAGGCCTAACTCACGGCTGCGCTCGTCCAGCGCCGCCCGGTTGATCGAGGCTTCGAGCACATTGCGGTCAATCCCCATGGCACGAGCCTGCTCCATGGTGATCTCGGTCTGCGTCTGCTGCGAGAGCGCGCGCATCTGATTCTTGAGCTGCAGGTCGTACTCGACGTCGGAAATCGACGTCCCTCCGACATCGGCGACGACCGTGTCAGCGCCGCCCCGAAAGATGTCGGCGATCCCCCAGAGGGCGAACGCCATCACCAGGATGCCGATCACGACGGTTGCAACCGGTGATTTCGAGGCTTTGCGGAGTTGCTGCAGCATGAGACAACCAAATGGCTTCCAAGGGTGGCGGATGATATGGGAGAGGGCCGGGATACGGCAAGGTATACAGGACCGCCGGCCTGAATCCCATGGACACGATCATGCGCGCGTTGCTGGCCGGCAATTGGAAGATGAACGGCGTGAAGGCCTCTCTCGGCGAAATCCGGGCCATGGGGCGGGCATTTGCCGATGAGCCGCCGACCGGTGACGTCCTGATCTGCCCGCCTGCCACTTTGATCGGGGAGGCAGTGCGGGCGGCGGATGGCAGCGTGATCGCCATCGGCGCGCAAGATTGTCATGCTCTCCCGGCAGGCGCCTTCACCGGCGACATCTCGGCTGAGATGCTCCGCGATTCGGGAGCGACGGCGGTGATCGTCGGCCACTCCGAGCGCCGCCAATACCACGGCGAACCGAGTCAGGCGGTCGCCGCCAAAGCCACTGCCGCACAGCGGGCGTCGCTTTTTGTGATCGTCTGCGTCGGCGAAAGCGAAAGCGACCGAGTGGCGGGGCGTGCCGTCGAGGTGGTGACCGCGCAGCTTCGCGACAGCCTTCCGATGGGGCTCAAAGGCAGTCAGACGGCCGTGGCCTACGAGCCGGTCTGGGCAATCGGGACAGGGCGGACGCCCACGACGGCCGAAATCCAGGAGATGCATGAGGCGATCCGGCAGGCGCTGCACGCGCAGCACGGTGCGGAAGCCGACGAGATTCGAATCCTCTATGGTGGATCGGTAAAACCCGAAAACGCGGCCGAAATTCTGGCCATCGCCAATGTTGACGGCGCCCTCATCGGGGGGGCGAGTCTCA
>Ga0193752_1002530_pt1 | contig 13572 bp, 16 predicted proteins | sample H1c1metaG_FD_144924 | JGI IMG/M metagenome (GOLD analysis project Ga0193752, IMG submission 144924) | Soil microbial communities from a riparian zone of the East river system, Colorado, United States - H1c1 | ecosystem: Environmental > Terrestrial > Soil > Riparian zone | place: USA: East River... | reverse complement strand
GCGAGCATTCTTCAGACGTGCAGCACATCGATGTGCTGCACGTCTGAAGAATGCTCGCGACTTCTCCTGCGCTCTCGTAGCTGATCGAGCATCAATGTCTGCCCGGCAAGACGTTCGGCAGCAAGAATCACAATAAGCTCCCAAGCAGCGCCGGGAACGGCATTGTGCTCGTTCTCCCAACGCGAAATGGTCTCGGGTTTAACGTCGATGAGGTCAGCGAGCTCACCAGCCTTGATGCGTGAACGTTCCCTTAGGAACTTGAAGCCGTCCGCTGTGGGTTTGCCGCGTGCGCAAAGCGTGCGTGCGATCTCGCGCTCGAACGCAATCAAGTATCGCGCCTCCGCTGATGGGACCTTCGTGCCAGCAATGGGCACAGTGGCGGCGAAGCGAATCCCACCAATGGTCTTATCGAGTTGGATGGACTTGCGCATGGTTCACTTCCTGAGCTCGAACTTGGACCTGCAGGCGATTCATAGCGCGATGCCGATGACCACGAGACCGTCATCGACGAGCACCAGAACATCGGGCGTACTGACCTAAAAGCCACCACCATCAACCGGCTGAGCTGAGGTGGCGGATTGCAAAAGCTCGACCAGAGCTTCGAGTCCTCCCACGGCGCCAAGACACCACAGCGCTTGATCAGGGTCCGCTATCGCGATGCGAACGGACCCTTCTTTCGCTGTTCGCCTAATCGTTTCAAGAGCCTCCGTCGGGCTCATGTGGACTTTGAAGCGACTTGATGTTTTGTCAAGACATCATGCGTTTTAGTCAAGGTTGCATGCGATTTTGTAAACTCTGACGCCGAGCAATCTCGGAAGCGGGTCAGCGACGGCGGGGCGTGATTTAAGGCGCTCATAAGCCTCTTCCTCGGAGCCAACGCGCCGTTCGGGGCGCGCCGCTGCAGGGTTATCGAGAGAAGGCGCCGGAAGTTGCTCGCCTCTGGGCTGGCGGCAGGCCAGGGCGCGCGTTTGCGGCTCAGCGCGGGCGGCGATGAGCTACGCTGCGCGGCCAATGGCCACCAAGAAGAAGCCCACAGCGGAAGCGCCAACCCCCAAGCCGGCGCCCGAGAGCACTCCCAAAGCGAAGCAAGCCGTCGAGGTCGACTGGGGCAAAGGCTTCGTCGAGCACAACGACGCGGTCGTGACCGGCAACAGCATCAAGGTGCCGATCCCGCTCCGCGCTCGACACGCGCTTGGTCAGTCGCAGACGAAGGGCCGCTACGACCGCATCAAGCTCAAGGTGAACGGCCAAGAGGCTCGCGTCGGCGAGCGCCGCTACCACAAGGGCCCGTCGGACGGGCAGCCTTCGCTGACGTTCGACGTGATCGAGTAGACCGCGCGCGAGCCGCGGTCTAGAGAACGTGCTCGGCAGGCGTTATGGGCGACGGCTTCTTCCATCTGTTTCACTGGCGCGGAGTGCCTGTCAAAGGGCACTGGGCGGTGCTCGCGCTTGGCGTGCTGCAGATTGCGTTGGGGAAGTCGCCGCTTCGGTTGGTGGGCTTTGCGGCGATCATCCTGGTGCATGAGCTCGGGCACGCGCTGTTGGTGAAGCGCTACGGCCTGCGCGTCCGCGAGATTCTGATTCACCCGTTCGGCGGCGAGTGCGTGCACGACGCGACGTCGAGCGCGCGGCAGAACGTGGTGATCGCGTGGGGCGGCGTGCTCGCGCAGCTGGCGTTGATGCTCGCCGTAGGCGTGCCGGCGTACCTGATGGGCGGCGTGCGGGAGCCGTGGTTGAGCGACCTCGTCGATGTGCTCACGGTCTCGAACGCGTTCATGGCGGCGTTCAATCTGCTTCCGATTCGACCGCTCGATGGCTACACGGCGTGGCAGCTCAAGCGCCTGTTCGGGAGGGTGAAGGTCGCCTCGAAGGTGGCCAAGAAGCCGGTGCGTAAGGGGCACCTCGCCGTGGTGCCGCCGACGAAGCGCGATCAGATCGATGCGCTGGTCGATGACGCGCTGGAGAGGGCGCGCAAGTCGACCAAGGATCGCGAGCGCCCATAGGCGACTTGCGCGTGCGCGGGAACCTGCCGGCGATCGCCGTGTCGAGCCCAGCATGGCGAAGCTCCGATGGGTCGGGTCGGCGAGCGTCTTTGTCTTGTTGTGCGGGTGCGCGGCGAGTCGCGAGCTGGGGGCGTCGTTGCCGGCGATTCCGCTTGAGAGTCGGCCGCTGCTGGCGGTGCGAGCCGAGGCGAGCACGGTGCTCGCTCCGGATGTCGCGCGGATCGCGTTCGAGGTGGATGCGGTCGCGAAGACGTCCGAGGAGGCGGTGCGCGATGCAGCGCGCCGTACCCAAGCACTCGTGAAGGCGCTCGAGGCGCTGGCGCCTCGCGATCAAATCTCGACCGGCGAGGTGATCGTCGCGGAGGCGTACTCGGAAGCGCCGACACCTCGGCCAGCGGACTTTCAAGCCGCAGTGGTCGCGCACTGGGCGCGGCTCCATGTGCGCGTGAGTAACGTGAAGCCACAGGACGCGACCGCGATCTTTCGCAGTGGCCTGGTCAGCGGTGCGACCTCGGGCTTGGTCACGCTCGGCCGCAAGGCGTGCAGAGACACCCTGAAAACATTGCGCATCGAAGCGCTCGAGAATGCGCTGCAGCGCGCGCGGTTGGTTGCGAGCAACGCTGGCGCTCAGCTCGGCGCCCTGTATCAGCTCAAAGAGAACGCGGTGGAGTGCGCGGACCTGAGCGAAGAGGTGCTCGAGGCGCATGTTGCGCTCGATGAGAGCGGTGAAGGCACAGCGCCAACCGTAACCGTGCCGGAGCTCGGCGCGGTCGCAGCGCGTACCGTGCTTCATCCGCGCGACACGACGGTGCCGAGCGGCGAAGCACCGGGCGAGGTGCACCTCGGCTTGGCGCGAACATTTCACGCCGAGTCGCGCGAGGTCGTAGGCACGGTCACGATTCGCGCTCGTACCGCTGCCGCCGACCCTTCGAGCGCGCTGCAGCGTGCCGTCTCGACGATGGACACCGTGACGAAGGCGCTGCGCGCAGCGGATCTGACCGACGCAGAGCTGACCGGCAGCGATGCCCAAGTCGACACGCGTACCGTGATCGCGACACGCGCCGGCCACCTGGTGCGCGTGCCGAGCGACTACGTCGGCGAAAGTCGCATCACGGTCGCGACCCGCCGCTTCGACGAGCTCGGGCGGTGGCTGCGCTTGGCCGCGCAGTCCGGCGCGACCGGCCTCGACGGCCCGACGTACGAGCTCGCTGAGCCGGAGCGCGTGCTCGATCGCGCGCTAGCGGCCGCCGCAGCGCAGGCCAAGACCGATGCCGGCGTGCTGGCACGCGCCGCCGGCCAGCAGCCGCGCGCGCCCACGCACATCCGGGCGAGCTGCGGCTGGCTGTCTGAGACCGATCCGTTGCGCAGGTTCGTGGAGGACCTGGGTTCCTACGGCGGCTTTGGCTCACGGACCGCTCACGTCGCAGCTGCGCAGGACGAGCTCCAGCCGGACGGCGCGTTCCCCGACGTGGCGATCCTCCCGCCTGCGCGTCACGCCCCCGGCGAGATCGCGATCGGATTCGCGCTCGCGGAGCGCTCCGAAGCGCCGTAAGCGGCCGGCGAGAACACCGTCTCGCCCACGCGCGCTTCGCCGTCGGTCTGGCAGGGCCAGCATTCATCGTTCGGGGTCTCGCCCTCGGCGCAGCCGCAACCGGGGCACGTCGTGCTCATATGATGGCTTTTCATTATTGGGACGATCTCTTGGCGGCTACGCGTGGCGAAAGCATTGCATTTTCGTGTCGTCTACGTGATTGCTGCCCCCGAGCTCCGAGATGACCCAAGCCGATCAAAAGCGAACGCTGTCCAACATGCTCGTCGCCCAGCTGGTGCCGCACCGTTTTCTGGCGGCTCAGCTGCGCAAGCCTTCCGGGCGGTTCGGCCGGTGGGTGATGACGCGTGGGCTCAACGACGGCAACGCCGAGCTGATCAGCTCGACGCTCGACGCGCTCGCGCTGCAGCCGTCGGATCGGTTTCTCGACGTCGGCTTCGGCGGCGGCCTGTCGCTACGGCGCGCGGCTCAGCTCACGCACGACGCGCTGTGGGGCGTCGACTTCTCACCCGACATGGTAGCGGCCGGTCAGCGCAGCCTCGCCGAGCTGATCGCAGGCGGCAGGCTCAACTTGATCACTGCGGACGTCGCCGCCTTGCCGCTGCGCGACGCCAGCATCGATGCGGTCTGCACGACGAACACCATCTACTTCTGGCCCGACCTCGATGCAGCGCTGCGCGAGCTACGCCGCGTCATAGCGCCGGGCGGCCGCGTTGCCTTCGGTTTCACGGGCCGCGCAAAGATGCAGCGCTTCGAGAACATCACGAAGCACGGCTTCCGCATGTTCGAGCCCGACGAGCTCGAGAGCGCGCTCGTGGCCGCTGGCTGGCCGGCAGCGCGCACCGCCGCGCTGCACGGTAAGGTCACGGGCGGCGACTACGTAACGCTCGCCGCCAACGCGGCTGGCTGAGCACAACGCACAAAGGCCCGCGCCTCATTATGAGGCGGGGCCCTGCGCTACCGAGCAGTGCCTATCAGCCCGCGATCTTGCGGAGCTTCGCGGTCACGTTCGAGACCATCTGCTGCACCGCCGGCGTGCCGTGCTCGAGGATCCACTCGAGCAGCTGCGCCTCGGCCTTGCGGAGCGAGCCGACCGCGCCGGCTATGGAACCGCCGCCCTTGGGCGCGTTCTTGCTGCCTTTGGGCCGGCCTGGCTTGCGGCGCGGACCGCCGACCTTGTTCTTGGCCGACGAGCGAATCGTGTAGACGTATGCCTCAGTGATGGCGAGGCCTGCAGCCTTCGCCTTGGCGCTGACTTCCTTCGCGGAAAGGCCGGCGGGCTGCCCGAGCACGAAGGCAGTCTTGGACTGCGGCTTCGCGCCGGACGAGGTGGCTGAGCTCTTGGATGCTGCTTTCTTACGTGGCATGGGCGGCATTAGTTGCGCCGCGTCATCGCGTCGTCAAGAGGTAGTCAAGCCCCATCGACCTCAGCAATCACCCTTAGATGTTAGTGCGCGCGCGTGCTCAGATCGGTCGAATTAGCGCTTCAGCACGTGAATTACGCAGGTTCCACCGAGGCCGACCATATGGGCGAGCCCGACCTTGGGCAGCGCAGGAATTTGTCGGGCACCCGCCTCACCACGCAGCTGCCAGTAGATTTCCGCGATCTGTCCAAGGCCTGTAGGGCCGAATGGATGACCCATGCCCAAGAGCCCGCCGCTGCTGTTAATCGGGATACGGCCGTCGCGCGCAGTGGCTCCGCTCTCGACCAACCTGCCGCCTTCACCCTCTGCACATAAACCCAAGCTCTCAGCGTATTGGATCTCTTCAATGGTGGCGGCGTCATGCAGCTCGACGAGACCTAAATCTGTGGGGCCAATTGCCGCGCGTTCATACGCGAGCTGAGCGGTCGCACGGGTGAGATCCGTCAGCTCTGGCGCGTTGCCGTCCGTGCTGCGCGAGACCGAGGTCGCGACCCATACCGGATTCTTGATCCCTAAGCGCTGCACGACCGCGTCACTTACGAGCACAGCGGCGGCAGCGCCGTCGCCGAACGGGCAACAATGCAGCACGGTCAGCGGCGCTGCGACCTCGCGGGCGGCATGCACCTGCGCGAGCGTCACCTCTTCACGATACTGCGCGTACCGGTTCAGCGCTGCATTGGCGTGCTGCTTCACGCTGACCTGTGCGAGCTGATCGATCGTGGTGCCGTATTTCTCCATGTGCGCGCGCGCATCGGCCGCGAACTTAAGCATCGGGCCGGTAGGAGGTCTCGCTTGCTTATCCTTGGGCGGCTCGCCCGCTTCCGGCTTGGATGCAGCCGCGGCCGGCGCCGAGGGATCACGGCGCGGCATCATGTCGATGCCCAGCGCGAGCGCGATGTCGAATTCACCCGATGCCACATCGAGGTAAGCACCTCGAAAAGCGTAAGAGCCGGTGGCCGACGCGTTCTCGACATTGGTGATCGAGAGCGCCGTCTGACCGAGCGGAGCCAATAGCCGCGCGCCCGCGGTCATGCCGAGGCTGGTGTGGCCGCACCACGCGCTCTGCATGTCGCGCCACTCTAAGCCCGCGGTCTCGAGCGCACCGGAGATCGCGGTCTGTGCGAGGTCCTTGGGTTTCTTATCCCGCCACTTGCCGTACGCGTGCAGGCCGACGCCGATAACCGCAACTCTACGCATGCTCGCTCTCCTTGGATTTGTCTTTGCGGGGTGCACGCGGTGGGTTGCGCGGCACGCGCGGCAGCTCGTCATGCAGCGCGAGCCACTTCACCGCGCTGTCGGTCCAGATGTGCATGATCGGCGCGAGGCTGCTCGAGTCATCGAGGCTGCCGGCCTTGATGCCCATCACCTTGCGGCTGGCCTCGAGCCCACTGAACAACGGCGAGCCACAGGTCGGGCAGAACTCACGAAACACGCGGCCGCCCTCTTCGCCTGTCACGGTGAAGGAGCGGGTCTGCCCCTGGGTGATCTTGAGCGCATCTCTCATGATCAACGCCACGGCCGCAAACGGCCCGCCGGTGCAGCGCTGGCAATCTTTGCAATGGCAGTAGATGAGCCCGAGCGGCGCTGCCGAATACTCATAGCGAACGCCACCACACAAACAACCGCCGGTTAGAGGAGCAGACATCGATCGCCCTCTCAAACCATGCGCTGATTGATGACGTGCTTTTGCATGTACGAGGCGAGGCCCCAGCGGCCACCCGCCTCGCCGATGCCGGAGTGCTTGCAACCGCCGAACGGCGCGTTGGCAGTCAGCGCGAGGTGTTGGTTGATCCACACCGTGCCAGCGTCGATCTCCTGCGCCACGCTGCGTGCTCGCACGCGATCCTTCGCCCAGACTGAAGCGCCGAGACCATAGTGGGTAGCGTTGGCGCGCTCGAGCGCGTCGTCGATCGACTTGTAAGGCAGGATGGGTAGCACCGGGCCGAACTGCTCTTCGGCCACGATCGCGACGTCATCACCGACACCGGTGAGGATGGTCGGTGCGAAGAAATAGCCTTTGCGATCGAGGCGCGCGCCGCCGGTGTGGATGCGAGCGCCATGCTTCTTGGCGTCCTCCACCAACGAGATCACTCGCTCGAGCTGCATCGCATTGTTGATCGGGCCGAGCTGTGTGGTCGGGTCGAGACCATCGCCGACCTTGATCTGGCTGGCGACCGCTGAGATTGCATTGACGAGCGGCTCGAACAGCGCCTCCGGGACATAGATCCGCTTGACGGCCGTGCAGATCTGCCCGCTGTTCATGAATGACGACCAGAAGAGCAGCGGCGCGATCGCGACCGGATCCACATCGTCGAGCACGATCGCAGGGTCGTTGCCGCCGAGCTCGAGCGTGGTGCGCTTGAGGTCATGCGCTGCGACCTCAGCCACCTTCATGCCCGTGGGCACCGAGCCGGTGAACGAGATCTTGCGGACGGCGGGGTGCGTCGTGAGCTGAGCCCCCAGCGCGTTGTCGCCGCTCACGGCGCTGAGCACGCCCGGCGGCAGCGCATGGCTCATCGCCGTCACCAGCTCGAGCGTGGAGAGCGGCGTAAACGGCGAAGGCTTGATCACCACGGTATTGCCCGCGAGCAGCGCCGGCGCGATCTTCGACATCGCGATCAAGATCGGAAAGTTCCACGGCGTGATCGCAGCGACGACGCCATACGGCTTGTAGACGATCTCGATCTTGGCCTTTTGATCGTCGCGGGTGATCTCATAGGGGATCTTCATCTCCGCGGTCGCCTTGAGCTGCGCGGCCGCCCCTGTCACCTCGCCCGTCGCGTGCGCGAGCGGCTTGCCTTGCTCGAGCGTGAGCGTGTTGGCGATCTCCGCCGCGCGCGCTTGCACGAGCTCAGCGGCGTTGCGCAGCGCTTGACGCCGCGCTTCTTCGTCGGCTTCGCCTTCGGTCGCTGGGTTGATCACGGCCGTCGTGCTGCCGGCCTCTATTTGCTTGCCGTCGATCGTCATCGTGTGGCGCGTCATGGTTTGGACCGTATAACTTACTTGTCAGGCGTTCAACAAGTTGCTATTCGGGCCTCGATGCCCAGCGAAACCCGGGGAAAAGCCGCGCTCGCGAGCCAAGGAGAGCCGGTCAAACAGCGCCGTACGCAGCAGGAGCGCGTCGCAGAGTCGGACCAGCGGATGCTGTCCGCGGCGCTGCGGTTGATCGCCGAGCGCGGGTATCGCGGCACCTCGCTCGCTGCGATCGGCGAAGCCGCCGGCTACAGCCGCGGCCTGGTGCACGAGCGCTTCGGATCCAAGGCCGGTCTGCTATGGGCGCTCACCAAACAGATCCTGCGCGCTTGGAACCAAGAGAGCCGCTCGCATGGCGCTGAGCACACCGGCATCGACGCGCTGTGCGACATGCTCGACAACCACCGTCGTGCGATCGAAGAGGATCGCGGTATTCGACCCTTCTATGCGTTGATGTTCGAGGCGATCGGTCCAACACCCGATCTACAGCCTGAGTTTCGCGAGCTGCACGTCCGCTTCCGCGCAGACATCGAGAAGCTGCTGCGCGCCGGCATCAAGGCTGGTGAGATCCGCGCCGACATCGATCCCAAGGCGCAAGCCGCGCTGATGCTGGCAACGCAGCGCGGCATCGGCTTCCAGTGGCTGCTCGACCCGACCGCATTCTCGCTCAAGGCGGCGTACGAGGCGCAGAAGCAAAACCTTCGCAAGGCGCTCGCGCCATGACCGAAGCGCGTCCCGGCAGCGTCGAGTTCTGGGCCGAGCGCACGCCGGGCGAGCTTGCGCTGTGCGAAGGCGATCGCGCGCTGAGCTGGGCGGAATGGAACGACGCGGCCGATCGCATCGCCGAAGTGATCGGCAGCCATGCGTTGATCGCGCCCGGCGATCGGGTCGCTGTGTGCATGCACAACCGGATCGAGTGGTTCATCAGCCAGGCCGCGATCGCCAAGCTCGATGCGCTGCTCGTGCCGGTTTCGCCGCGCCTTACGCCAGCCGAGACGCAGTACATCGTGAGCGACAGCGGCGCCCTCGCCTTTCTGTTCGACGCCGAGGACGTCGAGAGCATGGCGCGCGTGTGGATGGATGCGGTGTCGCGCGTCGCCGTGGTGCTCAGCGTGATGCGCTCGGAGCGTGGCGATGTGCTGTCTTTCGGTCACATTGCCGGTCGCGGAAAGCGCGTCGCGCGCTACGCTGCCAGCGCGCCACAATCGATCGTCTACACGTCGGGCACGACCGGTAGGCCGCGCGGCGTGATCACCAAGGAGACTGCACCGCACAAGCGCTCCGACACGCCGGCCGCGACCGACGCTCCGAAGAGCGTTCGGACCGCGGAAGGCACCGTCTTCGAGCGCAACCTGCTCGGCGCTCCGCTCACCCACGCGGCAGGCCAGGCGAGCGCGCGCTCCACGCACATCCTCGGCGGCTGCGTCCACGTCATGCCGCGCTTCGATGCCGAGGAAGCGCTGCAGGTCATCGACCGTGAGAAGATCACGCTGAGCTTTCTCGTGCCGACGATGCTGAGCCGGGTCGTCAACCTGCCCGAGCAGGTGCGAGCCAAGTACGACGTCTCGTCGATCCGGATGATTACGACCGGCGCCTCGCCCTGCCCTCAGCCTGTCAAAGAGAAGGTCATCCAATACTTCGGCGCGCACTGCTTATATGAGAGCTACGGCTCCACCGAGGTCGGCATCGTCGCGCGCATGGAGCCTGCGGATCACCTCCGCAAGCCCGGCGCCTGCGGCACGCTGCTCGAGGGCGTGACCGTGCGTCTCGTCGACGATCAAGGCCGAGACGTACCCGCCGGCGCGGACGGTGAGGTGCTCGTACGCACGCCACGCATGATCGAGCGCTACTTGAACGAGGGCGCGCCGAAGGATTTGCGCGACGGCTTCTTCGCCATGGGCGACATCGGCCGCTTCGACGCCGACGGCTACCTGTACATCGTCGATCGTAAGAAGGACATGATCATCGCCGGCGGCGTCAACATCTACCCCGCGGAGATCGAGGACGCGCTGCGCAAGCATCCCGCGGTGGTCGACGTCGCTGCGTTCGGCATTCCGCACCCGGAGCTGGGCGAGCAGGTGAAGGCCGCGGTGGAGCTCGCGCAAGGCGCGACGCTGACCGAAGCGGAGCTGCTCAGCTTCGTCGCCGGCGAGCTCGCTGCGTACAAGCGGCCGCGCTCGGTCGACTTCATGCGCGAGCTACCGCGCAACCCCGCCGGCAAGCTGCTCAAAGCCGAGCTGCGCGCGCCGTATTGGACTGGTCACGAAAAGCGAATCTGAAAGCCGAGTCGAGGTGATGCCATGGATCTAAGTCTCACGAACAAAGTTGCGCTCGTAACGGGTGGCGGGCGCGGCGTCGGTCGCGGCATTTGCATGCGCCTCGCTCAAGAGGGCGCCAAGGTCGCGGTGAACGACTATCACGAGCGGCGCGCCGAGCGCGTCGTCGCCGAGATCCGCGAAGCCGGCGGCCAAGCAGTCATCGCCCACGCCGACATCACGGCGATGGCCCAAGTGCGCGCGATGGTCGCCAAGACGGTCGAGACGTTCGGCCCCGTCGATATCCTGGTGAACAACGCCGGCATCCCGGCGCGCGATCCGAACGAAGAGGTCAAAGGCGGCTGGGAGGACTTCCACACCAGCGATCCGGCGAGCTGGACCAAGACGATCGAGCTGAACATGTACGGCACGATGAACTGCACGCACGCGGTGCTCGCCAGCATGGTCGAGCGCGGCTACGGCAAGATCATCAGCGTGATGTCAGAGGCGGGGCGCGTCGGCGAAGCCAAGCTCGCCGCCTACTCGGGTGCCAAGGCCGGCATGCTCGGCTTCTCGAAGGCGGTCGCGCGCGAGGTCGGTAAGCACTGCGTGAACGTCAACGTGGTCGCGCTCGGCGCTGTGGATGCGAAGGAAGTCGAGTTCGACGCGCTCGACGAGGCGGCCAAGGCGCGCATGACCGCGCTGTTCAAGAGCTATCCGATCGGCCGCGGCTTGCAGCGCTTATCGCGCGCCGGCGACATCGCCGACGCGGTCGCATTCCTGGCCTCCGATCGGGCTCAATACATCACCGGGCAAGTGCTGGGCCTCAGCGGCGGCTTTGCGATGCCGTGAACGGAGCTGCCGATGACCGAACCGACGCAATCTTCTGAAGCACTCTTGTCTGAGAAGCGCGAGCACATCCTGGTGCTCACGCTCAATCGGCCGCACGCCAAGAACGCGTTTAACGCCGAGCTAAGCAATGCGCTCTCGGACGCGCTCGATCGCTACGAAGAAGACAACGAGCTGCGCGTGTGCGTGCTGACCGGCGCTGGCGGCTCGTTCTCCGCGGGTATGGATCTCAAGGCGCTGCTCAAAGGTGAGAAGTCGTTCACCAAGAAGCGCGGCGGCTTCGGGATCATGACCCTGCCGCCGAGCAAGCCGATCATCGCCGCGATCGAAGGCTACGCGGTAGCGGGCGGCCTCGAGCTTGCGCTGTGCTGTGACCTTATCGTCGCCACGACCACATCGAAGCTCGGCCTGCCCGAGGTGAAGCGCGGGCTCGTCGCGGTGGGCGGTGGACTTTTCCGCTTGCCCAAGCGCATCCCGTACCACGTGGTCATGGAGCTCGCCCTCACCGGCGAGACGCTGCCCGCCGAGCGCTTTCAACAGCTCGGCCTCGTGAACAAGGTCGTGCCTGAAGGCCAAGCGCTCAGCGCCGCGCTCGAGCTCGCGCAGCGCATCTCTCAGAATGGCCCGCTCGCCATCGCGGCGACCAAGCAGATCTTGGCCAAGGCCAACGAGTGGAGCGAAGAGGAAGCGTGGCGCGAGCAGCGCGCGATCGCGAGCCGCGCGCTCACCTCCAAAGACGCTATCGAAGGCTCGCGCGCGTTCGCCGAGAAGCGCCCACCGGTCTTTCGCGGTGAGTGACCGCCGTCTACATGATGGTGGACAGGCCGCCATCGACCGCGAGCACCTGCGCGGTAATGTAGCTCGCCTCGGGGGAAAGCAAGAACACGGCCGTGTGCGCGACCTCCCAAGCCGTGCCCTGCCGGCCGAGCGGCACCGGCGTCTGGCCGCGACCGGGTCGATTGCGCGTCGCCATGCGACCGAGCGGCGTATCGATCAAGCCCGGCACGATCACGTTCGAGCGCACGCCTTTGCGCGAGCCCTCCATCGCCACGTGACGGCTCAAGCCGAGCAAGCCCGCCTTGGATGCGTCATACGCGGGGATGCGCGAGCCGGGCTGCAGGCCCGCGACCGAGCCGATGAACAGAATGCTGCCGCCGGTGGGCATGAGCGGAAGCGCTGCGCGCGCCGCGACGAAGTGCGCGCGCAAGTTGAGCGCGAACGTCTTGTCCCAAGCGTCCACGTCGGTTCCGGCGAGGCCGCGCCCCATGCCGGTGCCGACGTTGACCACCACACCGTCGAGCCCGCCGAGCTCGGCGTGCGCGCGTGCGATCACCGCCTCGCACTGCACGGCATCGCTGACATCTGCGACCAGCGTGATGCCGCGCCCGCCCTCTTGCTCGATCCGCCGCACCGTCTCGCCCGCCGCAGCTTGGTTGCGATCGATACATGCGATCGTCGCACCCTGGCGCGCGCACGCGAGCGCGATCGCGCGACCGTTGCCTTCGGGCGGATTCGGCTCGTCGCTCGGCATCTGGCCGGCTCCGACCACGGCGATCTTCAAGCCCTTCAAGCGTTCGCCGCGCATCAGCTCACCGCGCGCAGCAGGCGGCGTCCAAATCGTGGCCGCGTCGCGCTCTTTGATCTCACTCATTGCGCCCTCTCGATCTGCACGCCGAACGTGCTGAGAAACATCGAGACCATCGTGTATTGCCCGACGGTAAACACGAGATCCATGAGCTGCTTTTCGTTCCAGTCTTTCGCCAGCGCGCCGTACGTCGCGTCGGAGATGAATTGATGCGCATGCAGCTCGTCGGTCGCTTGCAGCAACGTGCGCTCACGCTCCGTCCACTCTGGCGCGCTCGGACCGACCGCGATGCGCTCGAGCTCCGCGTCGTTCAAGCCGGCGAGCTTGCCGATCCGGTTGTGCTGATGCACCTCGTAAGCGCACTTGCTCAGGTGACCGGCACGCAAGATGAGCAGCTCGCGCGAGCGTGCGTCGAGCGAGCTCGCGCCCAGGATGTGGCCGCCGAACTTCATGAACGCGCGATAGAGATCGGTGTACCGCACCAGCGTGCGAAAGATATTGAGCTGGCGAGCCGGTCCGCCCTTCGCGAGCAGCTCGCGTTGCTCGTCGTTCGTCTCGGCGTCGGTCAGCGGTGCGATCCGTGGCTGTGCTAGGCGCATGAGCGCTCCTGTGTTTTGAATTGCCATCAAACCTCTCAAACATCCGGCAAAAAGCAAGACCTTCTAACGTAAGACCAGCCAATGAACAGAATGCTCACAACCCGTCATGCAGCGTGCGTGCGCGCTCGGCTCTCAACTCTTTGAGCCCTGTGGGTGTTCTTTGGGTGCTCTCTCGGCTGCGGCGATGATGAAGCCACGGTCGTCGCCGAAGACGCGGGCGATCAAGCTGGCGATGGTGATGGTGACGGCGATGCCGCCTCGGATGCCGGCGGTGACGGTGATGGCGACGCTGCAACGGATGCCGGCGGAGACGGCGATGGAGACGGCGATGCTGG
>Ga0193752_1002529_pt1 | contig 13573 bp, 13 predicted proteins | sample H1c1metaG_FD_144924 | JGI IMG/M metagenome (GOLD analysis project Ga0193752, IMG submission 144924) | Soil microbial communities from a riparian zone of the East river system, Colorado, United States - H1c1 | ecosystem: Environmental > Terrestrial > Soil > Riparian zone | place: USA: East River... | reverse complement strand
CGCTCCGACGCCGGCGCATATCGCCGACATTACTTCGAGAGCTTTTTCCGGATCGAGTTTTTTCTCGCGGGCGAGCAGGTCATGCAGAGATTCGCCATCGACAAATTCCATTACAAGGAACGGTATCGAACCGGCGATCACGCCATAGTCGTTGACCGCAACTACATTCTGGTGGCGGATTGCAGCAGCAGCCAAAGCTTCCTGACGAAAACGAGTGACAAGCTGCGGATCGTTGCCGACGAGGTCGGGCAATATGATCTTGATAGCTAATTGGGTTTTTAGATATGCGTGGCGGGCTTTGTAAACGACGCCCATTCCGCCTTGTCCGAGACGGCTTTCGAGGTGATATTTGCCCTCAAGCACAGGCTCACCCGCGATGGTGTGCATCGTCGGCATACCATCCTTAGGACAAGTAATTACCTCATCGGTATAACAGTTTTTACAAAGCTGACACTCTTTCATCGCACGCCGACAGTAAACACACTGATCCCGGGAGAAAACAGGAGACTATGTAGAGACACACTTCAGGAAGAACTTTTGCCGCCCAAGCACACTAAATTTTAGTTTTTTTCGGGATTTCAAGCAAGGCAAAAATGGAAACGGCCAATAATACCCATTTACCAGTAATCTTTGATTCCTCAATAGTTTATCGCACCACGATATTTACAAGCCGTTTCGGCACCACCACGACCTTTACGATCTCTTTTCCCGCAGTGTGTTCGATCACCTTTTCGTCCGCGAGTGCCATTTCCTGCAATTGGTCATTCGATGCCTCGGCCGCCGCGAAAATGCGTGAACGCAATTTTCCGTTGACCTGTACCGCGATCTCGATCTCGTCGGACCTGAGCAACTCGCTCTCGTATTCGGGAAAAAGCCCCTCGTTAGCCAGAATTCCATCATCATTCCCAACCACATTTGCGAACAATTCCTCGGCAATATGCGGCGAAAAAGGAGTTAGCATCAATATCAACGCCGTGACCGCCTCATAGACCGCATACAATTCCTGGGCGCTCGCCGTTTCCGGCTCGATCTTCGCTTCATGCAAGGCATTGATCAATTCCATCAAACCTGCGACCGGCGTGTTGAATTGCAGCGATTCAAGGCTCTCGTCGACACGCTTGATAGTCTGATGCGTCTTTTGTCGGAGCTTTTTAGCCGACTCGCTTGGAGCATCGTCAGCCGCCGGCTCTGCCATGCTGAACGACTGGAACGGCACGTGCCATTTGTGCACGAACCGCCATACGCGCTGCAGAAACCGCACCGCACCTTCGATTCCCGATTCGTGCCATACAAGTTCGTTCTCGACCGGGGCCGCAAACAAAACGAACAGCCGCGTCGCGTCCGCACCGTAGATCTCGACCATCTCATCCGGATCGACGCCGTTGCCCTTCGATTTGGACATCCGCTCGATCGCGTGTTTTAACGGAGCACGGACACTCTTGTCCGCATCGCCGCCTGCGGCGAAAGCACTCACGATCTTGCCCTTAGCGTCGCGTTCGACCGCAACATTTTCGGGCAGATGATATACCTTCTTTCCGGTGGTATCGTCAAAAAACGTCTCGCCGACGACCATTCCCTGTGTCAGCAAACGCTTGAAAGGCTCGTTAAATTTAACCAGCCCGATGTCACGCATCACCTTTGTCCAGAATCTGGCGTAGATCAGGTGCATCACGGCGTGATCGTCGCCGCCGATGTATTGATCGACCGGCGTCCAATACGCGGCCACCTCCGGATCGAACGGCATATCAGCGTTCTTCGGGTCGAGGTAACGAAAGAAATACCACGACGAATCAACGAACGTATCCATCGTGTCCGTTTCGCGGTGTGCCGGGCCGTCGCAGTTCGGACACTTCGTCTCGTAAAACTCCGGCACCTTTGCGAGCGGCGATTCGCCGCTTCCGGTGATCGCCGCATTCTCGGGCAATTCGATCGGCAGATTCTCGTACTTTTCGGGAACGATCCCGCAGTCCGGACAATAGATCATCGGGATCGGCGAGCCCCAAAATCGCTGCCGGGATATTCCCCAATCGCGAAGCCGATACGTCGTCGCCGCTTCGCCAAAGCCTTTTTCTTTGGCAAACGCCGCCATCTCGACCTTTCCCTCGTCACTCGTTTTACCGTTCCATTCACCGGAATTAACCATCACGCCATATTCGGTGAAGCAGTCCTGAGTCTTAAGTCCCGAGTCTTGAGCAGGAGTTTCCGTTTCTTCGCTTGCGACTCCAGACTTAGGACTAATGACTGTCCGGACCGGCAACCCGAATTTCTTCGCAAATTCAAAATCACGCTCATCGTGCGCTGGAACGCTCATTACGGCTCCGGTGCCGTATTCCATCATTACGTAATTGCCTATCCAAACCGGCAGTTCCTCGCCGCTGAACGGATTGACCGCCTTCAGCCCGGTGTCGATGCCGTCTTTGATCGCCTCGGCTTCGTGATTCGTCGGATTCATCTTTTCGGCGTGTATCGACTGGATCTTTTCGAGAACTTCGTTGGAAAACTGCGATAAATGCTCGACCACGACCGGATGCTCGGCTGCTACGACGATTGCATTAACACCATAGATAGTGTCGATACGCGTAGTGAAAACACGAATGTGATTGTCGGCCTCGACCGCAAAATCAACGAACGCACCGTGCGAACGTCCGATCCAGTCCTGCTGACGTTTTATTACGTTCTGCGGCCAGCCGGATTCGATCTCGGCCATGTCGTCGAGCAATTGGTCGGTGTACGCCGTCGTTTTCAGGAACCATTGGTCCAGATCTTTTTTTGTTACCGGATTTCCGCAACGCCAGCACAGCCCGCCGCTCGCCTGTTCGTTTGACAGCGTCGCCTGATCCGTCTCGCACCAATTGACCTGCGTTTTTTTCTTATACGCCAGGCCCATCTCATACATCTTCAGAAAGAACCACTGGTCGAATTTGTAAAATTCGGGCCGATGGGCGGCCATCTGCCGCGACCAGTCATAGCTCATCCCGAGCCGCTCGATCTGGCCCTGCATCGATTTGATGTTCGCTTCCGTCCATTCGCGTGGATTCACACCGCGTTTAACCGCCGCGTCCTCAGCCGGCTGGCCGAACGAATCCCAGCCGATCGGATGCAGAACATTAAAACCTTTTAGCCGCTTGAACCACGCTACGGCATCACCGACGGCATAATTGCGGACGTGACCCATATGCAGGTTGCCCGATGGATAAGGCAGCATTTCAAGCTGGTAAAACTTGGGCTTATCGCCGCCTGTTTTTGCCTCAAACACACTGCCATCGGCCCATTTCTTCTGCCATTTGGCCTCTACTTTCTTTGCGAAATACTTTTCGTCCATTGTCATTTCTAAAAAACGCTAATCTTATCGGATAACCCGATAGCTATCCAATGCAACTAGTAATTAGCTAATTAGTAATTATTAATTAAGTTACGGGTGTCGCCACTACGCAAAGGGAATGCGAGTGGCTAAATAAGGGCGAGAAATTGGCTGTTGGCCGACATAAGATAATTCTATTCAGATTTGGCTGATTTGTCCAATTTTCTGGTATTCAACTCAGCAAACTTGTGTTATTCTGACAAAACCGTAAAGGTAGGAGTTTTTACCAACGAAATTTTTGATGAAGAAAAAAATTTTAATGCGGACGGTTAAGACCTGAACAATTGAGTTTGCGGTTTGGCCGTCTGCCCCGACGAAAACGGAGGCACGAAATGGTCAAGCAACAGAACACGAATATCGCCCGCAATATTGATAAGACAACACCTGCATTTCCCGAACACACCTCCGTACGCCAATCATTACAATTCAGAACCAACGCCGACGACCTGATAAGGTCGCTGTCGAATGCCCACGAAAACAAACGTGCACGTCAGGTTTTGGAGTGGGAACGTGCCCAGGTTTCGAATGTCCGGCGAGCAGCGTGATAAGAAAGACGAAGAGATTGGGAGAAAAGGAGATGAGGAGACTCGGAAGGTCATTTCTTTTTGTTGCCGTTTTAGCGTTTTTCGCGTATTTCGCGGTTAACTCTTCCGCCCAAAACCTCATCACTCTTTCCAATTCGGTCCAAACCGGCACATCCGAACAGAAACGCGATGCCTTGTTCCAGATAAAGAATTTACGTTCCGAAGAATCGTCTCGAACAGCCTTGCCTGCATTAAACGACGCTGATGAAATGGTTCGCGCGACCGCAGCGTCAGCAGTCACCTTTTTACCAAAAAACGAAGCAGTTGCCGCCATTATCCCTTTGCTGAATGATAAGAAGGAGTTTGTTCGGCGCGAGGCTGCATACGCTCTCGGAATGGTGGGCATTCCTGATGTCGCCGCACCGCTTCTGAAATTGCTGGAAAAAGAAAAGATCTACGAAGTTCGTACTGCGGCTGTCGCTGCTCTCGGCTCGACCGGCGATCCTGATGCCGTCACTTTTTTGCTTTCGATACTAAAAAAGAAACCTAACGAAGACCAGGATTTCCTTCGCCGCTCCGCAGCACACTCCATCGGACAGATCGCACAGGTCGTCCGAACCGGCAATGCCTACACCGTTACGCCGCAGAATTTTCTTCCCGATAAATACAAAACCGCCGCCGGTGATGACCTCACCTCTCGTTACCCGATGTTCGCTCCGGCTGTCACGCAACTAAGTCAGGTCTTGCAAAACAATAACGAATCCGACGACACCCGCCGCGAAGCCGCCTTTGCTCTCGGTGCCATCGGCAGCCCATCCGCGACCAGTATCCTTAGAACCATCCAAAACACTACCGACGCCTACCTCGCCGAGATCGTCAAAGAAGCTCTATTAAAGATCGACGCGAACTAGCGTTTCATCTTTAAAACCATTGACTATTCACGCAACACGCTCTAAAATCGAAAGGTCGGCGATTTCTTTGCCAGATCTCTGTGTCTTTGTTCTGTGCCTTCCGTGCCTTCCGTGGTTCTGCCTTACAAAACTAACCACAGAGGACACAGAAAACACAGAGCAATGGCCGCTTAGCCTGAAACAGGTTTACACAAAACTTTGAACCTTGAACCCGTAGCTTTGAACCTTTCCCCGTGTTTTCAACAACTTAGCCTGTCCCAGCCAGCTTGTGGGACAATCTGGGACACGCGGGACAGCGGGACAGCGGGACAGTTCAATCCGTAAAAACTTTTTGAGGACGCCAAATTATTTGTTCTAATTAAAATATGCAGCCAGCAATTTCAAAAAACTCAGAACCTGAGACTCTGCTCGATCTCTATTCGCGTGTGCGGGCATTTACGGAAGAACTCTGCGAACCGCTCGAGACAGAAGATTATATCCCGCAACCGATCGTAGATGTTTCGCCGCCAAAGTGGAACATAGCTCATACGACCTGGTTCTTCGAGGAGATGATCCTGAAGAAATTTGCGGCGGGCTATCAGGTCTTCGATGAGAGTTTCGGCTTTCTTTTCAACAGCTATTACAACTCCATCGGGACGCGAACCGCCCGCGACCACCGCGGCGACCTCAGCCGCCCAACAGTGAAACGAGTATTTGAGTATAGAAAATATGTTGATGAAAAGATGTCGGAGCTACTGTCGACGCCGGGCGGAAACGCGAGTGTGAACGAGCGTGGCGAAGAGCCGCCTAAAGGTGGGACTCCGAACGTCCGCGATTTGGTAATACTCGGACTAAATCACGAACAGCAGCATCAGGAATTATTCGTCACCGATCTGAAATACACGCTCAGCATAAACCCGCTGTTCCCTGCCTATCGGGAAGGCTATGCACCGGAAGAAACGGCTGAATCCGGTGCGACCGGTTTTGCCGAAGTAGAAGGCGGTGTTTATGAGATCGGGTTTGAGGGTAACGGCTTTCATTTTGATAATGAGCTTTCGCGGCACAAGGTTTATCTGAACGATTTCGCCATCTCAAACCGGCTGGTTACTAACGCTGAGTTCATTGAGTTTATAAATGATGGAGGTTATCGCAACCCGCTGTTATGGCATTCTGAGGGTTGGGACTGGGTGAACCGCGAAGGAGTAGCGTCGCCGCTCTATTGGCTAGAAAAAGATGGCGAATGGCATCACTACACGCTCGGCGGTTTGCGAAAGTTGCCGATGGATGCTCCGGTCTGTCACGTTTCCTTGTACGAAGCGTCAGCCTTTGCCGAATGGAAGGGAATGCGTCTTCCCACAGAGTTCGAATGGGAAACGGCCAACGCGAAATTCGATTGGGGATTGCGTTGGGAATGGACGAACTCGGCCTATCTGCCGTATCCGGGATTCTCAAAACCGGATGGTGCTGTCGGCGAATACAACGGTAAGTTCATGATGAACCAAATGGTTCTACGCGGTGCTTCGATAGCAACACCTGAAGATCACAGCCGTCCGACATATCGCAACTTTTTCCATCCGCACCTGCGATGGCAGTTTACTGGAGTCAGATTAGCCAAATAGATAGTTAACCGCAGATGGACACAGATAAACGCAAATCTATTTCCCCGTTCCAAAATTATCTGTGTACATCCGCGTTTATCTGCGGTTAGAATTCATATGCATTCATCATCACCGGAATTAACACAATTTGCCGAGGACGTGCTTGCGGGCCTCAGTTCCACGCCTAAGCGTCTATCGTCGCTTTACTTTTACGACGACGAAGGTTCGCGGCTGTTCATGCAGATAATGGAGCTGCCGGAATACTATCTGACACGAGCCGAGTTCGAGCTTTTTACGAAGCAAAAAGATGCGATCTATGACGGCTTTACCGATGGTGCCGATGCTATCGACCTGATCGAACTCGGTGCCGGTGACGGAACGAAGACAGCCGTTCTGATCAAGCATTTTCTCAAGAAAGGGTTAAATTTCAATTACTCTCCGATCGACATTTCACAGGAAGCCAATGATGCCTTATCTGAGACGTTTCACGCAAGGTTTCCGGAACTCCAGATCGCTCCGCATACGGGCGATTATTTTAAGATACTCGGTTCGTTAAAAGGCGAAAGCGAACGCCGAAAAGTGCTGATGTTTCTCGGTTCTAACATCGGCAATTTCTCACGCGAAAAGGCGTTGGATTTTTTCCGTCAGATCCGCAGCGTAATGAACGCGGACGACCGTCTTTTCATCGGCTTTGATATGCAAAAAGATCCTCGCGTGATCGTCCGGGCTTACGACGATTCGCAAGGCATAACGGCTGCATTCAACCTTAACCTGTTAACCCGCATCAATCGCGAACTAGGTGCGGACTTCGACGTAAATAATTTCTCACACTACGCACAATATCGCCCCGTCGAATGCGCCGCCCGCTCGTTCCTGATCAGCCGTGAGAAACAAAGTGTCACCATAAACGCACTCAACCGCACGTTCGATTTCGAACAATGGGAACCGATCTTTATGGAGATCTCGCAAAAATACACCGCCTCGATGATCGAAGAACTAGCAGCCGAAAGCGGCTTTGAGATAGCCGTTACATTTTTGGACAACGAGAATTTCTATTGCGATTCGCTCTGGCGGCCGATCTAGTTTTGAGTTCCGCCTTTAGGCGGCCTCTATGGCCACGAAACATCTAGTTGCAACCTAAGCCGCCTAAAGGCGGAACTCCAAACTGACAAGATGAACATCAATCTTCTAACCTTCGACACGATAGATTCCACCAACACCGAAGCCGTAAAACAAGCTCGGCTTGGTGCGGATGAAGGGTTGTGCGTGGTTGCCCGTCAGCAGACGGCTGGCAGAGGCCGACATGGGCGGACTTGGGTTTCGGAGAAGGATGCCGGGCTGTATTTCAGCATTGTGCTGCGTCCTAAATTCGATGCGAAATATCTGCCGCTGATCACGCTGACGACCGGCGTTGCAGTTCACGACACGCTCGAAGAACTCGGCATTAAATCGGACATCAAATGGGTCAATGATCTGCTCGTCAATGAAAAGAAGATCTGCGGCATTCTTGCCGAAACGACTGACACGAACGACGGCATCGCCGTGATCGTCGGCATCGGGATTAACCTCAAGTCGACCAACTTCCCGCCCGAGATCGCTGATATTGCAACGTCGATTCAAGAGTCACTACCGTCTGCGTTAGCGGGTGGGGATTTGATCTCCGCTCTGACCAAATACCTCTCCTACTTCTACGGTATCCTCACCAGCGAGAGCGGCCCCGCCGAGATCATTGACGAATGGCGGCGGCGTTCGACTTATTTCTCCGGTAAGCAGGTGCGTGTTGTGTCGGGAAATGAAACTGTTTCCGGCGTGACCGACGGCCTCGAAGAAAACGGTGCATTGCGTCTGCGAAAGGCGAACGGAAATGTCACTATTATCCAGGCCGGTGATGTTGAGAAAGTCAGAGCAGCCCATTAATGAGAAAACGTATTTCCGAAATTCATCCGATAGTTTACAAAACCCGCATCCGGCAAAAGCGTATGTTCCGGCGGTTGGATGACCTGTCTAAGGGCAAAACTTTTGCCAATGAACGCAGCGAAACCGACCTCGCATTCACCTGCAAGAAACATCAATCGCTGTTGAGAAGGAGGCTTGGCAATTCCGATCCCGTCTTGCAAGAGAATAAGGTCGAGAATCTAAAGATCGCCTGCCCGACCATCGACGGCATTCTGATAAAGCCCGGCGAGACGTTCTCGTTTTGGCGCCAGGTCGGCGAGGCAACCACTGAGAAAGGCTATTGCGAGGGAATGCAGCTTTCGCGTGGTGAGGTCGTCAGAGGCGTAGGCGGCGGCCTTTGCCAGCTTGCAAACCTGCTCTACTGGATGGCATTGCACACGCCGCTTGAGATCGCAGAACGTCATCACCACAGCTTCGATCCGTTTCCGGACGAAAATCGCGTGCTGCCTTTCGGTTCTGGTGCCGGCGTATTCTATAACTACATCGACCTACGGTTCTTTAACCCGACAAGTGTCACATTTCAGGTGAAGCTCTGGCTGACCGAACAGCATTTGAAAGGTGCCGTGCTGTCCGATAAGGAAACGCCGCACAGCTATCACGTCTTCGAACGCAATCACCGCTTTCTAGAGCAAGACGGCAAGAATTTCCGCGAGAACGAGATCTGGCGTGAACTCATCGACCGCCGGACCGGCAACAAGGTCAGCGAGGAATTGATCGTGAAGAACTTCTCCGAGGTTAAGTACGATCTGTCAAAGCCACCTGCAGTAGTAGTTTGTTGAAGAGTTGATAAAGGCGAGCGCAAAAACAGGTATACCCGCGGGCATAGCCTCCATAAAGCCATGAAACAAAAGATCACCGTCTACGAAAAACCGACCTGCACAACCTGCAAAAATCTTGCCGTGCTGCTAAAGGACAACGGCATCGGCTACGACAAGCAGAACTATTTCATCGACCCGCTCGACGCAAATCAGCTTAAAGCTTTGCTCAAAAAGCTCGACATTCCCGCCTATGGCCTGCTGCGCACCAAGGAACCACAGTTCAAGGAACTCGGTTTTACGGCCGATACGCCGGAAGCAGACATCATCGCCGCCATCGTCGCAAATCCCGGCCTCCTCAACCGCCCGATCGTCGAAGTCGGCGACAAAGCTGTCATCGCCCGGCCGATCGATAAAGCTCTCGAATTGATCTCGAATTTACGCTGATCCTTGTCGCATCAATAAAACTATTGACTATTTACGCAACACACTGTAAAATCGAAAGGTCGGCGATTTCCGCTGCGTTCTTTGAAAACTAAATATGTGTCCGCAGCAGTGTCAGTAGCCGCACGTAAGTAAGGGCTCGACGCGGCCCATCCTCATTTCGACCTCCTCGCGAGATTAAAATACTCGCGAATCTGAAAATCCCACTATCAATAAATGAGACAAATGGATCTGTACATTTCCGTTTAAGATGCGGTTTTTTCATCTTATTCCTTCTTATTCTTCTTGATCTGTGGTCAAGCATTTTTTACATCAGAACCTGATGAACAAGAACGAGCAGATCTGAATAAGAAAGCCTGTTCGATTTACATCTGGAACAGGTCTCTGCGTCTTTCCGTGTTTTCTGTGTGTTTCCGTGATTTCTGTGGTTTGATTTCTTTTTTTGATTTTCTTTCGTGAAACAGGAAAAAGGAAGAAACCGGCCCCATAAGCTCAATTGCTACAATCACTTAAGCCGTTCCGTTTGTCATAGAAAATGGAACGATATGAAATAAAACTGTCTCATTAGTGTACTCCTCCGCAGAAATGGAACGATTTCTCGGTTAAGCCCAATCGGTACAAGCACTTAGACTGTCTCATTTGTCTCTAAATGAGATAAAAAATGAGACAGATCGATCTCTGTGTCTCTTTGTTCCGTGAATTCCGTGAACTCTGTGGTTTTGCTTTTAAAGCCAACCGACGGAAGGCACAGAACAGTCCTGAATTAGCTTTACATATCAAAAGTGGCAGTGAGAGCTTGGGACATGGGACAGAATGTAACGTACCTAATGTTTTCAACAACTTAGCTGTCCCAGAACCGTTGTGGGACACTTCGGGACACGCGGGACAGCGGGACGAACGGGACAGTGTCGGTGCCGAAGGGCAAAATATTAATCTGTTACGAGACGGTAGACCAAACTGATAGGCAGGCCGACGACGTTCCAGTAATCGCCTTCGATACCTTCGATAAACAGCGCGGCTTGGGCCTGAACGGCGTAGCCGCCGGCTTTGTCAAGTGGGTCGCCTTTTTCCACGAGGAAATCGATCTCGGCATCGGTCAGTTCGGCGAATTTTACACGCGTCCGCTGCAGGCCGGACTTTGTCACACCGTCGCGGATCACGGCGACGCCGGTCAGCACTTCGTGCCAGTTGCCGGAAAGCATCGCGATCATGCGGCGTGCGTCCGCCAGATCTACGGGCTTGCCGATGATCTCGGCGCCGATCACGACAGTCGTGTCGGCGGCGAGAATTATCTCACCCGGATAGTTTGCGGCAACTGCTTCGGCTTTTGAGACGGCGAGTCGCAGCACATAAGCGTCAGAAGCTTCGCCGTCGATCAAGGATTCGTCCACGTCCGGAACGGCTTTTGTAAATTCCCAGCCGACCGAATTCATTATCTCGACGCGACGCGGGCTGCCCGAGGCAAGCACCAATCGCGGCAGATCTACCGTTAAACCAATGTCATTTAGCATTTCAGTTTGTTCTCGTCTAAAATGATAATTGATTGCCGACGAATGACAAATGGACGCTTTTTTTCGCACATTGCCGGGATTGATCGACGCGGTCGAGGGATCGGCGGAAGTTCGCGAAGCGGTGATCTTTGCGGCGTGGCGACGAATTGCCGGTGCTCAGGTTTCAGATCGCACTGAGCCTGTCGCTTTGCAAGAAAAAAGGCTTGTCGTGGCCGTTGCCGACAAAACGTGGAAGCGTAATCTGGAAGAGTTGAGCGGACAGTTGCTTTATAAATTGAACGCTGCGTTGGGTTCATCGCTCGTAAAATTTATCGAATTTCGGATCGAACCAGCTTCGATCGATCATCAAATTTCAAGCCCGGAATCGGAAGCTGAAAGGAAAGACGCGGAACGAGCGGCCATCGCCGATCTTGTTCCTGATGTTGCCAAATCGGCGGCCTCAATAAAGGACGAGGCAATGCGTAAGACCTTTATGCTGGCTGCCGCAAATTGCTTGTCACGTGCGGGGTCGGGTAAGACGTAACTATCAACGTAATAGGGTATCGCCCTTGCTTACGAGCGGGCTTCTGCAAAACAAATATGGACGTTAGAAAAGTCGCAAAATTAGCGCACCTTGAGATCACAGACGAAGAGGTCGCGATGTACACACCGCAAATGGCGGGTATTGTGAAATATATCGAACAGCTAAATGAGCTCGATACCGGCAGCATCGAACCGATGCTCGGCGGCCTGACGCAGGAAGGCGAGCAGACATATTCGATCCGTGAGGACGAGGTTCGCCCTTCTTTTTCGCAGTCCGAAGCGCTCCGCGAAGCCCCGTCAGCCGTCGCCGGACATTTTCAGGTACCGAAGGTTTTATGAATTTCGAATTCCGGGTTTCGAGTTTCGGATTCCTTTGCATTTTTACCTTTGCCTTTTTACTTGGCTCTTGCAGTATTCCGAATCTTGAACCGCCGTCCTGCATTGAATCGCGAACTGATGTTCGCGAATTTTATTCGTTTCACTTCGGCAATGGGTTGGCGTTTTCTCAGGAAAGTTTGAAACAGCGTGAACGCTTTTTAACTCCGGAACTTGCAAAGCGGCTCGAAGTCGAAAAGGATGGTGCCGATCCATTTACGACCAGAGACACCGATTTCCCAAAGGCTTTCCGGGTCGGCGAATGTAAAGAAATATCGCCCGAGCGAACCGAATTTCAGGTCCTGCTTTTCTGGCGCGACGACACCAGAACTGAGCAGCGGGAGATAAGAGTCGAGGTCGTAAAAGATAACGACAAATGGCTGATCGATAAAATTAGTTCGGAGTTCCAGCTTTAGCTGGCATCGGCAGCAACCAAGGCGATTCTTAGTACACTAGGCCGCCTAAAGGCGGAACTCCGAACAGTTGAACAAATGATAAAAGCGAACATTGAACGAACATTGGACAATGCCGAGCGGCTCAATGAAAGCCTGAACAGCTTTCTTTCTGTCGAGCGTGAACACGCGCTCGAACGCATTGAGATCATCGGGAAGCAGACGGAACCGAAGGCCCTTTTTGGTACGCCCATTGCGATCAAGGACAATATTTGCACAAAAGGTCTGCGTACGTCATGCGGGTCGCAGATCCTGCATAATTACCGTGCTCAATATGACGCGACGGCCGTAAAACGTCTGAACGACGCCGGTGCGATCGTAGTCGGCAAAACGAATATGGACGAGTTTGCGATGGGATCGTCGAATGAAAGCTCGGCGTTCGGCAATGTAAAAAATCCGTGGGACCTTTCGCGTGTTCCGGGCGGCAGTTCGGGCGGCTCGGCGGTGGCGGTGGCGTCAGGTGTGGTAAGGGTTTCGCTCGGTTCGGAAACCGGCGGTTCGGTGCGGCAGCCTGCGTCGCTTTGCGGTATTTTTGGAATAAAGCCGACCTACGGACGCATCTCCAGATACGGCCTTGTGGCGTTTGCATCGTCGCTCGATAATATCGGGATCTTTGGGCTTACGTCGCTGGATGCGGCTCGCGTATTGGGTGTGATCGCCGGCCGCGACGAACTCGATTCCACGTCCGCTGATGTTCCTGTGCCGGATTACGAAGAGACGATAAACGACGACATTGCCGGCAAAACGATCGGCGTGCCGCGCGAGTTGTTTGGGGAAGGCCTGGACGACGAGGTTCGCAACGCGGTCGAAAAGTCGATCGAAAATTTTAAGTCGCTCGGCGCAAATATCGTCGATGTCGAACTTCCCTACGCCAAATACGGTATCGCGGTCTATTACATCATCGCGACCGCCGAAGCATCGTCGAACCTTGCCCGTTACGACGGCGTCAGATACGGCTTTCGTGCCGAAGGCTCGCAGGCGTTGCGCGAAATGTATTTCAAGACTCGCGAAGAAGGTTTCGGTGCTGAGGTAAAACGCCGCATTATGCTCGGGACCTATGTGCTTTCAAGCGGCTATTACGACGCTTATTATTCCAAGGCTCAGAAGGTGCGGGCGTTGGTAAAGCTTGATTATGAAAAGGCGTTTGCCAAGTGCGATGCGATCCTGACGCCGACATCGCCCTCG
>Ga0193752_1002528_pt1 | contig 13574 bp, 11 predicted proteins | sample H1c1metaG_FD_144924 | JGI IMG/M metagenome (GOLD analysis project Ga0193752, IMG submission 144924) | Soil microbial communities from a riparian zone of the East river system, Colorado, United States - H1c1 | ecosystem: Environmental > Terrestrial > Soil > Riparian zone | place: USA: East River... | reverse complement strand
CCGTTTTACGCCGCGGCGGCCATCGGCTTGCTGAACTTCTTGTTCGGCTTATGGGCGTTGCCGGAAAGTCTCGCGCCCACCTTGCGACGCAGATTCGAGTGGCGGCGCGCGAATCCCGTGGGTACGTTGATCCAGTTGCGCAAATACCCGACGATTGCGCCGCTCTTGGTCGCCGCGGCGCTGTGGCAAACCGCGATGCAAGTGCTGCCGACAACGTGGTCTTTTTTCGCAGTATTGCGCTTCAATTGGACGCCGTCCCAGATCAGCTACTCGTTGGCATTTGCCGGCGCGATCATGATCTTGAGCCAGGCTGTCCTCACGCGCGTGCTGCTGCCAAAATTGGGTGGCGAGCGCAGTGGCGCGAAGATCGGCATGCTGGCGGGGGCGCTGACTTTTTTTGGCTATGCCGCTGCGACAGAAGGTTGGATGGTGTACGTCGCGATGTTGATCTGGATGTTCGCGGGACTTGGCTGGCCGTCGATCAACACGTTGCTCTCTAAGCAAGTGCCCCCGACTTCACAGGGCGAACTACAAGGCGGGATGGGGAGTTTAGGAAGCGTCGCGGCAATCATCGGGCCGCTTTTGATGTCGGAAACGTTAGGCTATTTTTCGAGCCCGAACGCGCCGGTGCAATTCATTGGCGCCGCATTTACGGTGGCCGGGTTGCTGGCGCTTTGCAGCCTGGCTGTTCTGATGAAGTTCTTAGCGAAGGACTCGTCTTAGCGAGTCGCCGGTTGCGGCCCCCGGCGATCCGCGGTAGCGAGTATTCATGTTGAGAAACTCGCTTAGAACAACAGTGCAATCGTACCTACGCTCATCAACACTGCAATTACGAAGGTGCTGACCGAGGCCAGCGAGTTCAGGATCGATTCGTTCAATGTGGTCATGTCTTCTCTCCAGTTTGGGTTCGCCCCAGCGGCTAACCGTGGAATGAAGATTATCTAGGCAGGCCAAACCCCAACGGCCTTTGCGACTAACTGCCACTGCATGGCGCGAGATGCGACTTAATGGCGTGAACTGCGGAAGCGGGGGCTGATCCGCGCGGTTGTTGGGTTTACCGGACCCTATTGCCGCTTGGAGATACCGGTGAATGGCGCTTGGTGCCGGTGAATCTGGGCGCACGAATACTGGGCGAGACTCTCATGCTCTGCGGGGCCGCGACGGGCACCGGAAGGTCTTGGCGGGACCGCGCTCGAGCACGTCCGTGTGGCTGCTTTCCCAACAAACTTATTGGCTCTCGCTGTCCCTGCTCTGCCAATAAGACCTGGGTTCGTCGTCGTGACGAACCCGCTCGACCTTGAGTCGGTCGAGCCCATGTTGGATTGAGAATCCCGCCAAGACCTTCCGGCGCCCGTCACGCCTTTGGCATTCCCGGTCCTTCCGAAGAACCGACCAACAGGAGGAGATGCAGCCGAACCGTAGGACTCCCATCGTCGTTGCCATCGCATCTCAGCAAGTGATGTCGCCACCAAAGGCCGTTGGCGCTGAGGGTCTAGATGCCGCGGCGCGTTCGTCCAAAGATTACGCGAGTGAAATTCCATTTGGCGGGCACCTTCTCGTTGAAAAGTACTATCGCTCTTCCAAAACAGGTGGGCGACGGCGAAGGGTGGCCTGCGGAGCGGCGGTCAGCCTCACACACTCATCAACCAGCTCCAAACGAACATCGCCCGACCAGAGACAGGCCGGGCGATGCATCAAATCATCTCAAATTGAAAGACGTTCGAATCAGCCTTTCTTCGCGGCTAAAACGGCATCGATCTCGTTGGTCATGTCCTTCGAATCCGGCGTCGTCGCGCTGCCAAAATGCTTTACGACGGTGCCATCCGGCTTGACCAAGTACTTATTGAAATTCCAGCTCGGAGCCTTGGTCTGACGCGCTAATTCCTTGAAGACTGGATTCGCGTGGTCACCCTTCACTTCGCTTTCGGTCAGCATCGTGAACTTAACGCCGTAGTTCACGTAGCACACCTCGGCCGTCTCAGCTTCGTCCTTCGCTTCTTGTTTGAAATCGTTCGACGGGAAACCGATCACGACCAAGCCTTGATCCTTGTACTTCTCGTGCAGTGCCTCGAGGCCTTTGAATTGGGGCGTGAAGCCGCAGTGGCTGGCGGTGTTCACGATCAGCAGGGGCCTATTCGCATAGTCCTTGCAGATGTTGACGGTTTCTTTGGAACGCAGTTTCTGGAAGTCTTTGTTGAGGTAAGCCGGGCATTCAGCCGCGGACGCCGAATTGCTAAGCCCCAGCAGCGTCAACCCGGCGATGGCGATCAGACTCTGGACGATGCGCTGTGACATGACTAAACCCCTTGTTGGACCCATAAAGTTGAATAAAACCGTCGTCAATCTGACCCATGCTGACCTGACGGACTTGGAAATTGTTACGCCCAACCGCCCACCTAATCAAATCGTGACACTGCGGAAAGTTGCAGGGGGCAGGCCGACCAATTCATTTCAAGAATGACGGCGCCTCGCCCATGAACTGCAGCACTTCGTACCCCGCAACGTAGTACCGCCCACTCTCTTTACTGACTTGCACCTTCATATAACGGCCGGTCGGATGCGTAGACGTCACCACGGAATACCAATAAATGACGAACGGTAACGACTGATCGGCGATGGGACGCGAGCCGGTCGTCGTATTCTCAAATTGAAATCCCCGGATGTCGCCATAGGTGGTTTGAATGGTGCTGAGCGCATGCAGATTTGCTTCGTCGCCGTATGCCTTCAGCAACATCGGAGACAGGTTCTGCCCGATGAATGCACGCCGTTTCTCCATCATCGCCTTCGCAATCGAATCCGCGAACTGGCGCTCCTGCTTATTCGCGACGGGCTTGCTCTGCATCGACGCCTTGGATGACCCGCCCTCTGCACTTAACGCGAGCGCAGGAACAGCGAACAGCAACAGAAGAGACAACACTCTAAACATCGACAACTCCCTACAGGCGGCCAGACAGCCGTTTATTGATTCGACCTCGATTCGACACATCGCGCAGCAAGGTGTTCGTCCAAACCAACGGGGTCGCCCTTTCGGATTAGCCCTCCCTCGAGCACTCTAGCCGTCATCCCTCCGTGACCTCGCATAGCGGCATAACCACCCTTGCCGATTGACTCCTCCATACGAGAACAAGGATGACAGGGGCCCACGATTTGAAGTAGCGCGCCGCCCACACGCAGCTTCGTATTCTTCAACGCCAGCAGATTGATGCCGGAAATAATTAGGTTACGCCTCAATGCGGCGGGGTCAACGGCCTCGACTCGCGCCAATTGCGCGATGACGGGCAAATGCTCTTGCTGAATCAAGGTGACCTGCCGCGTCGAGAGTTCGGCCTCGCCCTGCCCGCCCAATCGATCGTCCGCAAGACCGACACCGACAATCGCTTCGGTCTCCACCACGAAACGCGCGGGCTTTCTGGAATCGCCCCGCACTACAATGGCTTCGACCTTGCCGACGATCGCCGGAGGCGCGCGTAACTCGCGAATGGATTTCATCGTGTAATCGTGACAGAACCTTTGATCCCCTAAAAGACTGAATTGACCGCGTTTAGAGGCCCCTTTCGTTCAGGCGATGTCGTAGTTTTTTTCGTTTGACCGTGACTGTGAAACTTGGCACAGTCGCGCCACCTCTCGGATGCTAAAACGCAGGCATCCAAAATATCCTGCGATCGTACAGTCACTCCTCCGGCCGCAAACGGCCAGGTTGTAATCATGCCCTTCCGCACCAATTCTTTGGTGCGCTCGAGGATGAGCGCCAATTTTTCCAATGCCTGTCGCGCCAATCTGAGTGCGGCCAGTCTGTGTGCAACTTTCGCTCTTGCGCTGGCCTCCGTGCCGGCTCACGCAGGGCGCGACGACGCGGCCGATTTCAAGTTGTCGTCGCTGCAATTCGCTCCGACCGCCTCGGCATTCAACGCCTCACTGACATCCGACGCCACGAAATTCGAAACGACGGCAATCGCCACGCTGGACAAGTCGCGCTCCGAAAATGTGGTGAGACTTGAGTCGGCTTGGCTCAGTGCTAACGAAGATTCCAAGCGCCAATTGCGCCTGGGAGATTCCACGAGCAATCCCGGCAGCTGGGGCAGCGCCGTGCGATTTGCCGGACTGCAATTCGGCACACGCACTGCAATGCGCGCCGACATTCTCGATGCACCGCGGCTAGCGCTTGCCGGCCTCGCTATCGTGCCGTCCACGTCGGACGCGATGCTCACCGCACACAAAGTGCCGCAGACGAACATCGCTCAGCGCGGTTTGTCGGTGGCAAGTAAAACCGGCTTCGCGGGCAGCAATGTGTCCGTGACAACTCGCGACGCCAACGGTCGCAGCAATACTTTCACTCAACCGCTGGTGCCGAAATTCGCGCGAGCGGAGACCGGCTGCAATCAATACTCGATGAGTGTCGGTCGTGCCCGCCAAGACTATGCGCTGGCCAGCAACAGCTACGGTCCTTGGTTCGCGAATACGACCGTTACCTGCGGCACAGACCTCGGCCTCGCGATCGAAGCACATGGCGAGTACTTACAAGGAGAAAATGGCTTGGCCGGCGTCAATCTCACGCAACCTATCGGCGTGTTGGGGACAGCGGCACTTGCTGTGGCCACCAGCGACAACGACAAGGGCTCGGGTTGGCTCGTAAGAATGGGCCTGCAGCACACCACCGATAGATTCGAATTCAACGTGCGCACTCGTCGCCAGACCCCTGCGTTCCGCGAGTTGGGCGAAGGCCTGGATGCCGGCTCGATCTCGCAACGAACGCTCGCCAGCATCGGCGCCAAGCTAAGCGATCGGAACATGTTCGCGCTCGCCTATACGAACCAAACAAGCTATGAAGGCCAGCGCGTCGATTACGTCGGCATGAGCCAAGTCATCGAGCTGGGCTACCACGGCAAGGTCTCGATCATGGCAAACCGCGCCATCAACGAGACAGAAGACGCGTCTGTTAATGTCTCCTATCTGCGCAAGCTGAAGAAGTAGTTTCACGGCCACAGGCTACCGGCTACCGACAGCGATGAAGGCAACTCTCTGACCGGAAGCCGGTGGTCGGGTAGCCCCTCCCCATCAATTTTTCTTGCGGGTCAACTCGACGTAAAGCGTTTCAGTGAAGGCATCCGCGGAAATGAAAGTGCCGCTGTACTGCTTCCAATTGTCGAGCACCTTATCTTTCTTGAGCTGCTCGATCGATTTACCGGCTTTCACACCCTTCTCGACTGCGGCTGTCGTCTCCTTCAGCATCGTCACGTAGCGGCGCACATCGTCGAAAGTCGAGACCGGGCCATGGCCCGGAATCACTTTGGCATCCTTCGGTAGGCGGCCCATCGTTCCTTCGCAGGCGGCGATGATACCTTTTACGCTACCTCCGCTTAAAACATCCACATAAGGAAATCCATACGTGACGAAGTCATCGCCCATGTGCACGACATTGGACTTCGAGAAATAGACAATGCTGTCGCCATCGGTGTGACCGCTTGGATAGTGCAACGCCCAAATGTCCTCACCGTTTACGTGCAATGTCACGCTGTGATCGAACGTGAGAATTGGCAACGCTGCGGCTACCCCTGGTTTTACGTCGGACCGCACCGATCCGCCGTTGCCGCCTGCGCCGCCGCTTGCAATACGCTTGCGCACGTTGTCATGCGCAACGAGGGTGGCGTCGCGGCTGAACATTTCGTTGCCGCCCGCGTGATCGCCATGAAAATGCGTGTTGATGACGAAACGCACAGGCTTGTCGGCGATACCCTTTAGCGCAGCGCGAATCTTGTCCGCGAGCGGCGCATATTGATCATCGACGATCACGATGCCGTCGTCGCCGACTGAGACACCGATATTGCCGCCGGATCCTTGCAGCATGTGCACGTTACCGGCCACCTTCTGCGCGGTGATGGTTACCTTGCTGAAATCCTGCTGGGCGAATGCGAGCGACCCGCATGCCGTCAGTGCCGCAAGCATTGCAATTCGCATCGATACACGCATGGGGTTTCCTCACAAGGTTGCAGCGCGAGATTCTTCGCAATCCGAGGGCCCAAGCTTACTGCACAAATGCGTCAGCAGAGAAGCGACGAAGACATTGGTCCTTAGAAGTTATTGGTCATAGAGGTGCGCCGGAACAGAAGAGAGTCCGTTCTGGGTGACAACTAACCGCCGGGTACTTAACGACTTCTGACGAACACCCAATCGAACTTGACCTCGCGAATGACAAACGTGCACGATCCAGCTTCGACGCGTCGTTTAACTTCAAATAATAGGTCGCCAGCTCGCTGGCCCCACATCAAAATGAATACCCGCGGCGTCTTACTGACAATCGCTACGCTTGTAGCCGCAACGATCGCAGCATTCCCTGCCTACGCTCAGCCCGCAAATGCTGCTTCGCCCGAGCGGCCGCGTATCTGCTTGGTGTTGTCGGGAGGTGGAGCACGCGGTTTGGCACACGTCGGCGTGCTGCGCGCGCTGGAAGATATGCGCGTTCCGATCGACTGCGTGGTGGGCACCAGCATGGGCGCCATCGTTGGCGGCCTCTATGCATCGGGTTTTACGCCGGATGAATTAGATGAAGTCGTGCGCACGATGGATTGGAGCGCGATGCTGCGCGACACACCCGAGCGTAAAGAGCTGCCGTTCCGGCGCAAAGTGGACGATCTCACGTATCTGACGCGCTGGGAATTCGGCGTCACAAAGGATGGCTTTACTACGCCGCCTGGTCTCGTAGCCGGACACCGCATTGGAGCCAAACTGCGATTGCTCGCCTTGCGTGCGAGCGGCACGACAGACTTCGACAAACTCCCGCTGCCGTTTCGAGCTGTTGCAACCGACGTCGATACGGGTCATGCACTGGTGCTCGATCGCGGCGATTTGGGCGTGGCGTTGCGCGCAAGTGCGGCCATTCCAGGATTATTTTCCCCGGTCAACTTGCAAGGACAGTTGTTGGTCGATGGCGGGTTGGTCGACAACTTGCCGATCGCCGTCGCGAAGACTCTGCGCGCCGATATCATTATCGCTGTCGACTTAGGCGAACCACTCGCCAAGCGCGCACGGCCAAACTCGATGATCAGTACGCTCACAGACAGCGCGAGTTTGCTCAGTCGCCGTGAAGTGGAACGTTCGCTTGCAAATGCGAATGTGGTGATCTCGCCAAGCGTGCGAGACTACGGCATCCTGGATTTCGATGCCGTCGATGCGTTGGTGAAGCGAGGAGTGCAAGCAGTCGGCGAGCAGAACGAAGCATTGCAACGATTCGTGGTTGGCGATTCGGTGTGGCAACAGCATTTAGCCGTGCAAAGGCGCGCAGCCCGTCCAATGACGGTCGGCACCGTAACCGTCACGATTGCGAGCAATCGCACTGAGGTAGTGACAGCCTCCGCACCTCCTGCAATCAACGAATCGTTGCAGCTGAAGTCCGGTGATGTCGTGGATGCGAAACGCCTCTCCGAGGACTTGAATCGCGTGTGGGAGCTCGGGGCATTCGAGACGGTGGACTTCACGCTGCTGCCAAGTTCCTCGACGACAGCGGCGCCCGATACCTACGATCTTTATATCGAGGCACGCCGAAAATCCTGGGGACCGAACTATTTACGCTTTGGATTTACGCTCGCGTCCGATCTGGAAGGTTCGAGCAGTTTCAATTTGTTGAGCGCACTCACGATGACGGAGCTGAATCCGCTAGGCGGCGAGTTCAAACTCACCGTACAACTGGGCGATGTATCCGCGCTGTCCGGCGAGTGGTATCAGCCTCTGACAAGTTCGGGCATTCCGTTTGCGGCAGTGGCGGTTGCCGGCGGACGAAACAAACTTCAAGTGCTCGAAGGCGACGAACTCGTGCAACAGCGCTACGTCACAGCCGGCGGCGATGCAGACATCGGCCTGTCGTTCGGACGATTCGGTGAAATCCGAACAGGTTTGCATTACGTGAACGTCGACGGCCAACGCCAGAGTAGCAGTCGCGCGCCGATTCCTTCGCGCGTCGATGCCGGTTATCGCACACGCCTGATTTACGATCAGATTGACCGCATTAATTTTCCCCGAAACGGCTTGGTTGTATCCGCAGAGTATTACGAAAGCTCGGCCTCGGTCGGCAGCGACGTGCCCTACAGTCGCGCTTCCATCAGCGTCGTGTCCGCTGCCACGCTCGGCCGGCACACTGCGATCGGATTGGTCGACGGTATCTCAGGACTGGGCGATGAGTTACCACCGGACGCTCAACTGCAACTGGGAGGCCTCTTCAATCTCTCAGGCCTCCCCATCGGCGAGCTCGCCGGCAGTTATGGCGGCAAAGCGGCGCTCATTTATCTGTATCGCTTAGGTCGTCTGCCGAACTTTGTCGACGGCATCTACATGGGCGCTTCCGCTGAAGCCGGCAACGCATGGCAACGCAGCAAAGACGTGGACTTCCACAACCTCCGCAAGTCTTACTCGCTCGTATTTGGAGTCGACACTTACATCGGCCCGGTGTACTTCGCACATGGCCGGACGACGGGCGGAAAGGACTCGCTGTATTTGTATTTGGGGAGATCGTTTTAGGAAGCTCTCGATAGAGCTGCCGGACTTTCGGACTGCTACTCAGTTCCGCCGCGTCTCCGCGATCTCGCCGTAACGATCGTAGCGATAGCTCGTTTCCAGAATGCCGTCGCCGTCCGCATCGTAGTCCGCGCGGTCAAGCACGCCTTTCTCGAAGTATGAGCGCTTTACCAATTTGCCATCCAGCGCGAACATCTCGCTCGACTTTAGGACGCCATTCTCGTAGTACTCGCGTTCATCGACCCGACCGTCCATGTTGTAGTCCAGCTCTGCAGATTTCGCTAAGTTGCGCGTGAACATCTGTTTGATCTCGAATTTTCCGTCAAAGTCGTGATCGGCTCTTCCGGAATCAACCAATCCTTGCGAGTCGTACTCATAGACGTAGTCGACCTTGCCATCCAAATTGGCGTCGCCTTCCATTTTGACGATTTGGCCCGCTTGGTAGTAGAAGACATCGTCGAGCCGGTCGTCGCCGTTGAAATCGATGCCTTGGTTTGTCGTCTGCGTTCGACTCCACAAATTCGTGGCGGCAAGCGTCGCCACGACACCCGCCAAGAACCACGCGGGCGCGGCACCACGCTTCGGCACCGGCGACTCCGTCACAGGCGGCGACTGCGCCTCCCATTTCTCGATAATTTCACGGGCTCGCGCGTGGTCGACCTCATTCACCATCACGCGGACCAAGCCCATCGCAGGTAGTTCGCCGATCCCACTCGTGAGATGTTCACCGTCGACACGAGCCGCGATGTCATGCTGCTCGAGCATATTGGCGACCATATGCCCTTCGACGCCGTTGGCTGCTTCGTATGCGCATTTCATAGGCTGTAGGCTCTAGGCTGTAGGCTGTAGGCTGTAGGCTGTAGGTCCGGAGCATCGGCGAAAATCCGCGATGCCTCAAGTAGCACAACACAAGTTCGAGGACGCCCAGAACGAGCGTAGCTCCAGTCCGCTCTGGCTACAGCCTAGAGCCTAGAGCCTACGGCCTACAGCCTCGCTTTCGGCCGTCAGGCCGACAGCGAAATAAGCTCCGAATTCTGCGCCGGCAGCGTGAAATAAATCGTGGCGCCCTCGTCCACTTTTGCTTCGGCCCAAGTGCGGCCGCCATGGCGTTGGATGATGCGCTTCACGTTGGCGAGGCCGACGCCGGTGCCTTCGAATTCACTATCGCTATGCATCCGCTGAAACACGGAGAACAGCCGATCGGCATACTGCATATTGAAGCCAACGCCGTTGTCGCGGACGTGAAAGACGATTTCATTCTCGCCCGCCACGGAGCCGATCTCGATGAGCGCGGGGTCGCGCGGCCTTGTGTACTTCACTGCGTTCGCCAATAAGTTCACCCACACCTGGCGCAGCAAATCGGGATCGCCGGTCACGGCAGGTAGCGAGCGCATCTGAAAATCGATATGCCTTGATGCCAAATCAGGCTGCAACTGCGTAAGCGTGTCGCGCACCAAATCATCCATATCGATCGCTTGCATGCGCATCGATGCACGGCCAATGCGCGAAAAAGCCAGCAACGCATCGATCAGCTTACTCATTCTGACCGATGCATTCTGAATGCTGCGCATGAACTGCAATTCCTCGGCCGTCATCTTTCTGGATGCAGACTCCTCCAACAACCCGACATAGGAGTGAACATGGCGTAGCGGCATCCTCAGATCATGCGAGATCGATTGCGCGAACATTTCCAGGTCGGCATTGGCCGCGGTTAAATCGTTGTTCTTATGCTCGAGCTCGACGTTCAGTTCGTAGATCTCGTTGGCCGCGCGTAAACGCTCCGCTATTTCTTCCTGGGACTTAAGGCGAGCCTGCGCGAGCTCGACGAATACTTCTACTTTGGCGCGCAGGATTTGCGTCTCGATCGGCTTCATCAAATAATCGACCGCGCCGGCAGAATATCCTTGGAACATCATCTCGGCGGATTTCATCGCGCCGGTCAGGAATATGATAGGCGTGTGTCGCGAGCGCTCACGCGCGCGAATCAATGCGGCAGTCTCGATGCCGTTCATGTTGGGCATTTGGACGTCGAGCAGGATCATGGCGAAATCCTGATTCAGCACGGCGCGCAACGCGTCCTTGCCGGAAGTAGCCTTGACGAGATTTTGTCCCAGCGGCTCTAGAATCGCCTCCAGAGCGATCAAGTTAGCCGGCTCGTCATCCACAATTAGAATATTTACAACTCGCTCGATACCCATAAGCTCGACTCCGTGACTCATACTCTCACTTAACCTTGCGATACATTCTTTCGGCTTTGGAAACAGTTTCGTACGCGCCCTCGTGATACGAGAAACGAATCGACTCGCTGCGCCCCAATCCCAGAAAACCGAACATCCCTAGACTTGCATACAACAAGCCATGCACGCGCTGCTGCAGCTTGTCGTTGAAATAGATCATTACATTGCGACAAAAGATGACGTGAAACTCGTTGAACGAGCTGTCGCTGACGAGATTGTGCGTGGCAAAAACCATGTTACGGCGTAACTCCGGGTTCAGTGCGGCATATTCGTCGTCCGCAACGAAATACTCCGAAAACGATCTAGTGCCGCCGGCCTCTTGATACTGACGCGAATATTCCTGCATGGCGGATAGTTGATAGATTCCGGCTTCCGCTTGTTGCACGGCACCCGCATGTAAGTCGGTCGCGTAAATTCGCGAGCGCTCGTATAAGCCCGCCTCGGATAGCAAAATGGCCAGTGAGTACGCTTCCTGGCCTGTCGAGCATCCGGCCACCCAAATGCGCAGATACGGATAGGTCGCCAGCACAGGGCAAATGCGCTCGCGAAACAACTTGAAGAACGATGGGTCACGAAACATCGATGTGACCGGAAGCGTCAGTGAGTTCAGCAGTCGTTGCATGCACGCATCGTCGCTGCCCGCGAGCCTACGCAGCGCGCGAATGTCGTCCACACCTTCTTCACTCATGCGCCGTCTGATCCGGCGCAACAGCGAGGCGTAGGCGTAATCGCGAAAGTCGACGCCGCACGACTCGTAAACGATGTTCAACAACTCGGTAATTTCCGAAGCTTCCATGGCATCCGGCGCCGCTTCCGGGCCGCTCTCTAGATCGCCGACAGGCTCCGAACTCATGCTCGAACTGTCATCCGCACTCATCGCGTAGCGGGCCGATGCAAATTTCATGTCTGCCACTATCGATACATCCACACTCTAAGCAAAGAGCGCAGCTGATCCATATCGACAGGTTTGGTGATGTAATCGGACGCGCCGGCTTGCAGGCAACGCTCACGATCGCCTTTCATCGCTTTCGCCGTCACCGCGATAATCGGGATCCTCTTGAAGCGATCTTCGCTGCGGATGCGGCGAATGGCCTCGTAGCCATCCATCTCCGGCATCATGACGTCCATTAAGACGACATCCACTTCGGGCTGCGCCTTGAGTAGATCGATGCCGGCTTGACCTGTCTCGGCGTGAATCACGTCCATCTTGTTATTCTCGAGAGCAGCGGTAATCGCAAAAATGTTGCGCACGTCGTCGTCAACGACCAGCACCTTGCGATGGCTCAGCATCGGATCGTCTTTCCGCAGCATCTCGATCAGGCGGCGCTTGGAATCCGGCAACTTCGATTGCACACGATGCAGAAATAGCGCCGTTTCCGCCAACAATCGTTGTGGCGACGAAACATCTTTAACGATGATCGCCTCGGAAATCCGGCGCAGCTCGGTCTCTTCCTTGCGCGAAAGCGACTTGCCGGTGTAGATGATGATCGGCGGCGAGCGCTCGCCATGCTGCTTCTGAATCTCGCCAATCAAATCCACACCCGACATATCCGGCAAGCCCAGATCCAGCACGATGCAATCGAAATGCTCTTTGTTGAGCGCCGTCAACGCCTCGGCGGCGGTGCCCACGGCCGTGGCCAGTACGTCACCATTGCCGATCAACTCAAGAATGCCCTGCCGCTGGTTGGCATCGTCTTCGACCACCAAGAGATTCTTGACGCGGCGATTCACGAAATCGATGGTGTTGCTCAGCGCACGCTGAATCGATTCGGCGGTCACCGGCTTTTGCAGGAATGACACTGCCCCCAACCGCAAACTTCGCTCGCGCTGCTCGTCGACCGATATCACATGCAAGGGAATGTGCTGAGTTTCCGGATCATGCTTCAAGCGATCGAGCACGACCCATCCATCGTTGTCGGGCAAGAGTAGATCGAGTGTGATGGCAGTCGGCTTGTAGTGTCGCGCCAACTCAATACCCGCAGCTGCGGTACCCGCCAAGAGCACTTTAAAGCCTTTATCGTGAGCGAAATCAGCCAGGATATTGGCAAATTTCTTGTCATCTTCAATGATCAACAGCACCTGATCGTCCGCCTGCAAACGATCGCGGTCGTCGTTCACCGGCTCCGCATCTTCGGCACCGGACGCCACGATTTCCCGATCTCGCGCCGCGCGAGCAGCAGCGAGTCTGGTATGCGGCACAGCGGCGACCGGTGCAGCGCGTGACTCTTCGTCGGCAACTGGCACGTCTTTGCGATGCACCGGCAAGTACAGCGTGAACTCGCTGCCGGCGTTTTCCTGACTCTTCAAGGTCAACGCGCCACCCAACAGACGCGTCAATTCGCGGCTGATCGACAAACCAAGGCCGGTGCCGCCATATTTGCGCGCTGTGCCGGCGTCGGCTTGCTGAAATGCTTCGAAGATAATCTGCTGACGATCCTCTGGAATGCCGATGCCGGTATCGGCAACCGTAAAGATTGCAACGCCGGACGACGCATCGAGTGCGGCATTCGCGTTCTTCCAACCGTCCGTGGCCGCGCCGATCTTCAGCGTGACGCTGCCTCGAGACGTGAACTTGCATGCATTCGCCAACAAATTCTTGAGAATTTGCTGCAGGCGACGGACGTCGGTCGTCACGCGCGCAGGCGTATTAGTCGCGACTTCGATTTTGAATTCGAGGCCCTTGCCCTCGACCATATGCCGGAACGTCCCATCGACGAACTTCGTCAATTCGCTGATCCGGAGTTCATTGACATCGAGATCGACCGACCCGGCTTCGATCTTTGCCAAGTCGAGAATGTCATTGATCAATTCTAGTAAGTCGCCTCCGGACGA
>Ga0193752_1002527_pt1 | contig 13579 bp, 16 predicted proteins | sample H1c1metaG_FD_144924 | JGI IMG/M metagenome (GOLD analysis project Ga0193752, IMG submission 144924) | Soil microbial communities from a riparian zone of the East river system, Colorado, United States - H1c1 | ecosystem: Environmental > Terrestrial > Soil > Riparian zone | place: USA: East River... | reverse complement strand
CAAGGCAATCCAGCGATCCGGGCCGCGTAGCGCACCATGCAAGCGGCGCCTACTGGTGATACGATTCAAAAATCGTCTGCCAAAGGAGCACAAACCATGCTGGAAATTCGCCGCATGACGCCGCAGATCGGTGCGATTGCAGAGGGTGTCGATGTGCGCACCATCGACGATGAAACGTTTGACGCGCTCTACCGCACGTGGCTGGAATGCAATGTGCTGGTGGTGCGCGGGCAGAATCTCCAGTTGCACGAATTCCTCGCCTATAGCCGGCGCTTCGGACTGATCGATCCGCATCCGTCCAAGAGCACGCGCCATCCCGATTGCCCGGAAATCACGCTCCTCGGCGTAAACAAGTTCGACGCCGACGGCAAACTCGACATGACGATTTACAAACGCGGGGCTTCCGGCTGGCACACCGACGGCGCGTACGACAATGTGCCGTTCAAGGCGACACAACTTTACGGCGTGGCGATTCCCAGCCGCGGCGGCAACACGCTGTTCGCCAGCATGTACGCGGCCTACGACGCGCTGCCCGATAACCTCAAGCAGCGCATCGAGGGACGAATCGGCGCGTATGTTTACGGCGGCCGGCGCAAGAGCACCGCGCTGCTCAATCCGGAAGATCGCGACAAAAAACCCGCGTTGCATCCGCTGGTGCGCACGCACGCGGAGACCGGCCGCAAGGCCTTGTATTTCGATCCCGGAAAAATTCTGCGCGTCGAGGGTATCGAAGCCGGAGAAAGCGATGCGCTGATCGACGAGCTCACCGGCTACATGGTTCAACCCGGCGCCGAGTACCACCACCAGTGGCAAAAAGGCGACATCGTAATTTGGGACAACCGCTGTTCTTATCACATGGCGGCCGGCGACTATCCGCCCGAAGAAGACCGCATCCACTGGCGCGTGTCGATCAAGGAACATCCGGCAACGCACTAACCATAACGCTTGCGTAACATACGCCTCGCGCATTGATGCGCAGCTACGAATTTTCATCACCTTGTCGCGCTCCCACTTAAAGTGAAATATACGTATATATTTGATTTTAAATGTTTTTTTACTTTGTGCGTTGACGGGCCTCGGCATCGTGCTGGGCGCCACAACGGCATACGCACAGGCGTATCCGGCGAAAACCGTGCGCATGGTGATCGGCTTTCCGGCGGGCGGTAGCGCAGATATCGTGGGGCGCGTGATGGCGCAAAAGCTGACGGAAAACATCGGCCAGCAAGTGGTGGTGGACAACCGTCCCGGCGCCTCCGGCAATATCGCGTGGGAATTCACCGCGCGCGCGGAGCGCGACGGCTACACCATTGTCAACGCCACGCCGGGCATTGCTACCAATCTCAGTTTATATCGCAAGGTGAATTACAAGCTCGAAGACTTCACGCCGATCATGCACGTCGGCGAAGCGCCGTTGCTGGTCATGGTGCATCCGTCGCTGCCGGTTGCCGGCATTACCGATCTCGCCAAACTTGCCAAAGCGAAACCCGGCGCGATTCGATATGGCAGCGCGGGCGCGGGCAGTTCGTCGCATCTCGCAAATGAAGTGTTCCGGCTGATGGCCGGCGTGGAAATACTGCATGTGCCCTACAAAGGTGCCGCGCCCGCGATGCAGGATGTGATGAGCGGACAAACCGAAATGACGTCGGTGCCTATCGCCGAAAGTATTCAGCATGTGCGCGCCAAGCGCCTCAAAGCGTTGGGGCAGACCGGCAGCAAGCGCTCTTCTATCGCCGCCGACATTCCCACGCTCGATGAAGCGGGCATCAAAGGCTACAACGTCGCTACCTGGTACGTGGTGCTGGGCCCCGCGAAAATGCCGCGCGAAATCGTCACGCGCCTGCACGGCGAACTCGACAAAGTACTCAAAGACCCGCAGATACTCGAACGCTACAGCAGCATGGGCGTCAACATCTCGGTTTCATCGCAGGAGCAGGCGGTGAAGTTCGTGCAATCGGAGCACGCGCGCTGGGCGAAAATCGTCAAGGCGTCGGGGATGAAAGCGGATTGATGCGTACTGCGCGGCAGTCGGCGCACAGCCGATGCTTGCTGCGCGCTCAATCATGCATGCCGGGAAAATGAGGCGTGTTATGCCGTGCCATAATCGATTATGAATCCGGCTTTTTTTTCCCGCGATCCGTGAGGTAGCGCGTAGTGCCATCCCGGCCGATCGCCAATGCGCCGGCCACGCTGCCGAACCCGTCTCTTACCACGCTGAAGCTCAGGTCCACGTAAAGCTTGTTCCCGTTCTTGTGCGCCGAACGGGTGGTCAGCACCCGCCCGACATATTTAGTCAAACCGGTATCGATGGCTTTGCGAAAACCTTCCCAATGCGCGCTGCGCAGCCGTTCCGGAATAATCACGTCAAGGCTGCCGCCTAGGACTTCGGCGGCAGAGTATCCGAAAATGATCTCGGCACCGCGATTCCAGACCCGGATCGTTCCGTCGCAATCGGCAAAGATGATGGCGTCCGGCGCCTGCTCTACGATTGCCTGAAACAGACTCGGATCCACGCTTTCGGACAGCGGCGTCGTTTGCATCCTTAATCTCCGTTCTGGCAGTCCGGGAAATGAAACCGCCGTCATCCGGTTTTTAACCGGCCAATAGCACCGTCAAATCCGGCACACCGGATTCACCCTGTAATGACAAAAGCTCGGCTCGATGAAGGCGTGCCAGTTGCTCCAGGCAGTCGTTCCCTTTCTTCGTCAACTTCACTTCGACCCTACGTTTGTCGCTGCTGCCGACACTGCGGCGGACCAGTCCGGCGGCTTCGCACCTCGAAATCAGCGACACCACACCGTGATGCTTGGCCTGCAGGCGCTCTGCGAGCTCTCCTACCGTCGCCCAGTCGCGGCCGGGAAAACCCTTGATCTGCAGCATCAGCAGATATTGCAACGAGGTGATTCCCTTCTCGTGCGTAACCTCTTCGCTGAAGCGGAGAAAACGGCGCAGCTGATAGCGAAAATGGGCCAGTCTCTCAAAATCGGCTTTTGACATCCTGTGCGCGGGCACTTTTACATGCTGTGTTTTCATGATTACAATATATCATAGGATGATCTACAATATATCACGTTATGATATGTTTATGCGCAGAGACCGGATGCCGCAGTCCGAACACCGGTTATAAGGTATATGCAAGATGATCGTCACGGCATTGACTGAAATGTTCGGACTGCGGCATCCGGTCGTGCTGGCTCCGATGGGCGGTATATCGGGCGGGCATCTGGCGGCAACCGTTTCCAACGCCGGCGGGCTGGGGCTGGTCGGCGGCGGCTACGGAGATGCGGCTTGGTTGAGCGCGGAACTGTGCCGCGTCAAGAACGAGACCAGCCGGCCCTGGGGCATCGGGCTGATCACCTGGTCTATCAACCGCAGCGTGCTTGACCTGGCGCTGAGTTACCGCCCCGATGCGTTCATGCTCTCTTTCGGCGATCCGCGGCCCTATGCGCCGGCGATCAAATCAGCAGGCTGCAAGCTGATTTGCCAGGTGCAAAGCCTGGAACATGCGCAGGTGGCATGCGAAGCGGGAGCCGATCTCATTGTCGCCGAGGGCGCCGAGGCAGGAGGACACAGTGGCGCGCGCGCCACGTTGCCGCTGGTGCCGGCCGTCGTTGATGCCGTGGCGCCTACCCCGGTGGTTGCCGCGGGCGGCATCGCCGATGGCCGTGGCCTGGCTGCGTCGCTGATGCTGGGCGCCCACGGGGTATTGATGGGCACGCGTTTTTACGCATCCGACGAAGCACTGGGGCAGGACGGGGCGAAACAGCGCATTGTTGCCGCGCGCGGCGAGGAGACCACACGCACGCATGTGTTCGATATTGTGCGCGGTTATGCGTGGCCTCCAACTTACCCCGGGCGCGCTATTCATAATCGCTTCATGGAACGCTGGAACGGCCGCGAGGATGACCTTGCAGCCGCGTGGAAAATAGAACGCGCCGAGTATCAGGCAGCAGCGCGCGAGGGCAATTACGATACGGCGGTAGTCTGGGCCGGCGAGGCGGTCGATCTGATCAACAGCGTGGAAAGCGCAGCTGCGCTGGTCGCGCGTATCGGCGCGGAGGCCGAAACGTGGCTGCATGCCGGTGTCAGGCTCGTGCGATAGACGCCGGCCAGATCTTCATGGGCTGACATCCGCCTGGAGCTTTTTGTCAGGACGATAAATACGCCCTGAGCGCCACCGCGTGGTTATAGCGCTCGTCCCGCGCCGCATACACCAGCGTCACCGTGCCCTTCCGGACATATTTAAGGAGCAGCGCCAGCGCGTCGGAGTGTGTATCGATCTCCTGGAAATATTTGGCGCGGAAGGATCGCCACCGCTTCGGATCGTGATTGAACCATTGGCGCAACGCGCTGCTGGGAGCGATGTCCTTGAGCCAGAGATTGACATGCACGGATTCCTTTGCAAGCCCGCGCGGCCACAAACGGTCAACCAGGATGCGAAATCCGTCACCCGCTTCGGCCGGCGCGTAGACTCTTTTGAGCCGGATGGTCATATTCTTTCGCCCTCTTTTACGCGCGAAATAATTATTTTCTACATGACGGCGACCTGTTCGCCTGTTTGAGATAGATAATCAGATCGGCACGCTCCTTGGCGTCAGTAACACCAGCATAACCCATAGCCGTTCCTGGAATGGCTGCCAGCGGATTCGCAAGAAAATGATCCAGCGTTTTTTCAGTCCAGACGATCTTCGAGTGCTTCATCGCTTCCGAGTACCCGAAATCTTTCACGCTGCCCGCGCGGCGACCGAACAAGCCGCAATGCCTCGGACCGGTGCGGTCGTAGGCCAGTGCATGGCAGGCAAGACAACGGGCATAAATCGCCTCGCCGTTCTTCGGGTCGCCTGGCCGTGTACCGTCCGCGGCCGGTGCCATGCCCGCTGCAACAGCGAGCACGGCACCGGCGAGCATACGTGCAAGCACAATCACGCTCACGACATGAACGCGGACGGAACGGGGATTTCGCCGAGCGCGTTGCGCAAGATCGCCCAGTGCATCGCCTCGTCGCCCAGAATGCTCGCGGCGGCCTTCGCCAGATCGCGATTGCCGAACACCGGCACAGCCCCGAGATAGGCACTGACCGCGCCTTTCTCGAGCGTCGCCGCGAAGCGCAGCACGTCGGTCTGGGTCTTGAGCGTTTCAGTCGGGAATGTGTACTTGGCCTTCGCCGTGACCGCTTTGCCGCCGAGCTTTGCAATCGTCTTCGACAGCAAGTCGGCGTGTTCCTTGTGATGGCCCTGGAACGTCACCGCAAGACTGAGCACCGGCTTTTGCAGCAGGCCACTTTCCGCGCCCACCTGATAAGCGGCAATCGCCTCAAGTTCCGCGCCCAGCGCGGTGTTCAGAATGCGCACATCCGAATCGGTGGATGGATCGCCTGCTGCTGCCAGTGAATCCTTTCCGGCGAGCAGTGCAACAACCGCGCCGGAGAGCAGCAAACCGGAATTGCCGAGAAAGGCACGGCGTGCTTCGAGTGCGTTGGGGGCGTTAGCTAAAATCAGAAAAGACATATCCGTTCTCCTGTGTAATAAGTACTACGAAAATCAGGTATCGCGTGCCTGCAAATCCTTGAGCCGGGTCAGCACGCCCGCGACGATGCGGTGGCAGCGCACGCCGTCGAAAGCAAAAGCGTCTTCAAAAGCAAAATCGACCTCACGCGCGAGCGATTCCCGCAGCAGGCCGCGCGCGCGGAAAAACCGTGTACGCACGGTGGCTTCGGGTATGCCCAGCACCACCGCGGCTTCTTCCACGGTCATCTCCTCCAGCGCCCGCAGCACGAACACCGTGCGGAAAGCATCGGGCAGTTCATCAATTTTTTTCTCCAGCAACCGGCGGGTTTCGGCGCGTAGTGCACTTTGTTCGGGTTGTTCGGACGGAGTTTCGTTCATGGTCATCTCTCCCGCCTCAATGCCCGACTCCGTTTCACCGTCAAGACGTATAACTTCAGCTCTGCGGCTGCGCTTGCGCAAGCGCGCAATGGCTTCGTTCACAACGATACGCACCAGCCATGTGGAAAGTTTCGCCTCGCCGCGAAAGCGGCCCATCGCGCGATAGGCAAGCAAATAGGCTTCCTGAACGGCATCCTCGGCATCGGCATCGTCCTTGAGGATGCTGCGCGCGGCGCGGTAAAGCGTTTGGTTATGGCGCCGCATGAGCAAGTGGAACGCATCCTCGTTGCCGGCGGCGACCCGTCGCGCGATTTCGGCGTCGGGTAATCCCTTATGCGCTGATTCGAGCGCTACCGATTGCATGCTCGCTCCTTGATCGTTTCTGATGTCTTCGGAACATTAGATGACGGCAAAGCGCGCCGCGTTCCCGAGCGGCTTGCAATGGCACTAAGTCGCGCTTTACGATCACAGGATAATTATATCATATTATGATACAATTATCTTGAATCGAAGACCCCGAGCAAGACATGTCGAGCGACGGCGGTTCGGGACGACATCAGGCGATGGAGCGCCGCCGCGCGCGGCGCATTGTTTCAGCAACACTTTTCAGGAGAATCAAAATGCAACAAGCAGACACTCTCGTAAAACCGCAGCACGAACTGCCTGCGTTACCCTACGGCATGGATGCACTGGTGCCGCACATTTCCCGGGAGACCCTGGAATTCCATTACGGGAAACATCATCGTGCGTACGTGAACAAGCTCAATGAACTGGTCAAGAACTCGGCATTCGAGGGCGTTGCGCTTCCCAGCCTCGTAAAAAAATCGACAGGCCCTATTTTCAATAACGCGGCGCAGGTATGGAACCACAACTTTTACTGGAACTGCCTCAGTCCGAAGGGCGGCGGAAAACCGGCGGGCAAGCTGGCCGCGGCGATTGACGCTAACTTTGGTTCGCTTGATCAGTTCGTGAGCCAGTTCAAGAACAGCGCGATCGGTAAATTCGGCTCCGGATGGACCTGGCTGGTCAAAGGCGGCGATGGCACCTTGACGATCCGCAACAGCGACGACGCAGACAATCCATTGCGCTGGGATCAGACGCCGCTGCTGGTCTGCGATGTGTGGGAGCATGCCTACTACATTGATTACCGCAACGAACGCGCAAAATACATCGAAGCGTTCTGGCATCTTGTAAACTGGGATTTCGTGGCCCGTAACTTCACAGGCGAGTAACGATTTATTTCGCGTTGCTTTAGTCGATCCTCGTTCGAACCGGCACCAATTCCGGGCATCCAGCCCCGGTGCGTCAAATCTCGCCCAGGTTCTGCTATCCTTGCCGCAAAGGAGAGGGAACTTGGATACTTGGCAACAAAAAATCGGCATCATCGTGCCGTCATGGAACACGGTGATGGAGTACGAAACGCAGCGCATGGCGGGCGCGCCCGCTTCCGTTCATTCGATGCGCATTCCGCACACTGCGGACACCGAAGAAAAGCTGATGTGGCTTTCCACGCAGGCGCCGGAAGCGGCGAAGCTGCTGTCGCACGCGAAAGTCAATGTCATCGGCTACGGCTGCACCGCGAGCGGATTCCTGCACACACCCGCCGACGATCGCGCGCTTGCGGCGCGAATTCATGCGGAAACGGGGATTCCGTGCGCCACATCGTCGAGCGCGATCTGCGACGCGCTGCGCGCACTCGGCGCCAAGCGCCTGAGTCTCGCCTCACCCTATGCACCGTGGCTTAACGAGCGGCTAAAACAATATCTGACGGCGGACGGCTTCGACGTGGTCGCGATGCAGGGCTTGAGCACCGAAGCGCATTCGACGGTAACGCTGGAGCGCATACTCAAGCTGGTCGATGATGTGATACGTCCGGAAACCGAGGCGATTTTCATCAGCTGCTCGAATTTCCGCACGCTGGAAATCATCGATGCCATCGAGCGCAAGCACGGCCGGCCGGTAGTGAACAGCAATGCATCGATGATGTGGCAGATGCTGCGCCTGATCAACGACAAGCGCGTTGTGCCCGGCGCGGGGCGGCTGTTCAGGCTTTAGCGCTTCTGAAACCTGCGCTGCATGCTCGCATGGCTTGCTTTCAAAAATAGGTAAGTATTTGTTTTTATTCAATTTATTTTGAATGCGTTATAATGCATGCACGACCCGCTATTGGCGCGGGCCGGTTATATTGGGGTACTCATGAGAACGGAAGTACACGTACACGGTTCGATATTCTTGTGCAAAGGTGTTCGGCTCAAACAGGTTGAGCAGGCGCTGCAGCCATGGCTGACCTACCTCGATGTCGAAACGCTCGCCGATGCGCACAGCCTCGAGCGCGAAGAACCCGGCATCGTGTTCGACCCGCGCGAGCGCACGCTGAATATCTGCTGGACCGGTGAGGTCGGCCGCAACTTTCAGGAAAAACTGGGTACGGCCATTCAGAACGTCGGCCCGCTTACCGAATACGCTTCGGAAGTCGAAGTGACTTATTATCCCGATCACGGCGACGACGAATTTTTTCAGGTGTTTGTCGGTCCCACGCCGGAAGCGATACACGAGTTTCGTCGGCAGTGCGTGGTGGAAGACGCCACGCAGCTGCTGTCACGTCATCTGGGCAAAGCAGAGGTCGATCAGGTCGCCACGCTGATCAGCGACCTGTTCGGCAAGTCGCAGCCACCCAACCAGCCGGCAACGGAACAAAGCGGATCATCGACGGTGATTCCGCTGCATCCGCGCAACAAGCATTTGCATTAACAGTCCTACTCGGGCTTAAGTCCGATCGCCGCGAGGATTTTCGCCATTTGCGGAATTTCACTGCGCACCACTTCCAGCATGCGCTCCGGCGTAGTGTGCATGGGCGTGATGCCCAGATCGTTGTAGCGCTGCTTCACATCATTCATTGCAACGATGCGGCCGATTTCACTGTTCAGCCGCGAGACGATGGTGGGCGGCATGCCTTTGGGGCCGGAAATACCCCACCATTGTGTGGGCAGTGGTGCTGACATACCGGATTCGATCATCGTTGGTATATCGGGCAGCGCGGGCGAGCGCTCACCCGTGGTGACGGCCAGCGCGCGCAATCGTCCGCCGCGTATCTGCGGCACGGCGGGCACCATGTCGGAAAACACCAATTCAATTTGCCCGCCGACCACATCGGACACCGCCAGCACGGTGCCTTTGTACGGCACCGCTAAAATATCCACCTTGGCAATCGATTTGAACACTTCGGCAACGATGCCCACCGTGCTGCCCGCACCCGCCGAACCGTAACTCAATTTGCCGGGCCGCGCTTTCGCCAATACGATGAGCTCTTTCACGTTGCGCACCGGCACTGCGGGGTGCACCACCAGCACGTGACCCGCATGGGCGATCAGCGACAGCAGCGAAAAATCATTCAGCGGATCAAACGGCAACCGCTTGAACAGATACGGATTGTTGACCATCTGCGACTTGGTGGTGAGCAGCAGCGTGTAACCGTCGGGCGTTGCCTTAGCCACCAGTTCATGGCCGATGTTACCGGTGGCGCCGGGACGATTCTCGACAACGACTTGCCGTCCCAATGCATCGCTGAGTTTTTGCGCGACCACGCGTGCCAGCACATCGCTCGAACCGCCGGGAGGATAGGGCGCGATAAAACGCACCGGTTTTGTGGGGTAGTTCTCTTGCGCACATGCTGTTGATGCCACGAGCGCCAGTGCCGATAGGGCGCTCACCCACCGCAGCACCGCACCGGTTCTCATTTCTTCTGCAACACGTCCGGATTCGCCACATTCGTCGGTGCGCCAGCGGCATACGCCAGAATATTGCTCACCGCGGCATCGTAATACAGTTCATAGGTTTCCCAGGTCACGTAACCCAGATGCGGCGTGCAGATTACATTCGGCATATTCACCAGCGGATGCTCGCGATTGAGCACCGGCTCGCTTTCGTAAACATCAATCGCAGCGAAGCCGGGGCGACCCTTTTTCAACGCTTCCACCAATGCGCCCTCGGCGATGATCGGCGCGCGGCTGCTGTTCACGATGCGCGCTGTCGGTTTCATCAGCGCAAGGTCGGCGGCAGTAATCAGGCCGCGCGTTTCCTTGTTCAACGGCAAATGTATGGTGATGATATCCGCTTCCGCAAAGAACGCCTCACGGCTGGCCGCGACCTCAAAACCCTCCGCGCGCGCCTTGGTTGTTGAACCGTCACGTCCCCAGCACACCACTTTCATGCCAAACGCCTTGCCGACTTTGGCCACGCCGCTGCCGATCTTGCCGTAGGCATACACGCCCAGCGTTTTGCCCTGCAAGCCGATGCCCGCGGTAGATTGCCAGCGGCCCGCCTGCATGTTGTTGACTTCCGTCGGCAGATTACGCACCGAGGCGAGGATCAACGCCCAGGTCAGTTCTGCCGTCGGGCTGGAATTGCCGCCGCCGCTGGCAGAGATGATGATGCCGCGTTCGGTACACGCAGCCGAATCGATGTGCGGCACATTGCGGCCGGTCTGCGCCAGCAGTTTCACCGACGCCGGCAGCTTTTCAATGATCGCGCGCGGCATGAACGAGCGTTGTTGAGTCAGCACCACCGCCTCGCAACCCTCAACGCGCTGGCCGAATTTGACCGGATCTTTTTCGGAACTGTTGTAGCTGACGACGTCATGCCCCTGCAACTTGACGAAGCATTTCATCTTGCGAAATGCATCCTGATAGTCATCGACGACGGCGATTTTCATGATGAAATCCTTTAATTAAAAATATAATAAAATCAATTACTTACGGCGCATCACCCATCCCCCGCCGGCAAGCATCAGCGAGTTGCACCAGAACACCGGTGCGACGCCAAAAGCCGTGCCGATCACGCCGAACAACAAGGGTGTGACCATGTGGGTGAAATTGTTCAGCGTGGCGCGCAAACCCAGCGCCTCGCCGGAACGGCCGCCCGGTGCGCGCTCATAAATCATCGAAAGTGCCAGCGGCTGGCCGCAGCCCGTGCCCAGTCCCAGTACAAAACAGATCGCGCACAGCAATACCATGTGCGTGATATACGGCACCGCAAGATAGGTTGCCGCTGCCACGAACATCGACGTGATCAACACTTTTTCCGCGCCCATGCGTTTGACGATGGCCGGCATCCACACCCGCACCACAAACGACGCCGCCGAGAACACCGCCAGCACTATGCCGATCTGCGATGCCGACAATCCGATGTAATGCCCGTAGATCGGCATGTAAAAGTGAAACAGATCGATGCCGGTCAGAATCACCGCGCCGGTAATCAGCACCCGGCGCAGCGGCTGATTGGCGGTGAACAGTTCAAACGGGTGTGACGACGAAGCGCTGCTTTTCGCTTCCCTGTCGTCCGCTTTGCGTGAAACGCGCCCGCTTTTCATGGCTTTCGCCGACGCCATGATGGCCGCCGTGATCAGCGGAAACGCAGCCATCATCAAATAGGTAGGCCGGTGTCCGAAATGATCGATGCCAAAGCCGCCGATCAGCGGCCCGATGAAACTGCCGGTCGACATGGCGAGACCGAAATTGCTGAAATTCTTGGTGCGATCTTCGGCAGTACCGATGCTGCCAATGAGGTTCTGCACCGACACGTTGTAAAACACATGCGCCGCGCCGACCAGCGCCGCCTGAAAATACAGCGTGATTGTTGAAGGAAACCAGAACGGCAGCGTAAGTCCCAGCGCAATGCCGCACGAGCCAATCACCATCGGCCAGCGCACGCCGAGGCGGTCTGCCAATTTGCCAGCATAAATCGCAAGGATCATCGGAAACAACGAATACAACGCAACCAGAATGCCGATGACCACCTGAGGCGCGCCGAGCTGGATGGAAAACAGCGTGATGATGATCTTGCTGCCTTTGTAGGCGAGCATATTGCACACCACCATTAGCATGACGATCCAGATCGACATCAGGCAATCTCCACCTTAGACTGTACCGGTAGCGCTGACCGCGCGTGCTCCTGCGTTTGCTTCTGCGTTTTTTCCGCTTTGTGAGATGCGGTAGAGTCTGATTCGGCGGCCATGGGATAGCCCGATTTTACCGCATCAGGCAGCGTACAATGCGGCGGATTGGTACCTCCTAACACTATCCTTTCAAGCTGATGACCCGCACGGAAAATCTGTTGCCCACACTGCGGGCCCTGCGCCATCGCAACTTCCGGTTATTTGTATCGGGGCAGGCCTTTGCGCTGATCGGCTATTGGATGCAAAGCATCGCCCAATCGTGGCTGCTCTATAAAATGACAGACTCAGCTACGCTGCTCGGCGTGCTGGGCTTCGCCAGCAGCTTGCCGATATTGTTGCTGTCGCCGTTCGCCGGCATCTGGTCAGACCGCTGCAATCTGCATCGCGTCATGTTCGCAACGCAAATTCTTGAAATGGCTCAGGCGGTAACGCTCGCCGCGCTGGCGCTCACCGGCAACCTGCAGCCGTGGCACATCATTACATTGTCGATGCTGATGGGCGTACTGATCTCGGTCGAACTACCGGTACGCCACGCGTATCTGCTCGAACTCGTAGACACCAAAGACGATTTGCCCAACGCCATCGCGGTGACATCGCTGATGGCCAACTGCGGGCGGCTGGTAGGCCCTGCGCTCGCCGGCCTGGTGATCGGCTGGCTCAGCGAGTCAGCGTGTTTTGCGATCAATGCCGTCAGCTACTTCGCCGTGATCATCAGTTTCATGTTCATCCGCGTTACGCCCACCGTGCGCGCCGGCGAACATAAAGCAATATTGCAGGGCATGCGCGAAGGCGTGGCTTATGTGTGGCAGTCACGTCCGATCCGTTCATTGCTGTTATTGCTGACTGCAGTGGGCCTGCTCGGCACACCCTACATCAGCCTGATGCCAGTGCTCACGCGCGAAGTCTTTCAAGGCGGTGCCGACCAGATGGGCTTCATGGTGGGCGCAGCGGGATTGGGTGCCGTCACCGGCACGTTGTATCTCGCGACCCGCGCGAGTGTGCGCGGACTGGTACGGCTGCTTACCTACGCCGCGCTCGCCGCGGGCATCGCACTCGCGCTGGTCGCTCACGTACAAATCGTGTGGTTTGCCATCCCGCTGTTCGCTATCACGGGCTTCGGCATCCTTGTGACATCGGTGTCCGTTAACATGATCGTGCAAACCATTGTCGATGACGACAAGCGTGGCCGCGTAATGAGCCTTTACACCGTGAGTTTCATGGGCATGGCGCCGTTTGGCGCTCTGGCGGCGGGTGCGCTGGCGGATGTGATCGGCGTAGCCAACACACTTACAATTTCAGGCGTGTGCTGCGCTGCAGGCGCACTCGCACTGGCATCGCGGCATCCCCAAATACGCACGGAACTGCGCGAAAGTTACTCGCGGTTAAGCATTAAATAGCGGCCATCCCGCGGTCTAGCCGCATCCACGATCCCGTAGTTCAATGCGCGTGATGCACACCGATTTTTTCTTGTCGCAGACGTTCCACTACGCGTGCCGTTGTATAGCCCATAAGCATGAGATAACATTGTTGATCCCTATGCAACAGATCGGTTAGATAGACAGCATCGTTTCGTCGCAGGGCTTTAACGCTAATGCAACGCCGGTCGAATTACATTCACCATCCGTTCACTAAGAATAGGAGCTTCAAATGAAACAGTACAGCGCTGAGTTTCTTGGAACGTTCTGGCTTGTTCTCGGCGGTTGCGGCAGCGCGGTGCTGGCCGCCGCGTTTCCGGATGTGGGCA